>Ga0137463_1000390_pt1 | contig 15568 bp, 14 predicted proteins | sample EasRivERMGT800_2_FD_102333 | JGI IMG/M metagenome (GOLD analysis project Ga0137463, IMG submission 102333) | Soil microbial communities from meander-bound floodplain in the East River, Colorado, USA - East River MetaG ERMGT800_2 | ecosystem: Environmental > Terrestrial > Soil > Floodplain ...
AAATTTTAATTCTGAAGCTAGTCTTTCTGCTTTTCTTTCTTTTTCCAGTTTTTCGAAACGGATACGGTTAACAATTCCTCGAAAGATAAAGCTGGCAATTAAAAATGCAATCGGTGGAAAAAAGATGATCCGGTCATTGATAGAGCTTAGCACAAAAGATGGGTCAAGCAGTCGTAAAAAAAATAATTTTCCATAATAAGAGCCCTCAATGATCCCTGCAATGAGAATTATATAAATCCACCACCTCTTCTTAGTGAAGAATGTTGGATAGAGGTAAAAGGCATTCAGATAAAATAACCCAACATGGTAGAAATTGGTGACCCCAAAAAAATTATCCGGCAATCCTGTCTCAAATTTTACGTTATGAAACACGATAGCAGGAATGACCAACAGAATGGTCCATACCAAGACATGAAGTGCCGGCGAAAAATATTTTGAAAAGATGGTCATTAGCCTGTTTTTGGCGGATCAAATTTAAAATGTGAGGGTATAACCACCGGTAAAAATAATGGCATTAACCTTATAAATGATTTGGGCATGCAACTTACCGAAAGACTCAAATAGAAATTTATTGAATAGACAAAGATGGAAAATGTGTAGATCAGATGGTGACCATTGCCCATTATCTGTTATTGAAACGGCAAAGTTTTTATCACCTGTTTTGCTTTTTGAATCAGCAAAATTTTCGCATTCCTCATTGCTTCTTCTTTGGTCACTGTGGAAGAAACCAGGCTTTCAAAAGCAAGTAATCTCAACTTTTTAATAATTGCTTTGTCTGCTTCCAGTAAACCGCAGAAGGCAATCGCTGGTATTTTATTTTCAAATGCCAATGAAGTTATTTCACCAACAACTTTTCCCTGTAAGGTTTGCTCATCAATTTTTCCCTCGCCGGTAATTAAAAGATCAGCACGGCTAATCTCTTTTTTAATTCCGCTCACTTCAATAATGAGATCAATTCCTTTTTTTAATTCTACTCTGAAAAAACTCATTAATCCTGCTGCAATGCCACCTGCAGCACCAGTTCCTGGAATAGCAGAAATATCTTTGCCGGTTTTTTGTTCTAAAACATCGGCAAAATGTTTTAATCCTCCATCCAGTAATATTACCGCATCCGCATCAGCTCCTTTTTGCGGACTATATACAAAAGCAGCTCCAAGAGAACCATATAAAACATTTTGTACATCACAGGCAATTACAAATTTTACGTTTGGCACTGATGCAGGAGAAATAATTTTTTCTATGGCTACAAGATTTTCTCCGCAAGGTTTTAAGGCATTTGCTTTGGAATCTGCAAATTGAAATCCTAATGCTGAAAGAATACCGGTCCCGGCATCATTGGTAGCGCTGCCACCAAGACCGAGAATAATTTTTTCAGCACCTTTATCAATTGCATGTTTTATTAATAATCCTGTTCCATACGTGGAAGTTTTTAAAGGATTTCTTTCTTGCTGCTTTAATAAAACCAACCCGCTTGCCACAGCCGTTTCAATAATCGCTGTCTTTGTTTTTGGATTCCATTGATAGGAGGCCGGAATGCCTCTGCCCAGGGGATCAACCGATGTACAGCTAACAGTATCTGTTTGCAGGTAATATTTCATCACTTCTGCAAAACCATCACCGCCATCGGCCATAGGGAATAAAAATATTTCTGCATTTTTAGCCGCTTCTCTGATGCCTGTTTCGATAGCATTGCAAACCTCAAAGCTGGTAAGGCTTCCTTTGAATTTATCGGGTGCAACGATGATTTTCATGAAACATGCAATTTACAGAGATGAACAGAATTACTGCAGTTGAAAGGATTGCGACGTAAGGAATCACGCATGTGCGGGATGGGTTTTGGTGGATTTGAAATAGATGGTAAACAATTACTGGAAAATTTTGAACAGGTAAAAGAAGCGGTATATCAAACAAACTTTCCCGTTGTGACAGCCTGCGGCGGTTATCGCGGCTCGATCGGTGATTTTGATGATACAAAACGTAAACAGGCTATTAATGATATTTGTGCAATTCTGGATAAACTCTCTTCCATTGCAAGATATTATATTGACAGGGGTAAATTCCCGAATGTTTCCATTTTTGCTGATTTTAACACTTGAATATTGAGGAAGCAAAAATTGAAAGAAGTATTTTGCAGCAAAAAAATCACATTGGTCATATTCACTTGACTGACAGTCACTGCTGCCAGCCAGGGAGCGGACATATAAATTTTGAAGAAGGTTTTCGGGCTTTAAAAGAAATCAATTATAAAGGTGCTATATCCTTTGAATGCAGAGTTACGGAACAAAATGCTGAAGAAAGTTATCACAGATCACTGAATCATATAAAGAAACTCGTATCAGAAACCTGGAAAAATTAACCCGATGGAAAAATTGAAAGTAGCGATAATCGGTACAGGCCATATTGCCCAAACGGCTCATGTTCCCGGTTTCACTTCTGATGAATCGGAAGTAATTGCTGTTTGCAGCAGGAGCAAAGAAAAAGCAATTTCATTTGCTGAAAAGTTTTCCATTATTCATCCTTTTGATTCCATTGATGAGATGCTGGAAAAAACACAACCCGATATTGTTTCGGTTTGTACGCCAAATGCCTTTCATTATGATGCTGTCATGAAATCGCTGGATGCAGGTTGTCATGTTCTTTGTGAAAAACCTCCTGCTACAAATTATCAGCACGCAAAACAGATGGAGGAAAAAGCCGGGGAAAAAAATAAAATATTAGGGTACAATTTTCCCTATAGGCAAAAAAAAGAATTGTCGATAGTAAAGAAATGTCTTGATGAAAATTTTTTCGGATCTATCTATCATATTAACGCTTCATTTACCAGGAGGAGAGGCATTCCGGGATGGGGAAATTTTATTGACAAGGATCTGCAGGGCGGGGGTGCTTTAATTGATATTGGCATCCATGTACTTGATCTTGCCTTGCATATATTAAACTATCCCGAACCATTGCATGTTTCAGCAAGCGTGTATGATTATATCGGTAAACAGCCTGGTATCGGTTTAATGGGGAACTGGGATCCTGAAAAATTTACAGTAGAAGATAGTTGCTTTGCGCATATAAGATTGAAGAATAACCATTCAATTAGTTTACAAGCTGCCTTTGCTTTAAATACAGAAAAGAAAAATTCCGTAAATCTTGAAATTTTTGGAAGCAAGGCCGGAGCTTCATTATTTCCTTTGCAACTGTACACAGAGCAGGAGGGGGAGTTAGTGGATATAAATTTTCCTTTCCAGGAAGAAATCAATCACAAAGAATTGTCAGTACATAAATTTGTTGAGACTTGTCTTGGTCCTTCAACCAATATTTGCTCAGCCAGGGAAGGATCCAGCCTGCAAAATCTGATTGAGATGTTATATCAGTCTGCGAAATGACCTTCGCTGCTTATTCTATGATGAGAAGTCTCCGGTGACTAGTTTCATTAAACGCCTGGGCCCGGCCAAATAAAATATATAAACCAAAATTTCTGCTCATTCTTTTACCTGTTAATAAATAAGAAAAGCGATTTTTGAAATCTAAAAAAATGAATAATGTTTTATTCTTTTAAAAGATTTATCCCCGTTGTTGATGAATCATCTTTTGTTCACCCATTAGCTGCAGTAACTGGAAACGTGATTATTGGAAAGAACTGTTACATCGGCCCCGGCGCAGCACTACGGGGTGATTGGGGCGGCATCATCATTGAAGATGGCTGCAATGTGCAGGAGAATTGTATCATCCACATGTTTCCGGGTGTTACAGTATTGCTGAAAGAGTCTTCGCATATAGGTCATGGTGCAATTATTCATGGGGCTACAATTGGGAAAAATTGTTTAGTGGGAATGAATACTGTTATCATGGATAATGTGGAGCTGGGTGATGAGTGTATTGTTGGGGCTTTAAGTTTTATAAAAGAAGGAGAGAAAATCGCCGCGCGGAGTTTGGTAATTGGCAATCCTGCAAAAATTATAAAAGAAGTGAGTGATGAAATGATTGCCTGGAAAACAAAAGGAACGGAATTATACCAGCAACTTCCGAAAGAAATGTTTGAATCGTTTAAGCCTTGTGAGCCTTTGCGTGAAATTCCGGATGACAGGCCTGAGCAGGGAAATTCATACCCCACCTGGAAAGCAAAATGAATGTTAGGTAATGCCCGGTTTGAATGCAATGTCAATCTACGGTGTCATCCAGTATCCAGAATCTAGAATCCAGAATCCAGAATCACCCCGGAATCCTCGATATATATTTTTCAATTTGTTTGATCTGGTCAATGATCTGGGGCGTAGTAGGTTTTAATGCCTTGGTTTTGCGAAAAAAATCTTTAGCTGCGCGAAATTCTCTTTTATTCATCATAATGCTGCACATCTGCAAATAAGCGGCCGCTTCATTTTCTTTGTCAGGCAAGCCTTTTCGCAGAGCCTGGCGTATGTAACTCTCAGCTTGCCTCATATCATTTTTTTGCATGGCCAGCATTCCCATTTGTAACATGCTGGCTCCTTCCGCCTCTTTCATAGGCATACCAAGGTCCAATCCTTTCTTCATCATTTTTTCTGCCCCGTCAAAATCCTGTTTCATCATTGCCACATTTCCTCTTAAAGTATAATACACAGAACGAATGGGCTTATATAACAGGCCGGGATATTTTATAGAATTCAAAACTTTTTCGGCTCCTTCAATATCACCTGCCTCGAGATATTCCTGTATCAAACGCAAGGGGCCAAAGAAAAAATGACCTATAACTAAAATAACCCCCACGAAATATAAAGGAAACGCCGGCCAGAAGGAAGCCGTAAAATTTACAGCAGCTCCCCCGATAATAAGAAGGACCCCGATATAAAGCCTGTATTTAATAAGCAGGTTATAAAATTTCATACTTCACAATTTTGAGGATGGCAAAGATAACTGAAAGTATTCTTACGTCTTGTTTTGCAGTTACTACTTAGGTTTTGCCGTGAAAACTGCTTTTAAATGACTGGTTCCTTATAGTTTCCAATAAAAGCTATCAATTTTCTAATATCAATTACTGGTTTAATGGGACACTGCAATAAGTGTATTCCATTAGACGTTTTAGTCCGAATCCTATAAACAAACCACCATGAATCGAACTTTACGTTTTATCCACTATCCATTTATTCTATTGGCCATATCACTTTCCTTCATCAAGGCCAATGCACAGTTCAGCGCCTCCGGTACACAGGCAGGAACAGTAACAACTTCAAGCACTGCACAGGGCACCGACTGGACCAATCCATCAAATATTCAGTCAGCAGACAATGTGTTTGCTACCTGCCTCATTACAGGCTCCAATAAGCCAACCTATTATCTTGATGCTAAGAACTGGGGCTTTCAATCCGGTGACAATACATTATCAACTTATATTCCTTCAAATGCTGCTATTAATGGTATCGAAGTTTTTATCAAACTGAGGAAAACCAATACCGGCAACATGAGGGATAATAAGATCATTTTGCTGAAAGCAGGAAGTGAAGCAGGATTGAGCAAGGCGAGAGGCGCTACTACCTGGCCGGTTACCTCAACTGAAATTAAATTTGGGGGCAACATTGATCTTTGGGGAACCACATGGACAGCAGCAGACCTGTTCAATACCGGTTTTGGTATAAGAATATCCGGCAAGAGCAAGGGAAGCAAGGATGTACAGGCCGAGATCGATTATGTGCACATCAATATTTACTTTAACCAGGTTTACTATTATTCAAAGTCAGCAGGTAATCTTGAGTTAACAACATCATGGGGAACAAACGCTGACGGTTCAGGAACCAATCCTGCAAACTTTACAAACAATGGACAGGTTTTCTTTTTAAAGAACAGAACCACGGCTACACTTACAAATAATTTTTCCATTACAGGAGCCTATTCGAAATTAGTTGTTGGGGATGGAGCATCTGCCACCACGTTGACCATACCCTCCAATTATTCTTTAACCAGCATGGTTGACGTGTCCAGCCTGTCAAATCTTACCATTACCAACACGATTGTTCCAACTATTGCCGCGGTGAGCGATAACACAACAGTTACTTACAATGCGGCGGGTGATCAAACCGTAGCGGAGGCAACTTATTATAATCTTAGTTTATCAGGATCGGGAATAAAAACAATGAATAGTATCACGGGATCAATCACGATCAATAATGTCCTGAGCATTGCTTCCGGGGTCACGGTTGACAACCAGGGAAATAATATATTGATCTATGGCGCTTCAACAGGGATCTCCAATAGCGGTATGGCTACGGGTGCGGGAAGATATATTTATGCGTTGCAGGATGTGAGTACGAATATCACTGGTACCGGCAGCTACAACAATCTTGAAATTGATTTTAGCACCACGGCAGCGGCAAGAACACTTACGCTAAGCAATGCAACAAGCATTAGTGGAACTTTATACCTGACAGATGGAACATTTGCCAACGGATCAAATCTCACCATGTCCAATGGCAGTACAATGGAATTGGCCGATGGTGTGTTGGGAAGTTCCATTACCAGCAGCGGGTATAGTGTAATGTATGACCCTTACACAACAGCTTCACCAAAAGCAACAGCCAACGAATTGACGGGAAGTTTGAGAAATCTAACCGTTCAGACCGGAAGTGGATTAGCCATTAACCTGAATAGAAATCTTGTCCTTTCCGGCAACCTGGCACTGACAACAGGAACATTGGACCCTACGGCTACGAATTATAATATCAGCATTGCAGGTAATTATACAAATAATGCTTCGCTGACCAATCGCAATAATATTACAACATTCAATGGGGCTGCACTGCAAACTGTTGATGCATTATCAGCACAATCTTTTTACGATTTGGTAGTTAACAATACTTCGGGAGGCTTACAGATCAATACTCCCATAACAGTAAATCATGCATTGACCCTGACTAATGGAATTGTAATAACCGGCAGTACAAATATTTTAACGGTTGCTGATGGATCGACCATCAGTGGCGGGAATGCATCGAGTTACATCAATGGGCCGATGAAACATTTACTGGCTGCAACCACAGGCACAAAATTTTTCCCGATTGGAAAGAGCGGCGCTTACCGGCCGGTTACCTTATCATTGACACAGGTTTCGTCATCTTCAACCAGCTATACCGGAGAAGTTTTCACCGGTGCTCCGCCATCCAGGACGCTGCCTCCCGGTTTAAGCCAGGTTTCCTCTGTGCGGTATTATACGGTATCATCAGGCAACAATGCCAATCTTAGTTCGGCAACCATTGTATTAAATTATGGTTTGGATGATAATGTTACTGATCCAACAAACCTCAGGATCGCCAAAAGCAGTGGCAGCAATTGGCTGAACCTGGGTGGTATGGGAAGCGGTTCAGGAAGCGGAAGCATTACATCCAACTCATTTACCAGCTTCAGTGATTTTGCATTAGCTACAAACAATCCTATTCTCCTGCCGTTGAAATGGATCTCATTTATCGTTACGATGAAAAATAATATGGCCGAATTAAAATGGCAAACGGCGGAAGAAATAAATACGGCATATTTCGATGTAGAAAAAAGTATCGATGGTATGACCTGGGAAAAAATAGGGATTGTAAATAGTAATAACAATTCTATAAATACGTATTTGTTTACGGATAATCATATCGTATCTAAGAGTTATTACAGGATCAGATCAGTTGACCTGGATGGAAAGGCAAGCTATTCAAAACTGGTCAGCCTCAGCATAAATATGACGGGTACGATTGCGATCGTGGGAAACCCTGTTAAGCAGGGAATCGTTGAATTATGGGTCAGTAATACAGAGCTTCTTCAAAAAGAAAAAGTGCAGGTGAAGATATTTGATATGGCGGGTCACCTGGTTTTATCGGAACAAAGAAAACCCGAAATGAATATGTATGTTGATGGAAGCAGGTTAATGCAGGGAAATTATGTTTTAATCGTACAGGCAGATGGGCTGTTTCAAAAAGCCCGGTTTATCGTCCAGTAAGTATTCGTTAAAGAGAATAAACAAATTTCTTTATTGTTTTTAAAAGCCTTGCAATCAGCAAGGCTTTTAAAATTTGCCATTCCCAAATCATCATTCCTTGTTCATTATTCTCTATTCTCCTGCCCGGCAGGTTCGATATTAATATCCATCGTTATTCACCTCAATCCAATACCCATCAGGGTCCTGGAATCAGACCTGTTTGACCATTAATAATTATTAATTACTCCCTCGCATCATTTATCTCCACCCAATAACCATCCGGGTCTTTAAAATAAATTTGTTTAACACCATCTACACGGTTGGTTACGGATTTTTTTTCTCCTGCCCAGTTTTCGTATTCAACATTATTTTTATTGAGAATGGAAATAAAGTTTTCAACTGAAGGAACCGTAAAGCATAAATGATTGTTTTTGTCGTGCGCAGTAACGGCGGCTGCGCCTTGAATGACATGCAGATGAGCTTTTGGCCCTACACTGAACCAGGTATGCTTCCCATCATGAAAAGGTTCGGGGATGGTGTCAAGACCCACAATGTTTTTATAAAATGCAGTACTTTGTTTCAGATCAACTACATAAATAGCGATATGATTCAGTGAGGCTCTCGATTGTGCATGACTATTCGTTAAGATAAATGCACAAGCGGTCAAAACACACAAAAAAATCTTTTTCATAGCAGGCATTTAATCGTGAAGATAAAAAAGAATAATCTGTTATTTTTGCAGTCCTGGTAAATGAGAGCTTGTAGCTCGTAGCTCAAAACTTGTTCACATGGTCCCGTAGTTCAACGGATAGAATAGAAGTTTCCTAAACTTTAGATCCCAGTTCGATTCTGGGCGGGACTACCCAAGCCGCACTCTCTAATTTTTTTATAAGAGTGCGGCCTTTACTTTCCTGTAAAAGCCGCTTCAGTTCTGCAATATATTCAAATGCGCCATTGGCTTTATTGGTTCGACACCTGTCTTCTTTTCGATTATAAGAAATTCCTTCCGGAAAAATCAAAAATTGAAGCCGTTGCCGATCACTATATTTCGCACAATCCCATACTGACGGGAGTTTCATCGAATAGTTGATGGCAAACTCCACACACATTTCAGGGTTCGACACCCCTTTTGAACATTTAGCCAATTCATCCAGCGTTTTCTTCTTTTCTTTTTCAAAGTCTGCTATAAATTCAAGGTAAAGATCATAGGGTATTTCCTCCTTTTTCAATCTTGTCTTTTGTCTTTCCATATTCTCATCAATCTCCTTTAGTTTGCTCTCAAGGATTGCTTTCTCATCTGCTTCTTCCTCATTAAACTTGTAATAAGTAGCCAACATTTGTTTCTTAATAAGTGGTTCTAATACTGAATCTATTTCTAAAGTGTATTCCATTAATCCCCGAATAAATTGCCTATGAAGTTCCTCAGCGTTTCTATTACAATTACATCTTTTTGTATTGCATTTGTAATAGTGAATGTGTTTTGCTTTGACAACATACCCTCTTAAAAAATTGCCACAGTATTCACAGCGTAAAAATCTTTTCAGTGGAATGCTATCATTTTCCTCTGTCGTGGTATAGCCATGTGCATTTTTGTTTTGGACTTCATTTACTTTAAGAAATATTTCTCTTGAGACAGCACTCTGCCCGCTGCAGGAAGAAAAAACTGAGTACAACGGCTCAATGGATTGAGGTCAGCCTTGCGTTTTCTGCAAATCTTATCGTACAAGTAAATCTATCTTGCGTTTTATAAAAAAGAAGAGGCTGGTTTCATCCCAGCTACCGTCATATATAATCTCATTGATAAAAAAGCCGGGCGTTTTATTAACCCCGCTTTTTAGCCCGCTTTCAAAATCGGCTTCCACTTTTTCGAAAAGCAGGGAGTCATCAAGATCGTTTTCAAATTGCACAAAATCCAAATCAATTGTTTCCGCGTATGCTATCAGGGCAGAGCGATGAAGTTCTCTTTGATTTACGAAAAGCATATCATGCATATTCCAATACTTCCCCTGGCGGTCCGCTGACTCTGAAGCTACAGCCGCTAATTTAGCGTGACGGTGAATTTTGGATAAAGGGAAATTGCGAAAGACAAATTTTAGGTCGTCCCCAAATTTTTGCTGAACCGATTTAATTATCGAGTGAGCCTCTCCGCAATGGCGGCATTGATAATCTCCGTATTCTACTAATTCTATAATGGCGTCAGTTCTGCCCTGAACGTGATCTTTATTTGATACAGGTGGTATTAAAGACATGTTTTCTGTTTTTAGGTGTATAATTATTGAATAACCTTAGCATACTTATGGAATGATAAGATTCAATTCAATATTTCACACTCCAAAACTAAATTTAATAGATCACCCGGGTCAATAGATAAATAAAGGAATTTGATGTCTCAATGCTGGAACCGGGCAGGATTTGCAGCAAATATGCATTCATAATTGTAAGCGAATAGAATAACGAATGTTGCCGGTAATAATATTATTAAATTTAAGTAGAACATACATTATTTCCTTCGATCTGTCCATTGCCTTCCCCATCCGTCAAAACTAATTTTGCCTAAGCAAGCATCACATATTTCAATTATCAAAAACAAAAAATGAAAAGCAAACGCAACTCATCTACAATGGAACTTGAGAGACATTATGTAAATAGAAGTGGCTGGCTTAGAGCGGCGGTATTGGGCGCAAACGATGGTATTCTTTCAACAACAAGCTTAGCTATTGGTGTAGCTGCAGCCAGTGAAACAAGAAGTCCAATTATTCTGGCAGCATTAGCGGGCTTAGTTGCAGGTGCATTATCTATGGCATCAGGAGAATATGTTTCAGTTAGTTCTCAGTCTGATATTGAGACCGCTGACTTAAAAAGAGAGAAAAGAGAACTTGACACGATGCCGGACATCGAGTTGAAAGAATTGGCTAAACTCTATCAACAAAGGGGTTTGGACAGTGAGCTGGCAATGCAGGTAGCTGTACAGCTTACAAAATACAATGTATTAGAAGCCCACGCCAGAGACGAATTAGGGATTAATGAAATGACTCAGCCAAAACCATTGCAGGCAGCTTTAGCTTCAGGTGCATCCTTCACAGCAGGCGGGTTGTTACCGCTTTTGGTTTCTTTGTTTGCGCCAATCAATCATATGGTCATTTACCAATACTCTTTTTCGATTGTATTCCTGGCATTGTCGGGTGCAATTGCCGCAAAGGCAGGCGGTTCAAGTATTACAAAAGGAATACTAAGGATTTGCTTTTGGGGTACAATAGCAATGGGCATTACAGCCTTTGTTGGTTATCTGTTTGGAGTAAAGACCGGGTGATAACACAAAAGTTTCTATAAGACACCCCTGTTGCAGGTAGTGTGCAGAATAATAAAGAATCTTCAAACGCAGCTTTGCAAAAGCTGTCAAAGCCAGTTATTGATATCAAATCTTCCAAAAACTTCGAACTCGCTCCTGCCGGGACTATTTTTTTACGCCGTTGTTGGTTGCGCCACGAATAAATGAAGAGGGGTGATAAGTTCTTTATTTAATGCTGTATAAAACATGGTAGTGTGGCCTACCAGTATCGGTGTATAGCCACAGATACTAAACCACTTCAAGGTGCTTCATCCGATAGCTATCGGATCAAAAGGTGCGGTACTGAGCGTTGAAGTAAAGCTGTTGAGAGATCAGCAGCAGGTGAGTGTAAAGAAGCTGAGTTTCACCGAACCGTCCCATGAAATGTCGAAACGGCTCTTTGTCAGCGAAAGCAAAGGGATCTACGACCGATGCGAATGAACTGTAACGGACATAAGCTATTTACTGGTTACAGGCTGACCGGCATTAAGGCGGCAGGAGCTTTACACAGGGTTTTATATGGAACGTGGGATAGCTTCCCTGTTGATGCGCTAAAAGCTTTGCAGGAATCTAAGGAGACTGTTCAACAAAAGTTCTACAGTTCATACTGCAACTCAATTCCGATGAAGTCGGGAGATGCGACAGGAAGCTGCGTACGAAGTCATAGTAGTGATGAAGTCTTTGTAATGAAGATGGAGCGAAGGGCTTCGGTTTATCCATGTCATATTATTTTAAAACAACTCTTGCTCTGAAGTTCAGGTTAAGAACCTATGCAGGGTGAGAAGAAAGATGATGAAAGAAATGACGAAATCATTACCAATTAGTAAACGGATGGTGTACAACAGCTATCTGAAAGTCATCAGTAAAGATGGAGCAGAAGGCATAGACGGAGAAAGCATTGAAATGTTCAATGCTGATCTGAAAGGCAATCTGTATAAAGTCTGGAACCGGATGGCATCAGGAAGTTATATGCCACCACCGGTACGAACGGTGCTTATTGACAAGAAGCAAGGTGGTAAAAGACCGTTGGGCATACCAACAGTCAGTGATCGCATTGCACAGGGTGTAGTAAAAGATTATCTGGAACCTTCAATGGAAACAGTTTTTCATTCCAGCTCTTTTGGATACAGGCCGGGTAGAAGCCAGCATCATGCATTAGCGCAATGCCTGGATAACTGTATTAAATATGCATGGGTGTTAGATGTTGACATCAAAGGCTTCTTTGAGAACATTGACCATGACAAGCTACTATGGCTACTGCGTCGGCATACCAACGAAAGATGGGTGCTGATGTATGTAAAGCGATGGCTAAAGGCAGGTGTAGAACAAGAAGACGGAAGCATTGTAGCGCGGACAAAAGGTACGCCACAGGGTGGAGTAGCCAGTCCACTACTTTCCAACGTTTATCTGCATCATGCTTTTGATATGTGGATGCAGGATAACCATCCGAATAAACCTTTTGAACGGTTTGCTGATGATATCATCATCCACTGTCAGAGTAAAGAAGAGGCAGAAAATATGCTGGCACGATTAAGACAAAGGTTGCAAGAGTTTGTTCTTGAATTACATCCTGAAAAGACGAAGATCGTGTATTGCAGGAATTACTTGCGTAACGAGAAGCATGAGCATGAGAGCTTTGTTTTTCTAAGTTATAGTTTTCAGCCAAGAACAATCAGGGATAAGTTCGGAAGAAAGAAACGTTTATTAACGTTTAGTCCGGCGATCTGTCAGATGGCGAAGAAACATATTAACAAGGAGATAAGAGCTGTTTTTAAAGATCGTATGAGCAATGTGAGCTTAGAAGAATTTGCCAAAAGACTAAAGCCAAAGATTATGGGATGGGTCAATTACTACGCTAAGTATAGCAAGGATGAAACATACAGTGTATTTTATAGTTTAAATATTCTGATTCGCAAGTGGATAAAGAATACTTATAAATTAAGAGGGTTGGCAAAGATATTTGATAAGTACAGAGAGATACAAAATGCCAATCCGGAAATGTTTCATCATTGGAAGTTAGGAGTCAAAGCATGATTGGATGAACAAGAGCCGTATGCGCTGAGAAGTGCACGTCCGGTTCTGTGAGAAGTTCGGGCTGCAATGCCCGGGCTTACTCGGCTGTTCGACTTAAAAAATATAAAAATAATAAGCCTTTTCACCAACAACCGGGTTTAGGTAACCTTCATAAATTAGTGTTGTTGGTGTGATGCATTTAAGCCTGAAACAGGCTGATTTTCGAACACCAACAACGGCGTAAAAGGTGATCATTTTTATTTTGTTAAATCTCTTTAAACTCAGTTGTTGGTCAAAAAAAGCCGATAATACTATTTTATCAAATGACATTGCAGATGATTCAAAGCAGGATTAGAATTTTCTTTTCTCGTAATCATTATCAATGGTACAGTTTCTCTAACATTCTCTAAAGGAATAAACTTTAGTTTTAGTTTGTATCCTAATTCAATATTCCCGGGGAGCAATGAAATACCAAAACCACTTTCGACTAAACGTAAAACAGAATTTAGTTGGGAAGCATGGTGTACGATATGAGGTGTAAATCCTGCGTGGGAACAGATGGCCAAAAAGCTGTCAAATATAGTAGGGCCACACTCTCTCGTGAAAGTTATAAAAGTTTCATTTTTTAATTCTTTCACAGCAATTTTATTTTTCATCCCCAATGGATGTTTAGCAGGTACTACAACAACAAAAGGCTCTTCCATGATCAACTTTTCCTGCAGGGCCTGCGGATGTAACCATGTTCTTACAAAGGCAACATCTAAAGTCCCGTTGTTCAATCCATGTAGCAAACTGTGATTAGGCTGCTCTTCAAATTGTAAATTAATGTGGGGAAAAAATTTAGCGAAGGCTGATAGAAGCATTGGCAGCTCGCTGTGCATCACAGCCCCTACATATCCAATTTTTAAGGTCCCGGTTTCGCCTTTACCATGAATGGTCAATCGCTTTTTTACTGTTTCCATCTGCAAAACCATTTGCTTTGCATCCCGTAATAACTCCATCCCCGCTGAAGTTAATATTACAGTTCGTTTTGTACGTTCAAAAAGCATCACCCCTAAATCGTTTTCTATTTGTTTTATCATTCTGGTTAAAGGGGGTTGCGATATATGCAATCTTTCAGCGGCCCTGCCAAAATGCAATTCTTCAGCTAAAATCAAAAAATAATTCAAATGTCGTAAATCCATATTAATACTTTTTAGGTATTAAGAATTGATAAAGATAGTATTTCTGGTATTAATAAATACTGTGTTATTTTGTTGTTCGTTATAATTTATTTTTTATGAAAGGCATACTAATCATTTATTTATTAATCAAATCAATCAGCACTATGGCACAACAGCAGGAAAATATCACTTCACCCCTTCCATTTAGTAAAGTAATTTCTGCAAATGATTTTGTTTTTATATCAGGTCAGGTAGGTATTGATGAAACGACTGGTAAGCTGGTAAACAGCAGTTTTGAAGCAGAGGCGCAACAGGTAATGAAGAACATTGGGATATTACTGGAAAAAGAAAGATTAGAGTATAATGATTTGGTAAGTGTAACGATTTATTTAAAAAGCATGGACAATTACCAACTCACTAATAAAATATATTCATCGTACTTTAAAGGTGCATTTCCTTCACGGGTTTGTATTGCTGTTGCTGACTTACCCGCTAAAGCTAATATCGAGATTGCGGCAACTGCAAAAATTGAAAAGACGTCTTCTGAAAGAAATAAGGAAACTGTAAAACTGTTTTTAGAAACAGTACGTTCGGGCAAAGCGCCCGCTAAAGCAAACTTATTTATGGCAGACACGGTTCTTGCACACCAGATGAACGCTGAAGAACAAATTGCGGTAAAACGTACACCGGAGAATTATTCAGAGCATGTAAAAGAGTTTCTGACAATGTATGGCAATTTTAGTTTTGAAATAACAGAACTGATATCAGAAGGTGACAAAGTATACGTCCGTTGGATACAAAAAGGAAAACATTTAACCGGGATTGATGGGTATGCTCCGACAGGAAAAGCATTAACAGAAATTGCCAGTGCTGTTTACCGGTTGGACAATAATAAAATTGTCGAATACTGGATTCAAATAGATAGACTTGGGTTTGAAAAGCAATTACAACAAAATAAATAACAATGAACCCTGATAAATATTGATAACAGCTTGTAAAGTCGGACACCGAACTTATACGGGAGATCATTGAACAACGATTACTTGATAGTGCGGAAATTCGCTGTTTTGGATAATTTAAACTCTTGTGACTCCATAAATCGTTCTATCCACTTCATTCCCATCATAAAAGAGTTCGACTTTACGCGGC
>Ga0137463_1000391_pt1 | contig 15505 bp, 7 predicted proteins | sample EasRivERMGT800_2_FD_102333 | JGI IMG/M metagenome (GOLD analysis project Ga0137463, IMG submission 102333) | Soil microbial communities from meander-bound floodplain in the East River, Colorado, USA - East River MetaG ERMGT800_2 | ecosystem: Environmental > Terrestrial > Soil > Floodplain ...
ATGATCGACGACGATCAGGGAAGGTTCACTGAGGCAGAGAACCACTATCTGGCCGTTCTCAGACAGAGCCCCGACAATCCGGATCTGCTGGCGAGCCTCGGCTGGTCGTACCAGTTGCAGGGGAAGTACGAAGATTCCGAGCGCGTCCTGCAGGAAGCGCTGCGTCGCGATCCACATCACCAGACCGCGCTGTATAACCTGGGCTGGCTCTACGGCAACCGAGGCGACTACGACCGGGCACTTGCCATCTTCCGGGAGGCCGGCAGCGAAGCGCAGGCGCAACAGGCGCTGGCTGAACTGCGGCAGACGGCCGGCGGACGGGTGCCCCCGGTCGAACAGGCTTATGCCGTCGGCCAGCAGAACTCAGCCCCGACAACGAGCACGCATCAGGGACCTCTCAACCCTGGATTGTCGGCTGCACAGATCGATCCCTCCAATCCCAAGGCGAAGAAATTCATCGACGAATACCACCAGAAGCTCGCCGAGCAAAACAGACAACGCGAACTTCAGAATCAGAGCCGGGCGCGGAATATCGCCGCCCCCGATCCCTGGAAGAACAGCCGCAGCGCAACCGCCGTGGCCGGCCAGCGCAACGGCCCGCCGGCTCGTGCGATTCCTGGCGATCCGGCATTCCAGGGGAATGCTCAGTTTGATCAGGGAGGAGCGAATGGCCGCTACACAGAAAACGGTGCGGCGTTCTCCGGCGCGACTCCCACGCAGGCCAACCAGGCTCGCCAGGCGGAACCGGCAGGCTCCACGGTCGGCGAACGGCCGTTTGCCGCCGGCGCGACGAACGCGCGATCGGCCATCGCACAGAATCTGAACTACGAACAACCTGCCGGTTCCGCAACCCGTCCGCAATACCCAATCATTACCCCGGGAGCGGGAGGTGGTGCGACGAACCAGCAGTCGCCCCCGCCGAGCAACGGATCGTGGAATTCACTTCCGGCTGACAACGCCAGTTCTAATCCGGGAACAAGCCACAATGTCTCGGCCGATTATCAAGGCCTCGAATGGATGCCCGCCGGAACCGGATCCGCAGGTCCTTCCGGCCAGCCGACCATTTCGGGGGGCGTGGTGAATGCAGCCATTCCACAAGCGGGTGGGGCGACCGGTGGACGAAATCCCTGGCAAGATGCTCAGACGACTGCCGCACAATTGGGCTTGAGCGCCGGCCCGGGTGGCCTGGGACTGCCACTTTCCGACTGGCCGAACGGAGCCTCGCCGCAGCTTCAGAACACCACCCCACCAAACCAGAATCCTGCCCGAAACGCATCGCCGCCTGCCAACACCGGCAGTTGGCCGCAGGGACCTGGCGCAGGAAATGACCTGCGACAATTACAACCCGGTCCGCAACAGAACAACCAGGCCACTCCTGGCGGCGCTGCCGCGCAGCCGACAGGATCGGGCCTGGCTCCCTGGCCTGGTCGTCCCCTGGGTGCCACCGTCGTCCCCGGGCCGGTCGTGCCCTCCGCTCAAGGGGCGGTGTATGGCAACACCGAGCAATCGGCGCTCCCCAATTTCTACTCGGGTCGAACAGCGATTTCGCGGCAGCAGTAATGTGCCGGCGGAACTGCGGAGCGAACTGTCGGCATCGCTCGATCCGGGCTTGAATCGCCTGCGGGTCGATGGAGAATCCCCCCTCGCGCTGTTAAGTTAGTGGCCTTTCCATGCGCACAGATCGAGGAAGGGAGAATTCGACCCGGAAATGTCAGGATTTCGGAAGCTGCTGGTTGCCAATCGAGGTGAAATTGCGATCCGCGTGTTCCGCACGTCGCATGAGCTGGGAATACGCACGGTCGCCATGTATTCCCACGAAGACCGTTATGCGCTGCACCGCTTCAAGGCCGATGAAGCGTACCTGACCGGCAAGCCCGGCGAGCCACTACGAGCCTACCTCGACATTCCCTCGATCGTCGCCCAGGCCGTCCACCACGGCGTCGACGCCATTCATCCCGGTTACGGGTTCCTTTCGGAGAATCCCGAATTTGCGCGCGCCTGCCGCGAGGCTGGAATCACGTTTATCGGCCCGCAGGTCGAGATGCTCGAACAGCTTGGTGACAAAACTGCCGCCCGTGAGATCGCAGGAAAGGCACAAGTCCCCATTCTGGCCGGGACGGCCCGCGCCGTTCGCCATCTCGACGATGCGCGGCGCGCCATCGAGAAGCTCGGGTATCCGGTGATTCTCAAAGCGTCCAAGGGAGGCGGGGGCCGCGGAATGCGGATCGTGCTGACCGATAAGGAACTCGGCCCCGCACTCGAACAGGCGCAGCGCGAATCGCAGACCGCGTTCGGTTCCAACGAGGTGTTCGTCGAGAAGTACATCCGCCGCGCACGTCACATCGAGGTCCAGCTCCTGGGTGACAAGCACGGGCGCCTGGTGCACCTGTACGAACGGGACTGTTCGCTCCAGCGCCGGCACCAGAAGGTCGTGGAAATCGCCCCCTCGCCGAATCTCGACTCTGAATTGCGCGACAAGATCTGTGCTGCCGCGCTGCAGATCGGGCACGCAGTCCACTACGAGAACGCCGGGACCGTCGAATTCCTGGTCGATGGCGACACGGGTGAGTTCTACTTCATCGAGGTCAACCCCCGAATCCAGGTCGAACACACGGTGACCGAAGAAGTCACGGGGATCGACATCATCAAGTGCCAGATTCTGATCGCTCAGGGGGTCTCCCTGGCCGATCCTGAAATCGGCCTCGACGCGCAGTCGGCGGTGAATGCGCGCGGCTATTCCATCCAGTGCCGGGTGACGACCGAAGACCCGACCAACAACTTCATGCCCGACTATGGCCGGATCACGCACTATCGTTCTGCCAGCGGAATGGGGATCCGGCTCGATGCGGGAACTGCGTTTTCGGGCGCCGTTGTCACGCCGTTCTACGATTCGCTGCTGGTAAAGGTGATCGCCAAGGGCATTCGCTTCGTCGATGCGGCTCGGCGCATGGAACGCTGCCTGCAGGAATTTCGCGTGCGGGGCGTAAAGACCAACATTCCGTTTCTCACGAATCTGATCACGCATCCCACGTTTCTGGCCGGTGGCTGCACGACGCGGTTCCTGGACGAGACGCCCGAGCTGTTTCAGTTCGTCGAGCGCAAGGATCGGGCTACCCGGCTCCTCACCTTCCTGGGGGACATTCTGGTCAATGGGAATCCGCTGGTCAAAACCAAACCCGCGCCCATCCCCCGTCATCCGGCGCCACAACCGCAGTTCGACGCGATGCTGCCGCCGCCCCCGGGAACCCGACAGAAATTCCAGGAATTGGGAGCCACCGGCTTCAGCAAGTGGATCATCGATCAGAAGCGGCTGCTGATCACCGACACCACATTGCGCGACGCCCACCAGTCACTGCTGGCCACGCGGATGCGCACGTTTGACATGCTGCAAGTCGCACCGGCGTACGCTCAATTGTGTCCCGAGCTGTTTTCGCTCGAAATGTGGGGAGGCGCCACGTTCGATACGTCGATGCGGTTCCTCAAGGAATGTCCCTGGAACCGGCTCACGCAGTTACGCGAGAGCATCCCGAATATTCTGTTCCAGATGCTGCTGCGCGCCTCGAACGCAGTGGGGTACACGAACTACCCCGACAACGTCGTCGGTGCCTTCGTCAAGGAGGCCGCGGCCGCCGGCATCGACGTCTTTCGGATTTTCGACGCCCTCAACTGGGTTCCAAACATGCAGGTGGCGATGGAGGCGGTCATCGACGCCGGCGCCATCTGCGAGGCGGCGATCTGCTACACCGGAGACATCCTCGACTCGAATCGTCCGAAGTACAACCTGCAATATTACGTCGATCTCGCCAAAGAACTCGAAGGGATGGGGGCCCACATCCTGGCCATCAAGGATATGGCCGGCCTGTGCAAACCGTACGCCGCCGAGAAGCTGATCAAAACGCTGAAAAACGAGATCGGGATTCCGATCCACTTTCACACGCACGACATGAGCGGCGTGCAGGGGGCGTCGATCCTGAAAGGGGCGGAACAACAGCTCGACATCGCCGATGCGGCCCTGGCTCCCATGTCGGGGATGACGTCGCAGCCGAACCTGAACTCGCTGGTCGAAGCCCTGCGGTATTCCCCGCGCGCGACGGGACTCAATCCCAACAGCCTCAAATCGCTCGCCTACTACTGGGAAAAGGTACGCGACTTCTACGCGCCGTTTGAGACGGGAATGAAAGTTCCCGACGTTGATATCTACCTGCATGAGATGCCCGGCGGCCAGGCGACAAATCTGTATCAGCAGGCCGCCGCGCTGGGACTGGCCCACCGCTGGACTGACGTCTGCCGCATCTATGCCGACGTCAATCAGTTGTTCGGCGACATCGTCAAAGTCACGCCGACGTCGAAGTCGGTCGGCGATATGGCGCTGTTTCTGCTGGCCAACAACCTCGAGGCGACGGACGTCCTCGATCCGGGGCGCGAACTCGCTTATCCCGAATCGGTCGTCGATTTGATCGCGGGCCGAATGGGGCAACCGGCCGGGGGCTTTCCGCCGAAGGTGCGCAAGCAGATTCTGCGCGATCAAAAACCAGTGAAGGGGCGGCCCGGCGCCAGCCTGCCGCCCGCGGATTTTGAAGCCACTGCGGCGGCGCTCCAGGTCAAACTGCAAAAGCCGCCGACGTCGCGCGACGTCGTTTCGTATTTGCTCTACCCGCGCGTCTTCGAAGACTTTGCCCAGCACACGCTGGCCTATTCCGACACCAGCGTCTTTCCCACGCCGACGTTTCTGTATGGCCTCGAGTCCGGCGAGGAAACGGCAATCGACATCGAGCCGGGAAAAACGCTGATCATCAAGTTCCTGACGATCAGCGATCCGCATCCGGACGGGCATCGGACAGTGTTCTTCGAGCTCAATGGTCAACCACGCGAAGTGAATGTGGTGGATCGCTCGCTCGAGCCCCAGGAAAGCGCCCGACCGAAGGCCGATCCTGCGGACCCGCTGCAGGTCGCAGCGCCGATGCCGGGCCTGGTCGTGACGGTCGGAATCCAGCAGGGAGACAAAGTTACCAAAGGCCAGAAGCTGGTGACGATGGAGGCGATGAAGATGGAGACCACCCTTTACGCCGAAGTCGACGGCCGAGTCGCCGAATTGCTCGTCAAACCCGGCGTCCAGGTCGAAACCGGGGAACTGCTGCTGCGTTTCGAGCGAGCTGGCGGCGGCTGAAGCGCCTTCTCAGGGCGGTGACTTCCAGGAAATTCGATCTGTGGCTGATTGCAACCGGCTTGATGTGGCACGAATTCGGCAATCGGCTTTCATCGCCGACGTCGAGTCGCACGAGCTCTTGGCCTCGACCAACGATCGCGGGATCGAGCTGTCCCGCTCCGACACCCTCGCGACTCCGCTGCTGATCGTAGCTGCGCGGCAGACCGCAGGTCGGGGCCGGGGCCTCAATCGCTGGTGGTCCGATTCCGGAGGCCTGGCCTGCTCCCTCATTATTGATCCGAGCGGGGATCTGATCTCGCGGTCAGCGGTGCCCCTCGAGCAAGAGCGCTGGCCGCGCGTCGCGCTGACTGCGGCGGTGGCCCTGTGCGATGTGCTCCAGGACCTCGTGCCTGCCCGCAACATAGCCCTGAAATGGCCCAACGACATCCTGCTGGAAGGAAAGAAGGTGGCCGGGATCCTCGTCGAGATCCCTCCCGCCGTTCCGGCAGTCCCCCGCCGGCTGGTCCTGGGCATGGGAGTCAACGTCAACAACTCCCTGCAGCACGCGCCGGCTGAGATTCTGGCTACGGCGATTTCCCTGGTCGACGTCGCAGGCCGAACCTTCGAGATGACAGCATTCCTGTCAGCCTGGCTCGAACGATTCGAGTCGCGTCTGACAGCCTTGGCCGGGAACGATTCTCTGCTTCCGGAGCGCTGGCGGTCGCTGTGCGCCCTGACGGGACAAACTGTCGAACTGCAGTCGGGCAATCGTCAGATGAGAGGGCTGTGCACGGGCATCGCCACTGACGGCGCACTGCTGATGGACACAGGGAACGGCCCCGAGCGCTTGTACGCCGGCGCGCGGGTCCGCATCGTTTGATCCAGCCCAGTCTGCGGATCGATCGCCTGCCTGGATGGCAATAACCTCGGCCTCGCTTGCGCAGGTTCGCGCCAGTTGGCGCAGCCAGCGCATCGCTGCTGCGGTACACTCATAGCAACACTGATCGAGTCGCCACGACCCTCAGGGCGCGCTGAATGCCAAACGGACACACTCATTCCAGGTTTCTGTCCTGGACTGCCTCCGTCGGATTGACCGTCTTCATCGCCGGCTTGTGGACTTGCGGCACTCCGCACGCCAGCAGTGCCGATCAGGCGACCGTCGAACAATCGCTCGAATCGGGACTCAAAGTCGGCGAGAAGGTCGCGTCCTTTTACGTTCGGGCGATTACGGGCCCGCTCAAGAACAAGTCGGTCTGTTACGTCTGTCGGCACGGTGACCGACCGGTCGTGATGCTGGTGATCCGGAAGATTACGCCGGAGCTCAAAACGCTCTTGAAACGGATCGATTCGGAAATCGATCAACATCGTGCCGAGGGGCTGCGCGGCTTCGGCGTATTTATCGGGGAAGACAGCCCCGCACTGTTGCCCCAGGTGCAGACGCTGGCATTCGACGAGCGCATCGTATTGCCACTCACGATCGCCGCCGCCCCTGCCGACGGTTCGGCAGCCGGCACCATTCACCCCGACGCCGCCGTCACGTTGATGCTCTACAAAGACCTCACTGTCACGGCCAACTTCGCGTATCGTGCCAACGAACTGAATCAGGCCGAGATCGACCGGATCATCAGCGCCGTTCGCCGTCTGGCCGCTGAAGAATAGGTCTCATTCATATCGGACCGACTGCCCGATATCTTGCCGCCTTCACCTATTGAGCCTTGGCGACTGCGCGTTTGAGGGCGCGTCCGGCAAGGGTGCCGGTCGGCGTGCCATTCCAGACAGCCGGCTGCCCGTTGACGAACACGTACGCCAGGCCCCGCGAATATCGATGCGGCGCGTCGAAGGTCGCTTCATCGCCGAATTCTGCAGGATTGAACACTGCCAGATCGGCGAAGTGGCCGACACGCAGGTAGCCGCGCTCCGGCAGGTGCAGAATGTCGGCTGGCAGGCCGGTCGCGGTCCGAACGGCCGCTGACAGACCAAGTGCCTTCTCACGAATCGCGTAGTGACCGATCTTTCGCGAGAACGTTCCGTAGCTACGGGGATGCGGGCGGTCTCCTCCGGGGAGATAAGCGCGGCCATCCGACGCAGTCGCGACCCAGGGAATCGTCATGATGAACCGGACGTCTTCTTCGCTCATGCTGAAATTGACGATCGCCGCTCCTCCCGCCCGTGTGATTTCGATTACGACGTCGACCGGCATAGCGCCGACCGCTTTCGCAATTTCAGCGATCGACTTACCGGCCCAGTCGGGCTTCGGTGAGTAGCGGGCAATGCGCAGCCGCTGGCCATCGTCGGCCTTCCGCAGATTTTCGCTGATCAGGTCGCGAAGGCGGGTCGCCGTTTCAGGTTTGTCGAGCCGGGCGATCAATTCTTTCGATCCGCCGGCCCGTGCCCACTCGGGGATCACGATGGCTTCCAGAGACGTACTCGAAGCGATGTACGGGTACTGATCGGCGGTGACGACCTGACCCGCCTGGCGGGCCTCTTCGATGACCGCAGCCGCGTGACGCACGAGCCCCCACGCGTCGCGGCCTGAGGCTTTGAAATGGGAGATATGCACGGGAAGTTTTCCCTGACGGCCGATGTCGAGCGCCTCATTGATCGCCGCCAGAAGTTCGATCCCTTCGTTGCGAATATGGCTGGCATACAACCCACCCTCGGCCCCAACGACCTCGGCGATTTGCACCAGTTCGGCCGTGCTGGCGAAGGAACTGGGGACATAGATCAGCCCGGTCGACATGCCCCAGGCTCCGTCGCGCATCGCCCGCCGCGCCAACTCCTGCATTTTGCTGATTTCTTCCGGGGTCGCCTCGCGCTGAGCGCTGCCGACCACGGTTTCGCGCAGGTTCCCCTGCGGCAAGAGGTGCGCGACGTTCGTGCCGGCCCCGGCTGCGTCGATTTTCTGGTAGTAATCGGCGACATCGATCGGGCCCGCCCCACAGTTCCCGGTGACGACCGTCGTGCACCCCTGCATCAGAAAATTGACGTTGCCGCGCGTGTGCCGGTCGATGATCTGGGCGTCGCTGTGATTGTGCAGGTCGATGAATCCCGGAGCGACAATCAGTCCGCGGCAGTCAACTTCGAGACCGATTTTCCCCGTTGTAAATGTCCCGATGGCGATGATGCGATCTCCCTTGACCGCGATGTCCCCCACGACGGCATCGCTGCCGTTTCCGTCGTGCAGCGTCCCTCCCCGCAAAACGAGATCGGCATCGACCGGCTCGGCAGGCACGGCCGCAGTGGAATTCAGCAGGATCAACCCGAGAGCGATTGCAATGCGAAAGTTCATCGGTCGGTAGACTCCTCGAGTACTTTGGCCAGCTTTGAGCCATGCCGCGTGGTGCCGTCAGATCTTCGATTCGCCCAGCTTCGGAATTGATCGTCCTGCCCCTCATCCATCCGAGCAATAAAGTCGATGAGTCTCAATGTAACACTCGACAGCGCGCGGCGTCATGAATCGGATCGACCTTCGCTCCCGGACACGAAGGCGGATGTCGCTGGCAGAAATCTCGACTCCCGGGATCGTGACGAATTCGATTCGGTCGGTGACGCGGTCCCCAAACCTCTCGCGCAGCGGCCCCAGATCAGGATTCGCAGCCGCACCGCGATTGACGACCGCCAGCCGCGCCAGGTCGAGGATCCGGACCGGCTCGCGCCACGTCGGAAAATCGTTGAGCGAGTCGGCTCCCATCACAAAGTACAGTTCCCGCGAAGGGTCTTCTTTCCGGAATTCTCTCAGCGTGTCGACCGTGTAGCACGGTTCCGACCGTTCGATTTCCCGGCGATCCACACGAAAACTCTCGTGGCCGGCGACTGCCAGTTCCAGCATTTCGGCTCGCGCCTTTGCGGCGGCTATGCCCGGCTTGGGCTTATGCGGCGGGATGCCGACCGGGATAAACCAGATTTCGTCGAGCCGACATTGCTCGCGGCATTGTTCCGCCAGCAGCAGGTGACCGTAATGAACCGGGTCGAATGTTCCACCGAAGATTCCGAGGCGCATGGATCAAATCTGCTGTTTCTACTCGTGCGCCGCCGGAGCGGTGCGACCCGTGGGATTGGGAGAAGCGTGCTGTTAGAATCGTAGCGTGGCGGGAGATGTGCCGAAAGCGAATCCAGAATAAGACACCTCGATGACTCACCCAGTTACGAACGCGTGAAGCAGCAACAGCTATTCAATCCCGATCCCGCACCGTGGGAACTGGCCGACCAGGAAGACCTGGCCGGAGCCCAGCTTGTTTTCAACCGGCCGGTCGATCGGATTTTTGACTACATCCTTCCCGACGAATTCCGGGGCCGGCTCCAGCCCGGGCAGCGGGTCAAGGCTCCATTCGGCCGCGGGGATCGCCTGTCTGTCGGGTATTGTGTGGGGCTCGATAAGCCGCGCCGCACGACCGGTCTTAAGTCCCTGCACTCCATCCTGGATCCGCGGCCGCTGTTGTCATCGCACATGCTGCAGCTCACCCGCTGGATTGCCGATCGGTATCTGTGCGCCTGGGGACAGGTTCTCGAAACCGTCGTTCCGGCCGGTGTCAAGAACCAGGCGGGCACGCGCGAAATCCTGATGTTGCGACTCAATTCAGAGCATTCAACTGACTGGAAAAATCTTAAGATCCCGCCGAAGCAGCAGGCCGTGCTTCAGATTCTGGCGGCCTCTGATCGGCCGTTGCCACTGGATCTCGTCGCCCAGCAGGCCAACTGCGGGACAGCGCCGATCACCGCACTTCGCCGAAAGCGCTTCGTCGAGGCGTTTCCCGAGCGCAATGCTCCCGGAGAAACTGAAGTTCCGACTTCGACTCGGACGCCCGATCTCATTCTCAACGCCGATCAGCAGACCGTACTCGATCGCGTACTCACGTCGCTGCGCGACCAGCAGCACCGCACCTTTCTGCTCCACGGCGTAACTGGCAGCGGAAAGACCGAAGTCTACATCCGGGCGATCCAGGAGGTCGTCGGTTACGGCCGGCAGGCGATTGTGCTGGTTCCTGAAATCAGCCTGACTCCGCAGACCATCCGCCGCTTCCGCAGCCGATTCGATTCGGTCGCCGTGCTCCACAGTCATTTGAGCGATGCCGATCGCCACCGCTACTGGCAGCAGATTGCCTCGGGAAGCGTGCAGGTCGTCGTGGGGGCACGCAGCGCGGTCTTCGCTCCGACGCCGCATCTGGGGTTGATCGTGATCGACGAAGAGCACGAGACGTCGTTCAAGCAGGATACGACCCCGCGGTACCATGCGCGGGAAGTCGCCCGCAAGCGCGCCGAGCTGGAAGCGATTCCGCTGATCCTCGGCTCGGCCACGCCAACTCTTGAATCGTGGGCCCGGGCCGCCGCGGGGACCGACGAACTGCTGCGGCTCCCCAAACGGGTTGCCGAGCGTCCGATGCCACCGGTCGTAATCGTCGATGTCCGGCATGATCCCATGCGTCGGCGCGGCGCGGCGATCGGCCGGGCATTGCAGATGGCGATGAACAGCGCCCTGGAGGCCGGAGGGCAGGTGATCCTGTTCCTGAATCTGCGAGGCTATTCGCCCGTCATGTGGTGCCGCGCCTGTGGGGAGGCCATTAAATGCCCGCATTGCGACGTATCGCTGACCTGGCACAAAGAGCGCAAAGTGGTCCTGTGCCACTCATGCGACTATCACTCCGGTCCGCCGACAGCGTGCCCGAGTTGCGGCGACTCGGGAATTCAATTTATCGGAGTCGGCACGCAGCGCCTCGAGCAGGAAGTCCGGGCCCGCTTTGCGAAATATCCCTGCGTGCGGATGGACAGCGATTCGATGCGCAAGCCCGGCAGCCACGACAAAGCCCTGGAGGCCTTCGGCCGCGGCGATGTGCGGATCCTGCTGGGAACACAGATGATCTCCAAAGGGCTCGACTTTCCCGAAGTGACGCTGGTGGGCGTCATCGACGCCGATACGATGCTGCATCAACCCGATTTGCGTGCCAGCGAGCGCACGTTTCAGCTCATCGCGCAGGTGGCCGGCCGGACAGGCCGCAGTCACAAGGGAGGCCGCGTGCTGGTCCAGACCTCCTGCCCGGCGGAACCCGCCATCCTGCGTGCCGCCCAGCACGACTACGTCGGCTTCGCCGAGGCCGAACTGGAGCACCGCCGGCACACTGGCAACCCTCCCTTTGTGCACCTGGCGCGCATCATTGTCCGCGGGGCCGACGAGCAGACCGCACTGGCCGAGGCGCGCCGGATGGCCGAGCTGGTGCGTACTGCAGTGATCGAGCGCGCCGCGCCGATTCGCGTGCTGGGCCCCGCGCCCGCGCCAGTGGCCCGCCTCAAGGGGCACTTTCGTTTTCACTTTCAACTGGCGGCCGCCTCCAGCGACGACATTCGGGATGTCTGGAATGCGGTGCGCGATTCGCTCCAGCCGGCGGCCGGCATCGAATTCACCGTCGATATGGACCCTCTCAATCTCCGCTGACATAATTGCCGGTCGATTGATTATTTCGGACTCTGCGCGGAACCCACTTTGATGCGACTGAGAATTTCGATTCCCGCGGTCATCTTTCTGGCGGTCGCTCTCGGCCGAACCGAAGCCGCTTCGGCGCAGCAGTTGCGCTACTCGGCCCTGTTCTCGAGCGGTAAGCGACTTAACGTCACCGAAATCCGGAACTGGCACGAGCCGCAGGCCGAACCAAATCTCGACAACGTCAAGCTCTTCTTCCCGGCCGATCGGGCGCTGTGGGTCGAAGATGTTTCGATTCCTCCGGCACCGACGCCGGTCGCCTTCGTCGAATTGTTCGGCGGTGACCGAATCCCCGGAAAGGTCATCGAATACCGCACCGGCCAGGAATCGCTGTACCGCAAGTCGCCCCCCGTAGTGATTGTTTCCTCCGACGCGGCGATTGATTGGCCCGAGACCCGCCGGTTTGGCGGCCTGCCGGTGATGGCGCGCTGGTTGCGGCGGGTTGTCTGGCAGAAGCGCGACGACAGTCGTTACCAGCCAGGAACGCTCTTCTATGCCGATGGTCGCCAGGTCGAATTTCGGAGCGTCCGCTGGTCGGCAGGTTCCGTCCGCTTGCTGCTCGAGCAGGAAACGCGCGATGTCCCGTTCGGGCAGATCGCCGAATTGCATCTGCCGCGCGTCGATCCCTGGGAAGCCTGGTTTTGCACGCTGGCCGCCCTGCTCCCTGACCTGAACGGCTCGATCCAGCAGATCGAAACCGGCGACGGCCTGCGCGTGACCACCTCATCATCCCGATTCTATCCGTCGCATCGTGGAGACGCCGGAAATCCCGACCACTGGTACCAAGGGGTCCAACCCGCCTGGTCTCCCGAACCACTCTGGCTGAAGCACCGCAACATTCGTCTGCGGCGGTTCTTCCTGCCGCATGAGGTTCCCCTGTCGGCAATTGAACCCAGCCGGGTCGTGCAAAAGTCCAATCTTTCGGCGGGGTGGAACTGGCAGGTCGATCGCAATGTGCACTCGCTTCCGATGCGCTGTGCCGATCAGGCGTTCGCCTGGGGGCTCGGCGTGCACGCTTACAGCGAGCTGACTTACGATCTGCCGGCTGCAACCAGAAACTTCCGAACGCAGTATGGGCTCGACTGGTCGGCGGGCGCGGGGGGATGCGTGCGCGCCAACATTTTCTCCGGCCCCGCCGGCGGCCAACTGTTGCACCGCAGCGATCACATCATCGGATCCGAGAAGGTGTTTGACTCGGGCCCGTTGGGGCTCGCCGGTGCAAAGCAATTGACGCTCGTCGTCGATCCGGCAGAGAGCGATCGACCGCCGGGCGCCGATCCGTTTGAGATTCGCGATTCGTTCGACTGGCTCCAGCCGGTGCTCGAACTCGATCCGGAGGCGCTGCGGCTGGAGGTCGAGCGTCGACTCGACGAACCGCTCTGGACCTGGCTGGGTTGGAAGTCAAACACGGCGCCCAAACTGAACTGCATCGTTTCTCTCGTCTGGGACCAGCAGCGCCCGCCAATGACTCGACTGCGGACCGAAGTGACTCCGCGAGAGGGGTTCAGCGCCTGGTCGCGCCGCATCGACTGCCGTCCGGCCGATCGCTTCCTGGTCTTGTCGGTCAGCCGGCTCGAAAAGGAGGTCGGCGCCAGCCGGATTCAAGTGCGGATCGGCGGAAAGGCGGTTGCCGAGTTTGAGGTGCCGATTCAAAACTCGCCGATCGCTCCCGATCCAGTGCTCGTCCCCATCGAGCGCTTCCGCGGTCAGACGGTCGATGTCGAAATCGTGCAGATCCCGATTGCGCCGCAGGCGCGCGTCGAATGGCGCGGCGTGGCGATGAGTGCCCGCAATCCAGTGGTTTTCGAAGTTTTCGAAGACGATCCGTCGATCCTGGAGTCCTTGAGTGCGGGTGGTGGAACCGCCCGAGTCGATGCCAGCGATAAATTCGCCGGCGCTGCCAGCCTGCTCGTGACTCCCGACGATCGAAACAACCCCGCGATCTCTGGCTGGAACGTGCCGATTCGACCCGAACCACAGCCCGGGGAATATCGCTTCATCCGCTTCGTCTGGAAGAAGCGGGGGGGCAAACAGATCGGCCTGCATCTGGCCGACGGTGGGCGATTCGCTCCGATCGACGAGCGAAACCTGAAAGAATGCCTGCGATACCAGGCCGGCCGCGGAACCGAGCCCGACTACGGGAAATCACATATCCTCCGCGATCAGCCCCCCGAGCAATGGGAGCAGGTGACGCGCGACCTGTTCAATGATTTCGGCACGTTTGATCTCACCGGCCTGCGACTGGCCTGTGGTGACGGCGAAGTCGCGTGGTTCGATCAGATCTATCTGGGACGAGCCTGGCACGATCTCGATCATGCCACCAACCGCGTCAAAAATCCGCCGCCCGATCCGCTGGCCAATCAACCTCCGGAATTCAAGGCGAACGTCGAGCTGGCGGCGGTCGATCCGGCGCGGTTTGGCGAGGTCGTTTCGCAGGTCGCGCCGGCGTTTTCGACGGCTGCGTCAGAGCAGGGGGTCTGGCTCTTCAAGACATTTGAGGGAAAGAATCGCGTGCTGCGCACGCACCCGCCCGCGCAGGGAGTTCCCTGCATCCTGCGATCGGCTCTCGTCGTTCCCGCCGGCAAGCACACCGAGCTGCGGCTGACAGTGACGCACAATCCCAACGCCGACTGGCAACTCGTGGTCATTGCGAATGGCGAGCGACTCCACGACTCGCTGATCTCCAAAGACACCGCCCAGAACGGCTGGGTCGACGTCACAGTCGATCTGTCAAAATTCGCCGGACACAACGTTGTTCTGGAAGTGCATAACCACCCCAACAACTGGTCGTACGAATACGCCTACTGGCACCGCGTCGAAGTAGTTTCGCAGTAACGGAGCCGGCTCTTCGTTCGATACTTAAAGCCGGACGTTGCTCTCACGTTCGCCCACCTAAAACCCGGCAGGCCGGCCTCCCTTGCGGCGGTCGCTGGCGCCCTCCAGGCGCCCCTCGCGTGTCCGCGCCGTCGCCTGCACAACGGCCGAATCGGCACGCAGTTTGAGAGTGTGCCCCAGGCGCTCGAGTTTGTTGACCGGTAGCCGGTCGGTCTCGGCTTCGAGAACGTTTGGGGACCACTGGTGATGAATTCGCGCTGCATCGACTGCCGCCGCGGCGGAGAGCTGGAATCGCGACCAGTTGAGCAGGACCTGGGCCGTCGCTGAGATGATTCGCGGGCCTCCTGAGGCGCCGACTACGAATTCCGCCCGGCCGTCGCGCACAACAATCGTGGGGGTCATGCTCGACAGGGGGCGCTTTCCAGGCTCGATCGAATTGGCTTCGCTCTGGATCAGGCCAAACGCATTCGGCACCCCCGGCAACGACGTGAAATCATCCATTTCGTTATTGAGCACGATGCCAAACGCCGGCTCGACAACAAAGCTGCCGAAATGTGTGTTGATCGTTTCAGTGCAGGCGACGGCATTTCCCTCGACGTCGAGGACCGAAAAGTGGGTCGTGCCCCCATCGTCGGGAACCATCGATCTACCGTAAGATTGCGGCGGTTGCGTCGTCGCAAGATCGATTTTTTTCGCCAGCTCTGCCGCATAGGGCCGGCTGGTCAATCGACTCACGGGGACCTTGACGAAATCGACGTCCCCCAGCGACGCGGCCCGGTCGGCAAAGGCATGCTTGAACGACTCGGCCAGAAGATGCAGATAAAGAGGCGATTCGCGGGGGAGACTGTCGATGCGTGAGTCCGGATGCTGGGCCGAGACCGCCGACAGCAGGTTGAGGGTTTCCAGCAGCGCGACACCCCCGCTCGACGGGGGCGGCATGGTGAAGATCGTCTGTCCGTTGATCTGTGCGCGCAGGGCCTCACGGACGACCGGCTTCATCGCCGCCAGGTCTTCCAGAGTGACGAGGCCTCCTGAGCGCTGCACTTCGGCCA
>Ga0137463_1000392_pt1 | contig 15476 bp, 13 predicted proteins | sample EasRivERMGT800_2_FD_102333 | JGI IMG/M metagenome (GOLD analysis project Ga0137463, IMG submission 102333) | Soil microbial communities from meander-bound floodplain in the East River, Colorado, USA - East River MetaG ERMGT800_2 | ecosystem: Environmental > Terrestrial > Soil > Floodplain ...
GGCTGGAGCACGGAAACAGGGATCGACGTCGCCTCGACCGGCATCCAGGTGCACGGCGGCATGGGCTTCATCGAGGAGACCGGCGCGGCCCAGCACCTGCGCGACGCGCGGATCACGACGATCTACGAAGGCACGACGGGAATCCAGGCGAACGACCTCATCGGCCGCAAGATCGCGCGCGACGGCGGCGCGACCGCGAAAGAGGTGATCAAGGTGATGCGCGCGGTGGAAGCGGAGCTCGGCACGGCGGCGGGGGAGGACATGGCGGCGACCCGCGAGGCCTTCTCGGCGGCGCTGACCGCGGCTGAAGAATGCGTTTCCTGGATGGTCATCACCTACGGCAACGACATCAAGGCGGCGCACGCCGGCGCCGTCCCCTTCCTGAAACTCATGGGCATCGTCTGCGGCGGCTGGCAGATGGCACGCGCCGCGCTCGTCGCGCAGCAGCGGCTCTCGGAAGGCAAGGGCGACAAGTCTTTCTACGAGGCGAAAATCAAGACCGCGCGCTTTTACGCCGACCACGTCCTGACCCAGGCGCCGGCGCTGCGAAACACGATCGTGCACGGCGCGGCGGGGGTGATGGCGCTGACGGAGGAGCAGTTTTGAACGCTCATCCCGCGCGTGCACACGAGCGCATCGGCTTGCTCTGAAGTATGGCCGGACCGCAAACTCTCGGTCGCTACGAACTCGAGCGGGTCCTCGGCAAGGGGGCGATGGGCATCGTGTACGAAGCCCTCGATCCCAAGCTTCACCGCAAGGTGGCGATCAAGACCATTCTGATCAGCCAGCTCGATGAGGAGACCGCGAGGGATTTCTCGATGCGGTTCGTGCGCGAGGCGCACGCTGTGGCGCGGCTCAATCACCCGAACATCGTCCAGGTCTACGACTTCGGCGAAGAAGGCGACATCGCCTACCTCGTCATGGAGTTCATCCGCGGAAACGAGCTGAAGTCCACCCTGACCACGGGCCAGCTGTTCGACCGGAAGGAATGCGTGCGCATCATGTGCGAGCTGCTGGACGCGCTCGACTTCGCGCACGAGGCGGGGGTCGTCCACCGCGACATCAAGCCCGCCAACGTGATGCTCGACAGCCAGGGCCGGACCAAGCTGACCGATTTCGGCGTGGCGCGCGTCACCGATGCCGACCGCACGAACGCGGAGCGCACGCAGGCGGGCACCATGGTCGGCACGCCCGCCTACATGTCGCCCGAGCAGATCCAGGGGCAGCGCATCGACCGGCGCACCGACATTTTTTCGGCGGGCATTATCCTGTACCAGTTTCTCACCGGCCAGAAGCCCTTCACCGGGGAGGGCGCGTGGACGGTCGCGAAGAAAATCATCCAGGAAGATCCTCCGGCGCCGTCGTCGCTCAACGTGGCCGTGTCGCCGGAGTTCGATCGGGTGGTAGCCAAGGCGCTGGCGAAGAATCCGGACCAGCGCTTTGCGACCGCGCGCGAATTCGCGGGGGCGCTCAGGCGTGCCGCGGAAGGGAAACCGGCGTTACCGGAGACCGAACCCACCCTCGTCGTGCCGCGCGAGCCCCTCGTCCGGCAGGCCACCCATGCCCCGGATGCGCTGAGATCCGGGGAAATGGAGCTCGAGTTCTGGCGCTCGATCAAGGACAGCAACGACCCGAACGACTTCGAGCTCTACATACGGCAGTTTCCGCAGGGCGTCTACGCCTCGCTCGCGGGACGCAAGGCCGCCAAGCTGCGGAGCGGCTCCCCCGCGGACGACAGCGGCACCCGCACCATGGCGGGAACCGACAGGACGCGGATTCAGAGGAGTGTCCGACGCGCCGAAGCCGAGGAGAGCGTGCGACCGGCGGTCGAAAAGACCATCAAGCTCGCCGAGGCGTCGTCGCCGGAACCCGGGCGGGCGGGGAAGAAGCGCTCGCTGCTCGTGCCGGCGGTACTCGGGGTGCTCGTCGCGGTCGGTGCGGTCGGCTATTTTGTGATGAAGCCGAGCCCGCCGGTTGCAACCGTTCCGAGCATCGATATCGGTGAAAAAGCCAGGCGCGACGCCGCCGAAAAGGCAAGACGCGAAGCCGAGGCGCAGGCGCAACGCGCAGCAGAAGCACAAGCGAAACGCGAGGCGGAGGCCCAGGCGAAACGCGAGGCCGAAACGCAAGCGAGACGCGAGGCGGAGGCCCAGGCGCAACGCGCGGCGGAGCTGAAAGCGAAGCGGGAAGCCGAAGCGAAGGCGCAACGCGATTCGAGAGCACAGCGAGAGGCCGACGAAAAGGCTCAGCGCGAAGCCAAGGCAAAAGCGCAACGCGACGCAGAGAGCAAGGCAAAGCTGGCTGCCGAGTTATCCCTCTGGGACTCGGTCAAGTCGAGCAGCAAGCCAGCCGACCTTCAGAAATACCTCAACCGGTACCCGAACGGCCAGTACGCGGAACCGGCGCGCCAGCGCCTGCTTGCGTTGGAGCGCGCCCGGCTGGAGTCGCAGGCGCAAGAAGCCGAGGTCGCCAAGAAAAAAGACGCGGAAAGGAAGAAGTCCACCATATTCGTTCCGCCAACGTTCTAGAGTGCCGGCGCGCGCCCGCCGGCAAGCTAGGGCTTCAGAACTGATAGCCGAGCCTGACCCCAACGCTGGTGATTTTCTCGGTGACCGTATACCCGGGTATCTGAGTGTCGAAATCGTATTTGTACTGCTGGTAACGCAAGTCCGCGGTAACTCCCAATGCTTCTGATAGCTTGTAGGTATAGGCGCCGCTCAGGCTGAAGCCAAACGTCGTGTCGGCGTCGATGGCAAACCCGTTGTCGTCTTTCTGGTTACCCTTCATGCCGGCAATGGCAAGGCTGCCGCTGAACTGACCGCGCAACGCGGGAACGCCTGCTCCCGCGCCTACAAAAATCCCTTTGCTCTCAAAGATATCCTTTGAGTACCCAAAGCCTGGGGGCGTGTAAAAAATCGTCTTCCCATAGGTGTAGCCGCCAAAACCGGAGATGCTGACACCCCCGGAAAGTACGTGAATGTAGCCTCCGGTAAGCGTGTAGGAATCGCGCGAAAACTTCTGTTGGCCGTCCCCAGTGATCTCCCACAGGTCGTGCTTGGCGTTGAGGCTTTTCTGCCCCGACACATCCACATAGATACCGCGGGGCGATACCCAGGTTGCGCCGAGATTTGCGGCGACATAGCTTGATTTCGCGGTCGCGTTGAAGGCGGCGGGAATGTCAAGCGTGATGCGGTAGGTTGTCGGCGCCAGTCCGGCGTACAAACGGAACGTCCCGCTCTGGGCCTGCGCTGCTGCGGGAAAAAAGGCAAAGACGAAAAGCAACGCCCCCAACTCGATCCGGTGTGTTTTCATGGCTATGGACCTCCCCTGTGGTTGAATTGTGTCAGTTTTCTGCGCAAATTGGAATGTGCGACTCAGGCAAAGAGATCTTCTCTGAAAATGTGACTCCGCCACCAAACTCCGGCGTGCGCGGAACCGGGTAGTTGCCAACTGAAACATTTCCTCACAGCTATTGGGCGACCGCTCCGGATATCATCTGTCTATCCACTGAGGTGGAGGCCAAGAATGGGAATGTTCCTATCGAGATCGGTACGGGCGGCCGCCGCTTCTCTCGCGGTCATCGTCGTTTGCGTTTCTTCGACATATTCGCAGGAGCGCCGCGACAAGCGGGGCGGCGAGAGGCGGGAGATCAAGCGCGAACGCTTTCACACCGATCACTGGGTGTTCGACCACCGCTTCAACCACAACCACTACTATCCCCAGTTCGGGTATTCGGTTCCGGTGCTGCCGGCGGGCCACGTCGCGTTGACGTTTCGCGGCAATCCGTTTTTCTTTCATTCGGGCGTCTGGTATCGCCGCGGCGGCTCGGGGTTTATCGTCGTCAGGCCGCCCGTCGGAATCATCGTGCCGATCCTGCCGCCCGCGTATTCGACGGTGGTCGCGGGAAGCGTGCCTTACTACTACGCGAACGACGTGTACTACGAACAGACGCCCGGCGGGTATGCGGTCGTCGCGCCGCCCCCGGGCGTCGACGAGGCCGCCGCGCCGCCTCCCGTGGCCTCGCCTCCTCAGGCCGCGCCGTCCGCGACCGCCACATGGTATTACTGCGAATCGTCGAAGACCTACTATCCGTACGTCTCCGAATGCAAGGAAGGATGGCGGGCGGTTCCGGCCACGCCGCCGCAGGTTCGCTAGACTCGAGCGCGCAAGACCCTTGGTTCCGCGGGCACGCGTCGGCCTTTCAGGCGCCTGGCGCCGCGGTGCGGTGCGCTTCGATCAGCCGCTCCAGGGCGTCGCCCGCGCGGTCGAGCGCGCGCGCATCCCCGAGCAGCCTCAAGTCGTGATGGGTGGCGAGGACGATCCCGAAAAGCTCGAAGGTGAGCTGCCAGGGATCGGTCTGAGGCTCAAGGTGTCCCTCGTCGATGGCAATGCGGATCGCTTTGGCGATGGCGCCGCGCAGTTCGCGCTGCCCGGCAATGAGCAGGTCGCGCACGGCTCCGGGGCGATCGTCATACTCGACGCAGGCGGCGAGCATGAGGCAGCCGCCCGGGAGATCGTCGTTGTGCTCGACCCATGCGAGCCAATTCGAGAACAGGGCTCTGAGACGCGGCAGGCCTCGGGGTTGTTTCAGTGCGGGGGAGAATACATGCTCGAAGAAAAGCGCTTGCGCCTGCTTGAGAGTCAGGAGCTGCAAGCCTTCCTTGGAACCGAAGTGAGCGAAGAGCCCGCTCTTGGACATCGCGAGCCGTCCGGCGAGCGAGCCGATGCTCAGTCCCTCCAGGCCGACTTGACTTGCCAGCGCCAGCGCCTCGTTTAGGATTAACGTGCGCGTTTGCTCGCCTTTTCTCACGCGTACATAATAGTACGAACGTTCGTTATCTGAAACTATTTCTCTTCTCTTGAGGAGTTAAGGGCGGATCTGGCTACATGTTCGGGTAGTTCGGCCCGCCGCCGCCCTGTGGTGGGACCCAGACGATGTTCTGGGTCGGGTCCTTGATGTCGCAAGTCTTGCAGTGGACGCAGTTCTGCGCGTTGATCTGGAGCCGGTCGGTGCCGTCGGCGTTTTTCACGAATTCGTACACGCCCGCCGGACAGTAGCGGTTTTCGGGGCCGGCGTATTTCGCCAGGTTGACTGCGACCGGGACGCTCGCGTCTTTCAGCGTGAGGTGGCAGGGCTGGTTCTCCTCGTGGTTCGTATTGGAGATGAACACCGAGGAAAGGCGGTCGAATGCGAGCTTGCCGTCGGGCTTCGGATAGTCGATCGGCTTGCATTCCGAGGCGGGCCGCAGACACTCGTGGTCTGCGTGGCGGTGGTGCAGCGTCCAGGGAAATTTTCCGCCGAGCAGAGTCTGCTCGACGCCGACCATCAGCGTGCCCGAATAGAGGCCCTTCGACATCCACTGCTTGAAGTTGCGCGCGCGGTACAGCTCGTCGAAGAGCCACGAGTCTTGGAACGCGGCGCTGTAAGCGTCAAGATCGTCTCCGGATCGTCCCGCCTGCAGTGCGCCGAACGCTGCTTCCGCCGCGAGCATGCCGGACTTGATCGCCGCGTGGCTGCCCTTTATTCGCGAGGCGTTGAGGAATCCCGCTTCGTCTCCGACAAGGCACCCGCCCGGAAACGTGAGTTTGGGCAACGACAACAGGCCGCCGGCGGCGATGGCGCGCGCGCCGTAGGCGATGCGCTTGCCGCCTTCGAGGAACATGCGGATGCTCGGATGGGTCTTGTAGCGCTGGAATTCCTCGTACGGACTGAGATAAGGGTTGGCGTAGGCGAGTCCGACGACAAAGCCGACCGACACGAGATTGTCTTCCATGTGATAGAGGAACGACCCGCCGTAGGTGTCCGCGTCCAAGGGCCAACCGGCCGAATGAATGACGAGTCCAGCCTGGTGTCGTTTCGGTTCGATCTCCCAGAGTTCTTTCAGGCCGATTCCGTACACCTGGGGATCCGAGTTCGAGTTCAGGCGATAACGCTCCATCAGCTGCCTTCCCAGATGCCCACGGCAGCCTTCGGCGAAAAAAATGTACTTGCCGTGCAGCTCGATCCCCGGCTGGTGCTGGTCGGTCGGCTTGCCGTCGCGTCCCACGCCCATGTCGCCGGTGGCCACGCCTTTGACCGCGCCGTTTTCGTGGTAAAGGATCTCGGCAGCGGCGAAACCTGGATAGATCTCGACGCCGAGGCTTTCGGCCTGCTTTGCCAGCCAGCGGCAGAGGTTGCCGAGGCTGACGACGTGGTTGCCGTGATTCCTGAAGCATTCGGGGAGGAAAAAACCCGGCACCTTGAACGAGCCCGACTGGGTGAGAAAAAGGAACCGGTCTTCGCTCACCGGGATCTTGAGCGGGGCCCCGAGGGCCTTCCAGTCGGGGAAGAGCTCCTCCAGCGCGCGCGGATCCATCACAGCCCCGGAGAGTATGTGCGCGCCGATCTCCGCGCCTTTTTCGACCACGCACACGCCCAGTTCGACCGCCTCCTGCCGAGCGAGCTGCTTCAGCCGGATCGCCGCGGCAAGTCCGGCCGGCCCTCCGCCGACTACGACCACGTCGAACTGCATCGATTCGCGTGCCATGGCTTTCTCCCGATTCCGATCAAGCGCGATCTGCCGCAAATTATAATGTCCAATCCCCGAGGCGAGAGGAGACCGCCATGGCCGAGAGGCCGCTCTGGAAGCCGAGTCACGAGCGCATCGAAGAAGCGAACCTCACGCGTTTCGCGCGCCAGGCGATTCGCGACTGGAAGCTTGGATTGAACGATTACCCGGCTTTCTACCGTTGGACGATCGAGCACCCCGAGCAGTTTTGGGACTCGCTGTGGAAGTTCGCGAGCGTGCGCGCGAGCGCGAAGGGCGCGCGGGTTCTCGTGAACGGCGACCGGATGCCGGGCGCGCGCTGGTATCCGGAGGCGCGGCTCAACTTCGCCGAGAACCTGCTGCGGCGGCGCGATGCCTCCACGGCGATGGTGTTCTGGGGCGAAGACAAGGTCAAGCGCCGCCTCACGCATCGCGAACTGTACGAGCAGGTCTCGCGCATCGCGCAGGGACTGCGCGCGCTCGGCGTCAAACCCGGCGACCGGGTCGCCGCTTATCTGCCCAACATGCCCGAGGCGATCTCGGCGATGCTCGCCGCGACGAGCATCGGCGCGACCTTCTCGACCTGTTCCCCTGATTTCGGAGTCCAGGGCGTGCTCGACCGCTTCAGCCAGATCGCGCCCGCGGTGCTGTTCGCGGCAGACGGCTACTTCTACAACGGGAAGGAAATCGATTCGCTCGATAAGCTGCGAGACATCGCGGCGAGGCTGCCGAGCCTCAGGCGCGTAGTCGTCATTCCCTACGTGAGCGGTCAGCCCGATATATCGGCCATTGCGGGGGCGCAGCGCCTCGAGGATTTCATCGCGGGCCAGCCTGCGACCGATATCCGTTTCGAGCAGCTGCCCTTCGACCACCCGCTGTACATCCTGTTTTCCTCCGGCACGACCGGGGCGCCCAAATGCATCGTGCACGGGGCCGGCGGCGCGCTGCTCAAGCACGTCTGCGAGCAGCAGCTGCATTGCGACGTGAAGCCCGGCGATCGGCTGTTTTACTTCACGACGCTCGGCTGGATGATGTGGAACTGGCTCGCCTCGGCGCTCGCGTCGGGCGCGACGCTGCTGCTCTATGACGGCTCGCCCTTCGTGGAGAAGGGCCACATCCTTTTCGACTACGCCGATGCCGAGGGAATGACGCACCTCGGCACTTCCGCGAAGTTCATCGACGCCCTCTTCAAGGCGGGCGTGGAGCCGGTCAAAACGCACCGGCTCGATCACGTGCGCACCGTGCTCTCGACCGGCTCGCCCCTCGCCCCCGAGGGCTTCGATTATGTCTACAGGGCGATCAAGCACGACGTGTGCCTCTCCTCGATCTCAGGCGGCACCGACATCTGCGGATGCTTCGTTCTCGGCAATCCGATCCTGCCGGTGTGGCGCGGCGAAATCCAGTGCCGTGCCCTCGGACTCAAGGTCGAAGTGTTCGACGAGAACGGGCGCTCGGTGAAAGGACAGAAGGGCGAGCTTGTCTGCACGCGGCCGTTTCCGTCGCTACCGGTCGGATTCTGGAACGACTCCGACGGAACGAAATACCGTGCCGCCTATTTCGAGAGGTTTCCCGGGGTCTGGACCCACGGTGACTGGTGCGAGATCACCGCTCACGAGGGCGTGATCATCTACGGCAGGTCGGACGCCGTGCTCAACCCGGGCGGAGTGCGCATCGGAACGGCCGAGATCTATCGCCAGGTCGAGCAGCTGGACGAAGTGGTGGAGTCTCTGGTCATCGGACAGACTTGGCCGCCGGGCGAGATCGGCGACGTCCGGATCGTGCTGTTCGTGAAGTTGCGCGAGGGACTGGCGCTGGACGATTGGCTCATCGCCCGGATCAAGCAGCAGATCCGCGTCAACACCACGCCGCGTCACGTTCCCGCAAAAGTGGTGCAGGTGTCCGACATCCCGCGCACCAAGTCGAACAAGCTCGTCGAGCTCGCCGTGCGCAACGTGGTGCACGGGCAGCCGGTGAAGAACCTCGAGGCGCTCGCGAATCCCGAAGCGCTCGAGCATTTCCGGAATCGGCCGGAGCTCGCTTGAGCCCTAGAGCGCCGCGTAGAGTTGCTTCTGCACCTGACGGTAGCGCGCGGCGATCGCCGCTTCGTCGGGATGGCGGCCGTCGCGCACGATCCATTTGCCCCCGACCATCACGTGCTTGACCATCTGCCCGTCGCCAGCGAAGAGGAACGCGTCGAGGAGACCGTCGCCGCTCCGGGCGACCAGGTTGATGTGCTCGGGATCGAGAACGACCAGATCCGCGCGCATGCCCGGTGCGATCGCGCCCATCGGGCGCGCGAGCGCCTGGGCGCCGCCCGCTGCGGCTTCGCGCCACAGCGTCGCGCCTACCGAGGGTTGCGCGGGCGAGGCGGCGATATTGCGCCGGCGCGCCGCCAGGCGTTGCACGTATTCCAGCCAGCGCAGCTCCTCGACCGGGGTCTGGGAGACGTGACTGTCCCCGCCGATTCCCCAGCGCCCGCGTTTTTCGCGAAAGCGCGGGAAGGGGAAAATGCCGTCGCCGAGATTCCCTTCGGTGGTCGGGCATAGGCCGACCACGGCACCGCTCGCGGAGAGTTTTTCCGCCTCGCTCTGCGAAATGTTGGTGCAATGCGCGAGACACCAGCGCGAGTCGACCGGCATGTTCGAAAGCAGCCACTCCACCGGGCGCTGTTCGCTCCAGGTGAGGCAGTCGTTCACTTCCTTGATCTGTTCGGCGAGGTGGATGTGGATCGGAGCCTTGCGGTCGATAGAAGAAAGACCGGACACGAGGTCCTTCAGCATAGGGGGATTCACCGCGCGCAAACTATGCGGCGCGACGCCGAGGCCGATGTCGGGGTTGTCGCCGATCTGTTCTTTCAGCGCCGAGACCATCCCGAGAATCGTATCGGGCGTGCCTGCGAAGCGCTTCTGCGCCGGCGCGAGCGGCTCGTCGCCGAAATTGCCGTAAGCGTAGAGCGAAGGCAACAGGGTAATCGCGATGCCCGTGTGCTGGGCGGCGAGCAGATGCTGCTCGCCCATTTCGACGCGGTTCGCATAGGGCTTTCCGTCCGGCGCGTTGTGCAGATAGTGGAACTCGGCCACGGCGGTGTAACCGTTCTTCAGCATCTCGCAGTAGAGCTGGGACGCGATCGCGCTGACATGATCCGGGCCGAGTCGCTTCAGAAACGAGTACATCACCTCGCGCCAGGTCCAGAAACTGTCTTCGGGCGAACCCATGCGCTCGGCGAGTCCGGCCATGGCGCGCTGGAAAGCGTGCGAATGCACGTTCGCCATGCCCGGGATCACCGGCCCGCCCGCTGACTCGGCGCCGGCGGCATTCTGGCGGCCGCGCGCCGCGACGATGTTGCCCCGGTCGTCGATCTCGATGGCGACGTCCTTGCTCCAGCCGTCAGGTAGCATCGCCTCGGGCGCGAAGATTCTTTTCATCGGTGCTTGCCCTTCACGCCGATATGATAGCGAAGCCGAGCGCGGATTGAGCGGGAAGGGGTTTTCATGTACCATTCTCCATCCCATCCCCCTGGTTTTAGATGGCCAAGTATGTGTTCGTGTCGGGCGGCGTGGTTTCCTCTTTGGGGAAGGGGATAGCCGCCGCCTCCCTCGCCGCGATCCTCGAATCGCGCGGCATCAAAGTCACCCTCCTCAAGCTCGACCCGTATATCAACGTCGACCCCGGCACGATGAGCCCTTTCCAGCACGGGGAGGTGTTCGTCACCGAGGACGGCGCCGAGACCGACCTCGATCTGGGCCACTACGAGCGTTTCCAGTCGGCGCGGATGCACCGGAACAACAATTTCACGACCGGCCAGATCTACGATTCGGTGATAAAAAAGGAGCGCCGCGGCGACTACCTCGGCCGCACCGTGCAGGTGATCCCGCATGTCACCGACGAGATCAAGGCGTTCATCGCGCGCGGCGCGGGCGAAGCGGAAGTGGCGATCGTCGAGATCGGCGGCACGGTCGGGGACATCGAGTCGCTCCCCTTCCTCGAGGCGGTGCGGCAGATGGGGCTTGAGCTCGGTGCGCACAACACCTGTTACGTTCATCTGACGCTCGTGCCTTATATCAAGAGCGCGGGGGAAATCAAGACCAAGCCGACGCAGCACTCAGTGAAGGAGCTGCGCGGGATCGGCATCCAGCCCGATGCGCTCTTGTGTCGCTCGGACCGCCCCATCCCCGAAGAAGAAAAGAAAAAGATCGCGCTGTTTACCAACGTTCAGCCCAACGCCGTCATCTCGGTCTGGGACGCGGACTCGATTTACAGGATTCCCTGGATGCTGCATCAGCAGATGCTCGATGAAATCGTCTGCCACAAGCTCGGCATCATCGCCAAGCCCGCCGATCTCAGGGTATGGAAAAAGCTGGTCGAGGCGCTCGAGCATCCGCAACACGAGATCGCCATCGCCATGGTCGGCAAGTATGTCGATCTCACCGATTCCTACAAGTCGCTCAACGAAGCGCTGGTTCATGCGGGAATCCATGCGCGCAGCAGGGTCAACATCCGTTACGTGGATTCGGAAACGATCGAGAAGGATGGCATCGGCGCGCTCCTGAAAGGCGTGGACGCGATACTGGTTCCCGGAGGCTTCGGGAAGCGCGGCGTGGAAGGCATGATGAAGGCGATCCAGTATGCGCGCGAGAACAAGGTTCCGTATCTCGGCATCTGCCTGGGCATGCAGCTCGCGGTGATCGAGTTCGCGCGCAACGTTGCCGGCCTTGCGGGGGCCAACTCGACCGAGTTCGACCGCGACACGCCGCATCCGGTGATCGCGCTCGTGACCGAGTGGCAGGACCGCGACGGCCGGATCGAGCGCCGCGACGAAAAATCCGATCTGGGCGGCACGATGCGCCTGGGCGCTCAGGTCGCTGCGCTCGAGCCCGGGAGTCTCGCGCGCAAGGTCTACGGCGCGGACCTGATCAACGAACGCCACCGCCACCGCTACGAAGTCAACAACCAGTACGTGCAGCGGCTGAAAGACAAGGGCTTGCGCATCTCCGGCCTCACTCAGCGCGAGCAGCTGTGCGAGATGATCGAGCTGCCCTCGCATCCCTGGCTGATCGGCTGCCAGTTCCACCCGGAATTCACTTCGACGCCGCGCGGCGGCCACCCGCTCTTTACCGCGTTCGTCGAGGCCGCTCTGCAGTACCAGGCCAGCAAGACCAAGACCGCGATCGCGGCTTGAGAGCATGAAGCTTTGCGGTTTCGAAGCCGGCCTCGACCAACCCCTGTTCCTGATTGCCGGACCGTGCGTGATCGAATCGCGCCAGATGGCGCTCGACACTGCGTCCATGCTGAAGGAAATCTGCAAAAAGCTCGATGTGCCGTTCATCTACAAATCGTCCTACGATAAAGCCAACCGCAGCTCGGGCAAGTCGTACCGCGGCCTCGGGATGGAGAAGGGGTTGGAGATCCTCGCCGAGGTGAAGAAGACGGTCGGCGTGCCGGTGCTGACCGATGTACACGATAAGGAAGATGTCCGGGAAGTCGCGGCGGCGGTCGATGTGCTGCAGACGCCGGCGTTTCTCTGCCGCCAGACCGATTTCATCCACGTCGTTGCCGCCGCGGGAAGGCCGGTCAACATCAAGAAAGGCCAGTTTCTTTCGCCCGGCGAAATGAAGAACGTCGTCGAGAAGGCGCGCGAGGCGAGCAAGAAGGACAACATCATGGTGTGCGAGCGCGGCGCCTCGTTCGGGTACAACAACCTCGTGTCGGACATGCGCTCGCTCGCGATCATGCGCGAGACCGGCTGCCCGGTGGTGTTCGACGCCACGCATTCGGTGCAGTTGCCCGGCGGCCAGGGGACCTCCTCTGGAGGACAGCGCGAGTTCATTCCGGTTCTCGCACGGGCCGCGGTAGCGAGCGGCATTGCGGGGATTTTCATGGAGACGCATCCCAATCCCGACAAGGCGCTGTCGGACGGCCCCAATGCCTGGCCGCTCGACCGCATGAAAGAGCTGCTGCAGACGCTGAAGGCGCTCGATACACTCGTGAAGAGCCGCGGGTTTGCGGAGCAGGAACTGAAATCGTCAAAGAAGGGCAGATAAATGAGCTCGATCGTCGATATCGTCGCACGGGAGATTCTTGACTCGCGGGGTAATCCGACCGTGGAGGCCGATGTGTTGATCGAGTCCGGGGTCATGGGCCGCGCTGCCGTGCCCTCCGGGGCCTCCACCGGCAGCCGCGAGGCGCTGGAACTCCGCGACAAGGACAAAGGGCGCTACGGGGGCAAGGGCGTGCTGAAGGCGGTTGAGCACATCAACACCGAGATCTCCGAGGCGATCATGGGGCTGGATGCGCAGGAGCAGAGCTTCATCGACAAGACCCTGGTCGAGCTCGACGGAACCGAAAACAAATCGCGGCTCGGCGCGAACGCGGTACTCGCCGTGTCGATGGCGGTGGCGAAGGCCGCGGCCGAGGAATCGGGGCTGCCTTTGTATCGCTATTTCGGCGGCTCGGGCGCGATGCAGATGCCCGTGCCGATGATGAATGTCATCAACGGCGGAGCCCACGCGAGCAACAACCTCGACATCCAGGAATTCATGATCGTGCCGGTCGGCGCGTCGAGTTTCCGCGAAGCCCTGCGCTGCGGCGCCGAGGTGTTTCATGCGCTCAAAAAACTTCTCGACAGCAAAAAGCTGGCGACGACGGTCGGCGACGAAGGCGGCTTCGCCCCGAACCTGCCGAGCAATGAGGCTGCACTGCAGTTGGTGATGGAGGCGATCGACAAGGCAGGCTACCAGGCGGGCGCCGATGTGGTCCTTGCGCTCGATCTCGCCGCTTCGGGGTTCCACAAGGACGGTAAGTATGTCCTCGAGGCGGAGAAGCTGAAGCTCGATTCGGCGGGCTTCGTCGACTTTCTCGCCGCCTGGGCGGACAAGTATCCCATCGTGAGCGTGGAGGACGGCATGGCCGAATCCGACTGGGACGGCTGGCGCGCGCTCACGGAGCGATTGGGAAAAAAGGTGCAGATCGTCGGCGACGACATCTTCGTCACCAACACCAAGATCTTGCGCGAGGCGATCCAGCTCGGCGTCGCCAACTCGATTCTGATCAAGGTCAACCAGATCGGCACGCTCACCGAGACCTTCGCGGCGATCGAGATGGCGAAGAGAGCCGGCTACACCGCGGTGATCTCGCACCGCTCCGGCGAGACCGAGGACACCACCATCGCCGACATCGCGGTCGGCATGAACGTGCTGCAGATCAAGACCGGGTCGCTGTCGCGCTCGGATCGCGTCGCAAAATACAACCAGCTGCTGCGCATCGAGGAAGACCTGGGCGACGCGGTCGGCTACCCGGGGCGGGAAGCCTTCTACCAGTTGAGATGAAGATCCTCGCCGTTACGCTCGGCGCTTTCATCCTGCTCCTGCAGGTCCCTTTGTGGCTCGGGAAGGGCGGATGGTTCCGGGTATGGAGCCTTGACCGGCAGGTGCAGGAGCAGAAGGAAGCGAACGCCAAGCTGCGCCAGCGCAACGGCGCGCTCGATGCCGAAGTGCGCGACCTGAAGCAAGGGTTCGACGCGATCGAGGAGCGTGCCCGTTACGAGCTGGGCTTGATCAAGCAGGACGAAGTGTTCTTCCAGATCATTCCTTCCGTCCCGCAAACCGGTACGCCACAGCGTTAGAAACTACTCCTGCCTTCGTGAGCCGGTAAAGCGCCGACCAAGCGCACTAAAGGAGCGGCCTGTGTCGGAGATTCATATCGCGGAAAAAGCGACCGCGTAGGCGGCGTCTTGCCGATCAAGAGAGAAGGCGACCGCGTAGGCGGCGTTTTTCCGAGCAAGAAGGCGACGGTAACCCGTATCGGAGTCGTTGGCCGCCGCGTAGCTGAAAGCTTTAATATCGCGCCTGCCGGCGGTCTGCCGCCGCGGAAGGTCGAACAGCGCACTACCTAAGGCAAGGAAGTCAATCATTTCGTCCTCCATTGATCCGATTGAGCCGAACCAGCTTTGCTTCACTCAGGACAACCTAGATAAAGCGAGAAGCGGGCCAGCTCTGGATAGGAGTGAAGTGGGGTCGTATGGGAAAGATAAGTCGTATGCCGCTGTATTTAAAACACTATATGTTTTTTCGGTCGGGAAACGGCGGTGAACTCGAAAATGGAACCAGTGAAATTCAATAGAAATCGCCGAAGTCGATCCCTTAGCGTCGTCGGCCCGACGCCCATACGAGTACAGGCCGAATGCCGTGCGGCGTACTCGCGCCGCGTATGAGTCGCTACTTCATATATTCGATATCGTCGCGGTAGCCGCTATAGGCTTGGGCATACTCCATGACCCGCGCCACTTCGGTGATGAAAGTCTCGTCGTAGCCGGCGCGGCGTAAGAGATGAAAGCCCATCTCCATGCCGGAGGTGATGCCGCCTGCAGTGACAATACGCCCCGCATCCACCACTCGTGCGCGGCTCACGAGGCACGCGGGCGCCAGTTCGGCCAGACGGTCGATCGGCACCTTGCCCATGCTGGAAGCCTCGAGCCGGTCCGGCTCCTTGCGGTTAGTCGCAGGTAGGCCGTCGAGCAGCCCCATCTTGGCGTAAATCCAAGAGCCGGTACACACGCTAGTAAGCAGGGTTCGCTCTGGCAGCGCTCGTATGAAGGCGTGCAGCCGTCGGTTGTGCATTTCCTGGCGCGTGCCGAAGCCGCCCGGAATCAGGAAGGCGTCCATGTCCGGGTTATCGTTGAAACAGTAATTCGGCAGCACCGTAAGACCTGCCTGGGTCTGCACCGGGCGAGAAGCGTCCGCAATGAGACAGGCGTCAAGCTCGGGGTCGAAGCGGCGCGCTACCGAGAACACGCCGTGCGGCGCGGCGTAATCCACGATCTCGGCGTCCTTGAATACGTAGATGCCAAGGCGAAATCCAGGTTTTTTTGCATAGGCCATGCGCGTACCCTCAGGGCGGCGGGGTCTCAATAGATCTTGTAAGGCAGGAACTTGCCCGACATCACGACGTGCA
>Ga0137463_1000393_pt1 | contig 15475 bp, 14 predicted proteins | sample EasRivERMGT800_2_FD_102333 | JGI IMG/M metagenome (GOLD analysis project Ga0137463, IMG submission 102333) | Soil microbial communities from meander-bound floodplain in the East River, Colorado, USA - East River MetaG ERMGT800_2 | ecosystem: Environmental > Terrestrial > Soil > Floodplain ...
ATAAGACAATAGCAACTCCATTTTTGAAAACTGATCTCATACTGCAATTTTGATCAGGGGAAAGTAAGCAATAAGCTTGTTTTGAAAGATATTTTCTTCATCAAAAAAAACTTATAAATTTCATAAAATTTTATTATTGTTTTTTTTGTTATGTAAAACAAACTACTAATTTTTGCATCCTATGAATAAATCCGCACTATTTCCTGTTCTTTTTATTTCCTTTATTCTTTGGATTGTTATTAATCAGTATTTCTTTTGCCCGCATTTTTCTTTTAAATCCCCACAACCCTTTTCAGGCAAGCTGCTTTATGATCCATACAGATCTTTTCGTTGTAATAACTGGGTAAAATCTAATTTCCATGCCCATACAAAGGTATGGCAAGGGTTCACTCGCGGGACAGGAACGGCAGCAGATATTTATCGTGTTTATGACTCCATGAAGTATGCTGTCCATTGTGTATCAAATTATGAAAATATAGACACGAACTTCAGTAATACCCCCGGATTTATTCCCGCGTACGAGCATGGATATGGAATAAATAAAACGCACCAGCTTGTGCTGGGAAGCAAAAAAGTATGCTGGATTGATTATTTATTCCCTCAGACATTAAGCAATAAACAAAATATACTCAATCTTCTTTCTTCTGATTCAAATAATGTGGTTACAATCAATCATCCTGCGAGTTATAATGGTTATTATGCTTCCGATTTAAAATATCTTACCAATTACAATTGCATTGAAGTGTTGAATCGATTTGCTATTTCATTGGCACATTGGGACTCTGCTCTTTCCTCTGGTAAGCCAGCGTTTATAGTTGGAAATGATGATGTGCACAATATATTTTCAAAAAATGGTTTTGGCAAAATGTGCACGTGGGTCAATGTATCCCGGGTAAAGGAGGCAACTGTATTGAATGCACTAAAAACAGGCAAGTGCTATGGAATGATAGTAGGAAAGCAAACAACGGCATTACCTGTACTAAATCGGTTTGAGGTATTGAAGAATGACACCATTTCTATTGAAATGAGCAAAGCCGCGCAACAAATTTCGTTTACGGGGCAAAATGGGAAAGTATTGGCATCTTATACCAACACTTCATCCGCTCAATACATTATGAAACCAGGAGATCATTATGCACGTATAGTTATTGCTTATGCAGATGGTACAGACATCTTTTTAAATCCGGTTTTCAGGTATGATGGGACAACGATTACACGGACACCTGCTTTCATTAACACTAAAAAAACTATGATTTTCCGGTTTATGGGTATGCTCATCCTGGCAGCCTGGCTGAAAATAGCCTTTTCATTAGTCGTTTCAAAACATATCCGGCAAACCCTTGGTAAGCGGTTTCCTTATATGCCTAAAAAGCTTTTTCCAGGATTACAGTAAGTTTCTCAATAAAACTTAATGAAATAAAGGTTCAATATTTGCATACCCAGTTGTTTTTTTGATATTGTTCGATGTGATTATAATTATTGTTATAAAGGTTCTCAAATCATCAATGTAAATAGAATCTATACCCTGGGACCTTCCGGGTAAAGGTGATTACTATCGTTTTCAAATGGGGCGGATCATTCCTGATTCAATTGTTGCTGCCGGTAATGGAGCTGTTAGCCCGTGCAGCATTGGTTCTCCACATTTTGTAATAGAGGTCGGCCGCACAGTTTATTCTGATAAAAACATTGATGGAGGAGATATGACATTTGTATTTGAACCGGCCTATCTGTTCGATCATTGAAAGCCCTTACAAAAATTCAACGTCCTGATGGTTTCGGGAAAAATGCTTTCCCTTCCGGACATACAGCACGGCGTTTGTTGCTGCCGAATTTTTGCATCAGGAATATAAAGATGTTTCACAATGGTATGGAATAGGGGCTATCTTGCGGTTACAACAACGGGAATATTGAGGATATACAACAGTAGGTATTGGTTCAGAGATATTTTACCTGGCGCCTGCTTTGGAATTTTATCAACAAAACTTGTTTATTGGATGTATCCTGCCATTAAAAGAAAATTTTTTAAAGATAAACCGACAACAACTATGATAATGTCTATTATCAAAACAGGCAAGCCCGACTATCAATGATTTAATATCCATAATTGAAAATTTAATTGTTATAGCTGTATATATGAGACTTTTATCTGCCGGCATATCTATAGGAAAAAGTCGCTCTCCCGGTTGGCCTGAGTTTATTTGGTTTATAATGGCAGTGTCTGCTGTAGCAGCGGAAATATTTCACCACTCATTCAATAACTATTACATCTTTAAAGGGGTTTTCTGGCATGTCATCCACCAAACAAACCTTTACATTGAATATCCTTCTGAATATTTTGACGTCAATCATTACGGACCTTTCTTTAGTATCATAATTGCCCCTTTTGCTATCCTGCCGGATGTTATCGGAGTTTTTGTATGGTGCATCCTTAATGCTTTTGTTTTATGGTACGCAATTAAAAAACTTCCGGTTAACAAACAAGGTCAACTTTATATTTTACTGATAGCCGCCATTGAAATGATGACCTCTATACACAATGTTCAGATAAATCCTATGCTTGCCGGCTGGCTCATCTTGGCATTTGTACTAACGAATAGGGGTAAAGATTTCTGGGCTGCTTTATTTATAGCGGCCGGCTTCATGGTAAAACTATATGGCATTGCAGGGTTACTTTTTTTTGTTTTTTCCAAACATAAATTGAAGTTTTCTCTCTCAGTTACATTTTGGATTTGTATAATGTTTCTTATTCCTATGTTTTTCTCTTCACCCCGGTTCATCATTCAATCATATATGGACTGGTGGCATGCGATCATTCAAAAAAACATGCAAAACACAGATCTGTCAAGACAATCTTTCATGCAGGATATCTCATTTATGGGATTTATCAGAAGAGTATTCCATATTAAAGCTCATTTTGATTTTTATGTTTTATTTTCTGCAACGTTGATGATCTTATTGCCATTATTAAGATTCCGGCAATATAAATTTTTACTTTACAGAGTTTCTTATCTTGCCATTGTTCTTATTAGCATAGTTATATTCAGTTCGTCAGCCGAATCATCTACTTATATAATAGCGGTTATGGGTGTTGCAATTTGGTATATAACTTATCCAAGCAATAATTGGTCGCTTGCTGTCCTTGTGTTTATGTTGATTCTAACAAGCCTTTCACCCACTGATTTATTCCCGGCTTATTTACGGAACTATTATGTAGGGCCTTACTCATTAAAAGCTATTCCATGCATAATTGTATGGTTCATTCTTCTTATAAATATTGCGTTTAAAAACTTTTTTTTAATAAAAAGCCCGACGTTAATCAATGAAACAGATTTGCTTTATAGTACCGGTGTTTAACGAACAGGAAAATGTTGAATTATTAACTGCAGCAATTAAGAATATTATGTTGCCACTTTCCTATACTTATTTGATTTTGTTTATTGACGATGGAAGCACTGATCTTACGTTAGAAAAAATAAAACATTTAGCAGCGTCCAGCCCCTGCATCAAATACATTTCTTTTACGAGAAATTTTGGACATCAAAATGCAATTAAGGCAGGATTGGATGCAGCGGAAGGGGATTGTATAATAAGTATTGATGGTGATATGCAGCATCCTGTTAACTTTATACCTGTCATGCTTGAGAAATTTGAAACGGGATATGATATCGTTTATACGTTAAGGAAAGAAGACAAAAACCTTCCATTTATAAAAAGGAAGAGCTCTAATCTTTTTTATTTTTTACTGAACAAGCTATCCGATGTGAAAATTGAAAAAGGGAGCGCTGATTTCCGGCTATTGAGCCGGCGGGTTGTCAATGTGATGAGGAAATTAAATGAGTATGATCTTTTCTTTCGCGGTCTTGTAAAATGGGTGGGATTCCGCCAGTTAGCTATTGAATATAATCCTGTTCAACGAACCCATGGTAAGACAAAATATACCTTTAAAAAAATGACGAGACTTGGATTATTGGGGTTTCTATCTTTCAGCATCAAGCCATTATATATTGCAATCTTTCTTGGTTTTATATTTTCTTTAGCTTCCATATTTTATCTGCCGTATGTTTTATATAGTTATTATTATGGTTATATCATTTCCGGATGGGCTTCTGTTATTGTGACCATAGCTTTTTTTGGAGGACTTCAATTAATGATACTTGGAATTATCGGTTTGTATATTGGTAGAATATTTATGCAGGTTAAAAACAGACCTGCATATATCATCAATGAATCGAATTTATCATGAGGCAGGAAAGATGTATACTGCTCAGTTTTGATGTGGAAGAATTTGATATACCCCTGGAATATAACCAGCAGATACAAATGCATGAACAAATGCAGGCAGGATATGATGGACTGTTAAAAGTGAAAGAAATAATTTCAGATTATAGCATAAGCACAACATTATTCACTACTGCTAATTTTGCTAACCACTTTCCCGGTATTATAAAGGAACTATCTTTAACTCATGAAATAGCCTCACATACTTATTACCATTCAAGGTTTGAAACAGTGCATCTGAAAGAATCAAGGTTGGCACTGGAAAAAATTACAGGAAAAAAAGTGATGGGTCTGCGTATGCCCCGGATGAAGAATGTGGTGATGAAAGACGTTATGGAGGCCGGCTACAGATATGATTCTTCCATCAATCCAACGTGGCTTCCGGGAAGATATAACCAATTAAATAAACCCCGGACGAAATTCATGGAGGACACCATACTGCGAATCCCAGCTACTGTCAGTACTTTTTTGCGTATTCCGCTTTTCTGGCTAAGTTTTAAAAATTTGCCCTATTCCGTTTATCTTAAACTAGTTTTATATAGCTTAAAGAAAAATGGTTATGTATGCCTTTATTTTCATCCGTGGGAATTTATTGATCTTAGTAACTATAAAATTCCGGGTTATATCAAAAAACCGGATGGTGAAATTTTATTGAGAAAATTCAAAAGGCTGATGAATTATTTAACAAAAGAGGCCCCGTTTATTACAATGCAATCTTTCCTGGAAAAATATCCAGATAAATGATTTTAAAAGTTTGTAATAGCTGCCAAATTACGCTCCTACAGATTTCCACCAGATTTAGTTTCCAATTTTACATCCTAAACTTTTAAAAATTTAATTTATGAAAAAACTATTTTTTATGGCTGTCGCAATAGGGGCCATTGCCGTATCAGCCTGTGGTCAAAAATTAAAAGAGTCGCAGGTCCCTGCTGCAACCAGGGCCGCCTTTGCAAAACAATACCCCGGTATAAAAGGCAGTTGGGAAAAAGAAAATGGAAATTATGAGGTAAATTTCAAACAGGCTGGTAAAACCATGTCTGCTGTTATAGAAAAGAATGGAACAATTGTTGAGACGGAAACCGCGATCCCGGCTAGTGATCTTCCACAATCGGCTTCGGCCTATATAAAAGAACACTACAAAGGAGCGAAGATCCAGGAAGCTGCGAAAATTGTGAAAGCAGGCGGTGAAGTAAATTACGAGGCAGAGATAAACCACAAAGATGTTGTGTTTGATGCAAATGGTAAATTTATAAAAGAAGCAAAGGAGTAAATCTATGAAAAGCCGTAAGAAAACCTTGCGGCTTTTTATTCATATTTTAGACTGGAATGAAATATTTTCTCCCGCTTACTATTTTTTTAGCTCCAATTTTTTGTTTCGGGCAGGCCCGGACACTTAATGAGTACATACAACTTGCAAAAGAAAATAGTGCTACACTTAAAGGCTTTCAGAACCAGATTCTTTCAAACCGGATAGACAGCCAGATATTAAAAGCCACGACCAAAACCCAGCTCAATTTTATTAGCAATGAAATGTACGCGCCTGTTATTAAAGGCTGGGGCTATGATGAAGCCATTACCAACATTGCACAGGTTTCTGCCATGGTGCAGGCTACAAAAAGTTTTTTATCAAAGGGCAACCTGGCAGCGCAGTACAGAAAAATTGCCTTGCAAAACCAGTCATTGCGGGATACCATTTTTCTTTCCATAAAAGACCTTGTAAAAACAATTACAGAACAATATATCACCGCGTATGGCGATCAGCTTACAATGGATTACAGCAAGGAATTGTATGAACTTCTGAAAAAAGAGGCCGATGTTTTAAAAAAACTCGCTCAGTCAAATGTCATTAAACAAACAGATTTTCTCGCCTTCGATATTACCATGCAGCAACAGGAGCTTACCTGGCTGCAGGCACAAATTCAATATAATGCAGATTATCTTACCCTGAATTACTTAGCAGGGATTGTGGATACTACGATTAACAGGATCGAAGAGCCAAAATTAGAGGATAGTTTGCCCCATGATTTTTATAGTTCGGTTTTTTACCAGCGATTTGTTACTGATAGTTTGCGAATTGTAAATGAACGGAGGCTGATTGATTATAGTTATCGTCCTACCTTTAATGCCTTTACCGATGCGGGTTTCAATTCTTCCATGCAAAACACGCCTTATAAAAATATTGGTTTCAGTGCCGGGGTAAATATTAAGATGCCGCTGTATGATGCGCATCAAAAGACCCTGAAATATCAAAAACTGGATATCGAGGAACGAACAAGATTGACAAATAAAGGTTTTTTTATTAACCAGTACAACCAGCAGGTGGCACAATTATATATTCAACTGAATGCTACTAACCAGTTATTTGAAAGAATAAAACAGCAGGTAAATTATACCAAAACACTGATCGCCGCCTATGAAAAATTATTAGAAACCAGCGATGTGAAAATAACAGATTTTGTAACGGCAATCACGAATTACCTGAATGCTCAGAATTCTTACCGGCAAAATTTTATCAGTCGATTAAAAATCCTAAACCAGGTTAATTATTGGAACCGCTAAATGGTTATCATTTATGAGAAGAAATTTTATTTACTTTCTTTGTTTTCTGACCGGGCTTGCGGTTATCGCCTGCCATCATAAAACAACGGAAACGGAAGAAGAAGTTGCTCCGGAACAAGCGCAAACTCCCGTAACGGTTACCTCAGTCAGCAATGAACCTTTAATGGAGTATGCAGAATTAAATGCCACTTCCAGTTTTTTGCAGGATAATATTGTAAAATCAAACATCAACGGTTATATCAAATCCGTGAACACAAAAGTGGGACAATATGTAAAGGCAGGACAAATCTTATTTATTTTAAAAACAAAAGAAGCAGAAAGCCTTGGTAACACGATCAATAAATTAGATTCGTCATTTCATTTTTCCGGAGTTATTCGCATTGCTGCTTCGCAAAGCGGTTACATTACCGAACTCCCCCACCAGGTTGGAGATTATGTACAGGATGGAGAACAATTAGCCGTCATCAGCAATTCGAAGAGTTTTGGTTTTATTTTGAATCTTCCTTACGAATTGAGTAAGTATGTTCCTTTAAATAAAAATGTGGAGGTAGTACTGCCTGATGGCACACATCTTACCGGCGTGGCAGCCTTGTTCATGCCTGCGATTGATTCAGCTTCACAAACACAGCAGATTTTGATTAAGACAACACCATCAGTAAATATTCCTGAAAATCTTATTGCGAAAGTCCATATTCTGAAATCTCAAAAATCAAATGCCACATCCCTTCCCAAACAAGCCGTACTTAGTGATGAAGCCCAAACTAATTTTTGGGTGATGAAAATGATAGATTCAGTAAGGGCCGTAAAAGTCCCGGTGATCAAAGGAATGGAAACAGGTGATAGGGTAGAGATTGTTCGCCCTCAATTTTCAGCAAATGATAAAATTTTATTGAGTGGAAATTATGGTCTGCCGGATACTGCGAGAGTTAAGGTCGTTAAGGAGTAATTTCCTGAGAGTGAAAATGAATAATTAATAATGAATAATTAATAATTGCGCAATTTCTTTGTTACATATAAAAATCCTCTTACTGTAATCATTGTACTGATCATCATGAGCGGGGCATTTGTGTACAGCCGTTTGCAAACTTCTTTATTCCCTGAGATCACATTTCCTAAAATAAAAGTTATTGCAGACGCAGGCCTGCAGCCGGTAAATAAAATGATGGTAACGGTGACAAAACCATTGGAAAATGCCATCAAGCAGGTTCCTGATTTAGCCGACATACGGAGCATTACCAGTCGGGGCAGTTGCGAGATCTCTGCCTTTATGAATTGGGATGCCAATGTTGATCTCAGCCAACAGCGTATAGAATCAAGAATTGCCGAAATAAGAAACGAATTGCCGGCAGGTGTGCAGATCACGGTTGAAAAAATGAACCCCTCCATCCTGCCTGTGATTGGGTATACACTGGAAACAAATAGCAACAGTCGCACGGCGATTGATATGAAACAGATTGCGCTGTATACAGTAAAACCATTTTTATCACAGGTGCAGGGAGTGGCCGAAGTTCGCATTATCGGCGGGAAACAAAAAGAATATTGGCTGACACTGAATCCTCAAAAAATGAGTACAATGGGGATCACTCCTGATATTCTTTCCAATGCATTGACGCAAACCAATTTTATTCAATCCAATGGCTATGTATCCGATTATCGGCTGCTCTATTTGACTGTGACGGATGCTACTGTTCATTCCCTGGAAGAATTACAAAACCTCATCATTTCAAACAATGGAAAGAGGATTGTGCAATTAAAAGATATTGCCGAAGTAAAAATTAAGGAGGGGATTGAATACACAAGGATCAATGCCAATGGAAGAGAGGGTTTACTGGTAGCGATTATTAAGCAGCCGAATACAAACCTGGTAAGTCTTTCAAAAGAAATGCAAAAGAAACTGGAGGAGTTAAAAAAAATTATGCCGCAAGGTGTAACTATAAGTCCTTATTATATACAAGCTGATTTTGTAAATGATTCAGTAAAAAGTGTAACCGATAGTTTGTGGATCGGGTTAGCATTGGCCATTGTTGTCGCTATTATTTTCCTGCGCTCCTTAAAAGCCAGCGCTACTATTTTAATTACCATACCCCTTATCATTTGTTTTACGCTGATAGCAATGTACGCAATTGGCTACACACTTAACATTATGACTCTTGGGGCAATTGCGGCTGCTATAGGGTTAATCATTGATGATGCCATTGTTGTTGTGGAGCAGATACACCGAACGCATGAGGAACACCCGGATGAGCCATCAACAACCATTGTACAAAAAGCCATTCATTATTTGTTGCCGGCGATGATCGGTTCCTCTATGAGCACCATTGTTATTTTTATTCCTTTTGAAATGATGAGCGGTGTGGCCGGTGCTTATTTTAAAGTGATGACCAACACGATGATCATTATTCTTGTCTGTTCTTTTTTTGTGACATGGATTTTTCTGCCTGTAATCTATTTGTTATTGACAAGGCCCAAAAAAGAAACAGCTAAGAAAAAAATTGAAAAACCGGTTGAGGTAAAAAAACAGGAATGGATTTCTTTCTTTATTCACCGGCCGTATATCAGTTTTATTATTGTTGTGCTGTTAGGAATTTCTACCTGGTTTATTCTACCGAAACTGGAAACAGGTTTTTTGCCTGAGATGGATGAAGGAAGTATTGTGCTTGATTATTGGTCGCCGCCGGGGACATCATTGGAAGAAACAGACAGGATATTGCGGCAGGCAGAAAAGATCATCACAAAAATTCCGGAAGTGCAGGCTTACTCAAGAAGAACAGGAACTGAAATGGGGTTTTTTATAACAGAACCGAACAGGGGGGATTATTTAATTCAATTAAAAAAACATCGTAAGCGAACAACGGATGAAGTAATTGAAGACATAAGGAAACAAATTGAATCTACTCAACCGGCTTTGAGAATAGATTTCGGGCAAGTAATTGGCGATATGCTTGGTGATCTCATGGCCTCGATTCAGCCGATTGAAATAAAAGTATATGGTAATGATAATAACAAACTCCACGAATTATCTGAAGAAATTGGAAGCATTGTAGAAAAAGTAAAAGGCACTGCTGATGTATTCAATGGTGTTATAATTGCAGGACCTTCCGTGAGCATTTTACCAAACAATGCGGCTCTTGCACAATATGGGTTAACTCCGCAATCGTTGCAAACACAAACACAATTGGCGTTACAAGGCGTCGAGGCCGGTAATATTTTGGAAAAAGAACAGGTGTCAAATATTCGTATTGTTTATCCAAATAATGTGCGACAGAGTGTTGAAGGAATTAAACAACTTCAAATTTTTTCACCATCAGGGCGATTAATACCCATAACAAATCTTGCCACCATACAGGTGAATAAAGGCGATGCGGAAATTCAACGGGAAAATTTACAATCAATGGGTGTAATTACGGGGCGGTTAGAAGATCGTGATTTAGGAAGCACGATGAAAGAAATTCAACAGAAAGTTGCCTCCCAGATTGTATTGCCCCAGGGTTACCATATTGAATACGGCGGAGCATATGCTGAGCAGCAGCAATCCTTTCATGAATTACTGATGATCTTAATTACATCGAGCCTATTGGTTTTCGGAGTGATTCTTTTTTTATTTAAAGATTTTCTTGTGGCCTTGCTGATTCTCATTCTTGCCGTTTTCGGAATTGCAGGAAGTTTTCTTGCCTTATACATTACCAATACGCCATTAAATGTTGGTAGTTACACAGGTTTGATAATGATCGTTGGCATCATTGGAGAGAATGCAATCTTTACTTACCTGCAATTCAGAGAATCATTTAAGGAAAATAAAAATGTAGATGAGTCAATTATCTATTCCATTTCTACAAGACTGCGTCCTAAATTAATGACGGCGTTGGGAGCGATCATTGCATTAATGCCATTAGCCCTGGGTATTGGTGCGGGTGCACAATTACATCAACCATTGGCGATTGCGGTAATTGGTGGTTTTATTATTGCATTGCCATTATTACTGATTGTTCTTCCATCCATGTTACGCTTAATTAGAAGGGGGAAATTGGAAAAATTAACTACTGCATAGACAATACAGGTTAAACTTGCAATATAATTAACCAGGTCTGTTTCTGAACTGTTGTTCATTTATGGAACCACATAGTCTCCCAATAAGCGACCGCTGATGTCTCGCTTATAACAACTTTCAAAATTTAAAATCATTTGATTATCAATGGCAAATTTTGAAGTTGTATAGAAGTGCACATAGAAAAACACATATGCAAAACCCTATGTAGCTATGTGGTTCAGAACACTAAACAGACTTCGCTACGGGCGAGAAGAGGTAAAAATCATAGCTGCTGTTTGCTTAAAGATTCTTTACGTAATTGATGCGTGGTTTTCGTGCTTCCATTGTGGCTCCATCCAGGAGGTTGAATAATGTAATTAATTGCATTTTTAAATGAACCCGCTGAGAAAATTTTTCGGAAAAGACAAGTCCATTCATTGAATAGAATAATAAAAGGATTATTTGAATCGATGTTTGCAGTAAGTCCATAAATGGGATGTTCTTCTTCAACCTGGAAAGTCCCAAACAAGCGATCCCAGAATATAAATATGCCTCCATGATTTTTATCCAGGTATTTAAAATCGCTTCCATGATGTACACGATGATGAGAAGGAGTATTAAAAATGAATTCAATGATAGCCGGTAATTTTTTTATCGTTTCTGTATGCAGCCAGAATTGGTAAGCCTGTAAAATTTCATAGATAACCATCATCAGTAAGGGGTTAAAGCCTGCTAAGGGCATCCATATCCAAAACATAAATCTCCCGGTGAGATCGCCGGTTAGCCAGGTCGTGCGAAAGGATGTCAGAAGATTGTAGTCCAATGAGGAATGATGAACTACATGAGAAGCCCAGAACCAGTTTATACTATGTTGTGCACGATGATACCAGTAAAATGAAAAATCGTTGGCCATTAATGCTCCAAGCCAGATCCACCAGGCATTGCCCAGAGAACAAAATCTGAACTGATAAGCCAATTCAAAAATTCCGAGAATAAAAATCCTGGAAACAAGACCGCTGGAGACGGCACCCAGACCTATAAGAACGTTGCTTTTTGATTCCCTGGCCTTATATAAATTTTTATTTTCCTTCCACGAATGCAGGAACTCAAGCAATAAAAAAAATATCATCCCCGGTATTATAAACGATAAGGAAGGAGATTTCATAAAATAGTTTTGAGGTTTTATCAAAACTATATTTGAGCTTCCCTGGTTTCTAACTGAATTTCCGGGTTGACCATGCGAAAGAAGCAAAATTTGCCAAAAGAGAGTGAGGAAAAATAGTACAATTCAATTTTTTGCAAAAAACCGGACTGTTTCATGAAATGTCAGCAGGAAATGCAGAAAACATATTCATCTATAAAAAACTAAGTCCCGCTGACGGCAGCAGGACTCCTGGCAGGTTCTGATTAAATCTATATATTTTTTCTTTTTTGTTTAAAACCAATCACGACCATCAATCCAATTACGCCCAAACCGGCGAACAAAACTCCTTTATCTTTTCCGGGAACATTTATTGTTGAAGCTAAGTTCCCATAAGAAATTTGAGTCGGGATATATTTTTCTTCTTCATTATTCATCACTACATCCCAATCGCTGTAATTTTTGCCCGTGAGATAAGTAAGCATTTCCATTTCATCCTGTCTGCGTTGTTTCAAATCTTTTAAATATTTTTTTCCTGCTTCGCAATTGAAATCTCCTGTGGCTGGATGTGTGATGATATAGCGAGCCTGGAAGTTTTCTATATTCGGTGTAACCTGGAACATCAGGTCTTGCGGAAAGGCTTTCCGGTTATAGCGCACATGCAAACGGGTAAAATAAACACTGCCCGAATATTCTTCATTATTTTGCACATCATTATAGTCATTCCCCCCGATAGCTATCGGGGCAGGGTTGATCCACCAAACACCCGCCTGGACGAGGTCCTGCGTTGATGGAGCTGTGGCAACACAGGGATCGCATTTCACATAATTCTTCGGGCTCACATCCCAGGCATATTCAAGCATGGCAACCGATTTGCCTTCCCCGTTCCATTGATGCTGAAAAAGATTGGAATAAAAATTTCCAAAATTGTTTTTAACAAATAAAGGAATATTTTTTCCGGTTGGCAATGATACGGTACGGTAGTTAGTACATTCAATTCTTCCTTTTTTTGTAAATGCATAAATAACCAGGTCCTGGTCGCCATCTGAATTGGCCATTCCTAAACGGATCGGCAACATAAATTTTGGAGAATTAAATGATATCTGGATAGGGCGAAGAAAACTTCCCGGCAATTTTTTCTTTTCTTCTTCATTCACCTTTACTACAAAAAACTTCAGATTGCTTTTAATGTAAGGTTCCAGCACTTCTTCTGCACCGGCCGGGATTTTATATCCATTTTGATCCAGCCAGGTTTTTAATCCTGCAGATTCTGTTGCGCTGAGAATTAAAATGTCATATTCACCAACAAGATATTTTGCCTCGATTTTTACTGTCTCCTGTTTTCTTTTATTACCATAGCCGTTAATTACCACTTCATTCAAGGCTCCCGGTGCATTTCCCCGAAGCGTCTTATCAAACAAATATTGACTACATGGATTCTGATCAAAATATTCCACCAATCTCGGCTGGCTGTATTCATTCAACATGGTAAAGATTTTCTGATCTACTACTTTTATATCACTCTTTTTTAAAACAACGGGCACGGGTACTACCATCGCAAAATCTTTTGTGTTGCCCTGGAAATCGTTGTACATAGTGATCACAGTCCTGTTTCCATCGCGAACAAGAATCACCTGGGAGGTTTTATTTTTCAATGTGCCATCTGCCTTGCTCACATAAAATCCGCAAAAAGCAATGGTTTCATGGCTGATCATGGCAGCAAGAATAATGGATGCAGCTATTTTTTTCATAAATGGTTTCATCTGTATATTTTTTATTTTTTTTTAATTAAGCCAGATGGTCCCGCCGTTGGCTGGATTATGGCTCATTTCATGATTATGTTTCTGAGTTTTGAAAAGAAAGTAAAGCGAATGACAGAATATCTCCATTGAAAAATTTCTGCCTTAAAAATTTTATCCAGTAACGGCACTAAAGGTGCAGCGGTAACCAATACCCATACAGGCATATTATATTTCCATTTGAATACTGCGAGATAAAATGAAACGGCGGCAATCAATACTGCCCAGATAATTCTGGCCACCGGATGATTAGGTGATGTTCTTGGATCACTGATCATAAAAAAACTGAAGAGCAATAAACTCCCGGTGCTCACAGAATGAATGAAATAATCCATTGGCCAGCCCAGAATATAAACCTGTCTCCAATACAAGAGCCCAATAAAGGTTAAAAGAAAAGCAAGACTGACGTCGAGTTTTTGTACCCTTGTTACTACGATTGTTCCCAGTGTTATAACGGAAAAAAATATTACGGCATTGTTTCCCCATTGTCCGGGAGATAACCAGGCATCATTGGTAAGAAAAATGGTGGCGATAATGCCAAAGGCAGAAGGATTAAAAATATGCTTTTGATTGAACCGGAAAATATACTTTGAAGCGACAGTAAGAAAAGCAGCAAGCGCAGTTATATACCAATGATTGGTTTTTAAGAGCAGGCAAAGACTCATGGCGCTTATCAATACACTAAAGCCCCAGCGGTCGAATTCCCCCAGAGTCATTAATTTTTTCCTGGTGATAGAATCGGCTAAGTATTGAAAAAATAAACATCCGCCAATGCTTGTTACATAATGCAGCCAGTCAGCATTCCAATCAAGATAAAAAATACCATAGCTTAAAAAAATTGCCTGGAAAATAACCTGGAAATAACGGGGATCAGGGACAAATGATTTTTGCGCCATAAAAATACATTTGCCTTATGATGATTCAATCCTGGCAATTACATATCGGGAGGGAAAGAAAAATCAGGAAAATATTATCAGCCAGGGTTAAAAAACTAAGTTCCACTGTGGAAAAAGCAGGACCAGAGCTTTTAATTATTTATAAATTGCCAATACCTGGAAAGGAAAGCGCATTAAGACGGGCCCATATCTCCTGATCTATCGGAATGGGTGAAAAAATACCTTATAACCTTAGTAACCCAAAATAAAAAAGGAAAGACCTTATTGCCTTATAAATAAGTCATCATGAAAATTGAATATCATAATCTCTATACCCATTTTATTCTAATAACTCAAAATCGGATGCCTTTCATTCCTCAAAAGAATCGTGAGCGGATAGAAAAGTATATTAGAAAAGTAATCCCGCACGTGCGGGACTGAAGAATACGATGAATTCCTGAAGCACTATCAGAAGACATTAAAATGGGACATAAGGTCTCATGTATGAGAATGGGTCCTGTAAAAGTAATAAGGTAGAATTGTTTTTCTGCCAATAGCTACGAAGGTAATAAGGTACCCATTATTACATTGCTCCAGTTTCTTTTTGCCGGACTACCTCATGAAATGGCAGCAGCAAGTGCAGAAAATTAATTCAGCTCTATAAAAAACTAAGCCCCCCTGTAGAAACAGGGTGACTTAAGTAATGGTTATGATTAAGCTCTTAATTATTTATGTAATGAGAAGTATTTGGAAAAAAGGAAGGGGTTGAGACGACCCGATAGCTTCTGATGGCTAT
>Ga0137463_1000394_pt1 | contig 15367 bp, 14 predicted proteins | sample EasRivERMGT800_2_FD_102333 | JGI IMG/M metagenome (GOLD analysis project Ga0137463, IMG submission 102333) | Soil microbial communities from meander-bound floodplain in the East River, Colorado, USA - East River MetaG ERMGT800_2 | ecosystem: Environmental > Terrestrial > Soil > Floodplain ...
GCGGAGAACTACGGGCGCGGCCTGCCGCTCTCCATCATCTACGCCGACTCGCGCGCGATGCTCTTGGACCGCGTCTCGGCGCTAAGGCATGCAAACATCTACGAGGCGCAGCGGTACCGGCACACTGTGTCTTCCACGATTGTGGAGCGGGTGGATGCTGATACCGCGCGCGCGACCTCGAACTTCCAGGTCGTGCGCATCATGCACACGGGTGAGTCGATGCTGTTTGCGAGCGGGCGGTACCTCGATCGAATTCGGTTGAACGGCGAAGGCGGGAGGGCGATGTTCGAGGAGAGAGTCGTCGTGCTGGACAGCCGGGCGATTGATACGCTGCTGGCGATCCCGATCTAATTCCAGCGTGTGTCTAACGTCACATACTGTGATTACCTGTATCTTGGCCTTTCGGTTTCTCAACGACTGAATACGGCCAGAAGTGGATGTTTATTGACCTAAGTCAGATTGGCGTGCAATTAGTCGCCTATATGCCTTGACGGGGACCCGCGAAAAGCATTAACTGAAAGTGCTTTGGTGATTCGGCTCGGGGTGGATTCTCAAACCAACGGCTGATGATCCGGTTGCTGCACTAGTGTTTCGCTGTTGTGCGCGCCCCGTGTTGCGGGTGTACCTGAGGCGAACGGGCGGCGACCACCCTCGACACGATGTTTGAGGATCATCCCGACCCGGGGAACCGAAGCAGGCGGCAAAGGGCGTGACGCGAGTCGCGCCACTTGATTTCCTGCTGGGAGGGCTGGGCGCAGCGTGAAGGCGCGAATGGAGGGCAGACCTATCGACGAAACTTCCGACATTACGATTCTGAAGCCGGTAACGACAGACCGGCATGCGTCACGGTGACGTGACGAAATGAGGCCACGGCAAGTGGCAAACCTGTGAAGCCCTGCGAATTCGTCGTGGGGCTTCGCGTTTGTGGCGGGCATTCGCGCATGGAGTAACCAGCGAGGTAGTCACGAAGGGATATATCGGACGTTCCCGTGCCATCGCCGGGATCGTAGCGGAGATATTGGGAAATCAGATTCCGAGTGCCATGCAGGAGATCGAAAAGCTTCGCGCAGGGCCGGCGCGGATCAAATCACGAACACCGGCGCGAATCCGCTTCCCGGCATCCGGAAATTCGTCGCCTGCCCCTGGTACAGGCGGGCGGCGCTGAGCAGGATCTTGCCGTCGTACACGTAGAGCCGTACGTCGGTCTTGCGCACTGCCGGCGCTCCGTCCACGTCGATCACGCGCTCGCTCGGCGCCGCGTACTCCTGCGCGACGTATCGGCCGCGCTGGATCTCACCCCACACGCGCTTGGTCATTCGGTCGCCGCGGTAGACTGCCTTGCTGCCGTAGCCCACGGCGGGCTTGAAGAACAGTTTCTTCCTTTCGCGCCAAAGCTCCTGCGCGTTCTCGGGCGCGACCAACACCGTCCGCGGGACGGCCGACAGATCTGCGAGTGTCTCCGGAGAGACGCCCCATGAGCGCAGCAGCGTCGCATCGGACAGGAGGGCGAGGTTGCGCTTGTCGGCGAAGAGCGCGTGGACACGCGGGTTCGGCGTGACGACCACGGCGTCCGCGAGATAGGCCGTGCGCAATGCCGCGTGCTCGGGGCGCTCGAGCGCAAAATCGACCAGACGGTTGTAGACGAGATCGATCGGCCGGCCGTCGAAGAGCAGCCCGCCCCGCTCGAAGCGGAGCTTCCCCGCGTCGGCGATCACCGCTTCCATGCCGTGCTTGGCGAAAAAGCGCTGCGCGAGGAGAAATTCGGGGTAAAAGTATTGCTCCTCCGGGCGGTCGTCGGCGATGGCGATGCGCTGCGGTGTTCCCTCCTTGCGCTGCAGCCGCCACTCGCTCTCGAACATGCGCGCGACCGCCGCGTCGAAATCACGGGCCTCCGACCGGCGCAGTCCGGTCAGCATTTCCTCGCAGCAGGCGTGCTGGGCGCGGGCGAGCAGGGCATTGAGGAACGCGCCGCCGGCGTTGGTGTTGATCTCGATGAGCCTCGGGCCGTCGTGGGCCAGGTGAAAGTCGTAGCCCATGAAGGCGCCGCGTGGCCCGAAATCGAGCCGCGCGATCTCGGGTGAGCGCGACAGGACCGCGTCGCGGTAGGCGGGCAGGCGCGTAACCGACTCGATCGCGCGCACCGCGCGCAGCATGGCGACAACGTGCGCCTCCGACAGGAACACCGGCGCGTTCGAGAACAGGTGCGGCCGCGTGCGGATAAGCGTCGCGCAGAAATCCGGATCGCCCGCTTCCCGCTCCAGCGCCGCGCACAGCGCCTCGCGGTCGAGCGTGACGCAGGTGCATTCGCGGTTCAGGCGCTCGGAGAGCGGGCGGGTGTTGTTTGCGACGGAGACATTGGCGAGAGCGGGCATCCGGATAGCTTACTCGCAACCGCTCGTACCGTCCGCGTGCCCGCGACTCTGGGTCGATAGCCGACTTTGAGTGCCGGCTCCTCGACAGGGATTCGATCATTCGTCGGTTGAATCCTGGGCACGACGGGCATTGACGAAGGCAGTTGAAGTTCCCGTCCGGAGACCGTCATTACATCCCGCGCGCTGCAAACACACCGCCGCTCTATGCACCGTTTGCCGCAACCTCCCACCAATTCCTGTCCAGGTCACTGAACGTAAACGACGTCTGTCCATCCCGCTCCCGTACTTCTTCCAGCGCGGTGATTCCCGCAGCCTTCCCCGCGGTCGCAAACTCTCGGTGCGCTTCCCGCACCTCCGCCGCCGAAGCGACGGTCAGGGTGAACCGGTTCGTCGCAGATAGAAACTTCCGCCGCCTGGGAATGGGCAGCACGACGATGTACCAAGGCGTCGCAGGGTGCTTGATGTAGGAGGAGATCCTGCCGCCGCCCACGATCTGCAGTCCCAGCACGTCGCGGTAGAACCGGACGCTCGCTTCCTTGTCGTCGCATTCCAGCGTCCCGTGGGTGAGCGCCTGGGGAACGTATCCGCGTCCTGGGAAATCGCTTTCGGATAGGAGACGGTCCCAATGCGGCGCGGCGATGGAACGCCCTTCGGCCGCGGCGCGGGGATCGTAGTACTCGATTTCCAGGGTGTTGCCGCCCGGCTCGCCCAGATAAATTGACCGGGCGAAATGAGTCGCGCGGGGCTTCATCAGCCGCTTGATCCCGTAGCGTTCCCGGTTTGCGTCGATCCACGCAAAAGCCGCTTCCACTTCCTCGGGATTCGCCACGCGGAACCCGTAGTGGTTGTTGTGCGGTTTGTCGGGCGCGTCCGGCCCGCCTTCGTGAACGACGAGCTGCCACGCCGTGTTCGGATGCTGCAGGACGGCGCAGCCGTCATAGCGCTCGACGACCTGCATGGCCAAGGGGCCGGTGAGCACGGGAAGAGTCTCGTCCAGGGCCCGGCATTCGTAGTGGCCGTGGGTCAGGCCGACCGGTTTCAGCATGCGGCAAAGCTTACCTCCTTCGGGGTTGTTCTTCGCGTCGAAGCCCCCATTTGACAAAGGTCAAGCTGCGGGGGGATGTCTCCCGGCAAGCTGTATCCAGGGACTTGCATGACAAATCGGGATCCGCGGTCATGGGTGTGGGCCGAAGCGCTGGAGCTGCTCCGAGGGACGGAGAGGCTGCAGCGCCGGTTCTTCCAGATAGTCGCGGCTGAAGCGCCGGGCTGGGAGCCGCCCGTCGACCTGTACGAGACGGGCGACCGGCTCACGCTCTGCGTCGCGCTTCCCGGCGTCGCGGCGGATGAACTCGAGGTCTCCCTCGAATACGGGAGCGTCGTGGTTCGCGGCGAGCGCGCCTTTCCCGTGGAGTATCAGCGCGCCATCATCTACCGGCTGGAAATTCCCTATGGCCGCTTCGAGCGCCGCATCGCGCTGCCCGCGGGCCAGTACCAGCTCGTCGATCGGCGGCTGGAGGACGGCTGCCTGACGCTCGGTTTGCGAAGGCTGGGATAAACGGCATGAACCTCGAACTCGATAGCATGAACCAGAAGCCGCCGGGCGAAAAGGCAGGCGCCGCTGCGCCCCGGCCGGCGCGCGGAGGGGCATACGCGCTCCCGGACGACGCGCTCATCATCCTGCCCGTACGCAGGATGGTGCTCTTCCCCGGAATGGTCGTGCCGCTCGCGCTGGGCCGCGAAGCCTCCATCGCCGCCGCTCAAGCAGCCGCGAAGGCGAAGCGGCCGGTCGGCGTCCTCTTACAGCGGAACGCGGAGACCGAGAAGCCCGGGCCGGACGAGCTTTGCCTGGTCGGCACGGTCGCCAGCATCGTGCGCTACGTCACCACGCCCGACGGCACGCATCACGTCATCTGCCAGGGACAGCAGCGCTTTCGCGTCGTCGAGTACCTCGAGGGCTATCCGTTCATGGTCGCGCGCGTCGGGCGCATCGAAGAGCCCGAGGCCGCCGGCAACGAGATCGAGGCGCGATTCGTGCAGTTGAAGGAGCGCGCGCTCCAGGTCCTCGAGCTCCTGCCGCAGGCGCCGCAGGAGCTGGTCGCCGGCATCCAGGGCATGTCCTCGCCCGGGGCGCTCGCCGACCTCGTCGGCGGCGTCATGGACATCGAGGTTGCCGAGAAGCAGGCGCTGCTCGAGACGGTGGACCTGCAAAAGCGCCTGGACCGCGTGCTCGATCTGCTCGCGCACCGGCTTCAGGTGCTCAAGCTCTCGCGCGAGATCGACGAGCGCACCAAGACGAGCCTCGACGAGACCCAGCGCAAGTACCTCCTGCGCGAGCAGATGAAATCGATCCAGAAGGAATTGGGCGAAGGCGAGGAGGGCCAGGCTGCGGAGATCGAGGAGCTCAAGAAAGCGATCGCCGAGGCCGGCATGCCCGAGGAAGTTGAGAAGCATGCGGCGAAGGAATTGAAGCGCCTGGAGCGCATGTCCGACGCCTCGGGCGAGTACTCGATGGTGCGCACCTATCTCGACTGGCTGATCGAGCTGCCCTGGAAGAGCCCCGAGCCCGACGCGATCGACATGGCTGAAGCGCGGCGCATTCTCGACGCGGACCACTTCGGCCTCGATCAGGTGAAGAAGCGCATCGTCGAATTTCTCGCGGTGCGCAAGCTCAACCCGGATGGCCATGGGCCCATCCTGTGCTTCGTCGGGCCGCCCGGGGTCGGCAAGACCTCGCTCGGCCAGAGCGTCGCCAGGGCGCTCGGGCGCAAGTTCGTGCGCGTGTCGCTCGGCGGCGTGCACGACGAGGCCGAGATACGCGGGCACCGGCGCACCTACATCGGCGCGCTGCCCGGCAACATCATTCAGGCGCTGAAGAAAGCCGGCACGCGCGGTTGCGTGATGATGCTCGACGAGATCGACAAGCTCGGCGCGGGCTTCCACGGCGATCCGTCCTCGGCGCTGCTCGAAGTGCTCGATCCGGCGCAGAACAACACGTTCCGCGACAACTACCTCGCGGTCCCCTACGACCTTTCGCGCGTGCTTTTCATCACCACCGCGAACGTGCTCGACACGATTCCGGGCCCCTTGCGCGACCGCATGGAGATCATCCAGCTGCCCGGCTACACGCAGGAGGAAAAGCGCGAGATCGCGCGCCGCTACCTCCTCGCGCGCCAGCTCAAGGAAAACGGCCTCAAGCCCGAGCAGCTCGAGATCACCGATGAGGCGTTGACCGCGATCATCCGCGACTACACGCGCGAAGCGGGCGTGCGCTCGCTGGAGCGCGAGATCGGCGCGGTATGCCGGCGCGCCGCGGTGCGGATCGCCGAAGGAGCCGCCCAGATCGTCAAGATCGACGAGAAGGACCTCGCGGAGATCCTGGGGCCGACGAAGTTCGAGAACGAGGTGGCGCTGCGCACGGCGATGCCGGGCGTCGCCACGGGGCTTGCCTGGACGCCGGTCGGCGGTGACATCCTCTTCATCGAAGCGAGCCGCACGCCTGGCAGCGGAAAGTTGATCCTCACCGGGCAGCTCGGCGACGTGATGAAGGAGTCGGCGCAGGCCGCACTCACGCTCCTGAAATCGCGCGCCGCGGCGCTCGGCGTCGACGCGGCCGCGTTCGAGAAGACCGACGTGCACGTCCACGTGCCGGCGGGCGCGATCCCGAAGGACGGCCCGAGCGCCGGGGTCGCCATGTTCACCGCGCTCGCGTCGCTTTTCGCCGAGCGCGCCGTGCGCGCCGACACGGCGATGACGGGCGAGATCAGCCTGCGCGGCCTCGTGCTTCCGGTGGGCGGCATCAAAGAGAAGGTACTCGCCGCCATGCGCGCCGGGATCCGCCGCGTGATGCTGCCCGCGCGCAACCGCAAGGACCTCGAGGAAGTGCCGGCCGAAGCGAAGGAGAAAATGGAGTTCGTGTTCCTGCAGGACGTCGACGAGGCGGTGCGCACCGTGCTCGAGCCGCGCCGGGAGACAAGAGAGCCGGCCGTTTAAGGGCCGTAGTACAGCGGACGAGTCGGTGCTCTTTGTGAGCGGTCGCAGACGGCGGCTCAGGGCCTGGAGCCGGCCGACGAGAAGGCCCGGTTCTTTTCCATCCAGCGCCTGCGGGCGAGATCGACGATCTTTCCGTCAACAGACGCCCCGGAATCTCGCTGCCTCTCCACCCATTCGACGATCGGCATGAATTCCGCGCATTCCGCAGCCGCCGCCGAGGGGGTCATTTCGAAAATCCCGATTCCCGCCTCTGCGGCTCTTACGTACACGTCCGAATCGCTGACGCGCGCGAGCAGCGGCAGGCCGAGCGAGTTGAGAAACCGCTCGAGCGGCTGATACACCGGCATCGAGCTGCGGACCCGGTTCGCCACCACAGCCAGCTGGATGTTGCGCGTGCGGATCCTGCCCACGAGGAGGAGGTCCCTGACGAAATTGGCCGTAGCGTGGATGTCGATTGCCGAGGGCGCCACCGGAATGAGGATGCAGTCGGACCTGCCGAGCATTTCCTGCAGGAGCAGACCCGAGGCGCCGGCCGGCGCATCGATTATGAGCTGCCGCGTGTCCGCCGGCACGTGCATCTCGACGCTTCGTATGCGGCCGCCTTTTTGAGGCGCGGCGTTGGCTCCGTAGAGCCTCTTTCCGGACCTGGAGCAGGCCCCCAGCCAATGCAGGCTCGACCCCTGCGGGTCGTAGTCCATGACGGTTGTCGGGATGTCCCGGCTTGCAAAGTAACTGGCCAGGTTGGTCGTAATGGTGGTCTTTCCGGACCCGCCTTTGGAATTGATCACCAGCGTGGTGTTCATTCTCATGACCTTCGCCCCCTTCCCCGACACAACTACGGGGAAACCGTAAGACTATGCCAAAGTCATAGTCCCGCTTATTAACTAATTCACAGGGGAGATGCGAAATCTCCCTCCCGGCGGGTCCGCGGGCATGCAACCTTGACAAGGCGGTGCACTCTGACGACCATTCGCGCGTTAACCGGGCCGGTGGCGACCTTTTTGAGGAAACCCGGGTCCGGCCGGCCGGCCCCGACTCTATGCTCTCGAAACCCTTTTACGCGGAGCTCCCATCCCGCCTCAGCTGGGCGGTGTCAAGGGGGTGGTACGGCGTGCGCGTGTCCTGGCACGCGGCGGACAAGGAGCCCTGGGTGTTCGCCTTGGTTCTCGGCCTGATCGTGACGATCTTCGTTCTCGCACTGCAGGCGGTCTACGCGCATCGGGACGACAGGCGCAATCTCGCCTGCCTTGCCCGGAACGTGTATTTCGAAGCGCGGGGCGAACCCGCGGCCGGTCAATATGCGGTGGCGGAGGTCACGATGAACCGCAAGACCTCGGGCCGCTACTCCGATTCGGTCTGCGGCGTGGTCTACCAGAAAAACTGGGATCCGCTCCGCAAGCGCTATGTGGGTGCCTTTTCGTGGACGGAGTTCGATTCAGTGCCGATCCCCTCGGGCGAGGAATGGCTGCGCGCCTGGGAAGTGGCCGAAGCGGTCTACTACGGGCGGGAGGCGCCGGTGCTGGAGGGCGCAATGTTCTTTCATGCGACTTACATCAAGCCCGACTGGGCGAGGGGCAAGCGGCCGCTTGCCCGGATCGGCGGGCACGTCTTCTACAAGTAGAAACGGGAAGTGCGGCCGCCGATAGACCTCCGCGGTCACTCCGTTTGTGGGTCCTAAGCCGGTTCTTCCATTCCCGGCAGCCACATCAGGTCAGTCACGCCGGGGTCGATGGCGGGGTTCGGCGCCACGGGTTTGCCACAACTGCTGGTTGCAGCCAAGGTCTCCACGAGCCAGGCGGTAAGAAAAGCGACCGGCGTTACGAAGGAAGCCCAAATGCCGGAGGGCAGCCTGGAAAAGTTCGGCGCCACCGGCTTGGCGCAGTAAAGAACGCAGCAGCATCGCATCCCGCAGCGCTGGCCCGGAAGCCGTCTTCCGGGCCTTTTCATTTCATTCGGGTTTCACGCCTGCGGCCCGGAGGACGTTCCGCCAGCGCTCGGCGTCTTCCTTCATGATCGCCGCCATCCCGGCCGGGGTGCTCCCGATCGGCTCGGCCGACAATGCATCGAGGCGCTTCGCGACGTCGGGCTGCTTCAGTATTTCCGCGATCGCCGAGGAGAGCTTCCCGGCGATCGCCGCGGGCGTCTTCGGCGGGGCCGAAACGCTGAACCAGGCGATCGAGACGAATCCCGGATAGAACTCCGCCATCGCCGGTACCTCCGGTAGCGAAGGCACGCGCCGCTCGCTCCCGACGGCGAGCGCTTTCAGCCTGCCCGCGCGAACGTGTTGCACCGTCACCCCGAGATTGTCGAACATCATCTCCACTTCGCCCGCGAGCAGCGCCGCGAGACCGGGCGCGGTTCCTTTGTAGGGCACGTGCGTGATTTTGAGGCCCCCGGCCGCGGTCTTGAACATTTCGGTCGTGAGAAACGAGACCGTGGTCGTCCCCTGGGATGCGTAGTTGAGCTTGTCCGGGTTCGCGCGGACGAGCGCGACGAACTCCTGGAGCGTGTTCGCCGGGACTTTTGCCGCGTTGACGAGGAGCACGCTCGGGATCGCCGCCATTACCGTGACCGGCACGAACTGAGTCGGGTCGTACTGGAGCTTGGTATAAAGGCTCGGGTTGATGACGAGCGGGGCGGGGGGCGTCGCGAGCAGCGTGTAGCCGTCGGGCTCGGCACGCGCCATGGCCTCCGCGCCGATGCTTCCGGAAGCCCCGACCCGATTTTCCACGACGACGGGCTGTCCCCAGCGCAAAGCGAGCTTCTCGCCGACGATGCGCGGCAGCGCGTCGGCTGCCCCGCCCGCCGGGAAGGGAACGATGACGCGGATCGGGCGTCCCGGATATCCGGGCGCGGGATCCTGCGCCCACGCGCAAGCGGTGACGAGCAAGCTTGCGAGCCATGCGCACCGCCGTGAATTCATGCGTCCTCCGCCGAATCGCCCCGGTCGCCATGATAGGATACTTTCCGCGAAGAATCTCACAGGAGGAGGTCCACGATGTTGGCTTCTGAAAACAACAGCGCTTCCGGAGGCGGTCCCGGCCTGCCCTGCGCCTGCTGCCCGCCGCGGCGCGCTTTCCTCGGCAAGCTTGCCGCGCTCGGCGCCTCTGCGATGCTCCCGGGCGAGCTGATGGCGCAGACGGGGGCGAAACCGTACCGCATCGACGTTCACCATCATCTCTTGTACCCGGGCTACCTCGATGAAGTGGCCGGGCAGCGCCGTGGGGGCGGTGCCGGGCTCAAGTGGAGTCCCGCGATGTCGATCGAGGAAATGGACAAGAGCGGCATCGCCGTCTCGATTTTGTCGCTCATCCAGCCGAGCGCTTCGGTGCCCGACGCCGAGAAACGGCGCGGCATCGCGCGCAAGAGCAACGACTACGCGGCGCAGCTGGTGCGCGACCATCCGCGCCGCTTCGGCAGTTTCGCTTCGCTCCCGCTCGTCGACATCGACGCGAGCCTGAAGGAAATCGAATACGCCTTTGGCACGCTCAAGGCCGAAGGCGTCGGCCTGATGACGAGCTACCAGGACAAGTATCTCGGCGACGAAGCTTTTGCGCCCGTCTGGGAAGAGCTCAATCGCCGCAAGGCCGTCGTGTATACCCACCCGCTGACGCCCGACTGCTGCCGCAATACGGTGAAGGACCTTCCGCCGGGCGTGGTGGAATACGCGACCGACACCACGCGCACCATCGCGAGCCTCGTGTTCAGCGGCACCGCGGCCCGCTATCCGGATATCCGCTGGATCTTCTCGCACAGCGGCGGGACGATGCCGTTTCTGCTCAGCCGGTTCACGCGCCAGGAGACGGACATGAAGGAGCGCGCGAGAGAGCGGATGCCCAGGGGCGTGATGTACGAATTGAAGAAATTCCACTACGACACCGCCCAGGGCAATCATTCGGGCGCGCTCGCTGCGCTGATGAAGATCGTAACGCCGTCGCAGGTGCTCTACGGCACGGATTTTCCGTTCCGCGACGGGGCCGAGGAAAACGGCGGGCTTTCCGCGTTCCGCTTCGAGGCGAAGGATCTCCGCGCCATCGAGCGCGACAATGCGCTGAAGTTAATACCGACGCTAAAAGCCTAGAGCAAGCTATTCGCCGTAGCCGGAGTTCTTGAGAAACTCGGCCCGCTCGTCCGGTTCGGCGAGGTTTTCCGCGAGCCGTTGATAGAACGCTTTCAGGTCGCCCACCTGCGCGGCGGCCTTTTTCGCCATCACCTTGGCGATCGGACCTATATAACGGGCGAGCCGCCCGGCCGCCTTATCGATCTCTACGGCCTCGATCGGCTTGCTCGAAAGGTCGGGAGAGGACCGATCCGGCGCCGCTTCGGATCGCGCGCTCCCGAAAATCTTCTCGAGGGCCGCCGCAGCGAACGCCTTTCCGTCCTTCTCGGACGGAATGCTCTCGGCGAGCACGCGCACGAGGGCCGGACCGTCGGTGGTGGTCTTCGCCGATCTCCTGACGAGCACCCTCGCCATCGGGCCGACGTAGGGCGCGAGCAGCTCCTCGAGCTCACGCAGGGGCTCGGCCTTCCATCCCCGGGGCGGAAAAGTCGTGTCCGGCCGGTCCTGATGGATGATCGTGGGGAGGACGGTCGCCTCGGACGGGACCGACGCACCGCCGCGGCTTTCGAAGCCCTTGGCGAGGGCCTCTGCGAATTCGCGGGCGGTGGCGTAACGGTCTTCGGCTTTCTTCGCGAGAGCCTTGGCGAGGATTGCATCAAAAACTTCTGGAACGCCTTGGGGATTGATTTCCGAGGGATTGCGGTGGGGTTCGTGGCAGATCTTGTAGCCGACGGTCTCGGTCGGGCCTTCAAACGGCTTGACGCCGGTCAGCAACTCGTAGAGCACGACTCCGCAAGAAAAGATGTCGCTGCGCCGGTCCACCTGCTGCCCTGCATACTGCTCCGGCGACATGTATGCCGGGGTGCCCATGACGGACCCGACCTGGGTGAGGTTGGAGCGGTCGATCCTGGCAATCCCAAAGTCCGCAAGCTTGAGCTGGCCGTTCGGCGTCATGATGATGTTGGCGGGCTTGATGTCGCGGTGGACCACGCCCCGGTCGTGGGCGTAGTCGAGCGCATCCAGAAGCTGACTCATGATGGTGATCACGTCCTGGAGCCCGAAGCGCTCCTGCCGGGCGAGAAAGTCGCGCAGCCCACGGCCCTGAACGAACTCCATCGCGATATAGGCGAGCTGCTTGTTCTCGCCGTAATCGTAGATGCCGACGATCGCGGGGTGGGTGAGACGGCTCGCGGCGAGCGCCTCGTTCTTGAACCTCGCAATGATCTTCCCGGCGAGCTCCGGGTCGACCAGCTCCTTGCGCACGGTCTTGAGCGCGACATGGCGCTCAAGCACGGGGTCGTATCCCTTGTAGACGACCCCCATCGCCCCCTTGCCGATGACTTCGACGATCTTGTACTTGCCGAGTTGCTTGAGAACTGCCACTAGTCTCCAGGACCGTTATTGCGGCCTTCACTCCCCGAGCATCTTCATCGCTTGCACCAGGCTCGTTCTCATGCGGTTGAACGATCCGGCGAGAGTCGCGATCTCATCTTTGCCCTTGCTCGTGAATTCCGGGGCGTCGAGATTGCCGAGGCTTACCTCGTCGGCGATCCGCGACAGCCGGGTAACGGGCCGGATCACGATGGCATGAAGCATGAGGTTGAGGGCGATGAAGACGAAGGCGAACACTCCGGTGAGCGAGATCATGAAAACCTTGAAGGTGTCGTTGGCGCGCTTGATGGGCAAGGTCATGGGGACTGATACGATCTGCGCGCCGACTACCTCGTTCAGCTTCCAGCCGAAGCCGTTCGCCGGGCCGTAGAGTTCGATCATGGTCTTGGGAGCCGCGTCCACGGTGCTGTGGCAGTACAGGCAGGCTGCGTCCTTGATCTGAAGGGGGCGGGCCATGAACAGGGCGCGGCCGCTCGGCGTGTCGCGTTCGCCGACGATTTCGGTACGGTCCGGCGCCTGGCGGAACTGGTTCACGACGTCCGTTTCCCAGTCGGTGGCCCGGTTGCGGGGATTGGTCGGATTGAGCGTCGCTTCCTTGTAGTCGTAATCGGCGAATTTCTTGCGCAGGTCGCTGAATTGCTCGTTGGCGGCGAACGCGGGAACCGACTGCGGCAGGAACTGGTACTTCATCTGCGTCTCGAGCAGCGGGCGCACCTGCTTGGAAGTGTAGCCGCGCGTCGCGAGCGCCGATTCCATCATGATGCGGGCGTGCTGGAGCACCTCGTCGCGCGCGTTCTGCCGCAGCAAGTCGAGCGATACATAGGCGGCTATGGCCAGGCCGACCAGGAAAATTGCCAGAAACACGATGTTGAACTTGACGATCAGTCTCACGACCGTTCCTCCTATTGTTGGGTGCCCGATTGCCCGCTCTTCGGGCCGTTCGGGTCCTTCGGCTCGTACTTCTCGGGGTACAGCACCCGGTCCCATTCCGGGTGCTCTCGCAGATTCTCGATCAACTTGCCGCGAAATTCGGAATCTTTGGATCGACCTTCAAACCGTTTGACGAAAGTTCTTCTGATCGAAAAGCCTGCTTTCAGCCAAGCCTCGACCTCGGCGTAGGTCACTTCGTGCTCGCGCCTGGGCTCGACTTTTCTGCTCTTGAACCGGTCGAGCAAGACGGGCAGGTTATCCTGGAAATGCCTCGGCATGTTCTTTACGAACTCCGCCGAGGGGCGCGGGGCGAAGGTGGCAGGCTGCTCGACCCTGCGGACGATGAATTCGCCGCCTTTCGCGTCGCGCGCGGCTGTCTGGGCGCCTTTCGCTCCGATCTCTGAAAATTTCACCGCGCCGGACTCGATGAATATGTCGGTGAATTCCTTGCCGGCGTTCAGAACCGCGGTCGCTTCTCCCGCAGCGATCTCGGCGCGAGGCGTGAGGTATCGGTATTGCGTGCCTTTGCCGGACTTCTTCTGGGTAAACTTCGCCCAGCCGGACAGTACCGCGACCTCCGAGTGGCCGCGCGTGCCGCGCTCCGGCGCGATGCTGATCAACATCGCGCGCGCGCCCTGGCTGAGATTGAGAATCGCCCCGTCTTGAAACTCAATTTGCGCCTGCCCTTTGGGGTCGATCGACAATATGTCTCCGTCTCCCAGTCTCACGCCTTGGGCGGCGGTGTAGAGGGTCGCGCCCCGTATTAGCGCAACGCCCCCTTCGGCCAGCGTCAGCGTGCCCGCAGTTTGGGCAAGAGCGGGCGCGCCGGCGTACAAAAGGACGGCGGCGACCTGAAAACTAGGTCCGAGCACCCCCCGGCCGCATCCGCGCATGGTCTCCCCCCCGACGTCGCTTCCGTAGCTTCCGGAGGGCATTCTAGAGCAGACGGCAGCGAGCACTCAAGTGCGATTGAGGCCGGAACGGCGGAGTATTCTCGAAGTCTTTTGACTTATACTTTGCGGCGACCAGAATGGTCCGGACTGCCCGATGGAAAAGAAGCCCGCAAATCTTGCCGTTCTGTTTGCCGACATCACCGGAAGCACGCGCCTGTACGAGAAGCTCGGCAATGCACGAGCGCTCGAGTGCGTCGCGCTCTTGCTCAATATCATGCGCGAATCGGCGCTCGGCGCCGGGGGGCGGGTGGTCCAGACGATCGGCGACGAGGTCTTGTGCGTGTTTCCGACCGCCTCGGCGGCGACCCAGGCCGCCGCCGAGATGCAGTCGCGGGTGGAGATGCAGGAACCCGTATCCGGGCAGCGCCTTCAGATCCACATCGGGCTGCAATTCGGTCCCGTACTGGAGGAAGGACAGGGCGTGTTCGGCGACTGTGTCAACGTGGCGGCTCGAATGGTGAAGCTGGCCAAACCTTCTCAGATCATTGCCGGCGGCGAGTGCGTGGAAGCGTTGAGCAAGCCGATGAAGGATCAGACCCGTGCCCTCGACACGCTTCCCGTCAAAGGGCGGGAGCAAGAAGTCGATGTCTACGAGGTTCTATGGAGGCAAAGCGAAGAATTGACCTACATGGCGAGCCGGGCGCCCGGCCCGCCGAGACAGCCTCAGGTGCAGTTGCGCCTGAGACACAACGGGAAGGAAGTGATCCTGGGCCCCGGCCGCGAGCTGATAACGCTTGGCCGGGAGAGTTCGTGCGACATCGTCATAGCGGACCGCAAAGCGTCTCGCGAGCATGCGCGGATTGAACGCCGCCGCGACAAATTCGTTCTGATCGATGTCAGCTCCAACGGCACTTTCGTGACATTTCACGGCGAGCCTGAGATGGCCGTGAAGCGCGAGGAGGTTGTGCTGCACGGCCGCGGGTCGATCAGCTTCGGGCATCCTTACAGCGCCGATCCGACGGAAGTGACTACGTTCGAAGTTGAAGCTCTGACTTGAGCGGACGGTACGCCCGCCGGTCAAGGCTCGCGCTTTCGCCGCCGGCGATATATCTATCTGGCGCGGTTCGCGAATACCCCGCTCACGAGCTCTCCTACGGACCGGAGGTTCTCGGCGGCGCGGCAAATGAGGTCGGCTGCGAAGTCCGCATCGCGCATGTATTCCTTGGCGAGCCGCTGGTCACTCTTGCTCAGGTGGATATCGTCTATGCGCCGCTCCATGCTGGAGTGCGAGTTCACTTGGCTGGTCATGGCTTCTGCTCCTTGTCTTGTCTCGTTTCCGGTCTTGAGCCGGCCCATGCAAACGTTCATTTGCACGTGACCAGCTTAGATTTCGGGAGAGGCAAGCGCAGTGAAGCCTTCCACCGCCTTATTGTGGAATATGCACACTGGCTGGGGGAGAGCGCACCCGATAGAGGGGCGCTAAGGCGTTGTTACGCCGCGCGGCGATATTCGTGCGAGCCCTCGAGGGCGCGGGCGAGTTCGATCAGGCTCGCGACGTTGTGCACGGGCAGGAACTCGTCGACGTGCGGCAGCATCGCGCGCACGCCCGCCGGCCTCGCTTCGAACCCCTGGTAGCGCAGGAGCGGATTGAGCCAGATGAGCTTCCTGCACGATTTGTGCAGGCGCTCCATCTCCTTCGCCAAGCCTTCGCCGACGTCGCCGTCCAGGCC
>Ga0137463_1000395_pt1 | contig 15343 bp, 12 predicted proteins | sample EasRivERMGT800_2_FD_102333 | JGI IMG/M metagenome (GOLD analysis project Ga0137463, IMG submission 102333) | Soil microbial communities from meander-bound floodplain in the East River, Colorado, USA - East River MetaG ERMGT800_2 | ecosystem: Environmental > Terrestrial > Soil > Floodplain ...
CCGGGCTTTCGCTCGATGTCGGCGAAGCCGACCGAGATGATGAGGTACACGTCGATCAGGTCGGGCACGCCGAGCACGCGCTTCAGCGGCTCCTGGACGTGGACCGTTCCCCAGTGCGAGCCCAGTCCGAGCGACGCGATCGCGAGCTGCATGTGCGTGCAGGTGTTCGCCAGGCCGTCGGTGAAGTGGCTCGCGTGCCGCCCGAAGGTGAAAGCCGCGTTCACCGTCGCCCATTGCCTGCGGCCGTCGCCGAGCACGACGATCACCACGGGCGCCTCATGCCAGGGACGGCGCTGCTGCCCGCCGGTGCTGTTCCTGATCTTCTGCCACTCGTCCTTGAGGTCATCCCCCTTCACCTGGAACGCGGGATGGCGCAGCTCGAAGGGCCGCATCTGTTCCATCCAGAAGCAGAACTCCTGGTTGGTGTCCTGGAAGGCGTCGTACAGGTCTTTTTTCTTCTTTGGGTCAGTGATGACAAGGTACTCCCACGGCTGGCCGTTCGCGCCGGACATCGCCCAGCGGCCCGCCTCGAGGATCTTTTCGACGTACTCGTCGGGAATCGGATCGGGCTTGATGCGGCGCACGCTCATGCGCGTGGTCATGATGCGGTAAAGAACGTCGTAGTCGGATTCGCGCTTGACGTCGGAGCCGTCGGCCATGGTGCCTCCTCCTGCAGGGCGAAGGCGACTATAGCAAGAAATTTTGCGAGTCCGCGCTAGAAGGGGAAGTCGAGGCCGAGAAACGGGCCGTACATGCGGACGTGGACCGGCGAGTCTCCGTCCGATAAGGCCGCCGGGCGGTAGTCCATCTCGGAGTAGCCCATGCGAATCGCGACGTTCTTCACCGGGCGATAGCGCACCGCGATCTCGCGATACCAGAATCTGTCGTCGGATGAAGGTGAGGACGCAAGAGCTTGCGCGCGGGCTTCGAGGGCGAGCGTTTCGGTGAAGTTCAAGCGCGGTCCGACGCCGAGCACGACCCCGGACAAGGAGTACTTCGCGACGAGCGGGTCCACCGCCAAGGTGCGGCTCTCGGAGCGCAGGCCCAGTTGCGCCTGTCCGAGGCCCCCCACCAACTCCAGCTCGAACCTGGGCGCTCTTCCCGGGAAACGCCAGATGACGTCGAACGCGAGGTGCCCGTACCTGAGATCGGCGCGATGGCGCACGTCCTGGGGCCCGAACAGGGTCTTGCCGTCGATCTGGATGAATTCGTTCGCGCCCAGGTGCTGGTTGGACCGCTCGATGCCCCGGTCGTATTCGACTTCCATGCCCGGGGTAAACGCGCTCGTCCCCGTGGTTTCGGGAGCGTCGTGCCAGGAGATGCGGGCGGACCGGATCGTCGTGTTGTCCTTGATGTCGACCGGCTGGCGAACCGGTGCGGGAGGGGCGGGTACGTGCGAGCACGCGGCGAGCGCGAACGCTGCGACGGCTGCGGCCAGAACCGAGGTTTCAGGGGTCGAGGGCTTCGGCATCATTTCCTCCCTAAGTAGGACTCGAAGCGACGTTCCCGCGGCTGCGTGCGAGACGGCAGCTTCGGCAAACGGGGCATTTCACGCAACCCGCATGTGAAAAGTGGCCTACAATTGCCGTCAAAGTATTATTTTTCGGTACTTCAGGCGTGTCCCAGGCCGCTCTACTGGTCGATGTCGTCAAGCGCACACTGCGCCACAAGGGTTTCACTTACCGCTATGTGGCGAAGGGTTTGAAGCTCTCCGAGTCCTCGGTCAAGCGGATGTTCGCGCGCCGCAACCTCAGCCTCGCCCGGCTCGAGCGGATTTGCGCGCTGATGAATCTCGAGATCGCCGATCTGCTCGAGCTGACGCGCACCGCGGACGGGCGCGTCACGGAATTGAGCGAAAAACAGGAGCGCGAGCTGGTAGACGATCCCAAGCTGCTTCTGGTCGGGATGCTGGCCGTGAGTCACTGGACCGCGGCCGAGATGCTGGAGACCTACCGCTTTTCGCAGTCCGAGCTCGTCGGCCTGCTCGCCAGCCTCGATCGCCTGAGGATCATCGACCTGCTGCCCGAAAACCGCATCAAGGTGCGGCTGCCTCAGAATTTCAACTGGCGTAAAGGCGGACCGATCCAGCGCTTTTTCGAGGAGCGCGTGCAACGCCAGTTTTTTGAATCCTCGTTTCTGCGAGCGGGCGAGCTGCGCGTCACGGTGCATGGGAGCCTGTCCGAGAAATCGAACGGACTGCTGCAGCAGCACATGCGCAAGCTCGCGGAGGAGTTCGACATATTCGCCGAGCAGGACAAGCGCCTCGCGCACGAAATGCGGGAAGGCACGACCCTGGTGATGGCGATACGGCCCTGGGAGCTGTCCATGTTCGGCGCGCTCCGAAGGATCAAGGGGCAGAAGGGTGCCGGACCGATCAGGGCGGAGCGGCGAAAATCGAACGGAGGGTGAAGATCGGGGCCCCGGCCTCAGCCGAAGCCCCGGCGATCACCAGGGGTAGAAAACGGCGTTGAACTGCAGCGAGTCCACGTGATCGCGTGCGACGAACTCCAGGCGCAGCTTCAGGTTCTTGCTGACGATGTATCCGGCTCCTATGCCGAACATGAAACCGTCGTCGTCGCCGAAATCGTATCCCGCGCGGCCGATCAGCTCGACGTTCGGCGCGACCAGGTACCGCGCTACGCCAGTGGTCCAGGGCCCGTTGGCCTTCGCATTGCAAAGGGGCCCGACGCACCCGGGCGCCTTCAATTTGCCGGTGTCCATATAGCCGGCTTCGGCGTCGACATAGAAGTTCCGTGCGATTGCCGGGAAATTGTAGCCGCCGAATACCTGAAAGCCCGTACTGTCATCCAAGCCGGAAACCATGTTCCGGCTCACCCCGGCCCCGAAGAAAAGTCTCCGCAGGTCGAAACCCTGGCCGGCTGCGGCGGAAGAAAACAGCATCGCAATGAGCGCAAGCGCCATGACACGAAGTGGCTTTGACATGTCGTTCCTCCTTTCTGACGCACCCTCGAAGTGGCGAATGGTAGACGAGGCCCTCTCGGTGCAGTTCGTATTTGGCGGCATAATTGTGCACTTTCGCACAGATGGGCCTTCGCCTGACCACTCCGGGAGCGACAACCATGAAGACGAGCCATTCGTTGTACTTTGCGGCAGCAGGTGTTTCCCTCCTTTTGGCTGCATGCCAGGTTCCGCCCGGGGGCGCGCAGAGCGCAAGTGCCGGCGGCGGCCGGAGCGATCTTGCTGGAGTGGTGACGAGCGCAAACGGCGTCGAAGCGGGCGTCTGGGTGATCGCGGAAACGAGAGATCTGCCGACCAAGTTCACCAAGATCGTGGTAACGGATGACCGCGGCCGCTATCTGATTCCCGAACTCCCGAGGGCGAGCTACAGCGTGTGGGTGCGCGGCTACGGGCTGGTCGATTCACCCAAGGTGCAGGCCGAGCCGGGGGGGGTCCTCGATCTGAGCGCCGTGGTGGCCCCGAGCGCGGCTGCGGCGGCGCAGTACTACCCGCCGATCTACTGGTATTCGATGCTCAAGGTCCCGGCGAAGAGTGAGTTTCCCGCGGGGCCGGTGAAATCCCAACCCGAGTGGGTGAACATCATCAAGACCAGCGGTTGCATGTCGTGCCACGCGCTCGGCACGCTGGGAACGCGCACGATGCCCAAGGACTTCGCCCATTTCAAGTCTTCGGCCGAAGCGTGGGGACGGCGCATCGCGTCGGGGCAAGCCATGACTCAGATGACCACCGTGCTCGGCCGGCTCGACGCGCCGCGGGCGCTCGCGCTGTGGGGCGATTGGACCGACCGGGTCGCCGCGGGCGAGCTGCCGTTCACCAAACCCGAACGCCCGCAGGGCATCGAGCGCAACATCGTCCTCTCGCTGTGGGACTGGAGCACGCCCACGGGCTATATGCACGATTTGATCTCGACGGACCGGCGCAAACCCACCGTCAACGCCAAGGGCAAGCTCTACGGCGCGACCGAGGAGAGCACGGATTACTTCCCGGTGCTCGATCCGAACACGAATACCGCGAGCCTGGTGAAACATCCGGTGCGCGATCCGAAGACGCCGTCCTCGAAGACCGCTCCAATGGCGCCTTCTCCCTACTGGGGGCCCGATCCCATCTGGGACAGCCAGACGAGCATTCACAACCAGATGATGGACGAGAAGGGTCGGGTCTGGGCGACCGCCCGCGTGCGTCCTCCGGCCAATCCGGATTACTGCAAGAAGGGCGGGAATCATCCGTCGGCGAAGGTGTTTCCGCTGGAAAGCGCCAATCGGCACCTATCGATGTACGAGCCTGCGACCGGCAAGTTCACGCTGATCAGCACCTGCTTCCCGACGCACCACCTGATCTTCGCCGAGGACGCGAACCAGACGTTGTGGGCGAGCAACGGGGTCACCGGCCCGGGAGCCGTCGGCTGGCTGAACCGCAAGATGTTCGAGGAGACCGGCGACGAAGCGAGATCGCAAGGCTGGACGCCGTTCGTCCTCGATACCAACGGCAACGGCAGACGCGATGAATGGGTCGAGCCGAATCAGCCGGTCGATCCGGCGAAGGACAAGCGAGTGCAGGTGTCCATGTACAGCGTCGTCGTCAATCCCGCAGACGGCTCGGTGTGGGGAACATCGATGGGATTCCCCGGCCACGTCGTTCGGGTCGCACCGGGACCGGATCCGACGCACACCGCGATCACCGAGATCTACGAGCCGCCGTTTCCGGGGTACGGACCGCGCGGCGGCGACATCGGCCGCGACGGCGTGTTCTGGGCGTCGCTCGCGAGCGGGCATCTCGGCAAGTTCGAGCGCAGCAAGTGCAAGAGCCCGCTCAACGGACCGAATGCGACCGGCAAGCACTGCCCCGAGGGCTGGACTCTCTACCGATTCCCCGGACCACAGTTCAGGGACGTTCAGGACGACGGCAGCGTCGAGGCGAGCTACTACACCTGGGTGGATTGGTTCGACACGTTCGGGCTCGGCAAGAACGTGCCAATCGCCTCGGGGAACATGAGCGATGCGTACTTCGCCCTGGTCGACGGCAAATGGGTCACGCTGCGCGTTCCGTATCCCATGGGCTTTTACGCCAAGTGGTCGGAAGGGCGCATCGACGACCCGAACGCCGGCTGGAAGGGAAGATCGCTGTGGGCGACCTACTCCACCCGGACGGTGTTCCACGTCGAAGGCGGCAAGGAGAACCGGCCCCGCGTGGTGAAGTTCCAGCTCCGCCCCGATCCGCTCGCGAACTGACGGAGAATTTCGATTTGTTGAAAACCGTGTCCCGCGCCGCAGTCGACTCACTCGCCCTCGCGTCGGCGTTGCTGTTGTGCTTCGCCTCGGCCAGCGCCGAGCCGCGCTTTTCATTTGCGACGACACCGGGGAAGCTGCCCAAGGACGTAGTGCCCAGACACTACGCGCTGCGCATCGTTCCGGCGGCAACTTACGACCGCTTCGACGCCGAAGCTCTCATAGACATCGAAGTCGCCCGGCCCGTGCCGGCGATCGTCGTCAATGCCGCCGAGCTGAGCTTCAAATCGGTGAGGCTGCGCGCGAGCACGGGAGAGGAAACGAGCCTTACGCCGAGCTTTGATCCGCAGCTGGAAACGGTGACGCTGACGCCTGCGACTGCGCCGATTGCGCCAGGCAGCTATCGGCTCGGTATCGGCTACTCCGGGAAGATCGGGAAGCATCCCCAGGGCCTGTACCAGATAGCGTACAAGGAGCGCGAAGAAGGGCGGCTCGTGGAGAAGCTGATGCTGGCCACCCAGATGGAGCCGGTGCAGGCGCGCCGGCTCTTTCCGGGATGGGACGAGCCGGTGTTTCGCGCGAGCTTCGAGATCGCCGCGGTGATCGACGCGTCCTTGAGCGCGGTCTCGAACATGCCGCAGTCCAAGGTCGAGCTCCGCCCCGGCGGCAGGAAGGAAGTGAGTTTTGCGAGATCCGTGCCGATGTCGACGTATCTGGTGGGGCTCTTTGTCGGAGAGATGGATCTCCTTGAAGACAGCGTCGATGGAATCCGGCTCGGGATCCATACGGTGAAAGGCAAGCGCGCGCGCGCGCGTTACGCGATGGAGGCGACCAAGGAGGTCTTGCGCTATTACAACGACTACTTCGGCGAAGCTTACCCCCTAGTGAAACTGGATCAGATCGCGCTTCCGGGGGGCATAGTCGGCGCGATGGAAAACTGGGGCGCGATCGCCTACAACGAAGGCCGCTTCCTGTACGACCCGGGCGAGGATTCGCTGCGCCAGAAGCAAGGGGTCTACGGCATCATCGCGCACGAGATCGCGCACCAATGGTTCGGCAACCTCGTCACCATGGCTTGGTGGGACAACTTGTGGCTGAACGAGGGCTTCGCTTCGTGGATGGCGGGCAAGGCCTCTGCGCGCTTCAATCCACGCTGGGGCACACCGCTGCGGGATGCGCTCTGGAAAGACCAGGCCCTGTCGGAGGACGCGCGCAGAACGACCCATCCGATCCAGACGCCGGTCGATAACGACACGCGCGCGATGGACGTCTTCGATGCCATCACCTACGCCAAGGGGGCCGCGGTCCTGCGCATGCTCGAGGGATATCTCGGCGAGGACGTTTTTCGCGCCGGTGTGCGAGGCTACGTGCGCGCGCATCGTTTTTCCAATACGACCACGGCCGACTTCTGGCACCACCTGTCGGGAGCATCGCGGCAAGACATCGGCAAGCTGGTCGCGGGCTGGACCGAGCAGCCCGGATACCCGGTTGTGAAGGTCCTGCAGCGCTGCGAAAACGGCGCAGCCGTCGTGACGCTCGCCCAGGAGCGCTTCGGTCTCAACGATCCCGGAGCGCCGGCGCTCACCTGGAATGTGCCGGTGATCCTCGCCGACGAGGCGGGCACGCGGCGCACGCTGCTTCTCGAGCGCGACCCGCGGAAGCTGCGTTTCCAAGGCTGCGGCGCGATGCTCGCCAACGCCGGCGACACCGGCTACTACCGCAGCCAGTACGACGACCGGAGCTTTCGCCGGCTCGTGCCCGCTTTGAAACGGCTTCCGGCCTCGGACCGTCTGCGCCTGCTCTCGGACACCCTCGCGCTGGTGCAGGCGGGGCGCGTCGACGCGACGCGCTATCTCGCGCTCGTGGGGAACCTCGGCGCTGAGACCGACCGCACGATCTGGGACCAGGTCACCGCTGCGCTGCGCTTTCTGCGCGACCTGATCGATTCACCGGGCGACCAGGCCGTCTTCGATCGCTACGTCGCGCGGCTGCTGGAGACGCCCTTTGCGAGGGTCGGCTGGGACCCTCGGCCGGGAGAGCCCGCCGACGCCGCGTTGGTGCGCAGGTCGCTGATCGAGGCGCTCGGCAGGGCAGGGCACGAAGCGGTCGTGCGGGAGGCGCAGTCCCGTTTTGCCGCGCGCGCGCAGAGGCCGATCGATCCGGCGATCCGGCCCGCGGTGCTGAACGTCGTCGGCCGCTACGCCGACCCGCCGACGTTCGAGACCCTGCTCGAGCGGATGCGCGGCGCCACCGACATGACCGACAAGTGGGAGGCGCAGTCCGCGCTGCGACAGGTGCGGGACCCGGGATTGCTGCGACGGCTGATGGAACTGATGCTGACCGATGAGCTGCCGCCGAGCGATGCGGTTTTCAATCTCACTCACATCGGCGAGGACAGCGGCCAGGCCGAGCTCGGCTGGCGGTTCGTGCTGGAACATCTTCCGGCGATCCTGGCCAAGGCCTCGCCGCGCGGACGCCCTAGCGTTCTGCCCGACGCCGCCTCGGCCTTTACCGATGCGCCTCGCGCGGATGAGCTGATCGCGCTGACCAAGGCCCATTTCGACGCGCCGGCGCTGTATCAAGCCGAGAAGACCGCCGACTGGATCCGCCTCAAAGCTTCGGTCAAAGCACGCGAAGCGCGCCGCGCGATAGGCTGGGCTCAGGCACGCCTGCGCCCTGAGAACTAGTTCGCAGCGAAGCAGTAGAACAATCCGTTGCCGCCCGTGCCCTGCAGCGCCGCCTGGCTGCAGCCGGGAGCGCCATCCTTGGTCGGGCGGGACAGGTGCGAGGAATTCCAGGACTTGGACGCGTCGTCGTCGCGCAGGCCCTGGCGGTCGTGGTGCCCCAGCATCGCGGCTCCGGCGCCGCTGGTGGTCCAGTTGCTGCAGGTCGAATCCCCGCTCGCCTTGATCGCCCGGCCATCGGGTATGGAGCCGGTCAGCATGTCGTGCATGTTCGGCTTGTCGGTGCGGCCGTTGACCATCTCGCCTCTTTCGTTGAGGGCGGTTTCCTTGGTGAGGTTGTTGGTGCCGTGGAGCTCTTCGACGTTGCTCGCGACGACGACGCCCTTGGCGTTCTGCCATGGGCCGCGCCCGATGCGGTCGCGGGCGTTCACGCCCGGATACCCGCCGGAAGCGGAAGCGCTCAGGTAGGCGCGCCAGTTGCGGTCCCCGAAGCCCGCGGCTTTCGCGAGCGACTGGCAGTGCCGGTCGGCGCCTTCCAGGCCGCCCAGGTCGGCTCCTTTTCCAGAGCCGGTACTGGTCACGAAGAACGACATGCCGCCCCGCTGCTGCGAGTGCATGGTTCCGCACGAGCCCAGCGCCAGCCCGACGGCCGCCACCAGGGAAATGCGTGTGGTTGTCCTCATTTCACTCCTCCTTTGATCGGGAACCTTCATTTAACAACGTATGCGATCTGCGGCACACTAGGATAACACCGCAGGCAAGGCCGCTATTCTTCATGTTCAAGCGGACCTGAAAGGGGCTACTTTTCCGCGCTTTCGCGCGACTGCTGCATCTGCTCCATGGCGCCGCCGATCTTCTGCTGGGCCTGCTCCATGGTCTTCTTGCCCTGCTCGATTTCCTGCTTCTTGAGCGCAGCCGCTGTGGCCGCAGTGCTCGCGGTCTCGACTCCGCAGCCGGCGAGCGCCGCTGCCGCGATCAGAAAAATGAACCGTGTCATGGTATCTCCTTCCAGGATAGGGGAGCGCGGATAGGATAGCACCGCGGCGACCCGAAATTAACCGAGCTTCGCTGCCACCGTCCTTGCGAATTCCCCCGTGCTGAGTTTCCCTCCGAGATCCGCGGTGCGCGTCGCGGGGTCGTTCAGCGTTGCGTCGACGGCTGCGTCGATATTTCTCGCAGCGGCGGCGAAGGCATCGTTTCCGCGGCGCGCGCCGATCCATTCGAGCAGCATCGCCGCCGAGAGGATAAGCGAGGTGGGATTCGCTTTGTCCTTGCCGGCGATGTCCGGAGCCGAGCCGTGCTGGGCCTGGGCGACGCAGTGGGCGTCGCCCGCGTTGATCGAGGCGGCCAGTCCCAGGCCGCCCGAGAGCTCCGACGCTTCGTCCGAAAGGATGTCGCCGTACATGTTCTCCGCGACGATCACGTCGAAGCGCATCGGGTCGCGGAGAAGCAGCGCCGCCATGGCGTCCACGATCACTTCCTCGAGCTGTACCTTTGGAAAGTCCTGCGCGACCTTGCGCACCTCGCGCAGCCATAGACCATCGGAGATCCTGAAGACATTGGCCTTGTGTACCGAGGTGACTTTCCTGCGGCGGGTCGTCGCCGCTTCGAAGGCTCGGCGTGCGATGCGCTCGCAGCACTTCGCGGTGACGCGGCGCACCGCGAGCGCCATGTCCTCGGTGGGCATGAACTCTCCGATCCCCGTGTGCATGTTGCGGTCGGCATAGAAGCCCTCGGTGTTTTCGCGGTAGATCACCAGGTCGACGGGCTTGCCGGTGAGCCCGACGCCCATGCGCGATCTCGCCGGGCGGATATTGGCGTAGAGGTCGAGCTTGGACCGGAATTCCGCAGAAGGGTTGATGCCGCCCTTGTCGCGCGGCGGGTACTCGTAAGTCGAGAGCGGACCGAGGATCACGCCGTCCGACGAGCGCGCCGCCTCGAGCGCGCGCGGCGGGAGCGTCGTGCCTTCCTTCTTCAGGGCGAGGAGGCCGATTTCCTCGCGCTGCCATTCCAGACCCAGCTTGAACAGGGCATTGGCGCGCTCGAGAACGGTGAGCGTGGCCGCGGTGATCTCTGGCCCGATTCCGTCGCCCGGGAGAACGAGAAATTTCATTGCGCCGGGATCTTTGCGTCTCGGACGAGCTTCGCGTATTTCTGAAGGTCGCTCTTTATCAGCGAGGCGAGGTCTTCGGGGGTTCCCACGACGATCTCGTTGCCCCCTTGCGTGACCAGGCGCTCCTGCACCTCCGGAGCGTTCAAGGCCTTGAGGATTTCGGCGTTCAGGCGATTGACGATCTCCCGCGGAGTTCCAGCGGGCGCGAGCACGCCTTGCCATTGCGAGATATCGAAACCCCTGATCCCGGCCTCGTTCATCGTGGGCACGTCCGGAAGGGAGGAAGCCCGCTTGAGACTGGAGACCGCAAAGGCGCGCAGCTTGCCGGCGCGGATCTGCGGGACGGAGGTGAGCACCGTGTCGAACATGAACGTGAGCTGGCCGCCGAGCAGATCGGCAAGCGCCGCGGCGCTGCCTTTGTAAGGCACGTGGATCAGGCGTGTGCCGGTGGCGAGAGCAAAGAGCTCTCCAGCCAGATGGTTGCCACCGCCCACGCCGGTCGAGCCGTATGAGAGTGCGCCTGGCTTCGCGCGCGCCGCCTCGACCAGGTCGGCGATGCTCCTGATCGGCGAGCTGGCCAAGGTCACCAGCACATACTGGTATACGACGCACTGCGCGACCGGGGCGAAGTCCTTGACCGGGTCGTAGGGGACCTTGGCGTAGAGAATCGGATTCACCGTGATCGGGCCGTTCGCCGTCGCGAGCAGCGTGTAGCCGTCGGGCGCGGCCTTGGCGACGAAATCCGTACCGATGCCGCCGTTCGCCCCTGCGCGATTCTCGACGATGAAAGGCTGTCTGAAGGCGTCGCCGAGCTTCTGGGCGAGGGTGCGGCCAAAAATATCGGCGTTGCCGCCGGCGACGTAGGGAACGACAAGATGCACGGCCCTGGCGGGGTAGTCCTGCGCTTGCGCCGCCGCGCACAGCATGGCCGCAAGAAGCGCTTCGAAGCGGATCTTCATGAATCTTGCTCGCGGAAACAACGGGGCTACAGGCTATCATATGCGGCATGACCGATTGGCGTTCCCTCGGTGCGGCGCTCGCGGCGAGCTCCATGCTCTTCTGGGCCGCGCGCGACGCCACCGCCCAGTCTTATCCGCAACGTCCCGTCCGCCTTATCGTCCCGGCGCCCGCGGGCGGCCCCACGGACGTTCCAGCGCGCCTTATCGCCGACGGATTGTCCGGGTCGTTCGGCCAGCGCTTCGTGGTCGAGAACCGCGTGGGCGCGGGCGGCCTGGTGGCGGGGGAGTTCGTCGCGCGCTCCGAGCCCAACGGATATACGCTGCTCTACGCGAATACGAGCGTGCTCGCGGTCAATCCCGCCCTCCAGGGAGCGAACATGCCTTACGACCCGGCGACGGCGTTCACGCCGATCGGTTTCGTCTCCAATTCGCCGCAGCTCCTCGTGGCGAATCCGAACGTGCCCTATCGGTCCGTGCAGGAGCTCGTCGCCTGGGCGAAAAGCAACCCCGGCAAGCTCAACTTCGCCACCGCCGGGGTCGGGACGCTGCCGCACCTTACCTACGAGTTGTTCAGGATGGAAACGGGGATCACCGCGCTCAACGTCCCGTACGCGGGCGGAGCGCCTGCGCTCACCGCGGTGATCGCGGGACAGGCCGACGTCCTCTTCGACCTGGTGCGCACCCGGGTGAAGAGTGGCGAGGTGCGCGCCCTCGCCATCACGGGCACGAGCCGCGACGCGGAGCTGCCCGGTATTCCGACGCTCGCCGAGAGCGGTTATCCCGCCGTGACCTCGACCTCAGGCACGGGAATAGTCGCTCCCGCGGGAATACCCGGGGAAATCGTAGCGTTGCTCAATTCGAAGCTGAACGAGCTGATCGAACGCCCGGAGACTCAAGGCAAGATGAAATCCTTCGGCCTGGTCCCGAAGAGCGGCCCGCCGGAGGAATTCGGCGCGTGGGCGGCGCAGGAACGGCAGCGATGGGCGCGCGTCGTGAAGCAGTCCGGCGCGAAGGCGGAATAGGGCATGGCACGGGTCGTCGCCGCCTTTGGCTCATCTCACAGCGTCATGCTCGCCGCCGAGCTGCAAGACTGGCTCAGGGGATTTCGCCAGAGCGACCTTCGCATGAAGTACTACGATCGCGAAGGCAAGCCGCGCTCCTACGCCGACGTGCTGGCCGCCGCGCCGCCGAACATCGCGCAACTGATCGCCGACGAGGCGATCAAAGGGCGTTTCAACGAAGTGCAGGACGCGATGAAGCGTCTCAAGTCGGAGATCGCCTCGGCCAAGCTCGACGTTCTCATCGTCGTCGGCGACGATCAGCACGAGCTTTTCCAGGACCGGCACATGCCTTCGATCGGGATTTATTACGGCGAGACCATCCGCAATGCCGGGCGGGCCAGCGCCAAGCGCTTCAACTGGCCGGAGGAGTGGTACAACCGCGCGCAGATGCGCCGGTTCGAAGAGGACGGAGACATCGACTATCCCTGCCACCGGCCGCTCGCGCTCGCGCTCATCCAGGGCCTGGTCGAGCGCGAGTTCGACGTTGCGGCGGTCGCGGGGCTCGGCGACGGCGAGCACGAGGGCCACGCCTATTCCTTCGTGCACCGCTGGTACCTCAAAGGCAACGGCGGGTGGGTGACGCCCGTCGTTCCGGTTTTCCTCAACACCTACAATCCTCCCAACCCGCCGCTGCCCAGGCGCTGCGTGAAGTTCGGCAAGGCGCTGAAGGAGCTGATCGAGAGCTATCCGGAGGACTTGCGCATCGGGGTGCTCGCGTCCGGCGGCCTGAGCCACTTCGTGGTCGAGGAGGAGCTCGACCAAGCGGTGATTGACGCGCTCAAGAGGAAAGATCTCGAATTCCTCGCCGGACTCGACCCGAAGCGCCTGAAGGCCGGGAGCTCCGAGATTCGCAATTGGATCGTGGTCGCGAGCGCGGCGGCGCATCTCGACCTCAAGTGGATTTCCTACACGCCTTCGTATCGCACTCCGGCCGGAACGGGCATCGGACTCGCCTTCGCCAGATGGGGGTGAGCGCCGGGCCGCCGTTCCGCGCCGACCAGATCGGAAGCCTGCTGCGCGTTCCGGAGCTTCGCGCGGCCCACGAAAAATCCTTGCAGGGACGATTCGACGCGGTGGCGCTGCGCGAGCTGCAGGACCGCTGCATCCTCGACATCATCCGGTTTCAGGAGTCCGTGGGGCTGGACGCGATCACCGACGGGGAGTACCGGCGCAGCTCGTTTCACGCCGATTTCATCGAGAAACTCGACGGAGCAAAGGCCGCCGGACGCCTGGCCGTGGAAGGCACGGTGAGCGGCGTGGACGAGAAAAGAACAGTGACCGGCAAGCCTTTTGCGCCGCGCGCTTTCACGATCGTCGGCAAGCTGCGCCACTCGCGGCCCATCGAGGTCGAAAACTTCAAGTTCGTAAAGGCAAACACGAAACGCACCGCCAAGCAGACCATGCCGTCGCCCACCATGCTGCTGCGCGGCGGCCGCTCGGCAGTGAGCTCCGAGGCCTACCCGGACCTGGAGGAGTTCTACGCCGACATCGCCCGCGTCTACCGGGAAGAGCTCAGGCAGCTCGGCGAGGCCGGTTGCCGCTATGTGCAGTTCGACGACACGAACTTCGCCTTTCTCTGCGATCCGAAGCTCGCCGAGTCCTTCCGCCGCGACGGGTACGACCCGGATGAATTGCCCGAACGCTTCGCAAACCTGATCAATTCTGTCGTCGCCGACAGGCCCGCCGGGATGGTGGTGGGCATCCACCTATGCCGGGGCAATTCCGCGGGCCAATGGGCGGCCCAGGGCGGTTACGAGCCGGTAGCCGAGGTCCTTTTCAACAGGGTAGCCGTGGATGCGTACTTCCTGGAATACGACGACGAGCGCTCGGGCGGCTTCGAGCCGCTGCGTTTTTTCCCCGGGCACTCGCAAAAGAGAATCGTGCTCGGACTGGTGAGCACCAAAGCGCCTGCGCTCGAATCGAAAGACGCGCTCAAGCGCCGTATAGAGGCGGCGGCGAGATACGTGCCGCTGGAGAATCTGTGCCTCAGCCCGCAGTGCGGCTTCGCGAGCACATTCCGAGGAAACCCGGTCTCGGAAGACGTGCAGCGGCGCAAACTGGAGCGCGTGGTCGAGGTGGCGGAGGAGGTGTGGGGCAGCGCGCGATGAGGGATTTTGAAAGTGCATAGGCTGCAATGAGTTATTGGTCAAGCTTGAGGAAGCACATTCACTTGACGGAAAAATCGTCTCGATCAGGCAAGCTGGAAGGAAAACTACCGATTCACGAGCACCGCGCGCCTTTACCTTGTGCCCCGCTCGTAGTAACGTTTACGTCCCTCAGGGAGGTTACAAGAATAGAATTTCATGGCGGTCGAACGCCCAGGCGCCGCGATGCCACCGCGCCAACTTTCTTCCGGCGCGGAGGAGAGCGCGCGTCTTTCGGCCCTGCGCAGCTATTGCGTGCTCGAGACCGGGCGCGAGGCCCGCTTCGACGACCTGACCTGCCTCGCATCCACCATCTGCGAGACGCCGGTATCGCTGATAAGCCTGGTCGACACCAACCGCCTGTTCTTCAAATCGGCGCACGGCATGGACGTCCGGGAAGTGCCCTACCCGGACTTCTTCTGCGGTCATGCCATTCGCCAGCGCGACATCTTCGTCGTCCCCGACGCGAACGAGGACCCGCGTTTCGCAAACCATCCCCTGGTTGCCGATTCGCCGCGCGTGCGCTTCTACGCCGGCGCGCCTCTCATCACGCCTCAGGATTACAAGCTGGGGACGCTGTGCGTAATGGATTTCGTTCCCCGGCAGCTGCAGCCGAAGCAGCTCGAGACGCTGCGCATCCTTGGGCGGCAGGCGATGTGCCAGCTGGAGCTCAATTTGCAGGCGATGCGCGATCCGCTCACCGGTTTGTACAACCGCCGCCAGCTCGAGGAAGGGCTGCACCGCGAAGTCCTGCGCGCGCGCCGCGTCGGAGGATCGGTCGGAGTGATGGCGATCGACGTGGATCATTTCAAGAGAGTCAACGACACGCTGGGCCACGAGGTGGGCGACTTCGCCTTGAGGGGGATTGCGGACGAATTGTCTTCGTGCGTACGCGAGGAGGACATCGCCTGCCGGGCCGGCGGGGAGGAATTCGTGATCATCCTTCCCGGGGCGGGGAAAACGGCCTTGCGTGTGCGCGCGGAGGCCGTGCGCCGGACCATCGAGCAGGCGCAGATCCCGGCAGGGGACGGAATTCTCAAGCTGACCGTTTCGATCGGACTGGCGAGCTTCCCGTCGTACGGCGATACCGGGCAGGCCGTGTTGCGGGCCGCGGATGTCGCTCTCTACAAGGCGAAAGCGTCGGGCCGAAACCGGGTGATCATGTGCACGCCGAGCAG
>Ga0137463_1000396_pt1 | contig 15334 bp, 14 predicted proteins | sample EasRivERMGT800_2_FD_102333 | JGI IMG/M metagenome (GOLD analysis project Ga0137463, IMG submission 102333) | Soil microbial communities from meander-bound floodplain in the East River, Colorado, USA - East River MetaG ERMGT800_2 | ecosystem: Environmental > Terrestrial > Soil > Floodplain ...
AGGGCCAAGTGCCGCCGCTCACCTCCGAATTCCGCCGCTGCCGCTTCACCGAGCGTTGCGATTTTGCCTTCGACCGCTGCGCAGCCGAACCGCCCGGCTGGACGCGGATCGCAGAAGGTCATGAAGTGCGCTGTTTCCTCCGGGAAAAAGAGCACGCGGGCCCGGTGCAGACCGGCGAGGCGGGCGCTGCCGCGACGCCCGCCGGAGCCGCGGAAGCTGCGCCGCTCCTTTTCGTGCGCGACCTGAAAGTGCATTTTCCGATCCGCAAGGGTCTCTTCAAGCGCGCCGTCGGCTACGTCAAGGCGGTGGACGGCACGTCGCTGGAGGTCCGCGCCGGACGCACGCTCGGCCTGGTCGGCGAATCGGGCTGCGGCAAGACCACCGTGGGCAAGGCGATCCTGCAGCTGATCCGTTCCACGGCGGGGGAGGTGGAATTCGACGGCATCGAGCTCACGCGTACGCGGGGCGCGGCACTGCGCGCGCGCCGTCGCGACTTCCAGATCATCTTCCAGGACCCGTACGCCTCGCTCAACCCACGCATGCGCGTCGCCGACATTCTAGCCGAGGGCGTGGCGGCGCTCGGCATCGAAAACGACGCCGCGGCGCGCGCCCGGCGCGTCGCGGAAATCCTCGACCAGGTGGGGTTGGCGCGCGACTCGGTCGATCGCTATCCCCACGAGTTCTCCGGCGGCCAGCGCCAGCGGATCGCCATCGCGCGAGCGCTTGCGGTGCGGCCCAAGCTCATCGTCTGCGACGAGCCGACGAGCGCGCTCGACGTTTCGGTGCAGGCGCAGATCCTCAATCTGCTCAAGTCGCTGCAGCGAGACCTGGGACTCTCCTACCTCTTCATCACGCACAACATCGCAGTCGTCGAATACCTCGCGCACGAACTGGCGGTGATGTACTTGGGGCGCATCGTCGAGCGCGGCACCGTGGACGAGGTGCTGCGGGAGCCCAAGCACCCGTATACGCAGGCGCTCCTCGCCGCCGTGCCGAAGATCGAAGCCGGAGGCACGCGCGAAGTGATACGCCTGGAAGGCGAGCTGCCGTCGCCGGCGAATCCGCCGTCGGGCTGCCATTTCCACCCGCGCTGCCCGAAGGTGATGCCCGAATGCCGCGAGCGCTACCCGGAGAATTTCGCGTTGTCGGGCACGCGGAGCGTGGCGTGCTGGTTGTGTAAGTAATTCGGTCTTGCTTGCCTTGCGCGCTCCTCCAACACGAGGTTAGGCGACACTCGGAAACCTCGGCGCGAACGCCTCGTGTTGAACGCCGGTAGCGTTAGCCATGTAAGACACCGCGTGATAAAGCCCCGCTAGCATGATCAACTCCACCAACTGGTCCGGTGCAAAGTGCGCGGACATCTCTTCCCATAGCGAGTCATCCACTCGATTTGTGTCGTGAAGTTGATCGGCCAGGCGAATCACCAACCGGTCTTCGAGGCCCCAGCACGTATCGTCGGCGCTGCCATGCACCGTGGAGTGGATTTGTGCAGGAGTCCACTGCGCCTTGGCGCCGAAGGTTACGATGTGCACACCCCACTCGTATTCGGCGCCGCAGCGCGCGCAGGTACGCAAGATCGTCAGCTCGCGGCTGCGCAGCGAGATGCTGCCTCGGTCGAGCAAGCTGCCTGCCATCATGCGTTGTAGAACGCGCGGATTGCGTGCCACTGTTCGGAATAGGAGGAGCGGCGGAGCACCGCGCATGAGCTTGTCGAATTCCGCCTGCACGTCCTGCGGATAAGGGGGATCGATAGGGGCGATGCGGGGCGCGGACACGGCTGAGTCGATCATCGAGCTCCCGGAACCCTACGTGTCTTGAGGAACTGATCCAGGGATTCGCCGCGAAATCCTGCGACCATCTCCGGATTGGATATGCCTTTGACACGCCCGAGCTTTTCCAGGCAGAAAAAGCTCGCGCCGTAGCGGATGAGTGCCGCCCAGTCGAGCTCGCGGACCATTCTGCGCTCCTCGGCGCTCAAACCTGCTCCGGCAAAGGCCGCATCGGGATTTTCCTTGAAGAGCGCGCGGTTGCCGGGCACGGTGAAACCGTGGAGGAAACGGTTGAGCCGCAGCGCCTTGGCGCTGGTGGCGAGGTCGAAGAGGTAAGTGCCTTCGAGCGTTTCGATGCCTTTGAGCTGCGGGTTCATCGGAAAAACAGATTCTTCGCTTCGCTCAGAATGACACGGTCACCGCTGGATTCCGGCTCGCGCTGCGCGCGTCCGGAATGACGGTCGCGCATCGCGCCCGGGGCGTGCCTTCTTCTTCAGGGCAGGCTTCGCGTCGGGTTCCTCGAACAGTGCCACCGCCATCGCGGTGGTCATCGGCAGGTAGTAGTTCTGGTGGATTTTCTTCGCGCGCGGCGAGAGCGCGCCGCGCATCGCCAGCCACATGATCTCCTCCGCCCCTTCGGTGCCGCCCAGCCTGATGTAGTCCGCGTGCCGCATCGCGGCGAGTTTCTTCGGATCGCGCGCGATCAGGTCGAGGAACTTCCTGTCCCATTTCTCGTTGTTGAAGCCGGCGCGCTCCCCGTTCATCTGGTGCGAAAGCCCTCCGGTGCCGACGATGACCACTTTCAGGTTCTCGGGGTAGGACAGCACCGCGCGGCGCACCGCCTGTCCGAGCTTCCAGCAGCGCGCGGGCGTGGGGATCGGGTGCTGGAGCACGTTGATCTCGATCGGCACGATCTTTCCGGGCCAGTCGGGCGAGGGCGGCCAGAACAGGGTGAGCGGCGAATGCACGCCGTGGTCGATCGGCAGGTCCTGAAAAACGGAGATATCGAACTCGTCGTTCACCAGCGCGTCGGCCATGTGGCGCGCGAGACCGGTGTGGCCTTTCAAGGGGGGGACGGCACGCGGCCCCAGACCTTCGTCCGCGATCGCGTATTGGGCGCTCACGCCCAACGCGAAAGTCGGGTAGTGATCGAAGAAAAACGTGGTCGCGTGATCGTTGTAGAAGAACACGAGAACATCGGGCTTTCTTTCCGCGAGCCAGGTCTTGACCGGCTCATAACCCTTGAAAAGCGGAGCCCAGTCGGGATCGTTCTGCTTGTTGCGATCGTAGGCGCCGCCGATCGTGGGGACGTGCGAGGTGCCGATGCCGCCGAGGATTCTTGCCATGGACGAAACTCCGGGGGAATGATGGGGCAGGCGGGGGAAAACGGCAAGCGGGCCCGGCACTCACCCGCATCTGCGCGAGCGGCGGTCCATCCGGCGACCTAAGCCGGCTGAGCGGAGCCTCTTTCGTGGGCCCGCCCGCGCCGGCCGAGAACATTGTCACATTCCGCGCTCGAATCAGCCCCAGTCGGACACAACGTAGTGGTTTCCTGACACGAGGTGTCGGGTTTCCCCGATGGACGGCACGCGCATGCGGGGCATATCGTTGATTGATTTCGTTTTCTTTGTGATGTTCGTACCGCATTTGAAACAGGGGAGATTCAATGCCGAAGTTTGCTGGTGTGATCGGGGCGGGGGCGCTGGCCCTCTTTGTCGCGAGCGGAGCCTCGGCGCAACCCGAGCGCCTGACTCTGGGGGTGTTCCCCGGCCTGGACTCCGCGGAATCTTTCGAGATCCTCGACCGTTATCTGCCGTTCGCTCAATATCTGGGGGCCAAGAGCGGATCCGTGGTCATGCTGGTTCCGGTAAAGGTTCCCGGTCCCGCGATCCGGCGCATGATCGAGGACGGGAAGAGCTACAAGCTCTTTTTCGGTCCGCCGGTCTTCGCCGCCGAGGTCATCAAGAAAGCCGATTTCGTCACCATCGCCGTGGAGCAGGACCGAATCCGCGGTGTCTTCGTCGTGAAAGCGGGCAGCAAGCTGCAGGGCATGCAGGACTTTGCTTCGAACACGCGCGTAGCCATGCCTTCGCCGAAGCTCTTGCTGTCGATCCTGGCCCTCGCATCTCTGGCGCAGGAGAAGGTCGTCCTGCAGCCGGAGGCGCGCCATCACCTCGACTCCGCCGAAGGCATGATGCTCGCGCTCAACAACGGGGTGGTGGATGCCGCAGTCATGCGCGACCGCTTGGGGAAGAAGATGGCCGCCGAGAAGCCCTCCGAATATCGCATCGTGGGACAAACGCTCGACGCTCCGGGATTCGCGTTGATCGCCCACCGGTCCGTTTCAGAATCTTTGCGTGCGAAGCTGCGCCAAGCCGCAATCGCACTCAACAACGACCCGTCCTCTCTGGCCGTGCAGACGCGGGAGCGCCTGAGGACGAGTCCCTTCCTTCCCGGGCAGGACGGGGAGTTCCTGGCCCTGCAGCGCATGATGGAGACCCCAAACTCCGGCAAGTGAGCCGCGGTTCGGTCGATTCTCCGCCGCGAGTTCCTGACTTACGACACTAGCGCCTTGCCATGCCGAGCGCGACGACCGCCCCTATTACAACCAGCGCTCCGGCGATCTGCAAAGGCGCCAGTCCCTGCCCGAGGATGACCCAGCCGAGAAACAGCAGGGCAACGGGCTCGAAATTGAGCACGGCGACGTCGCTCGCCGAGCGCATGCGCGGCTGCAGCACGAACAAGGCGGTGATCGCCGAGCCGTAGAAGAGCGTGAGCAGCGTGAGGCCCAGCCATCCCATGCCGTCGGTGGGAAGAGCGAGCGTTCCGGTAGCGGCGGCGCCGGCGAACGCGACCGCGCCGCAGCTCGCCATGGTGAGAAAGCTGCGCACGCGTCCGTCCACGCCCTGCAGCCAGCGCGCGTTGAGAAAGAGGACCGAGGCAAAAGTGAGCGACGAGCCGGTGGCAAACGCGACGCCCGCGCCGATCTCGCTCCAGCGCGCGGCAAGCTGCTCGCCCGTGCGGGTGATGTCGAGCGCGAGCGCGAGGCCGAAAAGCGCGGCGAGCATGGCGAGGAACGCGCTGGGCGACGGGCGCTCCACTCCGGCCGCCCAGGTCATGAGCGCGAACAGCATCGGATAGGTGTTGAACGTGAGGAGCGCAAGGGCGACGGGCAAGCGCGCAACGGCCGCGTAGATGCAGTAGCTTTGCACGGCCACCACGACCCCGATCGCGAGCGCGCGCCCAAGCGTCAGCGGGGGAAGCGTGAGCGGGGTGCGTAGCGCGAAAAGCAGCCCGAGCACGGCGAGTGCGGTGCCGCCGGAGCGGAACACGACCCCGGTAACGACATTGACGCCATGGTCGAAGGCGATGCGCGCCGCGATGTGGTTGAGGCTGAAGGTCACCGCGATCACGAGCAGCATCGCGACGCCCAGCCAGCGGGGAAGCGGGGTCAAATCTGGCTTTCGAACAGCCGCCTGAACATCGTGCGCTTGGTATTGCGGAAATGCGGCCGCACGCGGTCGCTCCACGCGGTGTTGCGTACCGCCAGCCAGGGTTCGCTGACTAGGGTTTCGGTGCGCGCCAGGTCGTAGCAGGAGTGGTAACGCGGCGAACCGTCGGGATTGCGAAAGCGCCGGGCGCGCACGCTCCCCGGACAGGCGGCAAGGCCCGGCATGTGTTCGCTGTCGTACCAGGCGTTCAGGTCGGCCTCGTGTTCCGCGACGACGTCGGTCTCGACGACGTAGTGGAAGTACGGCGTCTCCTCGCGCGACGCGCCCGCGGCGTCGAAGACCGGCTGAAGCCGCGCGGCACTGATCTGCAGATCCCTGAAAACGGGCTCGCCGCACGCGCGCTCGGCGACGCGGACGAGCACCGCCGGAGTCACGGCGCCCGGCTCGTGCGAGAAAAGGTAGATACGGCTCTCATTACCCTCCACCGCCGCGTGCATGGCGACGCTCTCGGCGAGAGGCACGCAGCTCAGGGCGAGCTTTCGCAGGGTGCGAAGCCATTCTTCGTCGGGTGCAGCGAGCGGGCCGGCGCACTTGAGCAGGATTGCGCCGGTGTGGCTGGGACTCATTCGGCAAGGATGTTTTTTTCGAGCATGACATGCGCCCACTGGGGCGTCACGAAGAACGTTTCCGACATAGTGTTCCTTCGATACCTCGGGATTGGCCGGAACCTATACGCTTGTTACAGTTTCTCGATCTTCCGGCTTGCCAAGTCCACAACCCGCTGCAGGAATTGCTCACTGTAGCCCGCGATGCAGGCGCATCCGATCACGAGCAAATGCGCATTGCGCAGGGCGGGGAGGCCACCAGCAAACATGATGACCCCGCCAACGATGGTTCCGCCGACGAGACCTGCGATGAGTCCCTTCAGCGGCGTGACCAAGGCGTAGAGGAAGTAGTTCTCTACGGCCTGGTTCGCCAGCAGGCTGATTTTGCCTCGGGCGATGTAATTGGTGATCAGCTGCATGACGAACAACGCACCCCCCAAGCCGCCGAGCACACTGCATTGAGAGGCGAGGTGAAGCAACGCCTTGTTCGTTTCCTTCTCCGCGTGGATGAGCTGCCCCGTAATCTCGATATAGGCATCGGCGAGGACCACCGTCACCATGAAAAAGAGCGCGAGGCTCAAAAAACTCGCGATCCCGGCCGCGAGAAACATTGCGATCACGACTCTCGTTCTCATCTCGGCCTCCCGCGCCGGATTCCAGCCGCTATCTGGCGCCGACCTTGGCGCACACGAGAAAACCCAGCAACAGACCCGTCGCGACATCCAGCACGTGGTGTTGATGGGTGAAAAGCGTCGACAATGGCAGCGCCACACCCCAAGCCGCGATCAGTTTCTTCCCTCGACCGCCAAGATGCGGCCACAGCGTATGCATGATGATGATCATCAATCCTACGTGCAGAGAGGGCACCAGATTATGCCGGCCGGTCAGAATGGGAGTGAGGTTCTGGACAATAAACCAACCTTCAGCGGCGACAGGAAAGTACCCGATCTCCGCGGGGAAAAGAAGAAACGCGATTCCGGCGATGGCGATGGCGATCGCCATCCTCATTTTCCAGAGCCGTATCTCTTCCTCCTTCCGCACGAAGACGGGGATGGAGAGCGGGAGCACCGCGACGCTGTAGTACACGAGATAAGCGAGCGGATAAAACGGGATCTCCTGCTCCCAGGTGAAGTAAAGGTGGAAGCGATCGTCTCGAAGTCGCGCGACGAAATCGGCGCCGTAGAAAACGAGGCTGAAAAAAAAGAAAAGGAAAATGCTTGCGCGAAGAAATTCGACGTGATGGCGTTCGAGCGCTTTCAAAGCGTTTTCTTTCGTTGATCACCCGAGGTCGAGCCGGCCGACGGCGGCCGATCAGGCCTTTTCGGGATGGCTGGAAACCGTCGCAAGGACCTGCCTCGCCCTTTGGTTTCCCCCGATAAGCAAGAGCCGCCTTATTTCTCCGGTTCGCGGATAAAAGTATAAGACGCCGACTGGTATGCGTCACGGAAAATCATTTTTCGCATGCCAAGCAAGGTCTGATACGGCGCCTCCCAAAGCGCGAGATCGACGAACCACCTTAGGACTCCGGAGGAGAGATTTCCACCGGGATCGCCGTAGCCCTGAAACACGACTTCGATCGCTCCAGACTCGAGTGGGGTGAAACTCCAGTGAGATTCCACGACCGGCATCCGCACGTGTTCCCTGCTCTGGGGCAGATAGTTCGGCGCGGCGCTCCCTTTTATGGTGACTGCAAGGGTCTTCGGGTCTTGCAAGAGCATCGAGCGAACGACGGCATCGCGATCGGCGAGGGGCCACGGCATATCGTTGACCGTGCGCGCGTAGACCTCCGTATCGCTGACCATCCTCAAAGTTTCGACCTTCTTGGTGCGGTATACCCACGCAGGCATGCTGTCGACGTCTCTGAACAACGCCACAAATGCACTCAAGCGGCTTTTGACGTGGGTTATCGCTTTGAACTCGGTATGGCCGCCGTCGGTGGTACGGTAATAGACTTGGATATCCTCTGCAGGGTCCGACATCTTCAAGCTCCAATCGCCGGCTGACGCGAGCTCGCTGCACAGGGCGGCGGCGACGAGCAGCATTCCGGATTTCGAGAACGGATGCTTTAGCTCGCGCATATCGCTCGCCGGGGATTGGAGGGGATGTCGAGCGCTACGCCACAGCCACGGGAATCTTGAAATCCTTGATGCGCTTTTCCCACTCCGCGGGGCCGGTCTGGTGCACGGAGCTGCCGTTCGCATCGACTGCGACCGTGACCGGCATGTCCTTCACCTCGAACTCGTAGATCGCTTCCATGCCGAGATCGCCGAAGGCGAGCACTCTGGACTTTCGGATCGCCTTGGCGACGAGGTAGGCGGCGCCGCCCACCGCGATCAGCGAAGCGGCCTTGTGCTTGCGGATCGCCTCGATCGCCGCGGGCCCGCGTTCGCCCTTTCCGATCATGGCGACGAGGCCGGTCTCACCGAGCATCATCTCGGTGAACTTGTCCATGCGGGTCGCGGTAGTGGGACCCGCGGGTCCGACGACTTCGTCCCGCACGGGATCGACGGGGCCGACGTAGTAGATCACGCGATCGGTGAAGTCCACCGGAAGCTTCTCGCCTTTGGCGAGCATGTCTTCGATGCGCTTGTGCGCGGCGTCGCGGCCGGTGAGCATTTTTCCGGAGAGGAGCAACGTCTCGCCCGGCTTCCACTTCGCTACTTCCCCGCGCGTGAGCGCGTCGAGGTTCACGCGCCTAGACTGCGCGGCGGGTGTCCAGGTCACATTCGGCCAGTCGTCCAGGCTCGGCGCTTCGAACTGCGCCGGGCCCGAGCCGTCGAGCGCGAAGTGGACGTGCCGGGTCGCAGCGCAGTTCGGAATCATCGCGACCGGTTGCGACCCGGCATGGGTCGGAAAGGTCCTGATCTTGACATCGAGCACCGTGGACAGTCCGCCGAGGCCTTGCGCTCCGATGCCGAGCCGGTTGACCTTCTCGTAGAGTTCCAGCCGCAGCTCCTCGTGCTTGTCGCGGGCCCCTCGCGCGAGCAGTTCGTGCATGTCGATCGGCTCCATGAGCGACTCCTTGGCCATCATCATGGCTTTCTCGGCCGTTCCGCCCACGCCGATCCCGAGCATCCCCGGCGGACACCAGCCCGCTCCCATCGTGGGCACGGTCTTCAGCACCCAGTCGACGATCGAGTCCGAGGGGTTCAGCATCGCGAACTTCGATTTGTTCTCCGACCCGGCCCCCTTGGCCGCGACGTCCACTGCGACGGCGTTCCCCGGCACGAGCTCCATGTGGATCACCGCGGGGGTGTTGTCCTTGGTGTTCTTGCGGCCGAAGACCGGATCCTCGACGATGGAAGCGCGCAGCTTGTTGTCCGGATGCAGGTAGGCGCGGCGCACGCCTTCGTTCACCGCGTCGGCCACGGACGGAAATGCGGAGCCCTTGAAACCCTCCAGGCGCACGTCCATGCCGATTTTCAGGAACACGTTGACGATGCCCGTGTCCTGGCAGACCGGCCGGCGGCCTTCGGCGCACAGGCGCGAGTTGCTCAGAATCTGCGCGATGGCGTCCTTCGCCGCCGGCGACTGCTCGCGCTCGTAGGCGCGCGCGAGGTGCTGGATGTAGTCGCGCGGATGGTAGTAGCTGATGTACTGGAGCGCTTCGGCCACGCTCTGGACCAAATCCTCTTGTCTGATCACGGTCATGTCGAATCCCGGCTTGGAAACGCTGCGGCAAGGCGACAAGTATACCTACAGGGGCTTTTCGTCCGCGCGGCGATGTCGTGGCATTGAGACATGTCCAAGCGCTGCGAAATCAGTCGACTAGTCGTTTCGCTGCATTGCTGCGTCGTCCCGGGGCGACATTTCTCCGCGTGCGCTTTCTTCCACCGATGCGCTAATGCCTTGATGTGACGTGAACAAATCCTGATGGCACAAGTGTTGCACATATGCTGTCGTTTCTTGAAGAAGGAGAAACGAGATGCGCAGTCTCAAATACGCAGTACTTGCCTTGACCCCGCTGCTCGGTGCCGGAAGCTTTGCGCAGGGTTTCAACCTGGGCATGAATGATGGCGCTTTCTTGCAAGCGCAGGCGTCCACGCAGAGCGGATCGTACGGTGCGATGAACGGCAGCGGGAAGCCCGGAACCGACCGCGAGTCGGGTGCCGATCACGCCGTAGCCCCCATGGGCGGGGAAATCAAGCTCGATGTGCCGGCGGACTCCAAGAAGAGCGCGGCGCGCACGCCCGCGAAAACGCAAGCTCGCAAAGTCGAGAAGAAGTCCAAGGACACCAGCACGAACTGACGCAAGGCCAGAACGGATGCAGAAGTGACAGCATTGCAGGATCACCGTCCACCTCAATCCCTCCCTCCCTCCTAGGCGGACGGCTGGGGCCCGCAGGATATCGACCTCCTGCGGGCCTTTTTTTTCCAGTGTTTGCGAGATACGGGTGTGCCTGGTTGCGAAGCCCGCACCGGGGCCGGTAATATCAGCACTTCCACGAGGGGGGAGATTCGAAAATGGCTGACGCAACGATCGAGTCCGTGCTCCAGGAGGATCGGCTCTTTCCGCCGTCCCCGGAGTTCGTCAAGCAGGCCAACGTGTCCGGCGCCGCGGCCTACCAGGCGCTGTGCGACGAGGCCAACCGCGATTTCGAGGGCTTCTGGGGCCGGCTCGGCAAGGAGCACGTGCTCTGGCACAAGCCGTTTACCAAGGTGCTCGATGAATCGAAGGCGCCGTTCTTCAAGTGGTTCCACGACGGCGAGCTGAACGCTTCCTACAATTGCCTCGATCGGCATCTCAAGACGCCAGGCGACAAGACCGCGATCATCTTCGTGGCGGTGGACGAGGCCCGTCGCCCATCCGCGAGCTTATAAGCGAGGGCCATGACTACATTCGGGACATCGTTTCCTCACCAGACCAGTGTAAATCTGGTCCGGTTAGGCTAGGAATTGCCAAAGAAATTATTCACTTCACGCACGGAGACAAGTTCTGCCATGGCAAAGAAAACTCAAGCGAACGAACACACCGAGTTCAGCGAAGCGCAGATCGCGGTGCATTGGAAGGAAGAAGAGTATTTCCAGGCGCCGAAGAAATTCATCGAACAGGCGAACATGAAGGACCAGGATGTTCGCGAGCGGTTCGGGCCGAAGAATTTCCCCGACTGCTTCAGGGAATACGCTGATATGCTCACTTGGTTCGAGCCGTATCACACGGTCCTCGACACGAGCAGCCCGCCCTTTTGGAAATGGTTTGTGGGCGGCAAAATCAATGCGAGCTACAACTGCGTGGATCGCCACCTCGCGCAGTATCACAACAAAGCGGCGCTCATCTTCGTCCCCGAACCCGAAGATGAACCACCGGTCGCGCTGACGTATCAGGAACTCTACATCCAAGTGAATGAGATGGCGGCTCTGCTCCGCGACTTTTGCGGGCTCAAAGCGGGCGACCGCGTGACCCTCCATCTGCCGATGACGCTTGAACTGCCCGTCACGATGCTGGCCTGTGCGCGACTGGGCATCATTCACTCACAGGTGTTCGGCGGATTCTCCGGCCAGGCCTGCGGCGCGCGCGTCCAGGACTCAGGCAGTCACATCCTCATCTCTATGGACGCCTATTGGCGCGCCGGAAAGCTCGGCGATCACAAGGTGAACGCCGACATCGCGGTGCAAACCGCGAAAGAGATGGGGCAGCAGGTGGACAAGGTCCTCATCTGGCAGCGTTACCCCGGCAAGACCAGCTCGCCTACGCCGATGGTCAAGGGGCGCGATTTCTTCGTCAACGAAGTCCTGAAGAATTACCAAGGCAAGCGCGTCGACCCCGTGCCGATGGATGCGGAAGCGCCGCTCTTCCTGATGTACACCAGCGGCAGCACCGGCAAGCCGAAGGGATGCCAACACCGCACCGGCGGCTATCTCGCCTACGTCGCGGGCACCTCCAAGTACATTCAGGACATCCATCCGACCGACACCTACTGGTGCATGGCAGACATCGGCTGGATCACCGGGCATTCGTACATCGTCTACGGTCCGCTCGCGGTCGCCGCGACGAGCGTCGTGTACGAGGGTGTTCCCACCCATCCCGATGCGGGGCGCGCGTGGAGAATCGCCGAGCGGCTGGGCGTCAATATCTTCCACACCGCCCCGACCTCGATCCGCATGCTGCGGAAACAGGGACCCGAGGAACCGAAAAAGTACAACTACCACTTCAAGCACATGACGACCGTCGGCGAACCCATCGAGCCCGAAGCGTGGCGCTGGTACTACCACGAGGTCGGCAAAGGCGAGGCCGTCATCGTGGATACGTGGTGGCAGACCGAGAACGGCGGATTCCTCTGCAGCACGGTGCCCGCCATCGACCCGATGAAACCCGGCAGCGCAGGACCGGGGGTGCCGGGCATCTACCCGATCATCTACGACGAAAACGGCAAAGAGGTTCCCGCGGGCTCAGGCCGTGCGGGCAACATCTGCATCCGCAATCCGTGGCCCGGGATCATGCAAACGATCTGGGGCGAGCCCGAACGGTTCGTGAGTCAGTATTACGCGCGCTATTGCAAGAACCGCCAGAGCAAGGACTGGCGCGATTGGCCCTATCTGGCGGGCGACGGCGCCATGCTGGCTGCGGATGGCTACTTCCGCATCCTGGGCCGCATTGACGATGTCATCAACGTCGCCGGCCATCGCCTCGGCACCAAGGAGATCGAGTCCGCGTGCTTGACGGTGCCGGAAGTCGCCGAAGCCGCGGCGATCCCGATCGCCGACGAGCTCAAGGGGCGGGTGCCCGAGATTTACATCGCGCTCAAGCCAGGCTATCAAGCCAGTCAAGAGATCGTCAAACGCGTGATCAAGGCGAACGAGGATTTGATCGGCAAGATCGCGCGACCGAGAAATGTGTATATCGTGCCCGACATGCCCAAGACGCGCTCCGGCAAGATCATGCGCCGCGTGTTGGCTTCGATTTCGAATCGGAAGGACGTGGGTGACGTCACGACGCTTGCGAATCCCGACGTGGTCGAACAGATTCGTGTGATGGTGCAAGGCAAAGAAAAAGTCGCGTCACATGACGCCTTGCCTGAAGATATCGCCAAGTTCGGACAGAACGACTGAACCTATTCACGAACGCCGCACGTTCGCTCGCGCCGCGAAGCAACGTATCCGCCGCGCCAAGGGCGAGCAATCCTCGAGGCGCCGCGGCACGGCCTCGCGGGCCTGGCGTGGTGCTGGCTGGCGCTTGGCAGCGAAGGGCGGCAGGAGCAGACGCTCTCCACCGATCAAGACAACGCAATCATCTTCGAGGCCCCGCCATCGCAGCCGGCGGAGGAGGCGAGGGCGCGGCTGCTGCCGTTCGGGAAAGCGGTTAACCGGCCGCGCGCCGAACCGGGTCGCGCCCCGGGACCTCAACGAATTCGACCGGCGCATGCTCAAGGAGTCTCTGCGCCAGGCGAGGCGCCTGCAGCAGCGCCTCGCGCTCGATTACCGCCGCTGACTGGCCGCCATAACCGCGCGGGCTTGCTCGCGCTCGCGTAAAATTCCGACCGCGAACGGAGAGGTGGATGAGCGGTTTAAGTCGCACGCCTGGAAAGCGTGTTTAGGTTAATAGCCTAACGCGGGTTCGAATCCCGCCCTCTCCGCCAAAACGAGAAACGGGCCTTGCGGCCGTTTTTTATTTGAGCGTCGGTTTTCCGGCTCGCCGAATCGCCGCGCTCTTGAAGGCTGCGGCAGTGAATCCTTCGTGAACGTGTGCGCGCCCACATGAGATGGGCCGATAGCGGTTGATCACGCCCTCGGTTGATCTAGATCAAGCCCCCTCCCGGTTGTTACTATAAGAAAGAGACCATAGACCGGGCTTGCTTTGTTCTCGTACTATGCATCCGGGATGAGGAGGGGGCGGAAGTGTCGATGAACGCTGCAGAATCTCTGCTTTCAGCGGGCGATGACAGACGCATAGCGCTGGAATGCGGAGATTCGCTTACATCGTATTCGGAGTTGCGCGATGCCGTGAGTCGCGCAGCCGGGGCATGGCGCAGCGCCGGTCTGCAGACCGGTGATCGTGTTCTCGTCTACGCGCCGGACAGCATCGATTGGGTGATTGCCTACCTGGGCGCGATCTGGGCGGGCGGCATCGCCGTCGGGCTCAACTCGCGGCTGTTCGAGAAGGACTTGTCGGCGGTGCTCTCCGATTGCGGCGCGCGCTTCGTCTTCTGCGACTCCGCGGGGGCCGCGATGCTGCGGCGGCTGCTCGGCGCGCAATCCGGCGCAATGAGCATCGTCACCCACGACGAGGCGCATTCGCTCTGGGACAGCGCGGCCGCGATTGCCGCGGAGCAGCGCCCCGAGGAATCCCCGGCCTTCTGGATCTACACCTCGGGCACCACGGGCGTGCCCAAGGGCGTGGTGCACGCGCAGCGCGCCGTGATCGAGACCGGGAGCTTCGCCCAGTCGGTTCTCGGGCTGGATGCGCGGGCGCGCGTCTACGCATCTTCCAAGCTGTTCTTCGCCTACGCGCTCGGCAATGCCCTGTTTGCCGGACTGCGGCTCGGGGGGACGGTGATACTGGACCCCGAGTGGCCCACCGCAGAGCGCGTCGCGGAAATCGTCGAGAGGCACCACCCTCACGTGATGTTCTCGGTGCCGACCCTGTATCTGAAAATGCTCCAGGCCGGGATCACCCGGCGTCTCGGAGGAGTCCGGCATTTCGTCTCGGCGGGCGAGGCCCTGCCCCCCAATGTGCGCCGGCTGTGGAAGGAGGCGACGGGGATTGCACCGGTCTCCGGCTACGGAGCCTCTGAAACGATCGCGCTGGTGCTCTACTGCGGCGACGCCAGCAAGCTGCTGTCGCTCTCGCCCGGGGTCGAGCTGCGCGTGGCCCCGGGAGGCCCGGACATCGGCAAGACGCCGCAGCGCGTCTGGCTGCGTCACCGATCGGTCGCCCTCGGTTACTGGCAGCGCCCGCAGGCTGAGGTCGACAGCTTCGATGCCGGGTGGTTTTCTCCCGGTGACCTGTTCCGGCGCGCCGGCGCCGGTGCATGGGAGTTTTGCGGCCGCGACGACGACATGTTGAAAATTTCCGGGCAATGGGTGAGCGTGCTCGAGGTCGAACAGTCGCTGATAGCGTGCACCGCCGGAACCGTTCAGCAGCTAGCGGCGGTCGGTGATACGAGCCGCGACGGACTGGGGTCGATCGCGCTCTTCGCGGTTGCGGTGCCCGGAAAAGAGGCTGAAGCCCGTGAGCGGATCGAAGCCGGGATCGCCGCGCTGCCGAAGATCAAGCGGCCGAGGCTGGTGAAATGGATAGCCGAAATGCCGGTCACGGCCACGGGCAAGCTGCAGCGGCGCAAGCTCAAAGACCTTCATCTCTCCGACGCCTTTGCATGACGACCCGGCGCATCGAGTCTCCGATGGGACACATTCTGATCGACACGCAATCCGACAAGCCCGGACCGGCCAAGCCTCCGGGAAAGCCGCAATCGCGGGAGGGTTCGCAGGCGCCCATCCAGGATCTGCGCGAGTGGCTCGCGCGCGTCGACAAACTGGGCGAATTGATCCGCATCGCGCAACCGGTGAG
>Ga0137463_1000397_pt1 | contig 15330 bp, 16 predicted proteins | sample EasRivERMGT800_2_FD_102333 | JGI IMG/M metagenome (GOLD analysis project Ga0137463, IMG submission 102333) | Soil microbial communities from meander-bound floodplain in the East River, Colorado, USA - East River MetaG ERMGT800_2 | ecosystem: Environmental > Terrestrial > Soil > Floodplain ...
AGCCCTGTGCTCCTTATCCGCAATCCGAACGGCGCCTGGTTCGCGGCGGGGATCGTGAAGCGGGATAGCGACGACGACTGAGCCGGCGACGTTGCAAGCAAAACCCCGGGGCGTGCCTGGCGCAGATTGCGCCGGGTGCGCCCTGTCCGCGCCGGGTGGTGGAAATCAGAAATAGCGCCGATAGCCCAGCCACAGCAGACTGCCGCCCGCCTTCACGTTCCCCAGGCCGATGTCGTCGAAGTTCGCGTCGAGCCGGAGCTGGCGGAATTCGACACCGACCACGTCTTTCTGAGTCACATGGTAGTCCGCGCCGATGACGGCGTGATAGCCCGTGTCGCGGGAACGCGAGGTGACCCGGGGGCCGGTATCGGAGCAACGGCGCTCACAGCTGAGAGCCTCGCTCGTCGTCCTGAAATCCGTCGTGTAGCGTCCGACCCCGACCCCGACGTACGGTTCGATGCGATCCACCGCGAAGTGGAATTTGACGGAGAGATTCAATCCTCCGGTGCTCAGGTTCGTTCTGAGAGTGCCGTCCTTGAACGTTCCCGGGGCCGGCGCGGCGCTGGTGCCGGCGGGCGAATCGAGCCTGTACGCTGCGCCGAGGACGCCGAGTTCGAAAGAGAGAAACGGCGTGTATCTGAAACCGCCGCCAGCGATCAGGCCCAGGCCGCCGCGCTCGCCTTGCAGCTGGTCGTTCGAGTCGGGACCGAACAAGGCGAAGCCTCCGAAGCCGTAGAACCTCCCGACGTCCGGTGAGCCCGCGCCGACCGGCTGCGCCGCGGCGTGCGGCGCGAGCGACATGCCCAATGCGAGCAACATCGCGGCTGCGCCGCGGAATTTGCCTCTGGATCGACCGTTCATGTCCGACTCCCGCTTGATTCGTGAGAGCGCCCGTGCCGGGCGCGAGCCTCGTGTGAGAGCGCCCGTGCCGGGCGCGAGCCTCGTTATTGTATGCTTGCGCGGTTGGTTGTTGAATCGGGGCTATGACATTACCGGGGGAGAACGTTCGATGAGGAATCCAGTCGCCGCAATCGCGCTTGCCGCTGCCCAGTGCCTGTTGCCCGGCACGGCCTTTGCGCAGTCCTATCCTTCCAAGCCCGTGCGCTTGATCGTGGGGTTTCCGGCCGGAGGCCCGGCGGATATTTTCGGGCGCACCTTCGCTCAAGGCTTGAGCGCCGGCCTCGGCCAGCCGGTCATCGTCGAGAACAAGAGCGGGGTGGGCGGCGTGCTCGGCATCGACGCGGTGGCCAAGGCCTCGCCCGACGGCTATACGCTGGGATTCAACAATCAGGGATCCGTGGCGATGGCGCCGTTCGCGCTGTCCAAGATGCCGTTCAACCCGCTAAGGGACCTTGCGCTCGTCACGACGGTGGTCAAGGTTCCCGAGGTCGTGGTTGTGAATCCGTCGCTCCCGGTGGCGAGCCTCGCCGAGCTGATCGCCTACGCAAGAGCGAACCCGGGGAAGATCAACTTCGGCTCCGCGGGCGCGGGCGGCATCACCCATCTCGCCTGCGAGCTGCTCAAGGCGGAGGCGCGCGTCGATCTCTTGCACGTGCCGTACAAGGGGGCTGCGCCCGCCGTGAGCGACCTGCTCGGTGGGCAGGTGCAGATGGGAATCTTCGACGTTCCGGTGGTGCTGCCGCACATCCAGTCGGGCAAGTTCAAGGCGCTTGCGGTGACGAGCGCGAAGCGGGCGCCGCCTCTGCCCGATGTGCCGACGACCGGCGAGTTGGGTTATCCGAAGGTGATTTCGGACAACTGGTACGGGCTGGTGGCACCGGCGGGGACGCCGCCCGCCGTCCTCAAGCGGATTCATGACGCCGCGAACGCGGCGCTGCGCTCGCCCGCGCTTCTCGACCAGTTCGCCAAGGTGGGCGGGATCGCCTTCCCGTCGACGCCCGCGGAATACGCTGCCTTCCTCTCCGAGGAGCAGGCGAGGTGGAGCGCGATCATCAAGGCGATCGGTTTCAAGGAAGAGTAAAGCCGACGCGGAGCGCGGCTTTACTTCTGCGCGATGGAACGGACGCGACGCGCCGCTCATCGCGCAGCGCGATTGAACGGCGATGAACGAACCGGTTCCTTCTTTTCATCCCTCGCCGAGCCGGCCGAAGCTCAGGCTGCCCCCGGGCGCCTGCGATGCGCACGTGCACGTGTTCGGGCCGCACGAGATTTTTCCCTTTGCGGAGAACCGGCCGTTCACGCCCGCCGATGCGCCCAAGGAAAAACTTTTCGCGCTGCACGCCATGCTGGGTATCGGGCACTGCGTGATCGTCCAGTCGACCTGCCACGGCTTCGACAATCGCGTCGTCGCAGACGCGATCGCAGCGAAGAAAGGCGACTACTGCGGCGTCGCGCTCTTGCCGGCGGCGGTGGAAGACGCCGAGCTCCGCCGCCTGGACGCGCTGGGGTTCTGCGGCGTGAGGTTCAACTTCATGAGGCACCTGGGCAGGGGCGAGGGAATCGCGGAAGCGATCGAACTGAGCCGCCGCCTGGCGAAGCTCGGCTGGCACCTGCAGGTGCATTTCGAGGCCTCGCTCATCGAGGAGCTTGCGCCGTGGCTCGAGCGCTCCGCCGTGCCCGTGGTGATCGATCACATGGGGCGCGTGGATGCCTCGCTCGGCCTGGATCAGCCGGCCTTCCGGCGCCTGCTCGATCTCATGCGCGACCCTCGCTTCTGGGTGAAGGTGAGCGGCTCGGAGCGCATTTCCCGCAAGCCCGCGCCCTGGGAGGACGCGATTCCCTTTGCGCGCACGCTCGTCGCCGAATTTCCGGAGCGCACGCTCTGGGGCTCCGATTGGCCCCATCCGAACCTCGCCGCGGTTCCGGACGACGGCGTGCTCGTCGATCTGCTGTCCGAGATCGCGCCCTCCGAAGCGCAGCGGCGCGCGCTGCTCGTGGAAAACCCGAAACGCCTCTACCGCTTTCCCCGAAAGCTCGAAGCATGACCCGACGCCTGCAGGACAAGGTCGCGATCGTCACCGGCGCGGGCGCGGTGGGCCCGGGCTGGGGCAACGGGCGCTCGACCGCGATGCGCTTCGCCGAGGAGGGCGCGAAGCTCTTCGCCGTGGACCGCGATGCCGAGAGGCTGCGCGAGACGGTCGAACGCGTGAAAAAGGCGGGCGGCACGATCCAGACGCACTTGTGCGACGTGACTCGCGGCGAAGCCGTCGCGGCCATGGCCCGGGCCTGCGTCGACAAGTGGGGGCGGATCGACGTGCTCGTCAACAACGTCGGCGGCTCGGCGGCCGGCGGGCCGGTGGAAATGTCCGAGGAAATCTGGGACGCCCAGGTGGACTTCAACTTGAAGAGCGTCTTTCTCGCGTGCAAGTACGTTCTGCCGGTGATGGAGCGGCAGGGAAGCGGCGCGATCGTCAACATCGCCTCGAGCTCGGGACTGCGCTGGACCGGCGCCGCTCAGGTGGCGTACGCGGCGACCAAGGCCGGCGTGATCCAGTTCTCGCGCGTGGTCGCCGTGCAGTACGCGGCGCGGGGCATTCGCGTGAACACGGTCGTCCCCGGCCAGCTGCACACGCCGATGGTGGAGGCGCGCCTTGCGAAGCAGCGCGCCGGAGGCGACGTCGAGGCGCTCTTGAAGCAGCGCCAGAAGCGCATCCCGCTCGGGATCGAAGGCGACGGGCGGGACACGGCGAACGCGGCGCTCTTCCTCGCCTCGGACGAGGCGCGCTTCATCACCGGAACGGAGATCGTCGTCGACGGCGGAATGACCGCGCGGTGCGACTGAGGCGGCTGGGGAACGCCTGAACAAGTCAGAGCTTCCCTAACGCGCCCCTGAGTCGGCGGTCAATTGGTCGATGACCTCGACCAGCTCGTCCAGGGTGTGCAGCTTGTGGAGCAAACGCCGGACGCCGAGCTCGCGCGCTGCGCGCTGCAGTTCGTCGTCGACGTAGCCGGAGATGATGATGACGGGCAGATCGGGCCGGATGCGGGACAGTTCCCGCGCGACGTCGAGCCCGGACATGCCCGGCATCTTGTAGTCGCTCACGATCAGGTCGTATGTCTGCGGTTCGGCGCGAACCGCGTCGAGAGCCGCTTCCGGAACGGTGTAGCCGTTTACGCGGAAACCCTGCCGCGACAGCGTTTGCACCAATGCGGAAACCAGCTCCTCGTTGTCGTCCAGGAAAAGCACCCGGCGGCCTCGGCCGTGCGCCGGAACGGATGCCTCGTCCCCGACGCCGTGCGCCGAGGTCTCTTGCGCCGCGGGCAGGTAGACGTGAAACGTCGCTCCCTCCCCGGGCCGGCTTTCCAGGTCGATGAACCCTTCGTGCGCCTGGACGATTCCGTTCACGACCGCCAGTCCGAGACCGGTTCCTTCGCTCACGCGTTTGGTGCTGAAAAACGGATCGAATATGCGGTCGCGGATCGCCGGATCGATCCCGATACCGGAATCCGTCACCGACAATTGCGCGAATCTCCCCGGCTGAAGGCCGGGCATGCGGCGCGTCTCCGCCGCGCTCAACGTGGTGTCGGACAGGCGCACCACGACTATTCCGGACCTGCCTTCCATGGCCTGGCAGGCGTTGGTGCACAGGTTGACCAGCAATTGGTGGACCTGCGTCGCATCGGCAAGGACCTCCGGCGTGTCGGGGCCGATCTCGACGACCAGCTGAATCCGGGGCGGTAGGGTGGCGCGCATCAACCTGACGGCTTCCTGGACGATCTCACCCGGGGCCAGGCGCCGCCGCTGCGGCGCCTGGGGCCGCGCAAACCCGAGAATCCGCTGAACGAAATCCCTCGCGCGCCGTCCGGCCTTGTCGATTTCCTCGATGCTCGTGCGCACGGGGCGTCCCGATGCGATGTCCATGCGGGCAAGCTCCACGTTCGCGAGAATGGCGCGGAGGACATTGTTGAATTCGTGCGCCATTCCCGTGGCGAGCGTGCCGATCGCCTGCATCTTCTGCGCCTGGCGCAGTTGCGCTTCCAGGGTCCGCCGTTGCTCGTCGGCCTGTCTGCGTTGCAGGAACTGCCCGATCTGGCGGCCGATGGCCGTGATCGCCTGCACCAGCTGCTCCTCCGGTTCGCGGGGCTTGCGGCTCGCAAAATTGAACACGCCCATCGTCTTTCCGTGCAGAACGACGGGGAAAACGAATGCGCCGTGGATGCCGATTCCGTGAGGGACGGTCTTCGACCATCCCGAGCCCGTACGAGGATCCTGGGTGACGTCGACGGACCACAGCGGCTGTCCCGTCTGCCACGCCAGGCCCGACAAGCCCTCCCCTGGGTGGAAGACGCGGTGGCGGGACATCTCGACGAAACGCTCGACCGCGGCGTCCGCCACGCTCCAGCCGTCGGCAAAGCGCAACACGCGCGCCTGCTCATCCAGGCGGAAGTATCGGCCGCACTCCCAGCCTTCGGTTTCGCACACGGCGCGGAACACCGCCTGAAGCCCTGCCGAAGCGCTTTCGGCCTCGGAGAGAATCCGGGTCACGGCGTGCTCGAGCTCGCGCAGCTCCTCGGCGCGCCGGCGCTCGGTGAAATTGCGGGCGATCCCGCGATAGCCTTTGAAGGCGCCGGACGCGTCGAACACGGGCTCGCCGCTGACTCTGATCCAGATCTTGCGGCCCGCCGCGTCATAGCGGCACAGCTCGAGGTCGCGGAACGGCCGCCGCGCTTCCAGCAGCGCGCGGTGCGCAGACCAGTTCGCTTCGGTGAGATTGATGTAGTCCGATTCCCAGCGTTTCTTACCAAGAAGGGACTCGCCGCGGCCCGGTTCGAATTCCGTCGAACTGGCGCCTGCGACCGAGGTGAAACGGAGCTGCTCGTCCTGCTCCCAGTACACGTCGGCGGAAAGCGCGGACAGGCTGCGAAAGCGCACCTCGCTCTCGCGCAGCTCGCTGACGCGCCTTTTCGCCGAAAGTCCCTTCCTGGGCATGTCCCCCCCATTGGTTCGAATGCCCCGCCGCCGTGGACTGCCGCCCAAGCCACGCCGGGGTCAAGCCGTTTTCTTGTCCAACAACGCCACGCGTTTGCCCCCCGGCGCGGCGGATTCTCGCCTCGCCCCGACGGTCGCGGCAAAGGCCTTTTTCGGGAACGGGAAGAATACCGCAAAGACTCCTTTTGGAGCGGACTCTCGACTCCGGCTGCGGCCGGGGCGAAGCGGCGGCGTCTTTCCCTCCTACAGCTCCCACGGGTAGCCGATGAAGATCGCGACGTTGAAGCCTTCCCTGCCGTGCGCCAGATCGCCCCGGAAGACCACGCCCGAAGCCGTGACCATCCGCAAGCCCAGCCCGTACGAGTCGCGCATGTTGTTCCGCGTAGTGAGGTCGCTGCGCTCGTCCGAGGTGACGCCGGTCTCGTAGAACAGGGCGACCTGGACGGAGGTACGGATGTCCTTCATGACGAAGATGTTGAAGGGCGTTCTCTCGTCGGTCAGGTTCCAGCGGAATTCGCCGCCCAAGAAAAGCGTGTGCGCGCCCTTGAAGCGGCCCTGCGGGTAGGAGCGCAGCCGGTTGAATCCGCCGAGCGTGGTGGCGGTGCCGAATTTGTTGTTGGCGATCGTGGTGGCTATCAAGTCGTTGCACTGAGGGTTGCCGCCGCAAGTCAAATTAAGCTGCTGCTGGAGCGCCGCCGGATCCGTTTCTCCCTGGCGCGTCACGAACGCGTCCGAGCGCAGCAGGTTGAGCGCGAGCGTGTTGCGCCGTCCGAGGGGGACGTAGGCGGTGGTGCTGTAATCCATGACGAAATAATCGGGCCCCGAGCCGCGCGGCGGCGACTGGGTGCGCGTGACATCGAGCCGCAGGCCGCGGCGCGGGTCGGCGTAGTCGTCGGTGAGGTCGAAACGCGTGCCGAAAAGCGTCGTGTGGCCGCGATTGCGCGGCGAATCCTGCGCCTCGACGAGGACGTTGCCGTCCTTGTCACGGATGGCGTTCAGCCGGGACGCGCCCTCGTACCAAGCGCCGTAGAGCTCGAAGCGGCGTTCGTAGAACGTGGCGGTCATTCGCCCGCCGTAGTATTCGGTGTCTCCCACTTCCACCAGGCTGAAGTTGTCCCGACCCGTATGCATGCCTCGCTGGCTGTAGTTTTGGAAACTCGCCTTGCTGACGGCGCTGTAGCCGAGGTCGAGGATCAGGGTTCGCGGGATGAGATGGATGTCGCCGACGCCGGCCGCGCCGCCTTTCACGTCTCCGGCGAATACGATTCCGTAAACGTCCGTGGGGGTATCGGCGACGTTCAAGGCGCCGGCGACGAAGCTCAGGCCCGAGCCGATCCCGGGAAGCCGGTAAGGGTAGGGAAAGATGGCATAGCCGAAATCCTTGGGGAACTGGTCGCGGCGCCGCTCGGGAGCGCTGACATCGTCCGGAGAGACCCCGACGGCGGCTGCCGGGGCGAGCGCGCAGGCCAGACACGCTGCGAGCACGATCTGCCCGGCGATGCGGCGCATCCGGGCTTCGATTTCCCACGAGGCGGCGTTTCGCTGCGCCATGGTCTCCGGTCAGCGGTGCCGCAGCTCGACGGGTTTGCCGTGCGGCGTCGCCCGCGCGGCGGCGTCCCATTCGTCCACGCGCCGTTCCATCTCGCCTTCCGGGACGAGGTTCTTTCCGGCGACGAGCCCCTCGAGGGCGGCGAGCCAGTGCTCGTAGTAACGGCTGCCGTCGTCCGGCTCGCCGCGCGCAGCCGCCGCGGCCAGGCGGGCGGCGAGGGCGTCGGCCCACTCGCGCCAGGTGAAAATCCCCCGCGCGTGCAGGGACAGCGTCATCGCAAACGCCTGCGCCTCCCACGGCGCCTTGAACGAGGGCCCTTCCTCGTCGCGCGGCAGCGCGGGCAAGGCGCCGAGATCGACCTCAGGCGGGATCGAGGTGGTCATCCCAGAGATCCACGTAGACGCCGTCGCGCGGGGAGGCGGCGGGCCCCCACAGTTCGCGCGCGGCGAAACGCACGCTGTAGCAATGCTGCGGCTTTTTGTCGCGGCTCATCGCGTGCGTGTCGGCGAAGATGAACACGCCGTGGTCGCGGTCGATCAGGCCGTGCCGCCCGCGCGCGTAGCGCGGCAGTCGCGTATGGCCGGCCGGATTGATATTGCGCGTCACGACCCGGTCGCCGGGCTTGAATTTCGGCGGCACCTCGTCGTCGAGCCGCGCGTGGCGGCGGTTGCGCAGAAACGGCGACACCTCGGAAACCGAAAGCGGCTTCGCGCTTCCCGCTTCCGCTTCCGCGCGTCCCGTTTCCATTTCAGCGGCCGTGACCAGCCCCTGCTCGACCACCAGCTTCTTCAGGCCGAACAGCCATTTCTCGTAGTAGGTCGCGGCGAGGTACTCGGCGGGCGGCATCCGCTCGCGCGCGTAGCGTCCCATGTCGATGTTCCACCTGCCGAGGAAGTTGCACGCGAGCTGCAGCGCGAGCACGCGCGCCTCCCACTGCGAATGGAATACGGGTTCATCGCACTCGATCTCGACCGGACCCATACCGTGCATGCCACCCATGTCGTGCACGCCGTTCATCGCCCGCTCCGTGCGGGTACCTTCACCTGCGCAACGCCGACCATCGCGTCGCGTGTGACGATCTGCGCGAGCTCGTCCTCGCTCCAGCCCTCCGTCCCGGCCGGGCGCTCGGGCAGCACCAGGTAGCGCAGCTCGGCGGTCGAGTCCCACACGCGCACTTCGACATTCTCCGGCACCTCGCCGCCGAGCTCCCTCAGCACGCCGCGCGGATCGATGACGGCGCGCGCGCGGTAGGGCGCGGACTTGTACCAGACGGGCGGCAGCCCGAGGACCGGCCACGGGTAGCAGGAGCAGAGCGTGCACACGACCATGTTGCGGACCCTGGACGTGTTCTCGAGCACCACCATGTCCTCGCCCTGGCGCCCGATGAAGCCGAACTCGGCGATGGCGGCGGTGGCGTCGGCAAGCAGGCGCCGCCTGTAGTCGGGATCGACCCAGGCGCGCGCGACGATGCGCGCCCCGTTACGCGGCCCGACCTTCGTCTCGTAGGTGTCGATCAGCTCGTCGAGCGCCCTGGGATCGACCAGGCCCTTCTCGACGAGCAGCGACTCCAGCGCTCTTGCGCGCAACGCGGGCCCGGAGAGCGGGCGGTCGTGCTCGCGCATGTGCTCGTCGTGGTGATCGTGATCGCTCATGAATCAATTCACGATGTTGATTGCGAGGAACACCGCGCCGATCGCCCCCACCGCGATTCCCAGCGCGGAGGAGACCGGCCTCGCCCAGGCCTCGCGCGTTGCGATCAGTCGCCGGTGGGTCCGGAAGGCCGCCGCTGCGATGCCCAGTTGCACGAGCGAGAAGCCGATCAAATAGGCGGCAAGCGGCGCTGCCTCCGCGCCGAATATGGATTCCGCGTAGGCGTATCCGTGCAGCGTGCCGGCGAGCGCCAGACCGCCTGAAAGCCACGGCAGCTCGATCCGGCGCCGGGCCATCACCAGGCCGCCCAACAGGACCACCGACAGCGCCACGCCGACTTCGTCCCCGGGCAGGGCGAACCCGGTCAGGTGCAGCGCGGCTCCGAAGAGACTTCCGACGATCAGGGCGAGGACGCCCCACAGTCCGCCCTTGGCCAGGGCGAGCAGGAATCCCGCCGCGACGATGAATGCCGCGTGATCCGGGCCGATCACCGGGTGGCCAAGGCCCGAAAGAAGGCCCTGCGCGAAGGTCTCAGGCAGCCCTCCACCCATGAAGTGGTGGGCCCAGGCGAGACGGGGCAACGCCACGAGTGCGGCCGCGGCGGTAACGGTGAATACCTTCATCGTTTTCAGCTTCGGGCGGGAAATCGTTGCCCGACAATCTAACGCGAACGCGGGCCGGGTGCAAAGGCGGTTCAATGCAGATAACCGGCGAGCGCCGGCAGCGCGAGAACGAGCGAAGGCACGAAAGTGATGAGGAAAAGCACCGCGATGAGCGCGAGCATGAAGGGAACGAGCTCGCGCACGATCGCCTTGACCGGGGTCCCGGCGAGGCCGCTCAAGACGAACAGCAGCACGCCGTAAGGCGGCGTGAGCAGGCCGATCATCATGTTCACCACGATGACCACGCCGAAGTGCACCAGGTCCACGCCCAGCGCCTTGGCCACCGGCACGAGGAGGGGCACCAGCACCAGCAGCAGCGTGGTGGTATCGAGCAGGCAGCCGAGCACGAGGAAGACGAGGTTCGCGACGAGCAGAAAGCCGAGCGGACCGACGTCCAGCGACGCGAACCATTCGGCCACGCGCGCCGGGACCTGCTCGGTCGCGAGCACGTAATTGAAGAGAAACGCTCCGCAGATGATGATCCCGACCACCGCAGTCGAGCGCGCGCTCTCGGCCAGCACGGACACGAGCCCCTTCCAGTTGAGCACCCGGTAAACGAAGAGCGCGAGCACCAGGGCATAGAGCGCGGCGACCGCCGCGGCTTCGGTGGGGGTGAACGCTCCCGAATAGATCCCTCCCAGGAGCACGACGGGCATCAGCAGCGGCAGCAGCGTTCGCAAGAAGATGCGCGGAAGCTCCGCCCACGGCACCGGCGCCTCCATCGGGAAATTGCGCCGCCGGGCGATCCAGATGATGACGAGCATCATGGCGGCGGCCATCAACAGGCCCGGCACCACGCCCCCGAGAAAGAGCGCGCCCACCGACGCGCCCGAGACGAGCGCATAGAGGACCATCGGAATCGACGGGGGAATGATCGGGCCGATGGTCGCGGAGGCCGCGCTCACCGCGACGGCGAAGGCCCTGGGATAGCGGCCGTCCTTGCTCATCATCTCGATCTCGACCATGCCGGGCCCGACCGCATCCGCGATGGCGCTGCCGCTCATGCCGGAGAAGATGACGCTCGCGAGCACGTTCACGTGCGCGAGGCCGCCGCGAAACCGCCCCATGAGCGCGTGAGCGAGCGCGTAGATGCGCTCGCTCAGGGTGCCTGCGTTCATCACGTTCGCCGCGAAGATGAACATCGGCACCGCGATCAGCACGAAGCTGCCGAAGAGGCTGTTCAGGATCTGTTCCGCGGCAAGCCCCATGTCCCGGCCGGTCGCGCCGAGGTAGGCGATGCCGCCCGCGATCATCGCGAGGCCGATCGGGCCGCGCAGGAGGGCGATGCCGACGAATACGCAGAGCATCAGCCCGAAAGCGGCGCTCATGCTTTGTCGGCGGCTCTAGGGCGCACGATCGCGGCGAGGCATCGCAGCACCACGGCGACTGCCGCGGCGAGAAAGACGCTGTAGACGACGCCGTAAGGCCAGTCGAGCACCGGCGTCCGCTCGCGCATCATGAATGCGAGGTAATCGGCGATGCCGGGCAGCGCCCAGAGAAAGCAACCCCCGAGCGCGGCGAGACCGAGCGCGTAGAGCGCGCGCCGGACGGGGGGCACGAAACGCGGAACGACGAAGTCCACCGCCACGTGAGCCGAAAGCGGCAAGGTGAACGCCGTCCCCCAGAAAATTACCCAGAGGAAAGCGATGGTGGCGAGCTCCTCGGTCCACGCGGCGGGCGCGCCGAGCACGAAGCGGCGCACTACCTGCACGACGAGGCTCAGGAACAGAACAGCGAAAACGCCCGCGCCGATCAGATCGGCCCAACGCTTGAGCCGCTCGATCGCTTCACTTGACCGCATTGATGCGCTCGAGGAGTCCGCGCGGCCACTTTTCCGCGTACTCCGACTTGAGGTACGCCGCCTGCACGGTCTTCCTGAACGCGGCCACGTCGGGCACCGTGATCTCGATGCCCTGCGCGCGGAAGAATTCGATGAGCTCCCTTTCCTCGCGCACGCGGTTTTCGTCATTGAAATTCGCCGCCTTCGCCGCCGCCCTTTTCATCTGGGCCTTGTGCGCCGCGGAAAGCGCGTGCCAGGTCTTCGCAGAAATCGCGAGGTGCAGCGCATCCACGAGGTGCCCCGTGAGCACGATCTGGCGCGTCACTTCGTAGAACTTCGCCGACTTCACTGTCGGCAGCGGGTTGTCCTGGCCGTCGATGGTGCCGGTCTTCAGGCCGAGGTAGACCTCGGTGAAGGCGAGCGGCGTCGGACTCGCGCCGAGCGCCTGCCCGAGGAAGAGCCACTCCTTGGAGCCGGGCATGCGCAGCTTCACTCCGGCAAGGTCGGCCGGAGTCCTGACCCGCCGCGGCTGGCTCAAGCTCAGCTGGCGCGTGCCGAGATAGACGGCCTGCAGCAGCTGGATCCCCATCGCTTCGGCGATCCTGCGGCCCACCTCCTCGCCGATCGGGCCGCCGTAGACTTTCGCGAGGTGATCGGGGTCGCGGATCAGGTAGCCGGCGGTGAAGATCGAGTACTCGGGAATCTGCCGCGCGATATCCTGCATCGACAGAAGCGCCATCTCGAGATTGCCGCGCTGCATGGCGACGGCCTCCGCGCCCTGGCGGAAGAGGGTCCCCGAGTGGTGCACCTGCACGTCGAAGCGGCCGGGCGCCGTCTTCGCGAGCTCCTCCTTGAAGACGTAGAGCATCTTCACGTGCCAGTCGTCGGGCCCCGCGGGGGTGGAGATGCGCAGCACGGTTTTCGCTTGCGCGAATGCGGGCGCCGCAAGGGCGAAGGAGCAGGCGATGAGGGCCGCAGCCAGCGTGCGTTTCATGGTTGTGCCTGCCATGTCGGGATCACTTTTTCTGCCCAACGGACCGCCTTCGCGGTGCATGCGTTCGAAACGGCGAAGTATCGCATAACACCGGCTTGCCGCTGCCCGGCCGTGCTCCTATCATGGCCTGGGAAGAAAAACCGGCCGGCAGGTGTTCAGGCTCGAGGGGGTGCGCATGAAGTTCGAACTGCGCAACAACAAGGACTTTCTCGCCGGGTCGCTGTTCATCGCGATCGGAGTCCTGGCCGTGGTCGTCGCGCGGAACTATCCGTTCGGGACGGCGATGCGCATGGGCTCGGGCTACTTCCCCACCGTGCTGGGCGGGATCCTCATCCTGCTCGGCGCGTGGGTGATGGTCCGCGGCCTCCGCTCGGGCGAAAAGCTGAAAAGCGGGTGGGGCTGGAAGCCGCTCGCCCTGATCGCGCTGTCGATCGTGCTCTTCGGCTCGATCATGGCCCGTCTCGGGCTGGTCCCTGCGCTCGTCGCAGTACTCTTCGTGAGCGCGTACGCCGGCCGTGAGTTCCGCTTCAAGGAAGTGCTCGTTCTCACCGCGGTGCTGTGCGTCTTCGCAGTCGTCGTGCTCCTTTACGTGCTCAAGATGCCCTATCCGCTGATTGCGGGGTTGCTGTGGATATCCTGAGCAACCTCGCGTTCGGCTTCGGCGTTGCGTTCTCGCTGCAGAATCTCGCGTACTGCTTCGCGGGCGTTCTGCTCGGGACGCTGATCGGCGTGCTGCCGGGGATCGGGCCGCTGGTGGCGATCGGGATGCTGTTTCCGCTCACCTTCACCCTGCCGCCGGTCGCGGCGCTCATCATGCTCGCGGGGATCTACTATGGGGCGCAGTACGGCGGCTCCACCACCTCGATCCTGGTCAACCTGCCGGGAGAGACGGCTTCGGCCGTGACTTGCCTCGACGGCTACCAGATGGCGCGCCAGGGGCGCGCGGGGCCCGCGCTTGCGGTGGCGGCGCTCGCGTCGTTTTTCGCCGGCTGCGTCGGGACGCTGCTGATCGCGCTCGCAGGTCCCCCGCTCGCCGAATGGGCGCTCCTGTTCGGCGCGGCCGAATACTTCTCGCTCATGCTGATGGCGCTGGTGGCCTCGGCCGTCCTCGCCTCCGGCGACATCGTCAAGGGCTTGTGCATGGTCGTCGTGGGGCTCCTGCTCGGCCTCGTCGGCATCGACGTGAATTCGGGAATGGCGCGCTACACCTTCGGCGTGATGGAGCTCTACGACGGAATCGGCTTCACCGTGATCGTGGTGGGCCTTTTTGCCGTGGCGGAAGTGGTGGGCAACCTCGAGTCGAAGGAAGCGCGCGAGGTGTTCACGAAAAACATCGGGAAACTCATGCCGACGCGGAAAGACATCAGGGACTCCTCCTGGCCCACGGTGCGCGGGACGGCGGTCGGCGCGGTGTTCGGCGTGCTCCCCGGCACCGGGCCCGCGCTTTCCTCCTTCGTGACCTACATGCTCGAGAAAAAGATCGCGAAAGACCCCTCCCGCTTCGGCAAGGGCGCGATCGAAGGCGTGGCCGCGCCCGAGGCGGCCAACAACGCCGCGGCGCAGACCAATTTCATTCCCATGCTCACGCTCGGCATCCCCTCGAGCGCCATCATGGCGCTGATGATGGGCGCGATGATCGTGCAGGGCATCACCCCCGGCCCGCAGGTGATGACCCAGAACCCCGAGCTCTTCTGGGGAATCATCGCGAGCATGTGGATCGGCAATCTGCTCCTCGTCGTCCTCAACCTGCCGCTCGTCGGGATCTGGGTGAGCCTCCTGCGGGTGCCGTACCGGTGGCTTTTCCCCTCCATCATCATGTTCTGCTGCATCGGCAACTACAGCGTGAACAACAGCGCGGTGGACGTGTATCTGTGCGCGCTCGTCGGCGTGCTCGGCTACGCGCTCGTCAAGCTCGGGTGCGAGCCCGCGCCCCTGATCCTGGGCTACGTGCTCGGACCGCTCATGGAGGAATACCTGCGGCGCGCGATGCTGCTCTCGCGCGGCGACCCGACGGTGTTCCTCACGCGCCCGTTGAGCCTCGCATTCGTGATCGGCACCGCGCTGATCCTCGCCGTCATGATCGCGCCCGCGGTGCGCAGGAAGCGCGAAGGCGGATGACGGAGACCCGGCCCCGGCGGATTCGGGTGCGATTGCATATTCCGGACGGAACGGTATGCTAATGGCATGGCCGGTTTGCCCAAGTTTCGTGTCGGCGGCGGCCTGACGTATCACCTGAGCCCGAAGTTGAAAGCCAGCGGCGCGGCGGGCAATTTCAACGTCAATGTCGATGACGCGGTTGGAGTCGTCTTGCAGGCCGATTACTTTTTGACGCAGAAATTCACGCTCGGCGGGCGCTACACGATCCTGGAATACAAGGCGAACAGCATCCCGGCCAAGAGCAACGGCGTGGGAATCACAATCGGTTACGCCTTCTGACCTCCGGAGGGTGGGAGCCCGGGCCGGGGGCGAGATGTCGGCGACCGTCGCCGCCGGGCCGATCGGGCGGCCCTGCCTTCAATCCACCAGGCTGAGGGGCGAGGGCTCGGCGATGCCGAACCCTTGAGCGAAGTTGACGCCGGCTTTGCGCAGCATCGGGAGGGTATCGGCGTGCTCCACGAATTCGGCGATGGTCTGCATGCCGAGCCTCTGGCAGCAGCTGTTGAGTTCCAGCAGTTTCGACAAGGCGTCCGGATTTTTGTGGATGTTCCGCACGACGCTTCCCGAGAGCTTGACGATCTGCACGCCGGCTTCCTTGTAGCCCCGGGCGATCATCTCGACGCTGGAAAAATCCGAGACTGCGATGAC
>Ga0137463_1000398_pt1 | contig 15328 bp, 13 predicted proteins | sample EasRivERMGT800_2_FD_102333 | JGI IMG/M metagenome (GOLD analysis project Ga0137463, IMG submission 102333) | Soil microbial communities from meander-bound floodplain in the East River, Colorado, USA - East River MetaG ERMGT800_2 | ecosystem: Environmental > Terrestrial > Soil > Floodplain ...
GCGCGCGGGCCCATGTCGCGGTGCGTCAGCTTGAACCACGCCCGGGCGAACGCGTCGGCGAGCTGGTCCGGGTGCTCCATGAAGCGCCGCGAGATTTTTTCGTAGGCGGGGTCGAACCGCAGGGCGAGATCGGTGGTCAGCATCGAGGGGGCGATCCGCTTCGACGGGTCGTGGGCATGCGGCACCGTGCCGGCGCCGGCGCCATTCTTGGGCCTCCACTGGTTGGCACCGGCGGGACTCTTGGTGAGTTCCCACTCGTAGCCGAACAGGTGCTTGAAGAAGTCGTTGCTCCACTTCGTGGGAGTGGTAGTCCAGGTGACTTCCAGGCCGCTGGTGATCGTGTCGCCCCCCTTGCCGGTGCCAAAGCTGTTCTTCCAGCCCAGGCCCAGCTCGTCGAGGCCGGCCGCTTCCGGCTCAGGCCCGCAATGGGACGCCGGGCCGGCGCCGTGGGTCTTGCCGAAGGTGTGGCCGCCGGCGATGAGCGCCACCGTCTCCTCGTCGTTCATCGCCATGCGCTTGAAGGTCTCACGGATATCCCGTGCCGCGGCGAGAGGATCGGGGTTGCCGTTCGGGCCTTCGGGGTTGACGTAAATCAGCCCCATTTGCACGGCAGCGAGCGGATTTTCGAGATCCCGGTCGCCGGTGTAGCGCTTGTCAGCCAGCCAGGTCGTCTCGGTGCCCCAATAGACGTCGCGATCGGGCTCCCAGACGTCTTCGCGACCGCCACCGAAACCGAAGGTCTTGAATCCCATGGTTTCGAGGGCGACGTTGCCAGTCAGGATCATCAGGTCGGCCCAGGAAATCTTGCGGCCATACTTCTGCTTGATCGGCCACAGGAGCCTGCGCGCCTTGTCGAGGCTGACGTTGTCGGGCCAGCTGTTGAGCGGCGCAAAGCGCTGCTGGCCGCTGCCGCCGCCCCCGCGGCCATCCCCGGTGCGGTAGGTGCCGGCGCCGTGCCAGGCCATGCGAATGAACAACGGACCGTAGTGGCCGAAGTCGGCCGGCCACCAGTCCTGCGAGTCGGTCATCAGCGCCGCGAGATCTTTCTTCACCGCGGCCAGGTCGAGGCTCTTGAATTCTTCGGCGTAGTTGAAGTCCTCACCCATGGGATCGGACTTGGTGGAATGCTGGTGCAGGAGGTCGAGCTTCAACTGGTTCGGCCACCAGTCGCGATTCGATGTGCCGCCGCCGGCGGCGTGGACGGGGCATTGGGCTTCCGTGGACATGTGTTTTCTCCAGTTGTTGAACAGCGATCGAGTGACAGCATTATAAGCAATTGTTTTTTATTGCCCATCGATCCAAGGACCAAATATGTTATGCAGGGTGGACTTCAGTCCACACGTGAAGGCGTATCGAGGGAATTGAAGCCCCTGCCGCGGGCACAGTGCGGCTGGATTGAAATCCACCCTGCAAAAACGACGTTCTTTCGCCGAGCGAAAGACGACATTCACCGATGCAGCCTCGTCACTCATCATCGTCTGGGTATGCCCAGGCAGATCCGGAATCCGTCGCGCGAGTCCGAGTAGGTGGGGCTGTTTAGTCCGAGTCGAACCGCACAGCGAGCGTTGCCCGGAACATCGAAGTAATTGCCGCCCCGGCAGACCGGTCGCGGATTCTCGGTGACGACATGCAGCTCTTCATGCCCACCCTGGGGATCGAAGTCGTCGAGAATCACCTCCCAGACTCCGCCGCACATATCGGCGATGCCGAAACCGTTGCGACCTCGCTCGCCGTAATGATCGACCGGCGAGACAAACGCGTATCCATCGCTCCAGGGAGCTTTGCCGAGCGGCCACGTTTGTTTCCGGTCCGGCAGAAAATCGATGGCGGAAATGTTCAGCCGGCCGGCACCGTCCTGGAGTTCATTGCCCCACCAGAAATAGAGGCTCTCTTTACTGCCGCCACGGCAGGCGTACTCCCACTCGGCCTCGGTGGGGAGTCGGTATTCCAGTCCGTCCGGCAACCGACCTGCGTCCCGTTCCCGCTTCGTCAGCCATTTGCAGAAGGCCCGACCATCGTTCCAGCTCACGCACACGACCGGATAGTGGTCCTCTAGCGGGAAGGCGAAGTTGGGATCGCGCCAGCTCTTGCCCGGCATCGGCTCCCACGGATGCACGACTTTCGTGGTCAGATGATAGCCGTCCCACTTCGGATTGAAGCATTGCGTCTTGCCCCCCGGCTTCTCGGCATCGGTCAAGTAACCGGCCTCCGCGGTGAACCGGCGGAACTGCCCGACGCTGACCTCGGTGCGCCCCATCCAGAAGCCGTCTGTGACGCGCATCGGTCGCGGCCGCTGGCCTTCATAAGACTCGCGTTCCGTTCCCGCCTGGGCCCCACCTTCAATCCCTGTGGCCCAGGCTTTTTCTTCCGGGGTGCTCCCCATCATGAACTCGCCGGGCGGGATGTAGACCAGTTCCAGCGATACGCCGCCACTTAAGTCCGCCTGCCTGGTCGCTCCCTGCCTCGGCTGGTCGGCTCGAGCAACGTGTGTCAGGCCAACGACGCCGCAACACATCGCGATGACGAACCGAGACCAGATCCGCGCGACGAATACTCTGTCGGGACTCATCAACGAACGCCTTTCAACCGGGATTTCCAGGAGCGATTTCTCTTCAGCACCGATCATAGCCCGGCGGAAGGCGGACGGAAACTTGGGATGGTGCTCCCCAGGATCCGGCAGCCGCAACGCACGCAACGGGTCGACAAATTCGCAACCCATTTGATATGACTGCGATTGTGACGTTTTCTCGCCTGGGTGTCAGGCTGCACATCCTCCGGCCTAAAAATGGTACGCAGCAGCAGGCCGCCGGCAACTGAACGATTTCGTTCGGCGGGGGTCTGCACTCGACCATCAAGGTGGTTGTCGGATGAATACCATCAGGACCCTCAGGGTCGCCGGGGTACAGGTCGAGAGTCGGAACCTCGACGTCCAGGGGAATCTGAATCGTGCCGGAGTGCAAGTGGCGCTCGCAGCGGAGCGGGGCGCCGAGCTGGTGCTCTGCCCCGAGTTCCTGGCCGCTGGGTATGTGTATCACCAGTCAATCTGGGACGCAGCCGAGCCCCGTGGCGGCCCGACGGAACTCTGGCTCGCCCGCATGGCTCGGCTGCACCGACTCTACATCGGTGCGTCGTACCTGGAGGCGACCGGCAGCGACTTTTTCAACACGTTCACGCTGATGAAGCCCGACGGGGCGGTCGCGGGCCGGGTGCGAAAAGGATCGCTGCCCGGTTTCGAGGGCTGGTTCTTCCGCAATTGCTCAGGGCCGAAGGTCATCGAGACGGAGATTGGCCGCATCGCGGTCGGGATCTGCCACGACAATAATACGGCCCGGTTTATGCGCAGCGTGGGCCAGGAGCGGATCGACCTCGTCCTGATGCCCCACTCGGGGCCGAGTATCAGGCTGGGACCACTGCCGATCATCGGCGAGCGGGATCGCCAGATGCTGCGCAGCCTCGCCGGTTTCTACGCTGGGGCCTTCGGTGTCCCGACGGTGATGGTGAACAAGGCCGCCGGTGAAGACAGTTGGTCGCCAGTCCCCTGGGTTCCGCTGGCGCGACTCCGGTTCCACTTCGTTGGCCAATCGACGATCTGCGACGCCGAGGGGAACGTGTGCGCGCAGTTGGACGAAGAGGCAGGGGTCGTGTTCGCCGAGGTGGTTCTCGACCCGGCGCGAAAGCGACAGCCGCTCCGACTCCCGTCCGGGTACTGGTCGCGGCCACCCCCTCGGTTTCCACGAACCTTCACTGCGCTGTTCCGAGTGCTGGAGTGGGCTGGCAAGGGCGCTTATGCCCTCAGCCGATCCAGACGACTGGCCGCGCGGGAGACTGCCGCCGGGTGCCGAAGGGAATCATCGCGGCTGGCCGAACCCGACGCTGCGCCGACTGGCGTCCCCACGACGACGCTTGACCATTCGGAAGCCACAGAGGGGCCGCCATCGGTGAGCTGATCATTGCGTGCGTCGGCGGAGCCTGGGATTGAGGGACTCCGGAGGGAAATCGGAATGGCATACATGCAGATTTGTTGATATAAGAGGTGTGACCACGACGATAATGCCATTCGTGGGACATCGCTGCCTGCCGGAGTTTGAGCATGTTGACGATTGCCGGACGCCTGCCTGCCACTCGCGATTTCTGCGACGGCGTTTCGCGACGCGACGTCCTGCGGATCGGCACCCTGGCCGCGATGGGGACGTTCGGCGGGTGGGCACTGCCTGATCTTCTGCGGGCCGAATCGCTGTCCGGCCGCAAGTCGCCGAAATCGGTCATCATGATTTACCTGGTCGGCGGGCCGCCGCATCAGGACATGTTCGATCTCAAGCCGGAAGCGCCCAAAGAAATCGCCGGGCCGTGGCGGCCGATCGCGACCAACGTTCCGGGATTCGAAATCTGTGAGGCGTTTCCCCGTCTGGCGAGGCTGGCGGACAAGTTGACGGTGATTCGCTCGCTGGTCGGCAATCAGCACGATCACGATGCGATCCAGGTCTTCAACGGCCACAATCCGAAAAAGCAGAAACCTTCGGGGGGCTGGCCGCAGTTCGGGACGATGGTGTCGAAAGTGCAGGGGCCGGCGCGTCCAGAATCTCCGCCGTATGTCAGCCTGTGCTACACCTGCACTCACGGTCCGTACAACGAACCGGGTCCGGGATTTCTCGGGACGGCGCATTCCCCGTTCCGGCCGCTGGGGGAGACGCGGAACGACATGATCCTCAACGGCGTGACTCTGGAACGTCTGGCGGACCGAAAATCGCTCCTCAAGAGTTTCGACGTGATCCGACGGGAGATCGATCAAACGTCGATGATGACGGGGCTCGATGCGTTCACTGAACAGGCAATGGGGCTGCTCACGTCGTCGAAGCTGGCCGAGGCACTGGATCTCTCGCGGGAAGATCCGCGGACTGTCGCGCGTTACGGGACCGGTGACCCGAAAGTCATGATGGACGGCAACGGCGCTCCGCGGGTGCCGCAAAGCCTGCTGCTCGCCCGCCGCCTGATTGAAGCGGGGGTGCGCGTCGTCACGCTGAATTACAGCAAGTGGGACTGGCACGGCGGCACGAATGCCGAGGGGCGGGCCAATAACTCGATCTTCCTGCGGGAAGCCGAGGATTTTCCGGTGTTCGATCAGTGCGTTAGCGCGCTGGTGGAAGATCTGCATCTGCGGGGCCTGGCGGACGATTGTGCCGTCGTCATCTGGGGGGAATTCGGCCGGACGCCGAAGATCAGTTCCATCGTGGGGCGCGATCATTGGCCGCAGGTGAATTGTGCATTGCTGGCCGGCGGCAGCATGCGGCACGGTCAGGTGATCGGCAAAACCGACCGCATCGCCGGGGAAGCCGTCGTCCGGCCGGTGACGTTCGGCGAAGTCTACGCCACGCTGTTCCGGCATCTGGGGATCGATGCGGGCCAGACGACGCTCACCGACCTCAACGGCCGGCCGCAATACCTGGTGGAAGAACCTGCCCAACCGCTGGCGGAACTGGTCTCCTAGGGAAGCGCGGAGCTGCCAAGTCCCGGCGCGCCGGGGTTTGGACTGTGGGCAGAGGCTGGCCGGCGACGTATCAGTTTTTAGTACGTCCGGCCAGTACTTCGCGATTGCGGCCACACGAACTCCCGTCCCACGAGTGGGTCGTATTGTGGGACTTCCAATTCGGTGCCGTTGCTGAGACGTCCTTACAATCGCCGTGCCTCATCCGGGAGCGGGCTGCCAAGCCTCTGCGCTCATGCTGGATTGAGGTTATGAATTCTCGTTGAAGGCGACCCGGAACGAGGCACACGAATTGCACAATGGAGCGATGGAACGCCCGTGGGCCAACGCAATTCGAAGTTCCACGATTCGAACGGTGCTTCACCTCGCCTGATTCGCCGCAGGCAGTCTCTTCCTCGAGGGCAACGTCATGCGTTCGATGAACTCGCGAGTACGCTCCTGCCTGAAGGATCTCCTTTGTCTGGCGATCTGTGTGGCGGCCGTGACCGGGCTGCAAATGGCCCTTTCTGCCGACACTGTCGAACAAGACTCGGCGGCGAGCGCTCGACGCCGGCCGGAAGTCGAGATGCCGGGGATCCGCGCCTCGGCCGACGCTGTCGATCAACTGTTCGCTGAAATCAGTCAATTACGTCAGGAAGTGCGGCGTCTGCGCGAATTGCTCGAGGGGAAAAGTCTCCCTCGCGAGGAACAGGAATCGCCAGCGTCCCGCGAAGGCAAAGACCCCGGCGCATTCATGCTCTACTTCCATGCGAGATGGTGTGCTCCGTGCCAGCAGGTGAATCCGGTGATTGCACGTTTGAGGCGGGAGGGATTGCCGATTCGATCGATCGACGTGGATGCGGAACCTGGACTCGTAAAACAATACGGCGTGATCTCAATACCGCTTGCCGTGATGGTGTTCGACGGGAAGGAGGCCGATCGCATTCGCGGCATCGCGTCGGAATCTCAGCTTCGAGAGCTGCTCCGCCCGCGGAACGAACGAGCAGAACGAGTGCGCGCCGTCAAAGCGCACTGAGGCCAGGTTTCTGATCAATCGCTCGAATCTTTCAGGCCCGTGGGTGGATTTGTCAGCGATCCCGATGTCTGGCCGGAGTTTTGCCAGGCCTGGAAAATCGACGAAGCGGAACTTGAGATCAATTTCGATCGCGAGCTTGCGCTTGTGCTGACCAACGCTGGAAGCGGGCTTTCAATAACTCTCGAAAGCAACGGCCACGGCAATCTGAAGGCCGAGACGATGTTTACCTGCGACATCCTTAACAAGGGATGCTCGAGACTTCCGTCGGGCTCTCGATTTTCACGGTTCCTGGGGCAGATCTGCCAACCACGTTTTGATCTTGTCGCGGATTTCGTCGCGGATGGTTCGGAATTTGGCGAGCCGTTCGGCATGGTCCCCCTGGCACGCCGCGGGATCTTCGAACGGCCAGACCAGCCGCGTGAAGGCGCCGGGCCAGGCAGTCGGGCACTCGCGGTCGGCCCGGTCGCAGACGATGATCAGATACGTTACGGCGATCTTCCCAAGGTATTCCGACAGGTGCTTGGAGCGCTGATCCCCGATCTCGATGCCGATCTCTTTGAGCGCCTCGACAGAGAGCGGATTGATGCCCTGCGGATCGGTGCCGGCACTGTAGACGTCGAACCGGTCCCCCGCTTCGCTGCGGAGCAGCGCCTCGGCCATCTGGCTACGGGCCGAGTTGCCGGTGCATAGAAAGAGTACGGCAGGTTTCATATTCAGATGACCTCCACAGTATGATCAGGTCGTACACAACGCCAGCCGACGACGGCGAACGACGCACCCAGCGTCGGCGCCACCAGATAAATCCACAGGTGCTCGAGGTGCAGGCTGACGAGTGCGGGCGCGAGCGAACGGGCCGGGTTCATCGATGCGCCGCAGATCGGCCCGGCGAACAGCGCCTCAAAGGCGACGACCCCGCCGATCGCCACGCCGGCCATCACTCCGGTTTCTTTCGCGCCGGTCGAGACGCACAGCACCACGAACATCAGGATTGTCGTAAGCAGAAACTCCAGCACAAACGACTGCAACCAGGGGCCGCTCGGCGATGTCGTTCCGAGGGTCGCATGATCCGGGAATAAGAGCCGCAGGCTGATGCTGGCCGCGAGCGCACCGGCCAACTGGCTGGCGATGTAGGGGGCGACCAGGCGGCCCTCCAGGCGACCCGCGACCCAGAAGCCGATCGTCACGGCCGGGTTCAGGTGCGCGCCCGAAACCTCGCCGACGGCGTAAATCATGGCGAGAACAACCAGGCCGAACGTCAAGGCGATCCCGACGTGGGTCACGGCCCCGTGCGACACGTCGTTGATCGTGATGGCGCCCGTCCCCGCGAAGACGAGGGCAAACGTGCCGATCGATTCTGCCGCCAGTTTTCTCATTGAAACTTCCGAAGAAGGACCGGCAATGTTGCGTTCCGGTCATTATTTCGATAATTATACAACTATGGAAGAAAAGCAAGCCATCCAGGCATTGGCGGCGCTGGCGCAGGAATCACGGCTGCGGGTCTTCCGGCTGCTGGTCAGTTCCGGCAGCCGCGGATTGCCGGCAGGCGAGATCGCCGACGAAATCGGGATCCCCGCCGCGACGCTGTCGTTTCACCTGAAGGAGCTGGCGCGGGCCTCGCTGATCGTCGATCGGCGCGCCGGGCGCTCGATTATTTATTCGCTGAACGTCGCCGGGATGCGGTCGCTGCTCGCCTTTCTGTCGGAAGATTGCTGCGAGGGTCGGCCGGAGTTGTGTCAGCCCGGCTTGCTCGAGGGACTTGCAGCGGACGAGTGCTGCCCGAAGCCCGGGCGCGTCGTCAAGCGTCGCGTCACGCGGAGCCGGCAGCGACGCTGACTTCCCTCGTTCCCAAGCTCCCGCTTGGGAACGGCTCGTGTGAAGCTCCCGCTTCACGTCTCGACTCCTCCGTCTCTGCCCCTCGGGCCTCACATCCAATCCGTCACTACGTCAATTAGCCACGGCTGCCTGGCGTCGTGTCGCGCGCTCGTGCACCGCCAGAGGAGGGGATCATCGACACCTCCGCGGCGAACCGGGATGGCGTGCACGTACTCCGGTTTCTGCCACGGCGTCTCGTCCGCCCGGGACGTTTGGGGAGGCTCCCTGCTGCGTGTGCGTGAGGCGGCCGGGCGAACGCCATCATACGCGAAGCAGGAGCTTCGCACGGTGCGTTCCCAAGCGGGAGCTTGGGAACGAGGAAACACGAAGTTTGAAACCGGCTTTAATCCTTCAGGTCGTAGCGGGGCACCGCATTTTCACCTTCGGTGACCGTCACCTTGAGCCCCGAGATTTCCGCCTTGCTGTAGCGCTCCCCCAGCAGGTCGGGGCTGACGACGAGCTCGTCATCAACCCGCTCCTCCTTGCGCCAGTTGATGGTGACGGCGTAGTTGCCGGGCTCGGCACCGTCGTTGGTGCCGAAGGTTGACATTTCAAACGAACCGTCCTCCTTGACGATGGCGAACGCAGGCGTACATTCCTCCCCTTCGAGGGGGTGGAAGTGAACCGCGGCGCCGGTCGCAGGCTTACCGTTGAAAAAGACCTCGCCATGAACCGGGTAGGCGCTGCTGCTGGCGGAACGGCTGCACCCCAGCGGCAGAAAACACACCAACACGAGAAAGGCCCGCGGCAGAACGAGGGCTCGTTCGTCCAGATTCATGCCTGGTCCCTGGTAGGCGAGATGATCCGTTGCGAGTTCGCTCGTCCGTCGCCGCGGAGTTCAAGGAACGTCAACGATTTCGCCTCCCCCCCTGGTCACCAGCGACACGAGAATGTTGAGTCCGACCTGCGACGAGAGGAAACTGACGTGGCCGTCGCAATAGGAGATATTGGCGCCACCGGGATGGAAGCTGTAGATGTCCCCTTGCTGGTTGTTGCAGTTGATCACGCAGGGGCCCGCGGCGAAGGCGCTTTTGCCATCCGGTGACGTTCCGGTGACGGTGATGCGATTGTCCGAATCGGCCCAGATCGGCCCGGTGTTGCCGCCGAACGGGGCGGAAACGTTGCCGGTATAGTATTGCAGGCTGCGGCCGCACGCTTCGGAGTAGAGGGTGGTGTTGCTGGCGCCGTCGAGGATGTCACCCATTTTCACCGTGGCATTCTGCCGGGTCGCCCCTTTGCTCAAGAGCCCTCGCCAGGGGACGGTCACCAGGGGGTTAATGAAGCCGATCTCAGCTCCCAAGGCATCCTTGACGGTCTTGGCCTGACCAATGCCGGCGTAATCACCCGACCAGCCGGTGGCGGTAATAGCGACGGTGGGATAGACCGAGGCGCCCAGAACATTCTTCTTATTGCCCTGAGACGCCGGCGGTGCGAAGGCGGCGTTGCCGGGGGTGATATAGGTCGTCGGGTATGTCACTAAGGACGGGTTGGGAGTGGAGGGGCACTGCATCAGCGGAAACGACATCTGGAGGACGGCGACATTTGCCGGGTCTGCCCAATCGACGTTGAAACAGTACTGCGTCGTGACCGAATTCTGTTCGATAAAGGGAAGCAGCGGCACCATGCCGCCGCATCGCCCCTGCGTGGGTCCCATCGTTCCCGGCGTGGGTGAGTTCGGCGCGTTTGCAGACCAGGGAATATAAGGGATCTGGCTGTTGTTCTTGGTGATGGCGTTGTACGGCAGGCCTTTGAACGTCGATTCAAAATTCAACGCCCCGAGTGAAAGCTGTCTCAGGTTGTTGATGCATTGAGAGCGGCGTGCGGCTTCGCGAGCCGATTGCACTGCCGGAAGCAACAGGCTGACCAACACCGCGATGATCGCGATCACGACGAGCAACTCAATGAGCGTAAATCCTCGTGGCGAATTTTGTTTCGAAACCGGTTTCGAAACTATGGCGCGACGTTTTCCCGGAACCACCGTCAGACGTCTCGAAACCATTGCATCGCTCCTGTGAACGGAACCTGGAAAAGGGAAAAAACTGAAAGCTATGAGTGCACGAGCGCCGGTCTTTGCGTATTGAGATCGGCGACGAACTCGTTCGAATTCGGAGAATCAGGCTGCGCTTTGCAACAGCAAAAGCGTCCGAAGGTTGATCGGCCCGGGTCGGAATAGGAAGCCACCGGCAACAAACTAACCGGAGATTGTGATGATTGCGTGAAGGACGAAAGAAGTGTCCGTGAGCATCCACGGGTGTCTTCAATCTAAGCTCCTCGTTAACAGAAATTCATTCTTCCTTCACACTTCCTTAACGCGGCACCTGTAACGTGATTGCCGCCGGTGTTCAGAAAGGGGCGGAGAGCTTCGTCTCGAAGATTGATTGCGAACGGCAAAGCGAATCGAGATTTCTGCAAGGAATGCGTTGTGGACGGCATTTTCGGTAAGTTTTGAATTTTTACCGGTCGCTCACAATACCCTCACGTCTGGCGGCTAATCTCTCTCACACGGTCTGTCACACAAACAAAGGGATTGGGTCCAAACAGGGGCCACGGCCAGCACAAACCCCGGGGAACGTGGCCGGAGTGATGTGGAAGCGAACAGTGCCGACAAATGCGGGCTCGGGTGTGGTGCGTCATTACGCCAAAGAAGATGGCCAGATCAAAATGGGTCGTGCGGCCGGTCTCTATACAATTTTTGGTTCATCTTAACCGGAGGAAAAAAATGAGGTCAACGGACTTGAAGTCGCGAAGGAAACAAGGGTTCACCCTGATCGAGCTGCTGGTCGTGATTGCGATTATCGCCGTCCTGGTCTCGCTGCTCCTGCCGGCGGTGCAGCAGGCGCGCGAAGCGGCCCGCCGCACGCAGTGCCGAAACAATCTCAAGCAGATTGGGCTGGCCATCCACAACTACGAGGGGACCTACAAGCGATTCCCCAGCTCGGGGGAATCGACAGACGAGACGACCAACCCGACGGTCCGCAGGTTCTTTCCGTGCTCGTTCAACGTCGCGATCCTGTCCCTGATCGACCAGCAGGGGATTGCGAATGCGTGGAATTACAACGTGCACTACACGATGCCTCCGAACAATCTTCTGGCGCAGACAACCATTCCGTCCTTCATCTGTCCCAGCAACGGCATTACCGGGTCTGATTCGCAACAGTACGGTCTCACCGACTATATGCCGGTGGCCTATGTCGATTTCGACGCCAATGGGGTCCGCGGAGGTGGTGCCGTTGGAACGTACGTCGCCAACGTGCAGGGCGTTGACTTTGCCGGGATGCTGGGCTTCTGCAAGCGCGTCTCTGATACGACCGACGGACTGAGCAATACGATTGCCGTCATCGAAGACTCAGGCCGCCCGACCTCAAATGGTGGTTCTTATAACATTTCCGCCGGCGTGACCCTGGGTGGAACCCAGACGTACGACGCGACGCAACTGGCGGCTACGAAGAACAAGACACCGGCCGACGTGGGGACGGCATCCGGAATTTATGGCATACCGGGGCGCTGGGCCGACCCCGACAATGGGAGCGGCATTTCCGGTCCTCCGAATCTGACCGGGCAGTTCATTAACAACAACAAGAGCCCGGCCGGTGGTCCCGCTTCGTGCCTCTGGAACCTCAATAACTGCGGACCGAACGACGAACCGTTCAGCCTGCACGCCGGCGGCTGCCACGCGGTGCTGGGAGATGGCTCTGTCCGCTTCATCGCTGATTCTCTCAACTACAACCTCCTCCGGATGCTGGCGAACCCGAAGGACGGGGGAGCGATCGGCGACTACTAACCAACCTGACCACTCGCCGCATCGTTGCTGCGAGACAAGTTGACTGTTGACTGTTACGAAGTCCCCGTTCTGCGACGATCTGTTTCAGAACTGGGGCTTTCGTTACTTTGTCGGTGTAGCCTCGACGGGGCCGGGCAGGCTGTGCCCGGCACACTCGGCAGTCCGGCCAGGGCTTGACCAACGGGAAGCGCCAAGTGAAGAATAATCTCTGCGCGAGGGCGTGATCTCGAGACGGGCGGGCGGAATCCTCAACCACAGTTTCTCTTGAATGTGAGCGTGTGATGCGTTGTTTTGCGGTTCGCAATCGTGCACTGGGTCTGGCGTTCTGCGCCGTGATTGGTGGAGTTGGGCTGGCGGGTTGTGGGGGCGATGAGCTCAAACCCCCGCCGCTGTTTCCGGTGTCGGGGACAGTGACCTATCAGGGGAAACCTGTGCCGGGGGCGACGGTGGTCTTCATTCCGGAGGGCAAGGTGAAAGCGAAGGATCCAGCGCGGCTGCGGCCCTTTGGCACAGCCGACGAACAGGGGAACTACTCGATCGCGTGGAGCGAGGAGCATGAAGGAGCGGCGACAGGCAAATACAAGGTCGGCATCTCGGCTGTCGAAGCAGTGAATGACGAGGAGGGGGACAGCCAGACGAAGCCTGCCAACGCGATTCCCGACAAATACGGCAATCCGTCGACGTCGGGATTGACCGCGACTGTGACGGAAGACGGTGAAAACGTCTTCAATTTCGACCTGAAGTAGGCAAAGTTGCCCTGTCCGCTCTGCGGATCCGCGAGGATGTCGGGCGGCGATCAGCCGTAGGTCACGCTGTGCGTGACGCGAACGTCTCTGTGCCGTCAACGTCAACATCCCGTCATGCACAGCATGGCCTACGAAACGGGTGCGCTGGTCGCTCTGCGAATGCGCGTGGATGTCGGGTGGCAATCGGCCGTAGGTCACGCTGTGCGTGACGCGAACGTCTCTGTGCCATCAACGTCAGCATCCCGTCACGCACAGCGTGACCTACGAAACTACGAAACGGAAGACTGCTAGTCGCCCGGATTATTGAACACCGGAGTCGATTCCGGGGGGGCCACGACCTTCTTGACGACGGCCTTCTTCTTCGGCTTTCTCGCAGAGGTCCCGTTCATCAAGTACCAGGCGCCTCCGCCGATGACAGCGATCCCCAGGATGGCGCCGGCAATCATTTTGAGCGTGCCGCCGTCAATTCCTGATCCGCCGCTGAACATCGGGGGCTTCGATCTGGAGATCGGCCTAGCCATCATCAACATCGAGGAGGCCGGCGTCCGTTCGGCGATGTCGAGCAGCGTCTTGCCTTTCGGATGACCCAGGAGCACGAGTGCCCCCGCGACCGCGCGGCGGACACGAATATCCTGATCTCCCAGGTGCCGCTCGAGAGGCATGACCGCTTCTTTGTCACCGAGCTTGCCGAGCGCCGTGGCGATTTCGCAGCGCAGCGTCGCGTCAGCGCGGGCCAGCGATGCCAGGAGCGCCGTGCAGGCGGCGCTGGTCTCGACGGTCGTCGTCGATTCGGCCTCTTCCTCCGGCGGAGCAAAAGCCGGGGGGGCGGCCGCTGCATGAGCGGCATATTGCGGTGGGTCCTTTTTCCTGGTGGCAGGTTGTGGATACGCCGGGGAGGCCTTCGATCTGGTCTTGGCCGGCTCGGCCTGAGGGGTCCGCGGTGCGGCGACAGCCGGCTTCGGCTGCGATTGCCTGCCGACCGGGTTCGATCGGGTGGCCCCTGCCCGCTTTACGCGGAGCCGGGCCATGGGACTGTCGGGGAGCGACCTCGCAGATTGTGCCCCCGATACCGGCGCGCTCCGCTCCGGCCCTTTGAGCAGTTGATCGAGCAGGGCCGACGTGCAGGCGGCGCAATCTTCAGAGCCGGGCTCCAGCGTCGCACCACACAGCGCACATTTCGGTTCCTGACTCTCGATGAGTTGAGCGCCGTTCAGTTCAAATTCTTCTTCCGTCTCAACGACTGACTGGCCGCAGTCCCGGCAACGGATCATTCCCCGCCTGATTTCAACCCCGCAATGCGGACACGCCATCACTTCCAATGCATTGGCCAAGCCGTCCATTTTGACTCCTTCGCAAACGAAAACGTATCCGGGTTTGACGGCAATCGCCCGACATCCGTGGTCCTGTCGCGATCGCCGGCGTAATCATCCTCCGCCCGGTGGGAAAATCGCGGATTTCCGGGCGGAAACCGCCAGGGAGGTGGTTTGGCACTTCCCAGAGTTACTGCCGATCAGACCTGGGGGGAGTCTAATGACAGTCTATGAAGATATTGTGTGGATCAGGAAAAATCGGATGAGTTGCCGGCACACGGCGCAGCGGGAATGGCAAGTGCGCCCGTTAAGCGGTGGCGCCGCCGACCCGGCGACGGTCGGTCAGGCAATCACGTTGACGGCGGACACGACGTTTCTCCGGTAGCCCGACGCATGAGCGAGGGACGCGATGCGTGAAAGACGCTTGTTTTGCCCCGTGATAGCTCGACCCTCGCTGACGCGTCGGGCTACCAGGCGCCGGCGATCGCAGGATTTGCACGGCCGCAGCCGACCCCATCGGATCCAAACCGTGTCTGTGCACGACACGCCGCCGAGAATCTGGCTGAAATCCGGCTAATCGTTGTTGACGGCAGGGGCCGGAACGGCCGACGCGGCCGGTTTGACGACCTTCTTCGGAGCTGCTTTCTTCCTCGTCGGTCTCGACGGAGTCCGATTCATCCAGTAAAAGATCCCGCCGCCAATCGCGCCGATCGCGACGAGCGCGATCCCCAGTTTCTTGAGCATGTCGCTGTCGATGCTGGAGCCGCCCGAGTAGGACCTGGACTTGGGGATCGGCTTGTTCATCATCATGATCGACGCAGCCGGTTTCCGCTCGGCGATATCGAGCAGCGTGTTGCCTTTCGGATGACCGAGCAGCACGAGCGCACCGGCGACCGCGCGGCGCACGCGAATATCCTGGTCTCCCAGATGGCGCTCGAGCGGGGCCATTGCTTCTTTATCACCCAGCTTGCCCAGGGCCGTCGCGATTTCGCAACGGAGCATAGGATCGGCCTTGGCCAGCGACGCCAGCAGGGCCGTGCAGGCCGCGCTGGTTTCGACGGTTGTGGTTGTCGATTCGGGCTCTTCTTCTTCGTCAGCCGCAACGGGGGCGCGCATCTCGAC
>Ga0137463_1000399_pt1 | contig 15313 bp, 9 predicted proteins | sample EasRivERMGT800_2_FD_102333 | JGI IMG/M metagenome (GOLD analysis project Ga0137463, IMG submission 102333) | Soil microbial communities from meander-bound floodplain in the East River, Colorado, USA - East River MetaG ERMGT800_2 | ecosystem: Environmental > Terrestrial > Soil > Floodplain ...
CACCATTCCCGAAGACGGGCTGGTCCTCAATCCCAACCAGTTGTATCTGGGCCGGACGGTCGAGCGGACCGAAACGTTCAATTACGTGCCGATGCTCGAAGGTCGCTCTTCCGTAGGGAGGCTGGGGCTGTTCGTGCACATCACGGCGGGATTCGGCGACGTCGGGTTCCGTGGCTACTGGACGCTCGAAATGTTCGCCGTGCAGCCGGTGCGGGTTTATCCCGGCGTCCCCATCGCGCAGATCTTCTATCACGCGGTGCAGGGGGAGATCACCGACTACCACAGCGACAAATACCAGAACAACCACGACATCCAGCCGAGCCTGCTCTTCAAGGAATTCGAGCAGCACCGCGACCCCCAGATGCGTCTGGCGTTCGGCCAGGAAATGGCCCGCTGATCGGCGCAGTCGACCCAGCGAGCCGGTGGGTTCAACCTACCGGAATCGGGTCCAACGGCGAGTGCGGTACCGAAAAACAATTCGATTCGTCGCCCAGGCGCTTCGCGAGGTTGGAAGTCGAACGACGATTTCAGCCGGAAGAGCGAGTCACCCGACACCGCGGGGATAAACCCCGCGGCTCGCTACGTCGAAGGCGCCGGCGCAGTCGCCCCAGCGAGCCGGTGGGTTGATCCCACCGGAATCGGGTCCAACAGCGCGTGCGGCACCGAAAAACAATTCGATTCGTCGCCCAGGCGCTTCGCGACGTCGGAAGTCAAACGACGATTTCAACCGCGACAGCGATTCACCCGACCCCGCGGGGATGAACCCCGCGGCTCGCTGTGCCGAACACAGGTTGCGGTTGGTGGTGTTCCGGCGCGTTCATGTGGCGGATTGGCAACTTAAACTCGGCAGTCCCGGCAAGCGCCACCCGATTTCCGCCTGCGCCCGAAGAATGTCGCCCGGCAAGTTGGCAGCGACCGCGCACCTGACCTAGGGTTCATTCACGGTTGAGGGTGGCACAACCCCGCTCCCAGCCGGCACATCTTGCAGGCCTCACGGCCGCATGCACTTCGCTGAAAGACGGAAAGCCGACGCTCGCTCGACGGCAGCCGCTCGTGTTGCCGCCGCGCCTCGTCATCCACCGGAAGAAGTTCCGGCATTTGAACACGTTTGCGGGGCGGAATCATGGTGGTCTCTCTTCCTTTTCGCCGGTTTGTTCAGCGACTCTCCCCTTTCGTATTGCGTCGGCCCCGTGCCGGCCGGCTGCGCCGCCGCCCTCCGGAATGGCTCGTTGTGGCGGCCGATGTGGAAACGCTCGAAAGTCGCCAGCTCCTGTCCAGCATCGTCGTCACCAGTGCCTCCGGAGGACAGAACTACGCTTCGGGGGTTAAGGCGGGACAGCTCGATTCGACTCAAACAGCCGTGACGTTGCGCGACGCAGTCAACGCCGCCAACAACACCTCCGGAGCCGATACGATCTCGTTCGACTCGAATGTCTTTCCAGCCAACGCCGGAAACCCGACGACGATTGTTCTGGCCGGTGGCACGCCCCTGGATCTCTCGGATAAGTCGGGCGCGACGACGATCAGCGGGCCCGGGGCGTCGCAGGTCGCCATCAGCGGAGCCAATCTGAGCACCGTGCTGATCGTCGACCTCGGTGTGACTGCGACGGTCGACGGATTGACGATTACGGCGGGCAAGGGATCGATCAACCTCGGTGGCGGCCAGACCGGGGCCGGAGGGATCGACAATAACGGCACCCTGACCGTGAAGAACTCGGTGTTCAGCGCCAATGCGGGGGGGACATTCGGCGGCGGAATCTACAACAACAATGTCATTACGATCAGCGGCTGCACCTTCACCGGCAACTCGGCCCAGTTCGGCGGCGGACTCTACAGTGCCGGGAATGCCACGATCAACACCAGCACCTTCAACCTCAACTCCGCCGGGGCCAACGGGGCCGGGATCTACAACCTGGCCAGCGTCACGCTGGAAAACAGCACTCTGTCGAACAATAGTGCCGGCGCCAGCGGCGGCGGATTCTACAGCAACAACCACGCCACGGTCATCGACAGCACGATTGCGGGCAATTCGGCTGCAACCAGCGGCGGCGGTTTCATCAATCTGAACGTCGTGACCCTCGTCGACTGCACGATCGCCGGGAACTTCTCGACGCTGGGGGCCGGCGTTTACAACCCCTTCTCCACAGTGACGGTGTCGGGCACGATTATCGCCCAGAATTCCGTCAGTCCGGCGAATTCTGCAGCGCGCGACTGGGCCGGAGCGACCGCTACCGCCGGCAGCAGCTACAACCTCATCGGTGATGGAACCAGCAGCGGCCTCGTGAACGGCACGAACCACAATCTCGCTGGGACTTTTGCCAACCCGCTCAATCCGTTGCTCGCTCCGCTGGGAAACAACGGCGGTCCGACACAGACGATGGCCCTGCTGGCCGGCAGTCTGGCGCTGGACGCCGGCGGCACAACGATCCCCGTCGATCCGATCACCGGACTCCCCTTGCCCTTCGACCAGCGCGGCGCCGGTTTCAATCGAACCTTCGGCAGCGCGATCGACATCGGCGCACTCGAGCAGGTGTTCGTTCCGGTGACGGCCGGTGTGACGGCTCCCGGTGTGACGTACGGGCAGCATGGCCTCGTGACGGTGGCAGTCGTCCCCGCCAATGCCACCGGTGTTCTGTCGCTGTTCGTCGACGGCAGTTCGACGGCGATCGCGACGCACACACTGACCCCTGGAGACAATGGCAGCTTCATTTTCGACGTCGGCGTCCTGAACGCCGGCGCCCATAGCCTGCATGCCGTGTATGCCGCCACTGGAAACTTCGTGAGCAGCACGGCGGACGGGTCGCTGGTAGTGGCCCAGGCCAGCGCCACGATCAGCGCCCTCGGCTACAGCGTGACCTATGACGGTCAATTGCACACCGCGCCGGTGACGGCCGCTGGCGTTGGCGGCGTTGACCTGAGTTTCGACCTGACGCTGACCGGAACAGTGCACACGAGCGCCGGCACTTATGCCGACACCTGGTCATTCCACGACGCCTTTGGCAACTACGCCGACGCCAGCGGTACGGTGGGAGACAGCATTGCCCGGGCCAACGCGGCGATCAACGTCTCCGGATACGCCGTGACTTATGACGCGAACTCGCAGCTGGCGACTGGTCTCGCCACCGGCGTCGGTGGTGTCGACCTCAGTACAGGCCTCACGCTCAGCGGAACGACGCACACCAACGCCGGCACCTACGCCGACACCTGGACGTTTCATGACGGCAGCGGGAACTACAACGACGCCAGCGGGATCGTCAACGACAGCATCGCCAAGGCCAACGCCACGATCAACGTCATCGGTTACACCGGAACTTATGACGGGAATTCGCACTCCGCGACCGGAACGGCCAGCGGTGTGGCGGGTGTCGACCTGACCGGTGGCCTGACGCTGGCCGGAACAGCGCACGTGAACGCCGGAAGCTATGACAACGACACTTGGTCGTTTGCCGACGGTTCCGGCAACTACAACACCGCCAGCGGGACAGTGATCGACAGCATCGACCGGGCTAACGCCGCGATCCATGTCACCGGCTACAGCGTCACATTCGACGGAGCAGCTCACACGGTAACCGGTACGGTGACGGGTGTGGGGGGCGTCGACCTGAGCGCCGGCCTCGCGCTCAGCGGAACGACCCACACTAATGCCGGCGCGTATCTCGGCGACGGCTGGACCTTTACCGACGCGACCGGCAATTATAACTCGACGAGCGGCACTGTGGACGACAGCATCGCCAAAGCCAATGCCGCGATCAACGTCACCGGTTACAATGTGACCTTCGACGGACAGTCGCACACAGCGACCGGCACGGCCACGGGTGTGGCAGGTGTGGACCTGAGCAGCGGTCTGTCATTCGCCGCAACCAGCCACGCGAACGCCGGGATCTACACCGACGCGTGGACGTTCCACGATGGCACCGGCAATTACAATGATGCCTCGGGAACGGTGAATGACGCCATCGCCATGGCCAACGCGGCCATCTCGGTCAGTGGTTACAGCGTGACGTTCGACGGGAAATCGCACACGGCGACCGGTACGGCCACAGGGGTCGGGGGCGTTAACCTGGGCGCCGACCTGACGCTGACCGGAACGACGCACACGAACGCCGGGACTTATGCCGACACCTGGACGTTCCATGACGCGTCCGGCAACTACGCCGACGCGAGCGGCACCGTGAGCGACAGCATCGGCAAGGCCAACGCCACGATCAACGTCAGCGGTTTCAGCGGCACCTACGATGGCGCCTCTCACGGCGCGACGGGGTCCGCGACCGGTGTCGGGGGTACGAACCTCGGCGGCCAGCTCAATCTGGGCGCGACCTTCAAGAACGCTCCCGGCGGGACGGCCCACTGGACGTTCAGCGGCGGCACGAATTACAACGACGCTGCGGGCGATGTGACCATCATCATCACAGCCCGGACGGTCACTGGTTCCATCACGGCCGCCAATAAGGTGTTCGACGGTACGACCGCGGCCAAGATCAGCAGCTCGTCACTGGCCGGCGCGGTCGCCGGCGACGACGTACATCTGACGGTTGGACCGGCCAACTTCGCGAACGCGAACGTCGGCACCTGGACGGTGACGGCCACGGGCCTGGGCCTCTCCGGTGCTGCTGCCGGCAACTACAAGCTGGCGTCAAGCACAGCGACAACGACGGCGAGCATTACCTCGGCCAATCCGCCCAGTAATACGCCCCAGCCGCTCACTGCCAGCCTCAGTACAGTTCCCGTAATCAACATCTCCAACGACGGGTTCCTGGCGTTCAAGTTCAGCACTGTGAAGGGAATCGCCAATGGACAGAGCCTCTGGCAGCTCTTCAACGGTGTGCAGTTCAGCCTCAAGATCGGATCGACCGTCTACTCCGTCAAATCCACGGCGTATGTCCTGGGGGGATCGGTCTACGTGGGTTGGCGCATTGATCAGCCGCTGCGCGCCGTCCTGGCCGGGCTGTTGAATCATGCCACACCCTCGGCCAAGACGACGATCAGCCTGCAGGTCTCTGCCACGTCGCGTGACGGGAAGTACACGCTGGGGGGCACTGTCCAGACCAGCATCTTTCAGCAGGGAAACCCATGGCACTGGTTCGGCTTTGATAAGTCCGGCAAGTCGAAATGACATCCGTCGCTGATCATGGAATGACCAGTCACGGAATCTCGAAACCCGTGCCGCTGTTGCGCCACTGCTCTGAAAAAAAATTGACCACCGCTTGCTGGAAAGAAGGTTGCCAGGGGGCGGTGTGGTGGTCGCCGTCACAGGTGGCTGAACGCGAGTTTGGGATCACCTCCAGGAGCCGCGCGACCGACTGATTGGCCAGGTCCCCCTTTCCGTTGAGGACCAGCACCGGCACTTTGACCTGACGCAAAGGTTCGACGGGAACCTGTTCTGCAACCGCGCCGCGCACTACCGCCGCGAGAACCTTCGGGTCGCCCCCCGTCGACCGCACCAGGATCGCGCTGGCTGACTTTGGCTTTTCGGCTTCGGTCCCCACGGAATCCAGCGACTTGGCGAGGGCCTCGGCATGGGCGCGCATGGTGAACGGCCGGGTCAGCCCTTCGGGGACGGGGTATTTCTCGGGGAGGTCCACCACTTCTCCTTCCAGAATATACTGGGCGACTCCGGCGAGGATCGCCGACCTGACCTGACGGGCACCGAGTGCGAGCAGCCTGGCGGCGGTGACTGAGCCCATCGAATAGCCGAGCACGTCCACGGCATCAAGGCCCAGGTGACGGACCAGGGCGATCACATCGCGGGCCATCGCCGAGTCAGCGTAGGCCGCGGTGTTCTGAGGTTTGTCCGAGGCGCCAAAACCGCGCGAATCCGGGACGATGACGCGGGCGCCGGCCTCCCGCAGGCGCACAGCCAGGCCCGGCCTCCCCTCGGCCGGCGGTGCGGGGAGCGGCGGCGCGGCCCCCATCTGCTCGCGAATCATTGCATGCTGCCGCTCCAGCTTCGGCAGCAGCCGGTCGAAGTCTCCATAGTTGTCCTGGCCACCCATTCCGAAGCCGTGCAACAGGATGACCGCTGGTCCTTCCCCCTCGTCGGAATAGACGATCTTCTTCCCGTCGAACGATGTGAACGAGAAGGGGCCCGCGGTGGCCCCCGCCCGTCTCGCCTCCTGGCCGAATGCCTGCGACCCGAGGACTCCTCCGGCGGCCGTCCAGACAAGCCCCGTGCCGGCGCAGGCGATACAATTCATAAACCCGCGACGATCCACTCCACCTCCGGCGCCCTTTTGATCCCGGGCCTTGTGATCCGGCTCAGTCTGTTCAGTGCGGTTTGTGTCAGTCGCTCCCTCACCGTGCAGGATCGCGGTTTCGATGTAGCCCCAGATGGGCCGGGAGTCATATTTCGCCCCGAACTGAGCGACGAGAGTGTCCCCCCGCTCTTCCCAAATCCGTTTCATGGCTTGTTTGATTCCCGGGTCGCCCCCCGTCGATTGGTTCACCAGCTCCTGCCAACGCGTGGCCAGGGCCTGAACCTTCGGATCGGCCGGGTCGGTCCCTTGTTCCATCTCGGTGCGAATGAGTGCAATCAGCTCGACCCAGCATTCCTGCATTTGGTTCAGTTTCTCCGGACCAGCCTCTGCACGCCCCTCCTTGATCGCGGCCATCTGTTCGGCTGTGAAATATTTTTCCGCCAGAGTGTCCAGCATTGTCATCTCCTTGATCGTACTCAGGAACTCGTCCGCGGAGACCTCCTCTGCGGCGCTTAAGTGGGATGCGACCGTCTCGAGCCGTTGGCAGAGTTTCCGCTGTGATTCGATTTGTTCACGAAGGCGGACAAGATGGATTCTGACGATCTCCAACGGCGAGAAGCCGGGCTGGTCCAGGCATCGCTTGACCTCTTCCAGGGAGAAGCCAAGTTGCCGGAGCGAGAGCACCTGCTGCAACCGCGCGACATCGCTGGCCGAATAGAGGCGGTATCCGGCCCCCGTGTGCAGGGAGGGCTTCAGCAGGCCGATCGCGTCGTAATGGTGCAGCGTCCGGACCGTCAGGCCCGTCCGCTGTGACAATTCGCCCACCTTGAGGGGCTCGAAGCGCATGTCGATCTCTCCTATCGGGACTATGGGGGAATGACGGCAACGTCGGCATGTTACGGCCTGACGTAACGTGAGGGTCAAGAGCCGTTTTTTAGAAATTGTCGAATTCCGGGAAATCCAGAGGACACACAAGAGACGGTCCCTGCGTCCGGGCATGTTGATCAACCAGCCCCACGGAATCTGGTTCGGCCTCGCCCGAACTCCTGTCGGGAAATACAATAACGACAACACGGGCGGAAATTTCCAACAGGACCGCTCCCGGCGACGTAAGTATTGCCTGTCGCAGGGAGTTACCGCATGATTCGAATGGCCGAGCCAGAAACGCGTTCGATCGATGAAGCTTATCCGCCCGGCGGAAGCGTCAGCGATGCGCGCCTGGTCGATGAGGTCCGGCACGGCGATCATTCGGCGTTTGAAACCCTCGTGCTCCGCTATGAGAACCGGCTGATGGGGGTGCTCCTGCGATTTGTCCGCGATCGCGAACTAGCTCGCGATCTGGCACAGGAAACGTTTTTAAGGGTTTACGAACGGCTGGATCAATTCGATCCGTCTCGGCGGTTCGGTCCCTGGTTGTTTCGGATCGGGGTCAATCTGGCGCTCGACTACATGCGGAAGCGCAAGCGCCGCATCTGGCCGTCGCTGTTCAGTGACAGCCGCGCCGAAAGAGGACCCGATCCGGCCGTGGCCGACCCCCGCGAGTCGCTCGACCTGGAACAGGAAGTGCGCCGTGTCCTGGACGCGATCCCCGAAAAATATCGGGCCGTTCTGATTTTGCGTGATTTGGAGAATTTTTCGACGTCGGAAATCGCCGCCATCATGCACCGTAAAGAAGCGACGATTCGCTGGCGTCTGGCGGAGGCGCGCATGCGCTTTCAGGAGATCTGGGAGCGCCGCACGTCGTCCGGTGCGTCAACTGCCGTCATTGATGATTTAACCGACAGCCCCCATGAAATTCAGCGTGAGACCGATGAACTGGAAACCTAGTTGTCGCAACACCCGCCGGCTGTTGTCGCTCTGGGCGGGCAACGATCTCGAGCCGCATCAGTGTGCGATCGCCGAACGGCACCTGGCGGTTTGTCCTCCCTGTCGCAAAGTCTGGGAGAACCTCCAGAACTCGCAGCGAGCGCTCGAGCGAGTCCTTGAGCAGGCCGGTCCGGTCGTGGCGGGAGAGCGGCGGAGTTCGGTCTGGCCGGGCGTTTCCCGGCATCTGCGGTCGATCGACGAACAGGCAGTCGCGCCGAACTGGCGCGACTGGCTTCCCGCCGGCGCAGTGGCGGCCGCGTGTCTGGCGCTGATCAGTCTGGTGTTGCCCGACGTGCGGTCGGGGGGCGATATGGCCAATTACGGTTCGACTCCCGTCATCATCTCGTACCCGGCAGTGGGGGAGCCGTCCGATCCCCGCGACATCGGCCAGGTTCCTCTGGGCCTGCACAAGGAATCGGGGCAGCCGTTGCCGCTGCAGCCATTCCGGCTTCGTGATATCGAAGGCCCACGCAATTTCTGAAGCCCGCCTGAGGATTCCGACGGATGCCCCTGTTTGAATATCGCTGCGCCGCGTGCTCTCACGATTTTGAACTCCTGATTCGCGCAGGGGATCGGCCCACTTGTCCCTCCTGCGGGACGGTGTCGGTCGAAAAGCTGTTGAGTGCCGCCGCAGCGCCCGCAGCTACGGATTCTCGAGCGCTCCCCATCAGTTCGGCCTGCCCTCCGGGGAACGTCCCGTGCAGTCCGACCTGCTGCAGGCTGGGTTGACTCGGCGGACGATTCCCCGCACCATCAACACCTGGGAATCGCCCAGTCCATTGTTCGCCCCGCCGACATTTCAGCGCCCGAGTTCCCGCTGATGGGAATTGTGTGCCCCATTTGTGGATACCGGTCGGCGGCCGCCAGATTCGAACCCGGGGTCATTTTTACGACAGGTTTTGAAATTGATGGGGGTCTCGATCGTTGCCGCCGCCGATCCCGAGCTGCAGCATGCGGCGCTCGCGGTGCTCTACAGCCGCTTGCCGGCCAGTGAACGGGAAGGACAGTTGGCCGAGACTCTTGCCGCCGCCGCACGCCAGGAATTTTCGCTCGACGATTTGCTGGTGGCTGAAGCGGCCGGACAGATCGTCGGTGCGATTTTGGCGGTTCGGCGGGCGGGAGGTGCGGCATTTCTGTGGCCTCCCGTGGTCCATGACGGTCCCTTTGCTGCCGAGGCTGAGCGCGTGCTTCTCGAAGCGGTCGGCCGGCGTGCCGACGACCGGGGGGTCGTCTTTCTGCAGTGCCTGCTTGATCCGTCCGATGTCGCCGGGCGGGAAACCCTCGAGCGGGGGGCAATTCCGTATGTGACCGATCTGATCCTGCTCTCCCGGTCGTTGCGAGGTGAACTTCCCAGGCCGTCGGTTGCCGATTTGTCGGTCGAGACCTACTCGGCCGCCGAAAACTCCCGGTTTGCGGCACTCGTGGCCAGCACGTACGAGGGAACTCTCGACTGCCCGGTACTCGCGAGCCGCCGGACCGGCGAGGAATCGCTCGAATCTCATCGGGCCACGGGTCAGTTTCACGACGAGGCGTGGAGAATTTACAGTCGCGGCGCGGCCGATGCGGGGATTCTGCTCCTGGCTGAACATGCGGATCGTAACGTGTGGGAAGTTTCGTATCTGGGAGTCATTCCGGAAGCGCGGGGCCGCGGGATTGGCAAGGCAATTCTTTGCGATGGACTGGCATTCGCGGCCGCCTCCGGCAGCAGTGCCATCGAAATCGCCGTCGACGCGGGAAACCTGCCCGCGCTGCGCTTGTATCGTGCGCTCGGATTCGCGGAACAGCGGCGTTACGCGGTGCATTTGCGGTTGCGCGGATGATGGCACTGCACGCTCGTGGAATTCGAGATTTCAGCCTGAAAAACGTCACCGCGGTTGCGAGGGCGCTGCACGAGGCGGTTCGATCAGACAGTCTCTCCGCCACAATCCCGCGGAAATCGCCCTGTTCTTCAAACATTGCCTCACGACGCAGAGGCCTGCGAAAAAAAATTGACAGGTTTTGCACAACGACGTCTGCGATTGCGTCGCGCGCGAACGATTGAAAAGGCGCGCTGCCTGTCGCAGGAAATGCGAGAATTCTGCGATGCTCGGGATGAGCATTCAAAGTTTTTTTTTTTTCGTTTGACAGCAGCGCCCGGACGGATACTATCTGCTTCACCGAGTGAGTGAGATGTCGCTCCGGTCGATACGGAGAAGCTGTGGTGCAACCGGCTTCAATTTCCCGAATCCATCGGAGTTCGCTTTTTTTTACATGCCGCACGCGACGCAGGGGTGCGCCTGGCAGGTCGCGACAACGGTGGTCTTGCGCAGTCATCGGATGGACCGCAGGCGGGCCTGACCCGTAGCGAGACAGAAGAGGCAGTGGAAGCCGCGCTGTCAATTTGCCCGTATCCCCGGCTGGTCCGTGCGCGATGGAGGGTCGCAAGATGCAGCCCAATTGCGCGGTCGCCCTGGTGCAGGAACCCGCTCAGGATGAAGCTGTTATTGAGGTGCTGATCAGTCTGATCGGCGAGCGTCAATTCGATCACTGGTTTCGACGCAAAACCCGGCTCCTGGTTGTCAATCAGGAACTGGTGGTCTTCGCTGCCAGTCCGTTTCTTCAGAAGTGGATGCAGAAACAGCATCGGACCGTTCTGGCGGAGGCGGCCCGCTCCGTCATCGGACCGGCCGCCGTCGTGCGCTACGAACTGGATGCCGCCTTGGCGGCTGGCAGTCTGGAATCGCCGGTCGAGGTCCCTGCCGGCTCTGCGTTGGTCGCATCGGGTGCGCTGGTCAAGTTGGCCGAGCCGCGCTCTGCGGCTGCCAGCGCCGTTCCGCAGCGCCCGGGGCGCCGGTTTGCCGACCTGGCTGACCTTGTTGTGGGTGACTGCAATCGGCTGGCGCTGACAGCGGTCCGGCAGTCTGCGGAACGGGCGGACGGCGCCGCCGGGCCGCTGTTCATCTACGGACCGGTCGGTTCGGGCAAATCGCACCTCCTCGAAGGATTGTATCGCGATATCCGTCGCGCGAATTCCGCGTTGCAGGTGTTGTTTCTGACTTCCGAACAGTTCACGAATTACTTCACTCAAGGGTTGCGGGATCACTCCCTGCCGGCTTTCCGGCAGCGATTTCGCACGGTCGACGTGCTGCTCGTGGATGACATCGACTTTCTCGACGGCAAGCGCGCCGTGCAGGAAGAATTTCTGCACACCTTCCAGCAGCTCGAAAGCCATGGAAAGCTGGTGGTTGCCTGCGGTGATCGGCACCCGCGGCTGTTGACGAAAATCAGCGACGAACTCAAGACGCGATTTCTGTCGGGAATGGTCTGCCGGCTGGAACTTCCCGATCTGGAAACTCGCGAGCGCATTGCCATCAGCAAGGCCGGCCGTCTGAACGCCGATCTCAGCCCCGAAACGCTGAAATTTGTCGCCCGGCGGTTCACCAGCAGCGTGCGCGAACTCGAAGGAGCGCTCCATTGTCTGCAGGTCTACCACCGGATGACGGGCAAACGCGTCGGCGTGAGCGCCGCCCGCGAGGTGCTCGAAGATCTCGAGCGCGACTGCCTCAAGGTGGTCCGCATGGCCGATATTGAGCGTGCCGTGTGCGAAATGTTCGGGGTCGATGCGGCCGATCTCAAGTCCCCGGGGCGGACGCGGTCGGTGAGTGAGCCGCGAATGCTGGCGATGTACCTGGCGCGCCGGCACACGCGGGCGGCGTACAGCGAGATCGGTCAATACTTCGGCGGTCGGAATCACGCCACCGTCATCTCCGCCGATCGCAAGGTCGCCACCTGGCTCGACCAGAACCTGCAGGTCAAGGTGGCCTCGCAGAGCTGGCGGCTCAAAGATGTCCTCGAGACGCTCGAACAACAACTGCTGGCAGGTTGAACTCCGCGGCTTTCGACAATGCCTGAACTTCCCGAAGTCGAAACCATGGTGCGGGGGATCAGGGAGGCCGTCGAGGGGCGGCGGATCACGGCGTTCCTCAAGTGTCCTTGCCGATGCCGGCCGATGCTGCTGCGCCCGGGCCTGGCAGCGATCAGGCGCCGCAGCGAGGGGCAGACGATCACCGCCGTGCGTCGCCGCGCCAAGCGGGTTGTCCTCGAACTTTCGGGAGGAAGTGCCTTCGTGATCGAACCCCGGATGACAGGCCTCGTGCTGCTGGCCGATCCCCCCGATCCCGAACATCTGCGATTCGAATGGCGCCTCGACGGAAAGCAGAAACCGAAATCACTCTGGTTCTGGGATCGCCGCGGGCTCGGAACCGTGCGGCTCCTGGCGCCGGCCGAGATCGCCGAACTCCTGGGAGAAAAGTATCTGGGACCCGACGCGCTCGAGATGACGGCCGCCGAATGGATTCTCCGCTGTCGCAAGACGTCGCGGCCGATCAAAGTGGCCCTGCTCGACCAGAAACTGGCCGCCGGGATCGGCAACTTGTACGCGAGCGAAATCCTGCATCTGGCGGGCATTCATCCGGGCCGCCGAGCCGATCGGCTCTCGGAAAAGCAGATCACGCGCCTGGCCGCCTGCGTTTGCGAAGTGCTCGCCGACGCGATCCGCCACGAGGGTTCGACCCTTGCGGACGGTACTTACCGCAACGCACTCAACCAGGCGGGTGACTATCAGAATGCGCATCGGGTCTACGACCGCGCGGGCGAGCAGTGCCTGACCTGTCAGGGGCCCCCGATCCGCCGCATTGTGCAGGCTCAGCGCTCCACATTCTTCTGTCCGGCTTGTCAGAAGTGAAACGGCCCCCCATCGCTTCGTCGAATGCGCCCGCACGCTCGCCCCAGCGAGCCGGTGGGTTTATCCCACCGGGATCGGGTCCATCGGCACGTTCGCCTCTGGCTGACACCTTGTACCCGGCAGGCGCTCCGCGCGGTTGGAAGTCGAACTGTCATTTTGACTGTCGCGACAGGTCACCCGATCCCGCAGGGATAAACCCTGCGGCTCGCTACGTCGAATGCACCCCGGCCCGAAAGTGCGGTCCGCACGCAAATGTCCCCGCCACCCCCGCGGAGTTCCGTTTCCGCCAGCCGGTTGAGCGGATATGATACGAGCGCATGTCTTATCGCACGTTCAAGCGCCTGATGGGGGAAACGAGCCTCGAGCGGAAGTGCCGCTTCCTCTTCGGCGGCGGTCTCCTGATTCTGATCACCGGCAGCTTTTATCTCTACGGCCGGCTGACTTCGGGGCTGGTGGATGAGCAGAACCGGATCACGGGGCGACTGCTCGTGATGCCGATCATTCTCAAGAAGCACTGGGAATGGTCGGAGAAGAAGAATCTCGAAACCGATTTCATTCATGTCATCGATGCGATGTCGAAAGAGCTGCAGCCGGTCGACCTGGCCGACTACCGGTGGGACCTGCTCAAGTATGACCGCGACGCTGCACAGCAGATTTCCAGCGACCAGACCGACTACAAAGCACTGCACGAATTGATGCTGGGGAAGCGCGAATGGTCGCGGACGACTGAGAATCCCGAGGGGAAGCGGGAATTCCACTACTATGGCGCGGTCCGCGCTTCGCACTCCTGCCTGCAATGCCATAACGAGAACATGGGTCAGCAGGTTGCCGAAGGCGATCTCCTCGGGATGGCCAAGGTGATCTTTCCGATGGCCCCCACCGAAAAGATGCTGGCGTTTAACAATGCCATGCTGCTCACGACGGCGATCGTGACCACCTTCCTGGCGATGGTGGCGATCTTCACCATCGCACGCTACGTCATCGTCAAGCCAGTCATGCACCTGAAGGAAGTCAGCGACGCGATTTCGCGCGGCAATCTCGATCGCCGCGCCGACATCCGCACAGGCGACGAATTCGAAGAGCTCAGCCAGGCTTACAACCGCATGTTGCGGCATCTGGTGGCCGTTCAGGAAGAATTGCGGCAGGTGAACACCGCCCTCGACACCAAAGTCGACGAACTGGCCCAGGCCAACATGCAGCTGTTTGAACTGAACAATATCAAGAATGAATTCATGGCGACGATGACGCACGAGTTGCGCACGCCGCTCAACAGCATTCTGGGTTTTTCCGACGTGCTGGCCGGCGCCGACAACCTGAATGAGAAACAGCAGCGCTACGTCAAGAACATCCAGACCTCGGGGAAAGACCTGCTCACGCTTGTCAACGACATCCTCGATCTGGCGAAGATTGAAGCCGGCAAGATGGATCTGCACATTGTCGAGTTCTCGATCGGCGATCTGGTCGAACGGCTCTCGGGAATGATGAAACCCCTCGCCGAACGCCGCAATATCGAGCTCACCTGCGAGATCGACCTGCGGTTGCCGCTCCTGGTGCAGGACATCGGCAAGATTCAGCAGATCGTGTACAACCTCCTCTCCAACGCAGTCAAGTTCACTCCCGAAGGGGGGCGCGTGCAGCTCAACGCGAATCTGCGCGACGAGACGACGTTTGAACTGATCGTCGAAGACACGGGGGTGGGAATTCCCCTGGAAGACCAGGAAACGATTTTCGAGAAATTCCGCCAGGGAAACACGACTCTCGGCAGCGGGCAGAGCCCGCTCACGCGCGAATTCGCCGGGACGGGCCTGGGGCTCTCGATCGTGCGAGAGCTGTCCAAGCTTCTGGGGGGCGACGTCAAGCTCGCCAGTGAACTCGGCAAGGGGAGCAAGTTCACCGTCTGGTTGCCGATGATCCTCAAGGGACAGCCGCGCCCGTTGGCTGAGGTCCTGGCCCGACCGTTCGACCTCGAGCAGTTTCGCAAGGGGGATCGGGCGCTGGCGGCGACGGCCGCCGATGCTGGCACTACCGCGTAAATTCCCACTGCATCCGCCGCAGCATCTCGGCTTCGAGGATTTCGTCCCGGCCGCGCGGCACCCAGCCCGAGGGGGCGGACTGTCCGACAACCAGATCGAGATCGCGCCTGAGCGGATTGGCCTGGTGGAATGTAGCGCCACCGGCGGTGTTGTTGGCCACCCCCGGCAGGTCTTCGATCCATTTGAGCACTTCCACGCTCACGAGGTAACCTCCCTGTGCCGGGGTTACGTTGACGAACGCCTGGCGGCGAATCGACTGGAGCGTGCTTTCCATTCGATTCTCGAGCCCATAGGAATCTTTATGCCACGGTTCGAGCAGGCTCGATCCGACTTTAAACCGCGTTTCGATGACGCCGGGTTGCGATCCGACGATCCGGTTCTCGCGCGCAATGTCGAAATATTCGTGAACGACATTGACCGTTCGCTCCCAGAGTTCGTTCTCGTTACTGGCGGGAACGAAAATCGGATTGCCGGCCACCGCCGGAGGGCGATTAAAG
>Ga0137463_1000400_pt1 | contig 15299 bp, 10 predicted proteins | sample EasRivERMGT800_2_FD_102333 | JGI IMG/M metagenome (GOLD analysis project Ga0137463, IMG submission 102333) | Soil microbial communities from meander-bound floodplain in the East River, Colorado, USA - East River MetaG ERMGT800_2 | ecosystem: Environmental > Terrestrial > Soil > Floodplain ...
AATATTAGTGATCTTGATAATATCGCCGATGATCTCGGGTAGATTTTTTTTGGTCAGCAATGCATTTACAAACCCAACCTCGTTAGGCACGTGCTGATTAAATAATACACGGCCCACTGTTGTTTCTATTAATCTATGTTCAAGCAAACCATCCGCATTGCGGATATTTGTTTTCACTTTTATGTACGCATGCAGATCGACTACACCTTCATTGTACGCAATGATGACTTCTTCAGTTGAATAAAATATCTTGCCTTCGCCTTTTACTTTTTCTGCCTCAGTTGATTTTTTACCCTTGGTAATGTAATACAACCCCAATACCATGTCCTGTGATGGAAGTGTAATGGGTGTACCATTTTGCGGATTCAAAATATTATGAGAAGAAAGCATTAATAACTGGGCTTCCAATACAGCGGCATTGCTCAATGGAACGTGAACAGCCATTTGGTCACCATCAAAGTCAGCATTGAAGGCAGTAGTTACCAATGGGTGTAATTGTATGGCTTTACCCTCAATCAATTTTGGCTGGAATGCCTGTATGGACAACCTGTGCAAGGTGGGGGCACGGTTAAGCATTACCGGGTGACCTTTCAGAATATTTTCCAGAATATCCCAGATCACAGCCTCTTTTTTGTCAACAAGTTTTCTTGCCGACTTCACTGTTTTTACAATACCCCTTTCAATTAATTTGCGAATAATAAAAGGCTTGAATAATTCTGCAGCCATATCCTTCGGCAAACCACATTCATGCAATTTCAATTCAGGGCCCACCACAATTACAGAACGGCCTGAATAGTCAACACGTTTACCAAGAAGGTTTTGACGGAAGCGACCCTGCTTACCTTTTAATACATCGCTTAGTGATTTTAACGCACGGCCACCTTCTGCTTTTACAGCATTTGATTTTCTTGAGTTATCAAATAAACTATCTACAGCTTCCTGCAGCATACGTTTTTCGTTACGAAGAATTACTTCAGGAGCTTTGATCTCTAATAATCTTTTCAAACGATTATTACGAATAATCACACGGCGATAAAGATCATTCAGGTCAGAAGATGCAAAACGGCCGCCATCCAGGGGAACCAACGGACGCAGTTCCGGCGGAATTACGGGAATATATTGCATTACCATCCATTCAGGACGGTTAGTAATTCTTGAATTGGCATCACGAAAAGCTTCAACAACACTCAACCTTTTTAATGCATCAGCTTTACGTTGTTGCGAGGTTTCAGTTGCTGCAGCATTGCGCAGGTCAAATGATAATTGGTCAAGATCTATCCGTTGCAGCAGATCATGAACAGCCTCAGCACCCATCTTAGCGATGAACTTATTCGGATCATCATCAGCCAGGTACTGATTATCTTTTGGCAAAGCCTCCAGTATATCCAGATATTCTTCCTCTGTCAGCAGGTCACCATAATTTTGACCCTTATCTGCACGAAGTCCCGATTGTATTACTACAAATCTTTCGTAGTAAACAATGCTTTCCAATTTTTTAGAACTTACTCCTAACAGGTAACCAATTTTATTTGGCAAGGATTTAAAATACCATATGTGAACAACGGGAACAACTAATTTGATATGTCCCATTCTTTCACGGCGAACTTTTTTCTCTGTAACCTCCACACCGCAACGATCGCACACAATACCTTTATAACGAATACGCTTATACTTTCCGCAGGCGCATTCATAATCTTTCACCGGTCCAAAAATTCTTTCGCAAAACAAACCATCACGTTCCGGTTTGTAAGTACGATAGTTAATGGTTTCAGGTTTCAAAACTTCGCCGTAGCTTCTTTCAAGAATCGAATCAGGAGAAGCCAAACCAATGGTAATTTTAGAAAATGTTGGCCTCGGGCGATTTTCTTTTTTGATAGCCATATTTCGATTTACGATTTTAGATTTTAGATTCAGATTTTGTTACCAGCATCCTGTTCTTTACTCAACTTCTGTTGTGCCATGTCCGCCGCCAGGGCTTTGGCAGGCGCGGTCACTCCCTTGTACGTTCGGTAATTCTATTCGGCAATTGTGAACATTCATTATTCACGATTGACTATTCACTTTACTCGAACTTCAGATCAAGTCCCAATCCTCTCAACTCGTGTACCAATACATTGAATGATTCAGGAATTCCGGCCCGCGGAACATTGTCACCTTTCACAATGCTTTCATAAGTCTTTGCACGACCAATGATATCATCAGATTTAATAGTAAGCAGTTCCTGTAAAATGTTTGAGGCTCCATAAGCTTCCAATGCCCACACTTCCATTTCCCCAAAACGCTGACCACCAAACTGAGCCTTACCACCCAGCGGTTGTTGAGTAATCAAACTGTAAGGTCCGATAGAACGGGCATGCATTTTATCATCCACCATGTGATGAAGCTTGATCATATAGATAACACCTACCGTAGCTTTTTGATGGAAGCGTTCACCGGTTTCACCATCATATAAATAAGTGTGACCGTATTTAGGTATCTCGGCTTGCTGACAATAATCAGCAATTTCATCAACGGTAGCCCCATCAAAAATCGGCGTTGAGAATTTTATCCCAAGTTTTTGGCCTGTCCAGCCAAGAACAGTTTCATAAATCTGTCCAAGATTCATACGACTTGGCACACCCAGAGGATTTAATACAATATCAACCGGCGTTCCATCTTCAAGGAAAGGCATGTCCTCTTCACGAACGATTTTGGCAACAATGCCTTTATTACCGTGACGACCAGCCATTTTATCTCCTACTTTCAGCTTACGCTTAACAGCGAGGTAAACTTTTGCAAGTTTCAATACGCCAGCCGGCAATTCATCACCAATGGAGATGTTGAATTTTTCTCTCTTGTATCTCCCCAATTCTTCATTGTACTTAATACTAAAGTTGTGCAACAGAACATTGATCTGCTCATCTACTTTTTTATCGCCAGTCCATCCCAGGGGATTCACGTTCTGGTAATCGATTCCCGTAAGGTTCTTTGCTGTGAATTTTGCACCCTTACCAATCAACACTTCGCCAAAATTGTTGCTGACGCTGGCAGAAGAATGATCTCTTAAAAGCACTTGCAATTTTTCCAGCAATACTTCCATCAGGTCAGTTTCATTTTTCTCATGTATCTTTTCCAGTTTCTCCAACGCTGCTTTCTCTCTTACTTTGGCATTCTTATCTTTCTTTGCTCTCTGGAATAATTTTTTGTTGATCACTACACCTTCCACACCATTTGGTGCTTTTAAGGAAGCGTCTTTTGCATCCCCTGCTTTATCACCAAAAATTGCACGCAATAATTTTTCTTCCGGCGTAGGATCGCTTTCTCCTTTCGGAGTGATCTTACCAATGATGATGTCGCCTTCTTTTATCTGTGCGCCAATCCTGATAATACCATTCTCATCAAGGTCTTTTGTTGCTTCTTCGGAAACGTTAGGAATATCAGGTGTCAATTCTTCTTCACCCAATTTGGTATCACGAACTTCCAGCTCATATTCTGAAATATGAACAGAAGTAAATAAATCTTCTTTCACAACTCGTTCACTGATTACAATAGCGTCTTCAAAATTGTAACCCTTCCATGGCATGAAGGCCACTTTCAGATTTTTACCAAGCGCCAGTTCACCATTTTGAGTAGCATACCCTTCCGTGAGAAAATCTCCCTCTTTTACCTGCTGGCCTTTTTTAACAGCAGGCTTAAGGTTAATGGAGGTTTCCTGGTTAGTTTTAATAAACTTGGTCAGCCTGTATACTTTTAGGTCATCTTCAAAGCTTACCAGTTTTTGAGTTTCATTTCTATTATACCGTACATGAATTTCGTTGGCATCTACATATTCAACCACACCGTTTCCTTCTGAATGAATCTGGATTCTTGCATCCCTTGCCGCTTTTCCTTCGAGTCCTGTACCGACAATAGGAACGTCGGGACGAATCAACGGAACAGCCTGGCGTTGCATGTTTGATCCCATCAATGCACGGTTGGCATCATCATGTTCAAGGAATGGAATTAATGACGCACTTAAACCAACGATCTGGTTTGGCGCCACATCCATAAACTCTACCTCAGTTTTATCAAGAATCGGGAAATCACCTGTCTCGCGGCTTACCACCTTTTCTTCTACAAAATTTCCTTTTTCATCAAGAGGTGAGTTTGCCTGAGCAATCTTTGCTGTATCTTCTTCCTCTGCACTCAGGAATGTTAATTCTTTCATATTCACTTTACCAGATTCAACTTTGCGGTAAGGTGTCTCGATAAAGCCCATTTCATTGATCTTGGCATGCACACAAAGCGTGGAGATCAAACCAATGTTTGGACCTTCAGGAGTTTCGATTGTACACAAACGGCCATAGTGAGAATAGTGTACGTCACGCACTTCGAAGCCGGCTCTTTCGCGGCTTAAACCTCCGGGACCAAGTGCTGAGATACGACGCTTGTGAGTGATCTCCGATAATGGATTTGTCTGGTCAAGAAACTGCGACAACTGCGATGTTCCAAAAAAAGAATTGATCACAGATGAAAGTGTTCTTGCATTGATCAGGTCAACAGGTGTGAATACTTCGTTATCACGTACATTCATCCTTTCACGAATCGTTCTTGCCATACGGGCAAGACCTACTCCAAACTGGGCATATAACTGTTCACCTACTGTACGCACACGACGATTACTCAAATGATCGATATCATCAATCTCGGCTTTACCATTTGTTAAGCGAACGAGATATTTGATGATCTCGATAATATCTTCTTTTGTTAATGTTTTTTGTTCAAGCGGAGCATTAAGACCAAGTTTTCTATTAATCTTATAGCGGCCAACTTCACCAAGATCATAACGCTTATCACTGAAAAATAATTTATCAATAATACCCCTGGCAGTTTCATTATCGGGAGCATCAGCACCACGTAACTGGCGGTAGATATGCTGAACCGCTTCCAGTTCACTGTTAGAAGTGTCTTTATTTAAAGTGTTATAAATAATGGCGTAATCACCACCCACATCTTCTTTTTGAATAAAAACACTTTTTACATCCATGTCCACCATCATGTTGATAGCTTCCTGGTCAAGAATAGAATCACGTTCAAGGACTACTTCATTCCTTTCAATTGAAACTACCTCACCCGTATCTTCATCTACGAAATCTTCTACCCAGCTTCTTAACACACGGGCAGCAAGGCGACGACCAATATATTTTTGTAATGCTTTTTTATCTCCCTTTACTTCATCAGCCATTCCGAATAATTCCAGGATGTCTTTATCAGTTTCGTAACCGATAGAACGTAATAAAGTGGTTACCGGAAATTTTTTCTTCCGGTCAATGTAAGCGTACATCACATTATTGATGTCTGTAGCAAACTCCATCCATGCTCCTTTGAAAGGAATTACTCTTGCAGAGTAAATCTTTGTTCCATTGGGATGAATAGACTGACCAAAGAACACACCGGGAGAACGATGCAATTGAGAAACGACAACACGCTCAGCACCATTTATCACAAACGTACCTCTTGGTGTCATATAAGGAATGTTCCCAAGAAATACATCCTGAACAATGGTTTGGAAGTCTACGTGCTCCTCATCATTACAGCTTAAGCGCAGCTTTGCTTTGAGAGGAACTGCATAAGTCAATCCACGTTCCATACATTCTTCAATTGTATAGCGTGGCGGATCGATAAAATAATCCAGGAACTCCAGCACGAAAATGTTGCGGGTATCCGTAATAGGAAAATTTTCACGGAACACACGGAACAAACCTTCAATGTTTCGCTTGTCAGGTGTGGTTTCTAACTGGAAAAAATCTCTGAATGATTGAATTTGAATGTCCAGTAAGTCAGGGGCATCAGCAAGATGCTTGATTTTACCAAAGTCAATCCTGTGATTCAATTTTGTTGAAGACATAGGCTTAAAAAACCGGTTTTAAAGAGTTCAATGACGCAAAAAACATATTAGGCTTTTTCTCAGTTCTGAAAAAAAGACTTTGTAAATCAACTATTTAATCATGATTAGTAACGTCAAAATGTATCTGGCCAAATTAAAGGAACGCAAAGGTAAGGAATAATGCCTTACAAACAAGAAAAGTTTGCCAACAAACATTAAGCCATAAATACCACTAATGGTCCATTTGCAACGGATAAAATTGGGAATATATTTAGAATAAACGCTATTTCATGGAATGGAAAGAATTCACCAGAGATTATCTCACATTTAGTCGAAAAGAAAGGGTCGGTTTAATAGTAATCATTGTGATTATTACAGGAATATGGATATTTCCCAAACTGGCTGCCCCGGGAAAATCAAAACCTGTTTCTATTGATACGAGTTGGATAATTGCCGCTAAGAAATTACAGCGCGGGGAAGAAAATCCAGAGAATGATTCAAAAATAAAGAATGAAAAATTTAATGAGTTGGTTTATGATAAATCTGCCAATGATTATTCCGATAAACCGAAGGGTAAATTATTTTATTTTGATCCGAATACATTAACACATGATGGATGGATGAAATTAGGAATGCGGGAAAAAACAATAATCACCATTCAGAAGTATGTAAGTAAAGGTGGACATTTTTTTAAACCCGAAGACTTAAAAAAAATTTACGGCATTCATCCCGATGAATATGAAAGATTGGAACCGTATATTAAAATTGAAACAATCAACGACAAAAAAGGTTTTAGTGAAAGTTATTCAAAAACTGAATTCAAGGGGAGCCCTTCATCAGGCAATACCCCGAAATACCATTTAGTTGAGATCAATACTGACGATACCTCTGCATTTATTGCTTTACCCGGTATTGGAAGCAAGTTGGCTGCAAGGATTATAAATTTTCGGGAAAAGCTGGGAGGATTTTATTCAATAGATCAAATTGGTGAAATCTATGGTTTGCCTGATTCTACGTTTCAAAAGATAAAACCTTTTCTAAAGTTAGAGAATGGTACGGTAAAAAAAATCAATATCAACACGGCAACAATAGATGAAATGAAATTGCATCCCTATTTAAAATGGAATCTGGCAAATGCGATTGTTCAGTACAGGAATCAACATGGTAATTATGCATCGGCAGATGATTTGAAAAAACTCAGTCTGGTTACAGAAGAAATATTTGTGAAAATTAAACCGTATATCGCTACAGAGTAACCGGATTATTTATTGCCCCGATTGCCCGTAATAATTTCTTCCACGTCTATAAGTAGTACATCTTTAGATAGCGGGGGATTGGAATTAAGAAATGTTTCTTTGCCCAACCAATGTTTGATGATAAGTTTTTCTGCTGTTTGCCAGCTTCCTGTTTTTTCAAAAACTACTTGCTTTACAAAAAATTCAGGAACCCAATCAAAAAAAGTAGAAGGCACTCCAAACTCATCCCAGGAACGGGTAATATGATATGTCCGGACAAAAAAATCTTCACGCGGCTGGATAAAATATATTGAATTTACCTCCGGCTTATAGTTGTTTTCAATAAAAGCCCTTACCTGTGCATATTCATTTTTAACCGGGTTCAAAAACTGCTTTTTGAAATTATACCAGCCATTCACCACAAATAAAAAGGAAACCACAGTTACAAAAATGATTTTTGTTTTATATTTTTTGATACGTGCAAGCAAGGTTTGTGAAACAAGAAAGAAAACACCCATATCCAATGCCAGTAATGTTCTATTCGGAAAATAATTTTCTTTAACGATTAAAGTGGGCAGGTAAATGAGGATCAGCATCAATATTGTGAGAGCAAATATTTTCAAACGGTTTGCAACTGACAGAGTAATAAACCGGTAAAAATCTATGATTGTCCATGTAAAAAAAATGATAAGGTAAATAATAAACCCTATTATACTTTTTTCATTAAACAAGTAAGTAAAATGAAAAGCGGTGGCCAGGGGCCTGAAAAAGAATCTTATTTTAGGAAAAACATTGATTGATATTTTGGTTCTACTGATTGCTTCAATATGATTGAATCTCAAACTAAGCGTAAATAAAAAATAGTAAATCACATAAATGAATAAACAAACAGCTATTCCAATAAATATTAATTTAAAGTCCTTTGGTTTTGCAATCAAATGCAATAAAAATGGAAGAAGAAAACAACCAAAGCCATTTTGATAGGTAAACAAAGAAATTACGCCAAAAAGCGTAGCGCCAACTATTGCTCTTAATGGTATTGAAATTCTTTCATTTTCAAACCTGGCAAAGGAATATAAAATATATCCGGATATTAAGCCGGCAGTATTTGCAATAAATAACTCCAGGCAGGATGCCCAACTCACGTATATTGAAAAAGGCGGCGAGCACACCAGGTATAAAATTGAAAAAAAAGTAAGGAGTTCGGTCAGCCTTTCCCTGGTTACAATCTTTTTAATAATATAATACCAGACAGGAATACAAATGATCCATCCAAAAAAAGAAAATAACCGTATGAACCGGACATCATGAATAGTATTTGCCTTGTTAAACAGCGATTGAAAAAGCTTATCAGTTATGTATCTGCCTTGCGGCAAAAACATTTGAAAATTTGATCCTTTTTTATACAACCACAGCTGAACAGCTTCATCTGTATATAAATATTCGGAAAAAAAAAGAGGATAGAAGATAGCAACGGCAATCAGGATAAGAATAAGAATGTTTATAAAATCTTTCTTTTTCATAAAAGCATTGACATAGATTGCCGTCAGGCATCTAAAATAAACTACTTAAAATATTTTTCGGTTATTATAAAAAAAAACCCCAGGTTTTCTGGGGTTCAATGTTCAATTAATTTTTGCAATTACTGAATCTCCACATCAGCACCTGCTTCTTTTAGCTTGTTGGCAACTTCGTCAGCCTCGGCTTTAGCTACTCCTTCTTTTACGTTTTTAGGAGCTCCGTCAACAAGCTCTTTTGCTTCTTTCAAACCTAAGCCGGTTAAATCTTTTACTACTTTAACCACATTTAGTTTGTTAGCACCAGCAGCTTTCAATACCACATTAAAAGAAGTTTTTACTTCTGCGACAGGGGCGGCTACACCGCCTGCCGGACCGGCAGCAACAGCTACAGCAGCGGCTGCAGGCTCAATGCCATATTCTTCTTTCAGGATTTTTGCTAATTCGTTTACTTCTTTTACTGACAGGCTTACCAGCTGTTCAGCAAATGATTTTAAATCTGCCATTTTTTTACATTTTTAAAAACCGCCTTCTTATCCCGCACCTGCGGGATCCGGCGGAAGGTTTATAAAATTGTCTTCACTTATACCCGAAGACATAGGAATTATTTTAAAACTTTGAGCTTTTAGCTGCTGGCTGCGAGACATATGCCCGAAGCACATAGTTCATAGCTCGCGGCTGTTTATGCTTGAGCCCTTTTTTCCAAAGCCTGTACCAGGCTTGCCAGCTTACCGCCTGCATTCAAAGCACTGATCACATTTTTTGCCGGTGATTGTAATAACCCGATAATTTCACCAATAAGATCCTGCTTACTTCTAAGTGTCGCAAGCGTCTTTAGTTGATTATCACCTGAAAATACATCGCCATCAATAAATGCCGCCTTTAGTACTGGTTTGTCATTATTTATTTCCTTCCGGAAAGAACTAATGATCAGTGCGGGGTCTTTTGCATTTTCAGAAAACATCAATGCAGTCACATTATGCAATGCATCATATACACCTGAATACCGTTCACTATCCAAAGACTCCAATGCCTTTTTGATCAATGTATTTTTAGCCACCTTCATTTCAACCTTCTTGTTAAAACAGGCGCGACGCAGTTTTCCTACCTGTGCCACAGTCAGAGATTCTGTATCCGTAACATAGAAGTTGTTGTATTGAGAAAATTTGCCTTTCAACAACTCGATCACTTCATTTTTTTGATCTTTTGTCATTTTAATTGGTTTTATCGGTCTGGCCGATTAAATACTGATAAATTTTCAATCAGGCCATCGGCCTGACCGTTATTAATGAACAAATGCTTTTGTATCTATTGAAATACCAGGACTCATGCTGCTGGCCATGCTAATACCCCTGACATATGCACCTTTTGCAGAAGAAGGTTTTGCCTTAATAATCGCATTAAGTAGTTCCTGGCTATTTTCCGCAATTTTTTCCGGTGTAAAACTAACACGACCGATTGATGCATGAATAATACCTGCTTTGTCAACTTTAAATGCAATCTTACCACCTTTCACTTCATTCACAGCAGCTGCTACATCATTTGTTACCGTACCCGTTTTGGGGTTTGGCATCAGGTTACGGGGACCAAGAATTTTACCCAATTTACCAATCTTAGGCATTACCGAGGGTGTAGCAATGATTACATCAACATCTACCCAACCGCCTTCTATTTTTTGAATGAATTCATCCAACCCAACAAAATCAGCACCAGCAGCTTTTGCATCGGCTTCTTTATCAGGAGGGCAAAGCACTAATACTTTTTTTGTTTTGCCTGTTCCATGCGGAAGGTTAACTGTACCGCGAATAGCCTGGTCTGCCTTTTTAGGATCAACTCCTAAACGTATATGCAAATCAACAGATGCATCAAATTTTGTCGTGTTTACCTGCTTTACTAATGATGAAGCTTCTTTTAATGAATAGGCTTTGCTCCTATCGAGTTTACTTTCGGCAGTTTTTCTTTTTTTACTGATGAATGCCATAATCAATTCGTTTTACTTGTTCGCCGTAGCTTTAGCGAAGGCGAAATTGAAAAATTTTAGTTTTCCCATGGAGCTTTACCTTCAACAGTCAAGCCCATGCTGCGAGCAGTACCTGCAACCATTTTCATGGCACTTTCTACGGTAAAACAATTCAGGTCCGGCATTTTATCCTTTGCAATATTCTCAACCTGCGACCAGTTTACTTTACCAACTTTGGTACGATTACTCTCTTTTGAACCTTTCTGAATTTTTGCGGCTTCCATCAACTGAACAGCTGCGGGAGGAGTTTTAATAACAAATTCAAAACTCTTGTCTGAATAAACGGTAATTAAAACGGGAAGTACCTTACCCATTTTGTCCTGCGTACGTGCATTGAATTGTTTGCAGAATTCCATGATATTGATTCCTTTGGAACCCAATGCAGGACCGATTGGAGGTGCAGGATTGGCCTGGCCACCCTTGCACTGTAGCTTTACAAAGCCAGTGATTTCTTTTGCCATTTTCTACGATTTATTGGTTCAAGCGACTTTTCTTCGTCTTGCAAATACTCAGTCTCCCAAATTCATCTTTCACCAGCCGAAGCTCGCGCCCAGGCCAGCATCCATTCTCCCGCCTTCGTTAAAACCTGCGCCTCCGCGCGCCGGCGCTGAAGTTTTGGCCCAGGTGCCTGAAACTTAGGCGGCACGCGGGCGGCGGGTAAAGAAAGAACTTTTTGGGGTCGCAAAGATACAGTTCAATATTGAATTGAAAAACAGTTTGACAAAATATTTTGTATTCTTAGCTTGCTGATTTCTTTATATCTTATGTTCTTATATCTATTTACTTTATGAAAATCACAGGCAAAAAAATAATTTCCTATCTAAAAGCCGGATATCTGTTACATATAATCACTCTTTCTGAAGTCATCTTTTTTAGTTCAGTTTATTATTTGATCGATGTTTCTTCCTGGTTCACCAATAGCGATTATATCATATTAAAATTAATAGTTGTGAGCCCTTCCGTTTGTATGCCTTTATTTGCACAATTGGATGCAAGGTCAAGGTTTCAGAATTATAAATTAGTAAAGGATCATTTATACATTTATGGCTTCCAGGCAAGAATTTTAAAACCATTTATCAAATCAAGATGTCAGCGTGATGCCGCAAAAGCTGCTGCTAAAGAATTAGGCCTGTGTTTTGAGTGCAGCGGGTTTTTTAAAAAAAATGGATACAAGTGGTATCATCTTTTTCCTGATGTTATTTTTAAAAAACCTTCCATTCTTCTTACCAAAAATTTCTGGACCACAACTTTGTTTGCAAAAACCTATCATCCAAAAATTGATTTTGGAGAAATTAAATTTTTTGCTCCTGTCAAAAAAACCATGCTTTTAAATTGAATGCTAACCTTTCTTTTTCTTTTTAAGATTCAGGTAATCTAAGAAATAAATCACTTTGAGCGAAAGGTTATTATTCTGATCGGACCCAATAGTATTTCCGAAATTCCTCACATACTTATACCGGATGTCATCATCAAATGTGTTAGCCTGGTTTTTCCATACTATATTAATAAAGCTTCCCGGTGCGAATTGCAAAGTGTAAGTGGCATCAATATTGAAAATATTATAATTCTCGTGCTCTATAGCAACATTGGTATGAACTGTAGGCAAAAGATTTCCGTCAGGTTGCAGGTCATATAATTGCTTTTGCCGAACCTGGCTCCAGTAATGTCTTGCTCTGAAAGTTATTCCGGACCGGTTGTTAAAATTATATTTTAAGGTTACTATATTCTCAACTGTTTTGCGGTCCCGGCGGGAAAAAATAATAGCTTTTAATTCAGGATTTCCAATCGAATCATTCTCATAATATTTATTATAAAAACCCGCATCATTCCTGGTAAGATTATAATACAAATCCTGGTTAATAGAAAATTTATCATTGAAACGATAGCGATGTGAGAAACTGACCTCATGATTGGGACTATTAAATAAACTCCGTATGCCTAAAAAGTAATTGAGGCTGATAAAGTATTTTTTTGCGCTATTGGTTTGGAACCAGGGATTCAACTGAATTCTTTGGGGTGAATGGAATGACCACCCTTGTTCATGGGGCTCATAAAAATCATTTCCTTTTGGAACACAGCCAAAAAACATTCCTGCAACCCAAAGGTTTTTAAGTTGCGCATTGGCATTTACATTTGTTGCATATACCTGAAATTTTGTATTCTTTTTTTGGCCAGGAAAATTTTTATATAGCAAACTATAATAATTATTGAAATTAATGCGGAGATTATTGTACCAACTGGTTTGTTTAAGCCAATGGTACTGCATCCATAAAGAATGATCGAGAAAATTAGTGACAGTAAAATAGCCAAGGTCATTGCTATTGTATTTATCATTCGTAAGATCCTGCTCAAGATTAAAATTGAAATTGCCACTCGTTTTTCCGAAATAAACGCTGTGGCTATAACCAGTCTGTGTTTTACCTCCAGGCAAATAACCAATAAGGTTACTGTTAGAGACTTTCCCACCTACGTTCCATGTATTTGTTTTATCGTTAAGATCAAACAATGCCGCGGAAACATTGGCATCATAATCACTGCCATTTCTTAGCACATCAGTATTAATAAAGCTTACACTCGAATTATGTTTCAGCGATTGGTTAAGTACGATAATATTATAATTCGTTAAGGGGCTTGTTTGTATTTTTCGTTGATTTTTCGCATCATCTTCTATCAGCGCATACTGAGGAGAAGTAATGGCATTAAAAAAGCCGATGCCAAGCCCGCTTTGAAGCCTTCCTGAAATCTTGGTGGCATTGATCAGTTTTGTTTCGGTTGGATTTTTTACTATATGCTCATTGCTATCTAAATAATTCGCTATATCATTAAAATGAAGAGGGGTACCGCCAACACGTCTTGAATAAAACAAGTTTCCTTTTCCAAAAAGTTCGGTCCCTTCGGTAAAAAAGCTTCTGTTTTCATTAAATTTTACTTCAAACGGGGAAAGATTCAGTACCTGGTTGTCACTTTGCACCTGTCCAAAATCGGGAATGAGTGTCATGTCCAGGGTAATAGCCTGGCTGATTCCATATTTTACATCCATTCCACCATTAACTGAAGAGGTCCAATTTTTTTGGCCGGCTGTGTTATAAGGAAAATGATTTATGTACGTAGAAAAATAAGGAGAGAATTGCAAACGCAATGGAGGTTTAATATGGGAAATACCAGCCCACAATCCTTCCTGGGTAAGAAAGCCGCTGACATTTGGATCAATTGGATTCCAGGTAAACTGCTGCTCTGTTTTTCTGCGACGACGGGTAATATTAAATCCCCAGGTTTGTACATCTTTTTTACCAAAACGGATAGCAGAATAGGGAATGAACATTTCAAAACTCCATCCGTCGTCATGAATTACTGCACCGCTTTCCCATACGGCATTCCATGTGAAATCTTCTGAATTACCATTTGTTGATGGAGGAGACATTTTTGCATCCCATTGCTCATTAAGAGGGGTAACAAAATATTCAAACCCATTCAATTTATCATAATAAGTATCAAAAATAATTCCCACATAATCGTTGGTGCCGAAACCATCTCTTCCAGCTAATTCCCTTGCTATACTGTCTTTGGTACGCTCATGACAGTACCCGCCGAAGTAAATTCCTCTGTCATCATACATCAGCCAGGCTTCAGTTCTTGTACCATTATCTTCTTTGGCCCCGATTTTAGGACGGAATTCGATGAGACCAGTCATCATAGCTGCATTTTTCCAAGCACTATCTGTAAGCAGCCCATCAATTTTTACATGCTGGGTTGTTCTTATTGCAGGCAATGTCTTAGGAGTTGTTTGTGAAAAAACAAAAGAAGGAAGAAATACGGTGGCAAGAATAAATACCGCAGTAATTAACTGCGAAATATAGTTTTTTCTCATGACGAAACTTTGCCTGGTTTATACCGATTTTTGCTTATCCAAATTCAAAATTAAACGTTGAAAACTCCCTTTTTGTTACCGTTTATCAAAACAATCTGTAATTAAGGGTTTCATTTTAAGATAGTATTAACCACAAAAAAAATCGCCCCTTTATGGTGGGCGATCTAACTATAAAAATTTCATTTCTTAGCTGATCTTTTCGACCTGCATATAATTCAATTCAACAGGCGTAGACCGGCCAAATATCTTTACTGTCACTTTTAGTTTTTTCTTTTCATCATTTACTTCCTCAATCACACCATTAAAATCATTAAAGGGCCCTTCGATAATTTTAATAGTTTCACCTACAATAAATGGCTCGCTCATACTGACACCACCAGCTTCAGCCATCTCATCCATTTTGCCAAGCATTTTATTTACTTCGGCTTTACGCAAAGCAATAGGATTTTCTTTTCCCAGGAAATGAATAACATTAGTAGTGTTCTTGATCGTGTCACGCAGATCATCACTTAACTTTCCTTCACTTATTTCTACCATTACATACCCCGGGTAATAATTCCTTTCACGCATTACTTTTTTACCATTCTGCACTTTATATACTTTCTCCACCGGCAAAAAAACCTGCTTTACAGTTTCGCTCCATCCCCCGCGGGAAATTTCTTTATCCAGGTATTCTTTTACCTTTTTTTCTTTGCCGCTTACCACACGCAAAACAAACCATTTGGTTTCCTGCTGCTGTGTGTTTTCGGTACTCGTTGTTGTTTCCATTATTTATTGATTTATGCACCTCCTTTAGGGAAAAGGGCCTTGTATA
>Ga0137463_1000401_pt1 | contig 15225 bp, 11 predicted proteins | sample EasRivERMGT800_2_FD_102333 | JGI IMG/M metagenome (GOLD analysis project Ga0137463, IMG submission 102333) | Soil microbial communities from meander-bound floodplain in the East River, Colorado, USA - East River MetaG ERMGT800_2 | ecosystem: Environmental > Terrestrial > Soil > Floodplain ...
CACGAAGTAGGTGTAGGTGCCGTCCGACTTGCGCATGACGCGGTCCTTGTCGTCGCCGTACTCAGTGGTCTTCAGCCACAGCGCTCCGTCCTGCTCGAAGGCCTTGCTCGCGTCGATCAGGGCCTGAACCGTTTTCTGAACGCGCCCGTCGGCGTAGAGCGAGGATTCCAGGAAATAGCTGTCGAAGCGCACGCCGAACGCCTGCAGATCGAGATCCTGCTCGCGCCTGAGTTCCGCTACCGCAAACCGCGTCACGGCTTCCAAATCTTCGCCGTCGGCGTTGCCTGCCTCGAGGTATTTTTCGGCGATCTCGCGCACATAGTCGCCGTGGTAACCGTCGGCGGGAAATTCCGCCGGCACGCCGAGCTTTTCCCGAATCCGCGCCTGAACCGAAAGGCCGAGATTGCGGATCTGCGCGCCTGCGTCGTTGTAGTAGAACTCCCGCGTCACGCGCCAGCCCTGCGCTTGGAGCAAAGCGCCGATGGCGTCGCCAAGAGCCGCCTGCCTGCCGTGGCCGACGTGGAGCGGACCCGTGGGATTGGCCGAAACGAACTCCACCATCACCGGCCGGCCGCCGGCACGGTCGGCGCGGCCGTAGCGGCCGCCTTCCGTGAGAATGGTTTTCACGATGTGCTGTTTGGCCGCGGGGCGCACGCGAAGGTTGATGAACCCGTTGCCCGCGACTTCGGCGCGCTCGAGCCATTCGGAGGGGGGTAGCGCCGCAACCAGCTCCAGTGCCAGCTCCCGCGGATTGCGCTTGAGCGTGCGCGCGAGCTGCATCGCCGCCGGGCAGGAAAAGTCGCCGTACTGAGCCTGTTTGGGCCGTTCCAGGGAAATCAGCGAACCCGGCTGCTGCGGAGCGACCTTGGCGAGCGCGCGGGTGAGCAACTCGGTGAGGTGGGATTTGACCTCGGCGGACATCGAGGGGCCGTATTATACGCGGGCCTTGATCATCGTCGGCCGTGCGAAGGTAGAATACTGTCTGCCTCAACCTTCCGATCTGGAGTTCAAACTTGGGCAAAGGCGATAAGCGCACATTCCGCGGCAAGGTTTTCAAGGGATCGCACGGCAAGACCCGACCGCGCAAGGCGAAAAAACCGGCGAAGAGACCCGCCTGATTTCCGCAGGCGGTCAAAACTCTATCGGATCCACGTCCAGATGCCAGCGCACTCCGTGCGAAGGCATGCGATAGAGGGCATCGCTCCATTCCGTGAGGAACGCTTGCAGGCGCGGCCGAGAGCGCGATTGCACGAGCACCTGCGCCCGCTCCACGCCCGCGAGTCGCGCGAGCGACATCGGCACCGGATCGAACACGGTGATCGAGGCGCTCCGGTGCGGTGACTGGTCGATGGCCGATCGGAGGAAGCGCTGCGCGCGAAGCTCGTCCGTGCTTTCCGCGCGCAGCGCAGCTTCGAAAACGAAGGGCGGAAACCCCGCCTCACGGCGTTCCGCCAGCACGCTCTTTGCAAATCCTGCGTAGTCGTGACGCACGAGCGACTGATACAGAGGATGCTCGGGATAGCGCGTCTGGATCAGCACCTCGCCCGGCAGACTCGCGCGTCCTGAGCGTCCGGCGACCTGCTGCAACTGCGCAAAGGTCCGCTCGCCCGCACGATAGTCGCTCGAGAACAGACCGCTGTCGGCGTTGAGCACGCCGGCAAGTGTCAGGCGCTCGAAATGGTGACCCTTGGCGAGGATCTGCGTGCCCACGAGAATGTCGGCACGCGTGGCGCGCTCCAGCAGGTCTTCGAGCCTGCTCCTCGCGCGCGCCGCGTCGCTATCCACGCGCAGGATGCGCGCGTGGGGAAACTTTTCTGCGAGCGTAATCTCGATACGCTGCGTCCCGCGTCCGAATGCCTGCAAATCGGGGTTGCCGCATTCCGGACAGGCGCGCGGAATGCCTTCGGTCAGTCCGCAATGGTGGCAACGCAGCCGCTGCCCGGCCAAATGCACGACCATGCTCGCCGAACAACGCCTGCAGCCCTTGACCCAGCCGCAGGCGGGGCAGGCGAGCGCAGGTGCATAGCCGCGGCGATTGATGAAAACGAGCGATTGCTCCCCACGCGCAAGGCGCTCCGCGAGCGCTTCGAGGAGCGGAGGGACAATGCCCTCCTGGGGCGGATGCACCCGCGTGTCGATCAGGCGTATCGCAGGCAATGCCGCCCGGTCGATGGCGCGCCGCGTCAGGGCTACCAGCCCGTATTTGCCTGAGGTCGCATGCTGGAAGCTTTCGAGCGAAGGCGTGGCCGAGCACAGAACGACCGGGGCGCCGGCGATCTGGGCCCGCGTGATTGCGAGGTCGCGCGCCGAATAGCGCACGCCCTCCCGTTGCTTGAACGAGGCGTCCTGCTCTTCATCGACCACGACCAGTCCCAGACGGGGGAGCGGCGTGAATACGGCGAGCCGCGTGCCGAGTACGATATCGGCGCGACCGCCGTGGGCGAGGAGCCACCCGCGGACGCGTTCCAGTTCGGCCATCGCGCTCGTCTGCGTGACGATGCATGCGCCCGGGAATCGGTCGCCGAAAGCGGCCTCCAGGGCGGGAGTGAGCGCTATCTCGGGTACGAGGATCAAGACTTGTTTCCGGCGGGCGAGGACCTCGGCAATCAGCTGCAGATAGATCTCGGTCTTGCCGCTGCCCGTGACGCCAAAGAGCAAGCTCACCCGAAATTTGTCCAACCCGGTGCGCAGAGTGCCGACAGCCTGCGCCTGCTCCGCAGTCAGTTCGTGCGCGTGCACAAAACGCGGCTCGGACCGCTCCGGCTCGATGGCAGCGATCCAACCCGCTTCGATACCGCGCCTCAACGGGTTTCGCCCCCCCTTTGCTTGTGCGGCCAGTTCGGATTCGGATGCCCGACCCTGTGCAAGCCGCTCCAACAGCGCACGCAAGCGCCGGTGGCGCGGTGGGGTTGCCGCGAGAACGTCCCTCCCGGTCGGTGTAAGGACGTAATCGCGCGAAAGGGTGGGAACGGTCTTGGCGGTGCGCAGCCGCGGGGGTAAAGCCGCCGCGACTACTTCGCCGACCGGGCCGTGGTAGTAGCCGCTGCAGAATTCCACCAGGGCAAGCCACTCTCGCGCAAGGGGCGCCGCTTCACGCAGGATTTTTTCGACTGAGCGCAGTCGGGAGTCGGTTACGCTGGATTTCGTCGCGACGTCCCAGATCAGGCCGACCAGGCGCTTTTTTCCGAACGGAACGAGAACCCGGTAGCCGATATCCGCCCGGGTCGCATCCTCGGAGCGGTAATCGAACAGCTTTGGCAGCGGCACATCGAGAGCGACGCGCAGGATGATCATTCTCAGATGACTCGAGTGCTGGACCCACTACTCAACCGAATTCTTCAGCCACTCAGATAAAGTGCTTGGTTGTATGAGGTTTTCCGGGTTTTTCACAGAATTTGTGAGTAACTGTGTGAATAAGGCTTTCATGCAACTGTAACTCGCACTTCTGCAAGGAAATTTTCTCGCTGCTCAAAATGCGAGCGCATTCAAATAAACTGATAAATCAGCGGATTGCAGACCTCTCCGGGCAAGTCCTCGAAACTCCGCGCCAGACGGGGCTTTTCGGGCAGCACTGTGTATAAGTCGTTTGGCGCGACCCATGCCCATGGTTGCGTTTTTCCGTCCGTCAGTGAAATTTCGGGCTCAATTCTCGCACTGCAGCGACCAGGGCGGCCACGTTTTCCGGAGGCGTGAACTGCGGAACGCCATGACCGAGATTGAATACGTGGCCGGCTCCACTCCCGAAGGACTCGAGCGCCTTCTGAACCTCGCGACGGACGACTTCGGGCGAGGTCAGCAGCACCGCGGGATCGAGATTGCCCTGGAGCGCGGTGCCGGCACCGATCCTCCGGCGCGCATCTCCGAGGTCGATGCTCCAGTCCAGACCGACGCAATCGCATCCGGTTGCGGCGATCCGCTCAAGCCAAGGCGCTCCGCCCTTGGTGAAGACGATGACCGGGACCCGCGTCGCACCCGAGCTGCGCTTGAGTTGAGACAACACCCTCTGGATGTATTCGAGCGAGAACTCCCTGTACGACGCCGCTGAAAGGCTCCCGCCCCATGTGTCGAAGATCATCACCACGTTCACGCCCGCCTCGATCTGCGCGTTCAACAGGGCGGCGACAGCCCGGGTATTTGTCTCAAGGACGCGATGGAGAAGCTCGGGACGCTCGTACAGCATGAGCTTCATGTTGGGCCAGTCGTCGCTCGCCTGTCCCTCCACCATGTAGCAGGCGAGCGTGTAAGGGCTGCCGCAGAACCCGATGAGAGGAACTTTGCCGGCCAAGGTACGCCGGACCTCGCCGATCGCGTCGATGACGTAGCGCAAGCTCTCGCTCGGGTCGGGCGCGGCGAGCTTCGCGATCGAAGCTTCGTCGCGTAGCGGTCGCTCGAAGCGCGGCCCCTCTCCCTCCGCGAAGTAAAGCCCCAATCCCATCGCGTCAGGAATGGTGAGAATGTCCGAGAACAGGATCGCCGCATCCAGGGGAAACCGCTCGAGGGGCTGCAGAGTCACTTCAGCTGCGAGCGATGGCGCTTTGCACAGGGCGAGGAAGCTCCCGGCGCGGCGCCGCGTCTCGTTGTATTCGGGAAGGTAGCGCCCCGCCTGGCGCATCAGCCATACCGGCGTGTACGCGGTCGGCTGCCTGAAGAGCGCCCGTATCAGCGTGTCGTTCTGCAGCGCAGGCATCGGCTCAGAGCTTCATCAAACGGCGGGTGATGAATTCCCACTCGTCCGCGCTCACCGGGGTGATGGAAAGCCGGCTGCCGCGCGCGAGAGTGCGCATCTTGGACAGCTCGCGGTGGCCGCGCAGCTCGGCGAGGCCGACCAGTCGGGTCTTGCGGACGAACCGCACGTCGACGTTGAACCAGCGGGGCGACTCGCGCTTCGCCTCGCTGTCGAAGTAGGGGCTTTTCCGATCGAACTGGCTTGCATCCGGATACGCGACCGACGAGACCTGGGCGATGCCCGCGATGCCGGGCTCGGGACAGCTCGAGTGATAGAAGAAGACCTGGTCGCCGATCTGCATCTCTTTGAGCATGAAGTTACGCGCCTGGTAGTTGCGCACCCCGAACCAGGCCGTGGTCTTGTTTGGAGCCGCGGCGAGGTCGTCTATGCCGAACTCGTCGGGCTCGGATTTCATCAACCAGAACGCCATGTCGGGACCTGTTCCAGGCCTACAAATGAAAACGCAGGCACGCGCCTGCGTTTTCATTTGTCGTTCCTGCGTCTTCGTTTATTTGGAGTCCCCCGCCGGTGCCGCTAGAACCGATTCCTGAACCTTTCGATTCAAGGTGGTCGCTTTCCGGTCACATCAGGTACATCCGACTAGGGACGCGCACAACAGTGACACTTGGGTCAGCAACCCAATTCAAGCTGTTGGTTCAAGAATTTTCCGGGTCTTGGCGTGCACCGCAGGGGACAATTCCTAAGGGACCGCCCGACCTATCTCACGCCATCGCTACGGAGCGAGGGCCTGATCGAGCGTCGCCTCCATTGCGGCCATTCTACGCCTGAGCCCCTCGATGTCAAAGCCGCTCGCGTTGTTTCTGGAGCTGAGCAGCTCGTGAGTGATGTTGAGCGCGGCCATGACGGCGATGCGCTCCGCGCTCGCTACCCGGCCTGCGCTCTTGATCTCCGTCATCTTCCGGTCGAGATAAGCCACCGCCGAGAGAAGCGCATTGCGCTCCTCATCCGAGCACGCGACCTTGTAGGTTCGGCCCATGATGTTGACATCAAGGGTCTTGGATTTCTGATTCATCCGGGGTGTTATTCGGGAATCTGCTTGAGCAGGGTCTCGAGCCGGTTACGCGCTCCGTCGATTTTCTCCGCAAGCTGCTTCTTGTCGCCCTGCAGCGCGGCCAGCTGTTGGCGCAGCCCCCGGTTTTCGTCCCGCAGCCGCTGGCACAGCCGCGCCGCCTGGCGAATTTTTTCCTCGAGCGTGGTCAATTCCGGGTCCATCGGCACACTATAGTTTGGAAAATCCTGTTAGGTCAAGGTGTAAGGATTCATTTTCAATGTAGATTCCCGATGCCGTCGCAGGGGTGAGCCCTGCGACTTGTGTTGTACAATCAACGCGCTCGTTCGAGGTGTCCCGGCGCGTACCTCGCGCCGGGGTGAAACGGGAAAGAGGTGCGGCAGGCTCTCCTGCCAATGCCTCTGCTGCCCCCGCAACGGTAAGTGCGCGCGGGCGTATCAACCCAGCCACTGGGAGCGCGAGCTCCCGGGAAGGCGATACGCGCCGAACCCACAAGCCCGGAGACCGGCCTCGACCGATGGTGGGAAATGCCGCGGGGCGCGGTGGGAAACAGGTGCGCTTCGTCATTGCATTTCCTCTCGCAACCAGAGTCCGGCACGCGGGGACGCATGCCGAGGGAGGAAACCTTGAAACGATCCATCATTGCCGCGCTCGTCGCGGCCGCGGCGCCGTGCGCGCTCGCTCAAAGTCCGGAAGAACCTGCTGTCGTCGTTACCGCAACGCGTTTTCCCGAGCGCAGGCTCGACGCACCGGTAGGCATGATCGTTATCGGCGCCCAGGAGATCGCTCGGGACACTGCGCGAACCCTGCCTGAGCTTCTGTCGCATCTTGGGGGCGTGCATACGCGGGACAATTCGGGCTCGCCCGATCGGCAGGTCGACCTGCGCGGATTCGGCATCACCGGCGAACAGAACACGCTGATATTGCTCGACGGCGTGCGGCTGAACGAGAACGATCTCAATAGCACGAAACTTTCGGCGATTCCGCTGCAATCGATCGAACGCATCGAGATTCTGCCCGGCGGCAGCGCGGTATTGTTCGGCGGCGGCACGACCGGTGGCACCATCAACATCATCACAAAGGCACCGACCCCGAACCAGACTTCAGGGTCGGTGTTTGCGGGCTATGGTTCCTACGCCAGTTCCGAGGTGCGAGCGGGCGCGAACTACGCCGGAGAACTGCTGGGCCTTGCCCTGAACGCCGGCCACCAGGAGAGCGACAACTACAGACGGAACAACCGGCTGCGCCAGGACAGCCTGGTTGGCGACGTACGCTACAGCGATGGGGAAACGAATGCGGGATTGAAATTCGGTGCCGATCTCCAGAGCCTGCAGCTACCGGGTGTACGCAACGAAATCGAATATGCGAACGACCCGCGGGGCGCACAGACGCCGGGAAACTGGTCGCAGCGACGAGGCGAATTTGGCACGCTCTCCTTTAGTCGACCACTCGGCGCGCTTGAATTTGCAGCCGACCTGGGGTATCGCGACAACGATTCAACGGCCTACTTCGCGCCGTCCATCAACCGGATAACTCAAAGGAGCCTGACATTCTCGCCGCGCGTGCGCTTGCCGTTTGCATCATTGGGGTTCCCAAACGTTCTGATTGCCGGGCTCGACTGGGGCGACTGGAACTACGACCGCCAGATCAACTTTCCCGGGTTTCCAAATTCCAGCACGTCCGGAACGCAGCAGAGCACAGGTGTCTACGTGCAATACAGCGCGCAGCTCACCGCCGCCACCAAGCTCACGCTGGGGGCACGTCAACAGCGAGCGACGGATCATCGCGTCGCCACGGGATTCAGCCCTTCTGACCAGAGCCAAACGCAAAAGCCGCATGCAGAGGAACTCGGGGTAAGTCACGCGCTCTCCGAGCGTTGGCAAGTGTACGGCAAGTTCGGCACGAGCTTTCGCGTCGCCAATGTCGACGAGAACGGACTCACGCTCTCCGGCAATCTGCTCAAGGCTCAGACCGCTCGCAACCGGGAGGCAGGCGTCGAATATCGTCCCCGCGGCGCAAAGCTGCGCGCCAGCATTTACCAGATCGATCTGGATAATGAAATCTATTTCAGCCCAATCGCGGTCGCATTCGGCGCGAACACGAATCTCTCGCCGACGCGCCGCAGGGGGGCCGAACTCTCCGGGCAATGGTCGGTGACGCCTACAGTCGACCTCGCCGGGAGTTTTGCCTATCAGCTGGCGAGATTTCGCACTGGGGCCTATGGGGGCGTCGACGTGTCCGGTAAGGACGTGCCGCTCGTGCCGAAGCAACTCGCAAGCCTGCGTTTGTTCTGGCGTGTTGCTGACAAAACTCAGTTTAGCGCCGCGGGGAACTACGTCGGGCACCAGCGCTATGACAATGACCAGGACAACAGCTTCCCCCGCGTGATGCCCGCCTACGCCTTGTTCGACATCAAGCTCACTCAGGAGTGGTCCGACTGGCAGTACTCGGCCGCCATAAACAACCTGTTCGACAAGAAATACTTCAGCTACGGCCTGGTCGATATTTTCGGCCAATGCGGCACGCCGACTTGCGTCTACCCGCAGGCCGGACGCACCTTTTTTGTCGCCGCCGAGCACGCCTTCAAGTAGGCGGGAAGTGGCTGCTTTTGCCCGGCTTGTCTGCTATCTTGCGCGGCATGCACTACGGTCCCGCGGATGCGATCGACGTTTCCGGCTTGCGGCGCGCGCTGGTGATCCAGCTGCGTCATCACGGCGACGTGCTGCTCACCTCCCCCGTTTTCACGGTTCTCAAGAACCACGCTCCATCGCTCGAGGTCGATGCTCTGGTCTACTCGGAGACGCGGGACATGCTCGACCTCCATCCGGCAATCGCGCAAGTCCACGTGGTGAGGCGCGATTGGAAGGAGTCGAGCGTGCCCGCGCGTCTTGCGCAGGAATGGCGGTTATTTACCGCGTTGCGCGAGCGCGGCTACGACCTCCTGGTGCATCTTTCGGAGCATCCGCGCGGGGCATGGCTCGCGCGGATGCTGGGTCCGCGTAACGCTGTTGCGCCCGATTTTGCCCGCAAGCCGCGTCTTTGGAAAAAAAGCTTTACGCACCTGGTCCCGCCGCTGCCTCCACACTCAAGGCGTCACCGGGTGGAGCTGAACCTCGACACGTTGCGGCGAATTGGCATTCAGCCGGCGGAAAACGAGCGCAGTTTGGTGCTGGTGCCTGGTGATGATGCCGAGCGCCGCGTCGAAACGCTGCTCGCGACCCATGGACTTTCCGCGAAGCGGTTTATCCACTTCCATCCGGCATCGCGCTGGCAGTTCAAGTGCTGGCCCACCGAGCGCGCTGGAGCGCTCATCGACGCGCTCGCGCGTCGCGGCGATCACGTGGTCCTGACGGCTGCGCCCAACGACCAAGAAACCGCGCTCATTGCGGCGATCCGCAAGCACGCGAGTGCACAGGTTACGGACTTCTCGGGAAAAGCGTCGCTGACTCTAAAGCAGCACGCTGCGCTGACTGCGCGGGCGAAACTTTTCATCGGCGTCGATTCCGCCCCCATGCACATCGCCGCCGCCATGCAGACGCCAACGGTGGCGCTCTTCGGCCCAAGCGGCGAATTCGAATGGGGGCCCTGGCGGGTGCCGCATCGCGTCGTCGCCTCCGGCGAGCACCCGTGCCGTCCCTGCGGAAATGACGGATGCGGGGGCGGCAAGGTGAGCGAGTGCCTCACCCGCCTTCCGGTGGAAGCGGCGTTGGCCGCCATCGATTCGCTCCTCGCGCGATGATCCGCGCCTTTGTGCTCGTGCTCGTCGTCGCGATGGCGGCGGACGCGCACGCGCTGCAAGCGAGGGATGACCGCGGGGTCGCGATTTCGCTCGGGCAGCCGGTGGAGCGCATCGTCACCCTCGCACCGCATCTGGCGGAGATCGCCTTCGCCGCGGGCGCCGGCGCGAAGCTCGCCGGTGTCTCGAGCTTCAGTCGCCATCCGGCCGAGGCGGAACGCTTGCCCGTGGTGGCGAGTTACGGGCGGATCGACATCGAACGCCTGATCGCGTTACGGCCCGATCTGGTGCTCGCCTGGCAAAGCGGCAACTCGCCGCTCCAGATCGGCCGCCTGGAGCGCATCGGCATCCGGGTTTTCGTCACCGAAGTGCGTGCCCTTGCCGATATTCCCCGCATCGTTCGTCTGGTCGGCGCGCTCGCCGGCAGCGGGGCCGTTGCCGAAGCGCGCGCCGGGAAATTTGAGGAGGAGATCGCAATTCTGCGTAGTCGCCACGCCGGAGAGCGTCGCGTCGCGGTGTTCCTCGAGATCTGGCACCGGCCCATGCTCACCGTCAGCGGTGCCCACCTTATCAGCGATGCACTGCGCCTCTGCGGCGGGCGCAACGTTTTTGCCGCCGCAAAGACGCTCACCCCGCTCGTCTCCCGCGAGCAGGTGCTCGATGCCCGGCCCGAGGCGATCGTCACGGGCGGCTTCGGGAGCGAAGCGCTCCCGACCTGGAGGGGTCTTGAATTGGTTCCAGCGGTTCGAAACCGCAGGATTTACGCAATCGACCCGGATTGGCTCCACGCGCAGGGCCCCCACGTGCTCGAGGGCGTTCGCGCTTTGTGCGGGCGGCTCGAACTCGCGCGGAACTAGAGCGAATGCGCCTCGCCCTGGTGCGACAGCGCTACAGCGCTTACGGGGGCGCCGAACGCTTCGTCGAACGGGCGCTCGGCGCGCTCGGCAAGGAGGGTGTCGCAGTCACCGTGATCGCGCGCGCATGGATCGGCGACCCCGGGAGCGTGGTCCGCTGCAATCCGTTTCACATCGGCCGCCTGTGGCGCGACTGGAGTTTCGCACGCGCGGTGTGCCGAGAGATCGCCCGCCGGCCGTTCGATTTCGTGCAATCGCACGAACGGATCGCCTGTTGCGACATCTACCGCGCGGGCGACGGAGTGCATGCGCAGTGGCTGCACAACCGCCGCGCGATCCTCGGCCCGCTCGCCCGATTCGGTCTCGGACTCAATCCCTATCATCGCTACGTCCTCGCCGCAGAGCGGCGCCTGTTCGCGAGCCCGCGCCTGCGTGCCGTCATCTGCAATTCGCGCATGGTCAGGGACGAAATCCGCGCGCATTTCGGCGTACCCGAGGCGAAACTCCACGTAATCTACAACGGGATCGATCTCGAGGCATTCCACCCGCGGCTGCGCGACGCCCATCGCTCGGCACTGCGGGGCAAGCTCGGAATCCCGGATCGGGCATTCGTGCACCTCTTCGTCGGCGCGGGATTCGAAAGGAAGGGAGTGTTTCGTCTGATCGAAGCATTTGCCCTGTCCCGACAGCGCGACGCGCATCTGGTCATCGTGGGGCAGGATAAGAAGCAGACACGCGCCGAGCAGTTGGTGAACTCGCGCGGGGTCGCATCGCGGGTCCACTTTGCAGGCGCTCAGGAAGACGTGCGTCCCTGGTACGGTGTTGCCGACGGCTTCGTTTTGCCGAGTCTTTACGATCCGTTTCCGAACGCGGCGCTCGAGGCTATGGCCTGCGGCTTACCCGTCATCACGACGCCGCAATGCGGCACGGCCGAGCTGATCGACGAGGGGATGAACGGCTATGTCGTCGACGCTCTAGCGGTCGATGCGCTCGCCGACCGGCTAGCTCGCCTGGATGTTCCCGCGGCGCAAGAGATGGGGCGCAAGGCGCGCAGGCGCGCCGAGGAATTCAGCCTAAAGACCATGACCGAGCAGCTCCTTGCACTCTATCGGAGCCTGGCGCCGGCCTGAACCACCGTTTTCCCCGCCCGGGTCCGGGAAGGGGTACGGATTCAGTTGTCGGGAACTGCTGGGATAGACTATGGACATGAAGATTCCCGGCTCCCGCGAGATCCTGGAGTTTCACGACCGTTGGCTTGCGCAGCCCGATTGGGGTGCTGAAAGGCCGGCGGCACAAGCACAGGGAGTCTGGTCGCATATCGAGCACAACCATCGATGCAATTGCGGGCTCTGGAAAGAAGAAGATCAGGCGCGGCGGCGGAGCGTACCGGACTCAGCGATCGCTGCCAACAAGCGCAACATCGATGCCTTCAACCAGCAGCGCAACGATTCGATCGAGAAAATGGACGAATGCCTGCTCGCCCAGCTTGCGGAGGTGGAACTCGACGCCGCGGTCCGTTTGCATTCGGAAAGCGCTGGATCCATGATCGACCGTCTTTCCATCGTCGCCCTCAAGGTTTTCCACATGCGGACTCAGACCGAGCGTTCCGACGCCGCTCAAGCACACATCGAAACCAGCCGCACGCGGTTCGCTCGGCTGGTCGAGCAACGGACAGACCTGGCCGCCTGTTTCGACGCCCTGCTCGGCGATTGCTTGGCGGGCCGCGCACGATTCAAGGTGTATCGGCAATTCAAGATGTATAACGATCCCGCCTTCAATCCTTACCTCTACGGTACCAAACGTGGATGAGGGTGCCAGGCGGCGCCTCACGCCGGCCTGAAGGCCGTCGCTCGCAGATTCAGAGCCGGAATCGGGCGTCGGATCAGCTATAATTCGACATTTTCCGGCGCAGCCATGGCATCGTCCGACGCCACTAGCCTGCAGCTCTACCTTCGCCTCCTCCGCTACGTCAAGCCTTACTGGGCGCCGTTCGCGCTGTCGATCGCAGCCATGGTGGTGACGGCGCTGACCGAGCCCGCCTTTCCGGCGCTGCTCAAGCCGCTCCTCGACGGCAGTTTCGTGCACAAGGAAGGCGGGCTGCTCATGTGGCTCCCCGGCTTGATCGTCGCTGTCTTCCTGGTGCGCGGCTTATCCTCATACATCCCCGACTACACGATCGGCTGGGTGGCGAACAAGGTCGTGATGGATCTACGCAATGCGATGTTCGCGAATCTCGTGCGGCTGCCGACAAACTATTACGACAATCACACCGGCGGCAGCCTCATCTCGAAGTTCACGTTCGACGTCCTGCAGGTGACCGGAGCGGCGACCAGCGTGATCTCGGTGCTCTTCAGAGACTCGCTCACCATCGCCGGGCTGCTTGGATGGCTTTTTTGGCTCAATTGGAAACTCACTTTGGTGGCGCTCCTGGTGGGACCGCCCGCCGTCCTGATTACGCGGGGATTCTCCCAACGCCTGCGCTCGATGAGCCGCGCGGAGCAGACGGCGATGGGCGACCTCAACCATGCCCTGGAGGAGTCGATCGGCTGTCATCGCGTGGTCAAGGTGTTCGGCGGACAGGACTACGAGGCAAAGCGCTTCGATGCCGGGGCGAACAAAGTGCGCACCTTCAACATGAAGATGACCTCCGCGGCGGCGGCCAACGTGCCCCTGGTGCAGATCGTGGTGTCGGTCGCGCTTGCGCTCATCATCTATCTCGCGGTGCGCCAGGCCGCCACGGACGAGACGACGGTGGGCGGATTCGTGTCGTTTCTCACTGCGTTGCTGCTGGTGTTTCAGCCGCTGCGCCGCCTGACCGGGGTCAACCAGACCCTGCAGCGCGGGCTCGCCGCGGCGGAGAGCGTGTTTCGGCTGATCGACGAGCGGCCCGAGGCCGATACCGGGACGCGCGAGATCGGCCGCGCGAAGGGCAAAGTCGAATTCAGAGCCGTCGGGTTCAGTTATCCGGGGAGCTCACGCCCGGCCGTGGATCGTGTTTCGTTTTCTATCGAATCGGGTGAGACCGTTGCGCTGGTCGGGGCCTCCGGCGCCGGCAAGTCCACGCTTGCCAACCTGCTGCCGCGCTTCTACGCCCCCGATTCCGGGCAAATCCTGCTCGACGGCGTCGACATCGCGACGCTCAGGCTCGCGAGCCTGCGCGCGAACATCGCGCTGGTGAGCCAGGATATCGTGCTCTTCAACGACACGGTGGCCGCGAACATCGCCTATGGTCGCCTCGCCGGAACGAGCCGGACCGACGTCGCTCAGGCCGCCGAAGCGGCGCACGCGATGCAGTTCATCCGCGAAATGACAGAGGGGCTCGACACCGTGATCGGGGAGAACGGCGTGCGCCTCTCGGGCGGGCAACGGCAGCGGCTCGCCATCGCGCGCGCGTTCCTCAAGAACTCGCCGGTGCTGATCCTGGACGAGGCGACCTCCGCTCTGGACAGCGAATCGGAGCGCCACATCCAGGAGGCGCTCGAAACTCTCATGAAAGGCCGCGCAACGCTCGTGATCGCCCATCGGCTCTCCACCATAGAGCGGGCCGACCGCATCGTCGTGCTGGACGCGGGCGGTGTCTCCGAGACCGGAAGGCACGCCGAGCTCCTCGCCGCCTCCGGGATATACGCGAAGCTCTATCGCCTGCAGTACTCGCGGGAAGCATCCGGCTAGATGGGCGTCCGGCGTGTACGTCGTGCTGCCTCTGAGCAACGCATATGAGAATTCTCCATACGGAATCTTCATGCGGATGGGGCGGGCAGGAAATCAGGATTCTTGAAGAGGCGGAAGGCTTGGCACGGCGTGGGCACGATTTGCTGATCGCCACACCGCCCGAGTCGCGTCTTTACCCCGAGGCGCAGAAGCGCGGATTCGCTGTGCGCGCCTTGCCGATCGCACGAAAGAATTTCGCCGGCTGGCGCGCCTTAAAAAACCTGCTGAAGACGGAAACCTTGGACCTCGTCAACACACACAGCTCCACCGATAGCTGGTTGGTCGCCTTGGCACGCATCGGCCTCAAAAGCGCGCCTTCAGTGATACGCACGCGCCACATCTCGGCGCCGATCTCGAATGACTTTCTCACCCGCTGGTTGTACAACCGCGGGGCGGACCATGTGGTCACCACAGGGGAAGTTCTGCGGCGACAAGTGATCGAGCGATCCGGAGGCGACCCTGCGAGGGTGACGTCCGTTCCGACCGGGATCGACTTGGAGCGCTTCCGGCCGGGCGATCGCGCCGCCGCGCGCGTGCGCCTTGGCCTTCCCGCGGAGGCATTTCTGGTCGGCATCGTCGCGACGCTGCGCAGCTGGAAAGGGCACCTCTACCTGCTCGATGCGCTGGCGCGAATGCAGGATTCACGCGTGCAGGCGGTCGTAGTCGGCGCTGGGCCGATGGAGCAGAACATACGCCGCGAACTCGTGGAGAAAGGGCTTGCGTCGCGCGTAATCATGGCCGGGCATCACGACGACGTCGTCCCGTGGCTGCAGAGTTTCGATGTCTTCGCGCTGCCTTCCTACGCGAACGAGGGTGTGCCGCAGGCGATCATGCAGGCGATGGCATGCGGGCTCGCCGTGGTCACCACCGGAGTCGGCGCGATCGGCGAGGCGGCGCGGGACGGCGTGACGGCCCTGATGGTCCGACCACGGGACGCCGAGTCCCTTGCCGCGGCGATCAGCCTGCTGCGCGACGATCCTGCTCAGCGCGCGCGCCTGGGCGCGGCCGCCGCCGCGGAGGCGCGGACGCGGTTCTCCCGCGACGTCATGCTCGATCGCATGGAGGCCGTATTTCAATCCGCGGTGGACGAATCCCGTGGCGGACCGACGCCGTGAGCCGGGCGCTGACGCTGCTGCCGTTCATGCTGCTGCTGTTCGTCCTGCCCTTC
>Ga0137463_1000402_pt1 | contig 15221 bp, 19 predicted proteins | sample EasRivERMGT800_2_FD_102333 | JGI IMG/M metagenome (GOLD analysis project Ga0137463, IMG submission 102333) | Soil microbial communities from meander-bound floodplain in the East River, Colorado, USA - East River MetaG ERMGT800_2 | ecosystem: Environmental > Terrestrial > Soil > Floodplain ...
CACAGCCACCCTTTACAACGATGAGATGGAAGCAAAAGCCATTACTTTAGCGGGCCTTCAATCAGCTCCCGTAAATAGTTTGAAGGGATATTATGGCCATACACTGGGTGCAGCAGGTTTGATCGAATCTATTATTTCAATTCATTCATTAAAAGAAAATCTTGTCTTGCCAACTATGGGATTTAAAGAACCGGGTGTTACAAAACCATTGAATATTTGCAGTTCGCTATTGCTTGGCTCTTTACAGAACTGTCTTAAAACAGCTTCTGGTTTTGGCGGTTGTAATGCAGCAGTAGTTTTTGGTAAATCCTGAAATATGTTGAATTAAAAAAATTAACCGAATAACTATAGATGTTTTGTTTGCAGAAAAATATATAAACGCCAGTTGTGTTATCAGCAAACATCTTGCTATCAAAAACGGGAAAACCGTATTTGAAAATAAGCATACAGATTTACAGGACTTTCTATTATCAGCATATAATTATTTCGATCTCAACTATCCTAAGTTTTACAAGATGGATAACCTGTCCAAATTAGGATGGCTTGCTTCCGAAATATTACTTAAAGACAACTTCAAAGCAGAAAAATACCACCCGGATGAAACCGGAGTGGTGCTGGCCAATTCTAATTCAAGCCTTGATACAGACCTGAAATATTTTGAAACAGTAAAAGATATTCCAAGCCCTTCGGTGTTCGTTTATACCTTGCCAAATATCATGATCGGTGAAATATGTATCAGGAATAATTTTAAGGGAGAAAATGCTTTTTTTGTGTTTAATGAGTTTGATGCTGATTTTATGGAACAATATGTAAGCAACCTTATAAATAATAATATTTTACAGGCATGCATTTTCGGATGGGTTGATTTGCTGGAAGAAGATTACAAAGCAGTTCTTTTTTTGGTTGAAAAAGAAAAGGGTGAACAATCATGTCTGTTTACACAAGACAATATCAATAAAATATTCAAGACAATCAATGGATAAAAAAATAAGTTCGGATATTTTTGTTGCCGGGGTTGGCGCCATTACTGCTATTGGCAATAACATCAGCGAATGCCTCTCTGCGCTTAAACAAGGAAAAGCCGGTATGGGTTATGCAACCTATCTTGAAACAGTGCATCGGCAAAAAATTCCGGTAGCAGAAGTAAAGATGAGTAATGAGCAACTTGCGGGTTTGTCAGGATTTTCTTCGCAAATAAGCCGCACTACATTGCTGAGTGTCTTAGCTGCAAAGGAAGCATTGTATAATGCCCACCTTGAAAATATCGAAGGATTACGTACCGGTTTTGTTTCTGCAAATACGGTCGGGGGAATGGACAAAAATGAAATGTTCTTTCCCCATTTTCTTGCTAACCCTCTCAAAGGAAAATTAAGGGGGGTGGCCAACCATGAATGCGGAAGCGTGACCGAATTAGTAGCCGACAAATTAGGTATACGCAATTATATCAGTACGATCAGCACTGCCTGCTCTTCTTCAGCCAATGCGATTTCTTTTGGCGCAAGATTAATTAAACATGGTATACTTGATGTAGTGGTGACGGGTGGCACAGACGCATTAACAAAATTTACGCTCAATGGCTTTAATACCCTCATGATATTGGATCAGCAATATTGTAAACCATTTGATGAAAACCGCAACGGTTTAAATTTAGGTGAAGGCGCCGGGTATGTAGTGCTGGTATCTGAACGCATAGCTGCAACTTTAAAAATGGAACCCTATTGTAAGCTCAGTGGTTATTCGAACCACAACGATGCTTATCATCAGACAGCTTCTTCTCCCGATGGTACAGGATCCTGGCTTGCTATGAAAGGTGCTTTGGAAAGAAGCGGGTTACAACCTAAGGATATTGATTATATTAACCTGCATGGAACCGGTACACAAAATAATGACCTGGCAGAAGGCACTGCAATAAAACGTTTATTTGATCCGCATTACCCAAAGATGAGTTCTACCAAATCTTTTACAGGCCATACATTAGGAGCAAGCGGTGGTATTGAAGCGGTGTTTTCGGTACTGGCTATCAAGCATGGAATTATTTATCCTAACCTTCGTTTCACAACACCTATGAAAGAGCTGCCCTTTATTCCTGAAACAACTTTTTCAAAAAATGTTTTGATCAGGCATGTGTTGTCAAATTCATTCGGCTTTGGAGGAAACTGTTCATCCCTTATCTTTTCAAAATTGTAGGATGGTAATATATATTCAGGCAACAGCAAATATATCACCGCAAAAAACATTTGGGCGGGTGCCTTTCCTCATGGAACCCGTAGAGTATACCAGCACACGCTTAAAAAATATTGAGCCCGATTATGCAGCTTTTATTGATGCGAAATCGTTAAGAAGAATGAGCCGTATTATAAAAATGGGTGTAGCAGCAGCTATGGAATGTTTACAGGAAGGGGGAGAAAAAAATCCCGGCGCTATTATTACAGGAACAGCTTTTGGTTGCCTGGAAGATACGGGCATATTTTTAACGAGTATCATTGAACAAAAAGAGGAAATGCTTCAGCCTACTCCTTTTATACAATCCACTCATAACACAGTGGGAGCGCAGATTGCTCTGATACTTAAATGTCATGAATACAATAATACATTTGTTCATAGAGGTTTTTCCTTCGAGAGTGCATTACTCGACGCCTTGATGTTATTAAATGAAGCAGAAACAACCAATGTATTAGTTGGGAGCGTTGACGAGATAACAGATATAAGTCATGCCATATTAACCAGGTTTGGCTTGTATAAACGGTTTCCTGTTTCCAATCTCAGTCTGTTTACCTCAGCATCAAAAGGAACCATTGCAGGTGAAGGAGCAGCCTTTTTTTTATTATCAAGCCAGCCTTCTGCAAATGCTTACGCACAACTTGAAGGACTTGCGACTTTTTATAAGTCGGTTGATGTTATAGAAATAGAACAACATATTTTATCTTTTTTATCTTTCCGTCAAATAAATATTGAAGATATTGACCTGGTAATAACTGGCAGAAACGGGGATATGAAAGGCGATTCAATCTATAAGCAATTAGAGAATTCCATTTTTAAAAATAAAAGTTCGATAAATTACAAGCAACTGTGCGGTGAGTATTCAACCTCCACTTCCTTCGCCTTATGGCTTGCAGCCAATATTATTAAATCCGGTACGGTGCCTGCAGTTACAGGTTATGAAAGTTTGAAGGGAGATAAATTAAAAAGAATTTTAGTTTATAATCATTATCAAAATATTCATCATTCTTTAATGCTTGTTTCAGCATTTTAAATTTCAGGAACTATGTTGAAGGATGATTTTTTTACTATCTCTTCCATACAAAAGGAAAATAATTCTTTTAAAATAATGCTGGAGCTAAATGCAATGCATAAGATTTTTGAAGGACATTTTCCGGGGCAGCCGGTGGTGCCAGGGGCCTGCATGCTGCAAATAGTGAAAGAAGTAACAGAAAATATTCTGAGTAAAAAAATGCGTTTAGCAAAGGCTGATAATATTAAATTTTTACTGTTAATAAATCCAAATGAGCACAGAACCTTACAAATGGATTTAACCTTCAACATTTCCGGAGACGGAATAGCCAATGTTTCCGCAAATTTGTCAAATGGCTCATCTGCATGTTTTAAATTTTCAGGTTCCTTTCAGTGCTGAATAATGCTTCGTTAGAAGGGAGAATGCAAAAAACCCGGGGTAATGGGTTAATCAACATTTTTCATATTTACCTCTACTAAGAGCTGTGTGATTTTCTGCTATAGTATTGCCAATAGAGCTAATAACTCCCATGCCTGTAATGAAAACTCTGCTCAATTAAAAAAGTTTACTTTGTTCTGTACTTTTCAATATAATCAACCATGGTATTAACATCTACCAATACTTTGCGGCCTTCTTTGGGGTCCTGGATTATTATTCCATATTCTCTTTTAAGCAAAACAATAAGTTCAAGTGAATCGATAGAATCCAAACCCAACCCTTCTCCAAAAAGAAGTTCGTCATCCTTAATATCTTCGGGTTTTAAAGAAGTTAAATTCAGGAACTCTATAATTTGTTTTTTTAACTGTTGCTTTAATTCTTCTTTTTCCATTCTATGATATAATTCAGATAAGTTTTTTCATTTTCAGGCCTAATAATGTTAATAGTTGTAATAGCACAGTAATTATAAATAAAGGAATAATATTCATGAAAACATCTTTTAGTTTTCCACCTTCAAGAAACAAACCATAATACGCCTCCAGGCACCAATGCAAAGGAGATAATTTCATAACTGTTTTAAAAGATTCCGGCATTGCAAAGCTTGGAACCATTAAACCGCCAATGGCTGCAAGTATTACGATGGATACTGCCCCGAAACCATTTGCCTGTTCCTGTGTTTGTGCAAAAACGCCAATACACATTGCATAACTTACAGCACACCATCCACAGATTAATGAAACAAAAAATAAACCGGATATATCTGCAGGCAGGTTTAATACCGGTAAGCCAATATATGGGAATAGCCACACACCTATTCCAAATATAACTGCTGCCTGAAGCAGTGTAACTGCTAAATAAGTAATTTGTTTTGATAGCAGCGCTACATAATAATTAGTTGGCAAAGATTTTAACCTTATAAAACTTCCGCTTAACTTTTCACGCACAATACTACCGCCCAATGATATTACCACAAAAAACATTGCGAATATGGTCCATGCCGGAACATTATGTTGGGAAGCATTGGGCACACTCCTGCTACCATTTATGGTAATAGTGATTTCATTAATATCGAACTTATTGTTAAGCATTTCCTTCTCCAATGTATCGGGCAGTTGTTTTTCAACTATAGAAAAGTAAAGAGTTTTTAATACTTGTTTACTTTCCACCAATTGCAAGGCGCTATATAACGCTCCCTGGATGGAGTGCCTGTGTGATTCCTGCAAAATGGGATGATAATATAATGTAAGGGGGTCAACACTGGCCGTTGTTGTTGTAATCGTATCTCCTTCCAGGCCAAAAGTACTCAACGCTTTTCCTGCCATTTTTTTAGCTCTATCTGATATTTTTGAAGAAAAATTTGCAGGGATAACAATTGCCAGCAATGCGTCCTTTGTATGCATTCGGTCGGTGATAAGTTTTTCGCTTTGATCACTTGAAACCTGCTCCAGTTTGAACATACCTATTTTATCAATAGCCTCTATCAGGTCTAAACTAATATTGCCCGTATCCCTGTTGCATACTAACAGGGGTATTTTATTTTTATTGACCAATTCAAAAGTGCTGTTTTGAATACTGGTTACAACAAGCACCAACACTATAGGCATACCAAACATAAGTATCAACCCTACTTTGTCGCGGATTAAAATGCGGGCATCTTTTTGTATGGTGGCCCAAAGTTTATACATCACACATTCCTGTATTCTTTACTGGTTAATTTTAAAAACAGTCCTTCCAGGCCTTCCTGCCGGTATTCTGACAATAACTTATCAAGATCATCGTGTACAATTATCTTTCCTTCATCCATCAATGCTATTTTTTCACATAAGCCTTCTGCTTCGCTTAACTGGTGTGAAGTGTAGATAAGCGTTGTTCCGTTTTTGTTGAGTTCCTTCAGGTAGTTGATGATGGCATACCTTGTTTGTACATCCACACCAACAGTTGGTTCATCCAGGAATAATATTTCTGGCTTGTGTATTACTCCTATAGCAAGGTTTACCCTGCGTTTCATACCACTCGAAAATTTATGCACCTGCTTGTTTCTTACATCGGCTAATCCCAGCATGTCTAATAATTCAGTAGTTCTTTTCCTGATCTCTTGTTTGGTTAAACCAGACCATGCACCGAAAAATTCAAGGTTTTCAGCAGGGGTTAATTCCTCATAAAAAGAAAAATCCTGTGGGATAAATCCAAAAAGTTTTTTAACTGATCTGTTTTGCTTTTTTATTTCATTCCCTGATATCTGTATACTTCCTTTGTGGAAAGAAAGCAAGCCCGTCATCAGTTTTATTAATGTTGTTTTACCTGCGCCATTGGGTCCAAATAAACCAAATCTTTCACCTGCTGCTATTTTCAAATTGAGGTGAGAAAAAAACATATTCTCCTGCCCGGGATAACTAAACCCAAGATTCTCTATGTTTATTGCTAATGGGTTCACGACTGCCATTTAATTTTAGCTAATGCCTCAAATGCATGCTTTTCCAGCTCTGATATTTCCAGCAGGTAATCACCCATTATATTAAACTCCTCCTGGCTGCCGATTCTGCCTTTATATATACCCGCAGCCTGCACAGCAGCGTTGCGCCAAAGATCGCCTGATTGGGTAAACATTTTAGAAATTTCTAACAACGCATCAACGGGATGATAAGCATGAGCTTGCTGCAAAAATGCAGCATAAATATAACGAAAGCCACCACCGCCCGTGCCTATTTCTTCCTGCATGCGCACCAGTTGTGCCAGGTATAAGCCGGCCTTGTGCAACCCCAACTTACCACGCCATTTTTTTATTTTATTACCCGTGTACCTTATTCCCTTTACTCCGACTATTGGCACCGGTATATACAGCATGCTTCTGACATTTTTTTTAATGCCGTTTTTAATTGCTTTTTTTATCACGTCATCTGTAATTGGTTTCCCTTCTTTAGGATAATAGATTTGTCCTCTTGGTGCTAATGCGCCTTTGGCAAACCGCACACGTTCCAATTGATAGCTGGTTAAAGTAGTTACATTTTCCATTATGGGGTCACTAATAAGATAATTGTCTTCTTCTTTCCCGTAAACAATTAAATTATGTGCGTTAAAATGAAAACGATATTCTTTAGGAAAATAAGGGAGATAATAAACACCCACCTGGCAACCAACCGGGTGGCCAGTCTCAAGGCATTCTTTTAAAAAAATTTCTGCCTGTTCCTTTGAGTTAAACCTTTTCCGAATAACCGGAATACCCAGTGATTTGCAGGTTCTCTTAAAAATCAGCCCCGGCAGTGTACGGAAAGCAATAGCCGGTCCATTGCTTATTTTTACCAGGGGAACATATACGAAGAACAATCCTGACCCAATTCCGAAAGCAAGCGGTTCAGTCATTTTTTGAACACCTATATTTCTCAATAAATTCATGGTAACACCGTTCTCACAATGTGCAGCCTGCGTGTGTTCGAAATTAATGTTCATGCACATTCATGTTTTTTAAGTCTTCGACACTTATATTAAAAACCTCGGCGTACCGCTGTAACTTTTTATACGATAATTTTTCGAACACAGCCGTCTTCAAATGCCTTTTAACCTGCCATTTCCAAAAGCCGGTATATCCCGCTAAAATTGCAATATCCATAAGCCCTCGTTCCATGAAAAACAGTAATGGGCTTGCTTGTTTATTTAATACTTTTCCCCTGGCAGCCGCAACGCGGTCTTCAATATCCTGCCAGGCAACATCGAGGGCTTTTATTTTAACATCCCATCCCCGGCTAAGTTGAGTAACGTATTGACCCGAATTGTCAGTGGCGTAACAAACTTCCTTTGTGATTTTGCCAAGTGAGCTCAGATCCTGCGGGACGTCTTCCTTTTTCATATAAAAAATATTACTATCAACAGACCGTCAGCATAGCGTACATGTATGAGAACCGGCCGCTTTCCGGAACAAGAACCAGGATTTTCTCCCCTTTTTTCAACTTTCCACTATGAAATAATTCGTGCACCATCATGTAAGCGGAAGCGGCCCCCACATTTCCCAAACTATACAAATTAATAAACCATTTTTCAAAAGGGATGCTTTTCCCGTACAGAGCCATTATCTCAAAAATTTTACTTTTGAAATATTCACTTGATATATGGGGCAAAAAATAATCAACATCTTTAGCTTCAAGCCCCTTCTCCTCAAAAATTTCTTTTATTTTTTTACCGCCAAGCGGGACGATATTATCGCTTAATAATTTTATATCCTGTTTGATGCTTAAAATGGATTTGCTTATAATTTCATCGGGTGTGAAATCCATATAACCTTTTAATGTTCCATCAGGTAATTTTTCGCCTGCCATATACATACAGGTTTCCTTTTCATTGGCATAGGAAACACCCTCTATCCAATCCACACGAAGACTTAAACCTGTTTCATTCTTTTTATCTGACAGTAAAAAGGCAGAAGCACCATCAGACAACATCCATCTTAAAAAATCTTTTTCAAATGCGATAACAGGATTTTTTTGCAGCTCTATTAATTTCTGCGCTTCTTCTTCAAACACGTTTGAAACAATTGAGCCGGAAAACCTTTCCGAACCGGTAGCGGCTGCCAGCTGCACTTCACCTGTCTTAACAGCCAGATAAGCATATTTGAAAGCATGCATTCCTGCGCAGCATACGCCTGAAGGCGAAACGACTTCAATGGCGTTTGATTCAGGCAACCAGCCATGTGTCATTACACCGTGGGAGGGCAACATCTGATCGGGAGAAGAAGTTCCACATGACAGCAATTCAAGGCTTTTTATTTTATCAGGTTCGTCTGTGAACAATGACTTCACGGCCAAAGCCGTCATCTGTGCATTCGTATGTGTGGCTTTTCCTCCTTTCGTAAGTGCATAGTACCTGGTTTTTATTCCATTATTTCTTAAAACAATTTCTTTTGATTTGGAGGGTTTACCATTTACAAAACCCAGATACAATTCCATTTCGTCGTTTGAAACAGGATCGTTGGGCAGAAAGATGGATGTATTAATAATATAAACCTCGCTAATGGGCATACTATTTTGCATTAACTCAATTTTAAATAAAATTCTTTTTTTGCCCTTACATGTTTTGATAAAAAGGGTTTAAAAAACAGCCTGTCAATTACAAAAACAACAGGCGCCGCTATGAAAAGTGCGATTAAAAGATAATACTTGAATAGGGTAAGCCATACTGTTTTTTTTTTTTCTTTGCTATAAAGTTTGCCCATAGTTTAAACATAACTCCCGCCTTGGATTCAATGAACATTAAATGATATTTTAAATCAACAGCATTTTTACTAATAAGGTCTGCCTGCATTCCATCCCATTCATTCTTTTGCAGATAGGGCAACACGATTGTACCAAATATTTTTGTATTAGCAATATCGGCATCTGAGACACCAGGTTTTGGAAAAATATGGAGAAACCTGTCTTTTTTACCACTCAGCATCCAATGAAAAATGGTGAAAATACTAACCAGGTTTAAATGCTTATCTATCAATACAATGTTTCCTACAAGTTTTGCATCAGTCTCCTTCACTAATTTTTTTACTTTTTCAAAAGCATTTACCCACATATTTCTGGCCCCGGTAATAGTAATTACAGGGGTGTTTTTTAAAACCTGCCTGACACTGGGATCGTGTATCAAAGAATTAAAAGGAATACAAGGTGATAAAAACCACGGCTGGTAGCCTAAAATTATCAAATCATATGACGATTCTTTTAGCGTAAACGGAGCAAGTTCTGCCGCCACACCTAAAACACAATCGGGCATTACACTAAAAAAACTTTTAGTTGTCCAGGGAAATGGATAATCGTTTTGCATCTTTACATCTACCTTTTCAACTGATATATCTCCATCAATCAACGGTATGCAAAAACGATCAATAATATCTCTTAACTGTCCGGATTGAGAATAATAAATTGCTAATACTTTTTTCTGCATACAGCCAGCAATTATAAATTTTTCGGGTGGAAATCCTCCGGGCGCAGTATTTTTGAATTTTTACTATAATCAGTAATGGCTTTTTGAACTACCGGTGATAAATCCTTAAAAGTATTTTGAATATAAAGCCTGTCCTTTTCCAGGTCTTTATAGTACTTGACAGTCCTGGGGGCATTTTCCTGGATAGTAAGGCGCAGAAAATGATACTCGCCATTGTTGCTGTCTTTTTTTAGAGCGGACTCCAGTTGTATGTATCCTGCTTTAAAGATTTTTAGTTTTTCGGCGGCTTTCTTCAGTAATCCCGCTTTTTTCATGAGCAATGCTCCTTTGTATGCCTCTTTTTCAGAGATAGAAACAGCCTCAACAATTGTCAACTCGTTATTAATGTCAGCTACATTTCCAGATGTCATAACGGAATAAAAGGAGGTTTTATCAAACCCTTGCTGTAGTTGCCTTCCTTGCACAGCCATGCCAGATAAGATAAAGAAGAAGGCAAAAATTGTTATTACCCGCATAATGCAAATTAATGAAATTATAAATAGCCTCTTTTACCTTTAGCAGTTGATTGCGATTGAGTTAGTGCTCTTTGTAATTTTTGGAGGGACTGTTATTTATCATTATTAAAAGATCATAAATACTTCGGTTTATTTACTGCTTCCGATGAAGTTGGAAATTACTTACTTTTCCTACTTTTGAGGATTTAAGAAAAAAAATATTAAAAAATGCCTGTGGACAATAATAAGAAGCAATTTTCTGGCGAGTGGGCTATTATCTTGGGTGGTTCGAGTGGCTTTGGTCTTGCTGCAATTGAAAAGCTTGCGCGGCATGGCATGAACATCGCTGTGCTTTACCGTGAAACTGCCGCCGAAGAAAAATTGCTTAAGGAAAAATTTTCGCATTTAGCTACCACTTCCGGAATAACCATTTTACCATTTAATATAAATGCGTTAGATGCAGCGGGAAGGAAATTGTTTATTCAACAATTTTCAGCTGCTGTTGGTAAAAAGAATAGTGTCAGGTTGTTGCTTCATTCTATAGCAAGAGGTAATTTAAAACCATTGATGGTTTTGCAGGACTCTGGATCAAAAGAGAATAACGAAACTCTTTCCATTGAAGATATTCAACTCACTACCTATGCCATGTCTACAAGTTTGGTTGATTGGGCAAGATTACTTTTAAAAGAAGAACTTTTCTACCAGGATGCAAGAATAGTAGGGCTCACCAGTGAAGGAGCGCATAAATTTTGGGAAGGCTATGCTGCTGTTTCAATAGCCAAGGCCTCTTTGGAAAGCCTTACAACCTACATGGCAATCGAGTTGGGTAAATATGGATTGAGAACAAACTTGATTCAGGCAGGAATTACCGAAACGCCTTCACTGAAAAAAATTCCTGCAAGCAAAAAACTCATTGAGATGTCTATTGCAAGAAGCCCTCTGGGTAGGATGACAAGACCCGAAGATGTAGCAAACGTCATTTACTTATTGTGTACGGATGAAGCATCATGGATAAATGGCGCAGTGATTCATGTAGATGGAGGGGAACATTGCCTTTAATTATTTTAGGATGCTTAAAAACAAGTACAAAGAAATATTAGATCAGCTACCCTATAAATCCTCCTTTCTTTTTGTGGATAATATTTCGTTGCTGAATGATGATGAGGTGATAGGAGATTACACGTTGAAAAAAGATGCTTTTTTTTATGAAGATCATTTTGCCGGAAATCCTGTTACGCCAGGAAACATTATTGCTGAAATAATGGCGCAAATCGGCCTGGTAGTGTTAGGAATATACCTTGTAAAACGGTCATCTTATCAATTTAATATTACAGGAGATGGCAGGTTGTTCCCTTTACTTACATCAATTGAAGTTTCTTTTTGCAAAATGGTATCGCCTGGAGAAAAAGTCACCGTAATTTCAAAGAAACAATATTTCCGTTTCGGTAAATTAAAATGTTATGTTGAAATGCACAACGCATCAGAGGAAATAATCGCAAAAGGAATGTTTTCAGGGTTGATTAAACAATTCCCGGCATACTAAATAATATATAATGAATCACCGTGTTGTCATTACGGGTTTAGGGGTTGTTTCTCCCAATGGCGTAGGCGTTCGTGATTTTTTACATTCTATCCAAAACGGTGTTTCGGGAATAAAATTTATACCGGAGTATGAGCGACTCAATTTTAATTGCCAGGTGACCGGCATGCCACCCTTTGAATGGAATCAACTAAAAAACTACATTTCAGAAGTTTCCTTCAATGGATTAAAGGCCATTGGTATAGGCTATGGTATAAAAGCAGCATTGGATGCCTGGACAGACGCAGGCAATAACATCATCAGTGAAGAGCCGCACTGGGAAACAGGTTGTGTTTTCGGCAATAGCGTTGGTGATTCAGAAGTGATTAAAAACGCAATTGCCCGGATAGATGCAGGGGAAGCAAAAAAAATAGGCTCACGGGTGGTGGAGCAGTTTATGAATAGCGGTGTAACGGCATACATTTCAGGACGCTTGGGTTTGGGCAATAGGGTCATTACCAATTCTGCAGCTTGTGCCACCGGAACGCAAGCCATTTTAATGGGGTATGAATACATAAAACAAGGCTTGGCGAAACGCATGCTGGTGGGTAGCACTGAGCATATAGATACCTACATTTTTGGTACATTTGATTCCATGCGGATTTTGGCAAGGAAATTTAATCATCTTCCTGAACAGGCTTCCCGTCCAATGAGTGCTACTGCTTGTGGTTTTGTTCCCGGGTCTGGCTCAGGAGCCCTCGTCCTTGAGCAGTTGGATTATGCGTTAGAACGAAATGCTACTATCTATGCGGAAATAGTGGGAGGAGCCTCTAATTCAGGCGGACAACGATTTGGTGGCACGATGACGGCGCCCGGTTCCAAAGGAATTATTAAATGTATTGCTGAAGCTATAGGGAATTCAAATATCAGCGCCAAATCGATCGATTTAATATGCGGTCACCTCACCGCCACTGCCGCTGATCCACTGGAAATTCAAAATTGGGGCGAAGCCCTGGATAGAAAGGACGATAATTTCCCGTTGATCAATTCATTAAAGTCGATGATCGGCCATTGCCTTAGCGCTGCCGGATCTATTGAGGCTGTCGCGGCTGTATTGCAAATTGTGCATCAGTTTGTACATCCGAATATCAACTTAGAGGATCCCGATCCCGAAATTCTAAAGATGATAAACACCAATAAGCTTCCAACAACCATGGTAAAAAAAGAAATTAACATAGTGGCCAAAGCCAATTTTGGGTTTGGAGACATTAATACTTGTATAATATTTTCAAAATACAATGATAATGGATAGACAAGAAATTATAGACGAGCTAAAAAAGGTCCTGGCACCCTATACGGAAGATAAAGAATTACTGGATGGCATCAATGAACAGACCAACCTGATAACTGATTTGAAGATTAATTCGGCAAACCTGGTGGATATCATTATTGATGCAGAATCGAAATATAATATAGAAATTGATTTAGACTCCGCGGAAAAAATGATCAATGTGGGTAGTTGCATTGATGTGATTGTCGAAAAAATGAATCTCAAAATGTGAAAAGCACCGGTAATGATATCGTAGCCTTACAAGGCATCAACAGGCAACGTACAAATCATTTCCTGTTTTATTCGAAAATCCTTTCTGTTTCTGAACAGGCACTTTATTACCGGTACGGATTTGCTGAAATGCCTTTTGAGCAATTTGTATGGCTATTATGGTCTATTAAAGAATCGGTATATAAATACCAAAAAAGGATTGTGCCGGGTCTTATCTTTTCTCCGACAAAAATCATCATCCAGGGAATTGATCCTCCTTACCGGCACACCGTTACAAGCTTCGGAGGCATTCAATGGGAAAACAATAACAAGGAATCCTGCGAAGAACTTTACAAGGGCATTATTATTTTTGGAGCTGGCATTTTTTATTCCAGGTCTAAAATCCACTGTGAATTTATAACTACCGTTGTCAGTAATGATGAGAACTTTGAAAATACCTGGTGGGGTATCAAACCAATTGATCATGCTGCTTATGATAATCAATCGAAAGCCGTCAGGGCGTTTATCCTGGACAAGTTAAAGTCCATTTTGCCAGGCCGTCAGGATAATTTACGGATAGGAAAGAATCGGCTGGACTGCCCGGTCGTGTTAATGGGAGCAATGGAAATGAATATCCCGGTTTCCCTGGCGCATCATGATCATTTTATTGCTTATTCGTTCCTGCTAAAGCATCCATAGTTGCAACCGAATTACAAGGTTTCAATCTCACTTATTTTTTACTATTCTCTCTCGCTGATCTTCTGACAAATTCAATAGCTTACCGGCCTACCGGGTCCGCTGACCCGCTTATAAACCTGTGAATAATATAACTTATTTCAAGAATTGTGTAACAATCCAACATTTAGATTTCAATAAATTCGTCATTCAAATTAATGATTATGAATAAGATACTGTCAATTTTTTTAGTGCTTCTTGTCTCAAATTCACTGTCCGCGCAGGACAAGAATGGAAAAGTATATTTCATGCGATCAGAAGGCTTCCAGGCACCAGCAGTTCCCTTTAATCTATTCATTGACCAAAAGATCGCTGGCAGACTTAGTAATAAAAGATTTTCAATTCATGATGTAAAACCCGGCAATCATACTTTCTCGACTCAATTTGCCGGTAAGAACGCCAAGGATAAGGCTGAGAAAATTGAAGTACAAGTCGAAGCAGGAAAAATATACTACATCCAGGTGAATTTTCAACATGGTTTTTTTAAAAACAAATTGCATTTCAAGGAAGTAAAAGAGGATGAGGCTAAAAAGGTACTGCCTGGTTTAAAACAAATCAAGAACTGACTATAGGAGGCTTATTGCGAAAAAATACAAGACTTTTGAATTCAGGTTTATGATCTCTTTTGTTGTGCAGCGAAATTGACGAAAGGATCATTGAGCGGATACTCTTTATCAACAAGAGTTTACAAGAAAATAATAATAGGACTTCCCATTTTCAATTGAACAGTCCCTTCAGGTAGACCTAAGGTCTCAGTTATCGAACCTCGAATATAGCGACATTCTTGCTACGGACGGATTTATCAATCGCTTCAAAATTGAAATTGACCATGTCCTTGCCTAATTCCAAAAATTGGAAATGACGGGGGTTAGGGCGGAGCTGTTGCCAACACAGGGGAGATGTCAATGGTGGGGTTAGGCCCATACACACACGGAATTTTTTGCATGAATACCATATTAGTGCGCCTTGAGAGACCGGGCGATAATTAATTCGTCTGCGTGTCTTCAGAGCGGACAAATTTGCCGTCAAATACTCTTTAAAACAGTAGGTGAATAGAATATTCAGTTTATATGTACCCAAAAAAATTGTTTTGCTTAATAAGGGATAAAAAAACGGTACTTTGACGTGACCTCACCATGCGCACATAAAAGCATATCTGAACAACGAGGGTAGTCAGTCAAGACAATTTGTAATTAATTTTTGTGATAATTTCAAAAAGCTCATAAATTCTAATGCCAATTTTGGCAGGTCAAATTGATAATGAAAAATGCCGTTTGAATGATTATATTCGAGATGAATTTTCATAGGGTAAGGTTTAATGGTTAATGGTTTTTGATTAAGTAG
>Ga0137463_1000403_pt1 | contig 15173 bp, 12 predicted proteins | sample EasRivERMGT800_2_FD_102333 | JGI IMG/M metagenome (GOLD analysis project Ga0137463, IMG submission 102333) | Soil microbial communities from meander-bound floodplain in the East River, Colorado, USA - East River MetaG ERMGT800_2 | ecosystem: Environmental > Terrestrial > Soil > Floodplain ...
GCCGGTGAAAAAGCGGCTACGGCCATTGAGAAGATCGGAGCGAAGATCGCTCCATTGGGGCCAAAGATTAGGAATTTCGGGGAGCAGGTCGGCGGGATCAGGCCCGTCGTCTCCCCCTACGCTCAAGTCGCTCGGGACGTGCTCGAATCAGCGCCGGGCGCGGTGGGTTCCGCTGCTGGCGGTGCGGGAGTCGATCTCGGACTTGCGGCGGTCTCATCCGAGTCCCCACAGGACACGCAAGGCATCGGGCTGGGCACCGCGATAGGCGCGCTACACGGTCTTGGGAAGATGGGCGGGCACGTAATTAGCGGGCAGATTATCGCACCGCGTGAATATGGGGTAGCCGGTGGGACAAAGTCTTCCGGTCTGTTTCCCGGCCTAGACACGGTGCATGACGCCGCCATGGCCGACGCAACTCCGGGTCAGCAACAGCGAATGAACGCGGTTCGCGCCTTTGCAAAAGTATACGCGCCGGATGCCGATGTTTTCATGGCCGATCCCAGTAACCCGACCGCGCTACAAGACGCGCTGATGAAGGCCGGGCTGCCCGCAGACCAATCGGCGGAATGGGCAAAGCAAAAAGGTTTCTTCACTCGCGCGCTCCCCGACAAGAACGGAGATGTCCGACCGGTTATCGTCGTGAATGACCCCGACGCCGCGCCTCACGAATCTTTTCATGCCGTCCAAGATGTTATCGGCGAATCGGCGAATCGTCAAATCGACGAAATAGTCAAGGCCGATTACGGCAACCGATTCGACGCGGAAGGAAATCTCTATGCGCAGCGTTTGTTGGCTGGCCCGATACCGGAAGGGAAAACATGGCAGCAAGCCGTCGCTGACAAGTCCGGCTGGGGTCTCGATGACGCCAAAGAGGAATTAATTCAGGGCGCGCAGAAGGACAACCCAAACGGCACTCCCGAAGACTGGAGAAAATTCGCCACCGATGTTTTAAGTCAGCATCCTTGGGATTCCATCCTGACCCCGAAGCAAATCACCGAGACCGGCAACCGGTATCTCGCGCGGGAACTCGCCGCTGAGAACTTCGATGCCGCCTTCAAGCGCGGCTTGAAGGTTGACGACAGCCTGCCCGGAAGACTTGCGAGTGTCGCGGCGAAAGCCATTGACCTTCTCGGCGGAAATCCAATCGCCGACCGGACATCCCAAATTGGGAATCTTCCGCTCTCCTACAAAACCATTCAGGCCGTCAAGGGCGCGCTTCCGGTTGGCGCGGAACCGACGGTAGCGCCCAAGAATACATTACTCAACGCCAAACCCACGGTCACGGTGCCCGTGCCGGTAGCAAATCCAGAGTCAGATAAACTGCGGAAGGCCGCATCCAACATCACAGTTCCAGATTATGCAAAAGCCATCAACAATCTCGCGGACGCGGTTGACCAAAACAAATCGGTCCAAGTCATATACTACGGCGCGGAAGGCGAACAGGGCGGTTCCATCGGAAGCGAACGGCCTGAGCGTCGTGCAGAAATTGAGGCAGCTCGTGGAGCGGGGAACGAAAATCGCCCCCTTGTCCGAAAGTCCTTCACACCTGTTCGTGTCGAAGGCAAACAAGTCATAGGCTGGTCGCCCGACAATCTTTTCGCCAACGCCAACAAACTTGCGGAGTGGGCCGAAACCATCGGTGACGCCGCCAAACAGAAGATTCCCTACGAAATCAAAAACGGCCAGTTCACCGATCAAGGTTGGAAAGACCTCCAAGCGGACCTCGCGACGTTTCAGCACAACCAAGCCGCCGGGGCAACCGGAAGCGGGGAGCCGCTCATGCTTCCCTCAGAAGTTGTCCAAAGGGGATTTACTCAACCGGCCTCGACGGGCAAAGCAGTCTCGCTCGGCCAAGACCGCGCGGACATCATCAATTTTCTCTTCCACACTCAAATTCCCGACACTACTACGCGGGTCGCTCCACTGCATCTTGCGGGACAGGAGATATCCGCTGCAACCGCCCCCGGTCGTGTAGAAGTTCCCGTCCGGCCTCGCGGAGAATACACGGAGCCGCAACTCGCCAAGGCGGGCGTCGCCGCTCCTCGTGGAGTAAGGGAAGTCAACCCTTTTCGTCAATGGGTCGAGCGCGCCGCCGCATCGGCAGGAGAAGCCGCTCCATCTCTCATCGACGTTTCTCAGAGGCTCAATCTTGACCGCATCGCGGACGCACAAATCGCGCCGGAAATCGCGCCGGTCAAGGCGAATGTCCTGACCCTCGCCGCTGGTTTTCAACCCAAGGAATTCACCGTCAAGGGAAATCTCCGGGGTGCCGATAAAGAATTAATGATCGAAGCCGAAGACATGGCCGAAGCCCGCCGAAAAGCAGAGCGGCAAGGTATGCGCGTCAAGAATGTGACGCCCTCCGCGTCGGCAGTGCTTGCCTCTGGTCAATTTCAGCCGCCCGCCGACCCGAATAAGGAGCACGTAGTCGATGCCGCCGTGCGGATGCCGACGGGAGAAGTTTTCTCAGGCTCTTTTCACGGCGACGCAATGAAAAAGGCGCTCGACGCCGGTCATCTCGAACTCGATACCGCCAAAGACGGGTTCGTGACCAACACGGGCCGATTCGTGGATCGTAATGAGGCGTTCAACCTCGCTGAACAATCGGGCCAGATCACGAAGGAGGGTTTACAGAAGCGCGGCGTGCCATTGACCGCACAGCCAAAACTGGAGTCCACGACTTTTCAAGAGGCTCGCCAGTTCCAACCGAAGCTTGCCGCCGAGATGGAAGACCCCGAGATATGGAAAGGCGTAAAAGACTTCAAAGGCGAGAAGTACGGCAATGGGCCGACGGGATGGGCATTTGACAAAGGGTCGAAAGCGACCCCGGAAGATTTGAACGATTTCAAAGCGACGCGGGAGCTATACTCCGGTCTTGGGAAGGATGCGATGGCGTCAAAGGATTACCCCAAGGCGCTGGAGTATGGACTGAAGAGCCAGCTCGCGCATGAGGCGTATCAATTTGCAACCGGAGAGCGCCTCGACGGGCAGCCGGGCACGACCAAAGATTTCGTCCGCAAGCACTACGATCCGAATTTCGAACCGCCCTTGGCTACTTCGCAGTCGGGCTTTGGTCATCCCGGCTTTGAGCCAGAGCTGGACAAAATTAAATCCGGCAAAACCTTCGGGCAAACGTTCAACTCGGACGGTTCGGTATGGAAGCCGACGGGAAAACAGGACGTTGTCACTCTCGCCAGTAAGAATATTCCAAAATCGGAGCTTACGCGCGCCGCCGTGGAGGACGCGGTAAAGCCCTATGCGTCTCTACTTCGGGAACCAAATGTCGTCGCGGGCGTGTTTTCTCTTGGCCCCGATGAGGTTTCCGTGGACGTGAACGCGACCGTGCCACAGGAACATCGCGCTAACTCTGTTGCCTTCGCCAAAGCCAACAACCAAGTTTCGATTTGGGACGCCGCGAAGCAGGAGGAAGTCAAGACCGGAGGAACCGGTGATACCACTCTGCGGGATATCAGCGCGTTGGAAAAAGCGTTGCCGAATCTGTTGGCCGGAAAGCCGGTGGAGTTTCAGCCGAAAGCGCGAGACGAATTTAAAATGCTCCCGGCTGGTTTGGAAGGTGTTTCCAAAGCTTGGATAACTCCCGACGGAAAGCCGGTCCAGCTCGGAGGTATGTGGCATCACCATGCGCTGGCGGAAGACCCCCAAGCGATGGCCGCTGCCGCCAAAGCGAAACTAGTCGTCCCGCCATTCGAAGGAGCAGATACAGACAAGACGCGTGCCGATGCTTTGAACAAAGGTTTCGTTAGAGTTGACTACCGGGTGAATTCAGGACGCATGACCATTGAAGCGTCCGCTAATCATTGGGCCAAGCAAAAAGATGCCGTGCGAAAACTCATCGAGTCGAACCTCGACGGCATCGACAACCTGAGCCTCACGCTTACTGACCGGAACATGAAGCCGGTCGATTCTAATCACGCCAAGCTTTTTCAACTGGACACGCCAGAGGAGAAGATGGCCGCTATTCCGCTTCTCGAAGAGTCAGCGCCATCGGGTCGAAAAGAAATCCCAATCGCTGAAGGTGCGACGCTCCGTAAGGATACCACCTATAACCCGAACGACAACTACTTCAAAGGTCAGGCCCAGCCCGGCGAAATCCCCGCCGATGTGCAAAAGCAATTGGACGACGGAAATAGTCTCGTCTGGTCTGTTTTCCAAGATGTAAAGCCTTCCACATTCAAAGACGCGGGTTACAGATCCTTACGGCTTGAGTGGAATGAGTCGCATCATGATCCTGAGTTCTACGCGGTGCCGTTAAAGGACACGAGTGGGCCATATCCGATGACCAACGCAGGCATCGAAGCGGCCTATGAGGCGGGCTTGGACAAAGCCAACATGCACTGGGAATTCTCCCGCAAGAACCAATTCCAGCCGAACAAGGGCGAGGAGTTTTTACCACCGAGGGAAGGATCGCCAGAGCCGACGTTTCTCACAAGACAGCAAGTCACGGACATGTCCCCAAGACAGATGGGGGAACGTTTTCCCGAGATCGTGATCCCTAAAACTCCCGACGAGTTGATCCCTTCCGGCCTGAAAGACTCCCCATTGGCCAAAAAAGCAGGATCAGAAGAAAAGGCCATCGAGAGCTACGCCGACAAACTGGTCAGCTTTGCAAAAGATTGGGAAGGCACACTCGTCTATCAAGAAGGCCAGAAGTGGTATAAAGAGTTTGTTCCGCTACTGAAGGAACACTACGGGGAACATGCGCAGCTTTTCGCCGAATTGCTGGCGGCAACTTCACCGATGACGAGTGTAAGCCCGAATTGGGACATGGCCGTTGACGCCATCGACCAGTTCAAAGAAGGGAAATTCGACGCGCAAATTAAAAAGTTTAACGAAGGCATCGCCAAGCTGGAGAATGGGTCATGGAACACGACCGGAGTCAAGGAGACGAATAAACAGGCCGTCAAAACCGGCAAGGCGAAATTCATGTCCAAGTGGATCGAAGACCGCGATCTGATCCCGAGGAAAAAGAACGGCACGAAATACAACGCGCAATCGCTGAACGTCATGCGGGTGCTGGCGCGCCGATGGCTCGAATATCAAGAAGGGCCTAAGACGGCAAACTTCGTGGCGAACCTTTCAGGGACCGGGCACGAGGCGACGATTGACCTGTGGGCCGACCGGACCCTACGCCGTCTCGGCTACGCGGACGACCAGCCGCGCTGGCGCATTCTCCCCAAGAACGCAAGGGCCGTATCGAACCCCGACTTTGCATTCGCTCAGAAGATTTTCCGAGCGGCGGCGGACAAGCTGGGCCTACAGCCGGACGAGCTACAGGCGGCGACATGGTTTGCCGAGAAAATGCTGTGGCATCAAAATGGCTGGTCCAGACTTGACCTTGGGGACTACAAAAAAGAACTTGAAAAAATGCCCAAGGTGAGCGACATTAAGAAGTTATGAAAAAGAAACTGACGGAAGACCAGAGGGCGTCCATTGTGGACGCGGCCAAGAAGGCCGTCGTGCCTGACCCGGAAGGGCAGCGCGAGGAATTCTGGCAGGAAGTCGAAAAAGAGTTGAAGGCCGGGGACATCCCGGTCAAAAAACGAGGTTGACCCGCCTCCCGTCCGACGGCATAGAAAGGTATGCCTGAAGACATCCAAGTTTCCCCCAAAGCAGCGGCTCCTGAACCGGTCGCTGATCCGGCCCCCAATTCCGAGGCTTCCGATTTATCGCCAATAGGCGGCGCGCCCGAAGGTAAGGGCATCCCGCCCGAAGTTCTCAAGATTCCCGCGATTCAGGCGCTCTTAGCAGGTGCGCCATCGGCAGTTTCCGCGCCCATCAAAGAATTCGAGTCGAGAGCTGAAGGAAAGCTGATCGTAAAGAATGCACCGATTCTCCAGCAGGCCGGTTTCGGAATGTATCGTAGCCTATCAGGCGAAACGGGTGTTCTTTTCAACCAAGTTCACATGCACGCGGACGATCTGGTAAATGCTGACAAAGCCGGGAAGCTGGCCGAAATCGCGCCGTCATTTGATTCGGTGAACGATGCAGTCGCGAAGTCAGGGAAGGACCACCCTATATTGAAGTCTCAGGGTGTGCCAAATGGTTTCCGAGGACCGTCGATGCCGACGCCGCCACAGATGAACCCCCCTTTGGCTGCCCCGCAGCCTATGCCCGGTCCGGGTCCGGCTCAGCTACAGGCTAACCGTGCGCGGTTGGCTAATATGGCGGTCGGGGGTCCTATCTCCGGTGCCAGTCCGGGGTCAGGACGAATCCTGAACAACATCACGAAGAGCGCGATTTAACGTTGCGGCGTCTCACTGCCAGCCTTTTCGATGGCATCGGACAACCGGTCCAATGATTCCCGACGCTTTTTATCTCGGGCGGACCTCCACGCCAATAGGGGCATCAAAGAAGTCACGTCCCGGCCTGCCCACCTACAGAATTTCTCCATGGAGACTATCGGCAGCCTTCGCCCCGCCTTTACAGTCGGGGAATTGTATTGAACAAAATCTCGTTCCGACGAAATCCAATGCACCGTGCGGTCGTTTAGCAACGGATCGAAAATTCCTACGGCCTTTGGGCGACGGGCTTCGTAAACATGCCCCGGTAAAATTTCAGAAGGTGTCATGATCTTCCCTGTTTTACGCCGCACTCCCGCAGGAGGACCGCGTCGTCCGCCAGAAGGTCTCCCCCGTTCAGAATTTCCCACCCCTCTAGGCGTTTCCACGCTTCGGCGTAATGCTTCTCGCCATGCCGATGTCCGTGGAATCCGAATGGTCTCGCCACGTTGTCACGTAGCTCGCTGGAGAACTGTTCGGCGGTTTCGGTTGACGCCACAGTCAGCTTGTTACGTTCAATCCAGTTTGCATCCCGGCAAAACAGGTAGTCAGGATTGACGGTGCCGTCCACCCAGCCATATCGTGACATCGCCGTGACCCATCTTCGGGATTGCAAAGAAAAACCGTCATTGCCGACCGCTCCGTCTTCCCACGGCGCGCCGATGTAGTCGCACTTGGAAAAAGCCGCCGACCAACTTCGGGGGTTCGAAATGAATCCGTCGTCACCTACATGCAGGATGTTTTCGGCGTCGTCAGGCAAAAAGAACGGCATAGTTTTCGAGTAGAAAACAAGAAACCCCGCGCGGTCGAGTGGAGGAATTTGAATCCATGTGAGCGGATCCGACATGCTCCAGTCCAATTCGGGCGGCGGTAGGAAGGAAAATATCGTCGGCCTAGTATACGAAATATCCAAGTCGTGCATGATGTCCGGGTTGGACAGGATAAGCCCGGACGTGTAACGCAACACGCGGCAAACTTTGCGCAAGAGACTCGGATTGTCGTTGTAGCAGAATCCAATGATGGGGAGAACGTTGTTCATACGCAGGTGAGCGGGTAACGGACTTCCTTATGCGCCATGACTTCGGGCAACCCCGCTTGCAGGTCTTCAATCGTTTTGAAGATGAATACATTTTCCCGTTCCGACATGGCCGACCATTGGGACGACGCTTGGAAAGGATGGACGATGAATCCGTTGTTTACTTGTTCGATTAGAATGGTTTTCATAGGCCCATTTTCGCAGGCAACCCTGCTAAAAGTTCATCAACTGTTTTGAAGATGGATACGTTCTCCCGTTGCACCATGGCCGACCATTGGGACGACGCTTGGAAAGGATGGACGATGAATCCATTGTTTACTTGTTCGATTAGGATAGTTTCCATAGACTTATGTGCCATGACCCCAATCAACCCCGCTAACAGAAGATAAACGGTTTTGAAGACGGCTACGTCCTCCCGTGCCGACATGGCCGACCAGTGGACCGTCATTTGAGAAGGGTAAACAATAAACCCGTTACTTATTTTTTCGACTAGGATAGCTTTCATAAATGGGCGAGGAAGACTATTAGGGCCGCAGCCACGCCGACCAGCAGGGACGTGACCGCGATAAATACGAGTGTATTTACAGAGTTATTCATAAGCAGGCGAGGAAGACCAGCAGGGCTGCGACCCCGACGGAGATGATAAAAAGGACTTTTTCAAGGTTACTCATAGGGGGACTATGCCTTACGGGGCATAGTTTGTCAAGTGGTCCGGGTGAGTGAACTCCAGCCGTTCGGCGTTGACGGAATCCGAAGGCAAAAACTCCTTGTAATACCCTCGGTCGAAGAACATGTTGAACTCCACGCGGCAGCGGGTGACCGCCCCCTGCTTGTCCACTTTGAATTCGAGGATCGCGCCGCCGATTTCCATACGGAGACGTTTCTTGCGCGCGAAGATGGTCTGGTCTTGGAAGCCGGGCATCGAGATAACGTGGACGTTCCGGTCATGCATATAGTTGCTGACGTGGTAGTGTCCCTGAATAAGAACGGCCGGTTTCTCGCCGCCTTGGAAACTTCCGACGGTCTGCTGGCCGGTATAGCTACGGCTGTATGCGCTCCCGCCGCCGGGGTGCTGCACCTTTATGACGGTCGGCTTCTCCGCGCCGGGGCGGCGAATCGTAACGTCTGACTCTACGTGCCCGATGTAGCGAAGGTCGGTGCGACCCTGCTTCTCGGCGGTCATTTGCAGGTATGCGCCGAAGTTAAAGCCCTCTTTTTGCCACCAGCCCTCGTGATCGTCGCCCGTGATAAAGTAGGTTTTTATGCCGGGCATCTTTGGATACTCGTCCACGACGTATTGCGCCTGCCCGTCGATTGACGTAACGAGTGCAGACGCGCCGTTGATTCGCGAGACGAACCCATCGACGATATTCCCAGCGTGCAACACGCAGCGGATGCCTTCTTTTTTGAAAAGATCGTATTGGGCGCGGAGAGCATCCAACCGGCTCTCCCGGCAGGCGAGATGTGTGTCGGCGACCAGCCCGAACCGATACCAGCCGCTATCGTCTATCGCCTTGAGCGGTATCTGGCCGGGGTCCGGCGGCGGCAGCTTGTGCGAGAGCTGTAACTGCTTCGATTCAGAAATGTGATCGTGATCGACTTTACGATCAACCGCCGTTTTCGTCCGGCCAAGCAGTATCGCTATCTCCGCGTGGGTCTTCCCCTCCGCTTTCAGGGCCGTCAGTTTCGTTGTCTCTTCCGTCGTCCAATTTTGTGTCTTCATCTGTGAATTCTCGTATGTTCTTGAATCTGTTTCTCGCCCAGTCCATTAGGCTTCGCGGAATCTCTCCTTTGAAAACTTGGTCGAAGCATTCCTGCGATTCACGCGGGGAGGCACCGATGCCGAAAATGCAATTGTCGAAGTCATCCTTGGAGCCGATCCAGCATACGAAAGATCCGTCGGTCATCCGCCCAAGTCGAGCGCCCTCAACCATGTGCGGCGAGAGTGACTTCTGGATATGCCTCACCTTCTCCTCATGCTCTTTCGTGATCGACTTATAGACCTTGTCCAACTCATCTTCCAACGTTTCCTGCGTGTCGAAGCTCCAACGTCTCACGTCGTCGAGTATAAAGTCGATACGGTCGAGAGTTTTTACGATGGTATTCTCCGCCGCGACTTCGGCCTCTTTCATTTTGGCCGCGCCCTTCGCGCCGCCATACTCTTCGTCGTGCGGCATCATCGCTGAGGCACCGCTGACGGCATGTAAGACCGACAAAAGGCTGCCTAGTTGAATCTGTGTCGCCAAATCACGGCTCGGCAGATTGACGTTCTGTTGTTGAATCATGCCCTTGTTAGATTTTGAAGTGCCCATGTGAATAAATGGTAAGCGTCTGCCGCGTTATCGTCAAGCTCGTTGTGGCTTTTATTGTCTATGAAGCAAAATGGATTCGTAGGCAGAGCACGGAATCGTGGATTCTTACATGCCGACGCGACCATCATTTCCTTTGTCGCAGTTCGGCACCCGTCGCAAGCGTGCGCCTTTAATTTGCCGGTGTCGAGGCACTCAATGTTATACCCGGCCTTAAAGCGTAGCCACACCGCTGTCCGGTAGGACGCCCATAGATGCGCTTGTTTGCGTCCAGAAACAAACTGGACATCTTCGAAAATGACGATATCGGGGTCGGGACGGGGAGCGTGCAGCCACTGATAAAACCGGGGTATCCGGGGATCGCAGCGGCGATCCATCCGTTCTTTCGCCCAGTCCTTAATCTCTCTGTCGTAGGCCAGCTTGGTGCTGCCTATGGTCGCATCGTCGGTTGACGTGCCATAACACCAGCCGAAGGTGGTTCCTAAGTCGAGAGCGAGGATGCGTTTCATTTCAATTCCGGCTCCCTCAGACGACGCTCGGCGTCTTGCGCAACGACCGCTTTCTTGAGCTTCTTCAGGGCGCGCTTGTGCGTCGCCTGCGTGGCCGCGCGGCTTACCCCCAACATTTTTCCGATTTTGCTCATTGTGAAGCCCGCCGTATAGACTAAGTCGATGACCATCTTCTCTTGGGGGTTGAGGTGTGAGTTAATGAACGGTTCCAGACGATCTAGCTGCTCATTGAAGCTCACAGTCCCGAAATCCGGTTCGACAATAGGCTCGTTCGGGTTGGTTAGCTCAAATTGGTTTTCCACGGTCTCGCGGAATTGCATCACGCGGTCCCCCTTCGAAAAGTTGGCGCGGGCCACTTCCGGTGTCGCCCAATGTTTGTGTATGCGCCCCCAAACCCAAACCTTAACATAGGTAGCGAACCGGCCAGCGGCAGGGTCAAACTTAATCGCGGCGGCGCGCGCTTCCATGTAGGCGAGGCTTAACAACTCGTCTGGTTCGATCTGACCGCGAGAAGCGAATTGCGCATACCGCACACACTCTCGCATGTATCGCATGATGAATTCTTGGATCAGCGCCTCGCGCTTTTCTTCATTGGCGGCCAGCTCGCGAGCGCAGTAGAAATCGTTCTCGTCAGCGGGCGAAATAACGACTTGCTCGGGCAAGTCTTTTAGAATGGACTCGATGGTCATGTAGTGGTAGCTCCGAAGGAAATTCCAGACGTAAGCCGGACGGTTGTGGGGGTTGAAAAACGCTTGAAGACCCAAACTCGGGTTTTGAAATCGCCCGTCAGTGCTTCGCACTCAAGTATGCCTTCGCGCTGGATCATTTCCAAGTATCTATTAATTTGTGTCGGATTGATAGTTCGCATCGTGCTTTCGTTCAGCGGATTTAGCTGGATAAGCCGGGTCAGGTCCGTGACAGTCCCTCGCCATTCGGCAATATCGGGGACGCGCTTGAAAAGATCGGCGAGAGAGTCGATCAGCAGTTCTTTGAACGGAGCGGCCTTGCCAGTCTGGTGCGTTTGATCGAGCAACGTCGGCTCGTGATAAGCCCGGTAACCGTATCGCGCATGGCGCTGAACGTGCGCCGGAACTTCGTGATCCAGCAACCACCGAAGAAGATACGGAAGCTCTTGACGAATCTTGGTAATAAGAATCTCCCGCTCAGGAAAGACAAACCGGGAAATCGCAACGCAGCGGAACAGCGAAGTCTTATCCAAACTGGTGTTGTCGAGACATCCGATGGCACGCGACGAAACATAGTCTAAATTCGTTGTGACGCCAATGCGGCCTGACCACCCGACCATGGCGGGGATTTCAAACTTTTTGTGATACCGAAGCTGTTGGTTCGCTGCCGCTTTCTTCAATGCGGCGGCGAGTTTGGTTGAATCGGTCACGGTTTCATCATCCACGACCCAGTGGGGGCTGTCAACTAATTCCGAATTAAATTTGTCATCCCCCGTTAAGTAAGGCGCGGCGTCCATATACCCGCCGACGGCGGTGCCGATGACCTCGCGGTTAAGCAAGGTCTTGCCAGTGTCCGCGCCGCCCATCATAAAAATATTCTGGCCGGGGGCAGGCTTCATGTGAACCGCAGCGTAATAGTAATGCTTGAACCACGCAAGGAAATGCGGCAACTGGCTGGCCGGGTCGAAAATACTGTCGAGCAAGAGCGCGAGCGTCGGGAAATTCCCGCCCCATGGGTTTGAGTCTTCGGGAGAAAGTATAGCGGGCGCTACTGGTTTTCGGTTATAAATGTTTAGGTATCGCTTTCCCTGAAACTCAATGATCCCTTGCCTCTGGTGCGAGAACGGAGCGGCGGAATAGATTCGGCCTTGCTTGTAAATATGCTCCAGAGCGGTAGTCAGCGGCGACGGCGCGCCGTTCTTGAGCTGCTTTCCGCTCATGCGGCAGGTCACGGTCAAGTGGCTGGTCAATTCCGTCAGACTGGTCGGGACGTGGCCGCCCATGGAGTCATTGTTTTTCCAGAAGATTCGTCCGTCGAACCAAATGTTCGCCGTGGCATTAGCCATTGACCCGTCTGCGAAATTCTTGACGAAGTCCGCGCCGAGCAAATCGCTCCAGCTATAGAACGGCTTCGCGGCGTGCGCGGCGAAAGAAAACATGCCCTGTTCTTTAACGATGGCCGACGACGGCGACGTGCTGCCCTCGACCCAAAAGGAGGGTCCGACCGATCCGGCGGTAAACTCCGAAGGCCAGACCTTGCCAAACTTTTCGATAACCGCCTTCTCGACAAGATCGAGCGGCACTTCTTGGGGGTCGTTTGAGACGTAGCGGAAATCGCGTCCGCATTTCACCAGAAAAGCCTGTAGCTCGGCCTCGGGGATGGGGGGCTTGCCGGTGGCGCGCCAGTTGCACCCGTTGCAGAGCAGCCGGGTCGGCGTTGTGAATGCGCCTTCGTCAAACCCCGGCAGCATCTTCAATTGGAGAAACTCAACGGCATTCTTGAGCAAGAGCGCGCAGAATTCATAGGTGTCCACCAGCAGCGGCCTCTCCAATTCCCACACGAGCCGAACGTTCCCGCCCAGCGAGCGCTCGACGTGCGACGGGGGAAAAGGCATGGCCTCGATTGCATCGTTAACGCGCTCGTCTGGTATCGGCAGATCGAACTCCGGCGTGAACGCCCCAATAGAGCGCGGGGGATTCTCTTTTGAGACGCGCTGATTTGGATTCCACGGCTCAATGCCCGTGTAGAAGTAATGGCTCACGCTGGCCGTCTTGTAGAACTGTTGACGAGACTCTTTATCTTTCCGTATCTGCTCCGTAAGTAATTCGGTAGGAACGAATTCCCATGGTTTGACGCCGCAATGGAGCGCCTGCTCCGTAAGATTTCGAGCGTGGTAGAACATTATTTCAAGTAGTGGGGGACTTCTTTAGCCTCGGCGGCAACGGGTAGGCCGGGCATCCATTCCGGGCATTTTGACATGACATGTTCCACGTCGCGCGCGGTTACGCTTTGATCACATTCGAGCACGGCCTCGTCATAGACGCTAAATAAAACGTCAATCCCGGCCCGCTCTCCGAGTTCAATTTCGTGCCCGATAAAAACGTCCCGCGCCGTCGCTTGGGTTATGTTCTCGCACAGCTTCCCCCCGTAGAAAAGATGTCGGCGACCGTCGGTCTCGGCGGTGAGCACCCAACGCTTTCGGGGTTGGCCTTCATCGTCGGTTTCGATGCGGACTTCCTGCCGGACGGCTCGGTAATTCATTTTGCGACCGGATGGTAAACCAATGTAGAAGTCTTGTCCAACAGAATTTCGCAATCCCTCGTCCAGCCTCCGCCATAGATCAGTGATGGGCCGGTTCTGCTCTCGGAATTCGGCGACCCAGCGTTTCGAATGCAGTCCGTATCCGCTGACTTGTTGCGGGTCCCCGTTCTCGTCCAAAGTTTCCACAAACTCAGGGTCGTTCGCTGTGATGTCGAGACCCGTCAGATTTTTCGCCATGAGGATAAACTTTTCCCAGCCCGCGCCGTAGCCCAGCGCCAGAACACGCGCCTTGGCCAGCTTATACTGCTCCGGGTTCTCCTTCTTTAGCGAACCGCCGGTCCATCCCATTGTATCGCGGGCGTGGGCCTCGTAAATCGACTGGCCTTGGCGTAGCTGGTCGAGTAGCGACATGTTGCCAGATAACCACGCGAGGACTCGCGGTTCAATTTGGCTCAAGTCAGACACGATCATTTTCTTACCCGGACGAGGAATAATCAGATTGCGAAAATCGACGGTGTCCTTGACCCACTCGGGCCAGCGTCCGGTTTCCTCGTGTTGCTGATTGGCCGCGTCCTCCCGCAAGGTTTCGGTTTCCATCATGCCGTGCTCATTGCGAAGGATCGGAGTCCTCCGCATATTCAGCATATTGATTTTCGATTCGGCGGACGTGCGGCCCGTGTGCGCCCCAAAATATTTGATCCCGATGGGCAGCGTCCCGTCGGAGCGAATGCGCTGCTTCATTATCTCAAATGTCTTGCACATTTTATTGATTGAGCGCCACGCCGAAATAGATTTAATCCAAGGATGCTCCCGTCCGTAGAACGCTTCCCATTCATCGAACGCTTCTCCGCCGTCATCTTTTTTAACGGGCGGGCACGGGATGCCCACTCGGCGACACTTTTCCGCAATGCATTTCGTGGAGGTAGCCGTCGGCTTTTTGATTACGTTGGAAAAATCGTCTTCGTCGTCCTCCTCGTCAGTGCCCATCCATGGCAAAGCTTTTTCCGTCGCCATCTTCATGTCGTGCGTGATCATGATGTAGCGGTTAAGTAAATCGGTGTCGATTTGCACACCCCGGCGTCCCTGTTCGATTGTCAAAGACGAAAGCTTGCGCTCGATGGCAGGCCACTTATCCACGAAGTCTACAAAAATCTGCCGGGACCAAAACGGGTCCAGCTTCGCATATTTGATCATCTGCGCCTGTTGCTCGGGCGTAAAGTCTTTTGGCCAATGCTTGCCTTGCGAATCGTCACGCGTGTCCTTCTCCAATCGCTTCGAGTAGAGGAACTCTACCGATTCGGCGAGAGACCGGCGGTTGCAGATATACGAAGTCAGGTTCGCTGTGCAATGGAATTCGGCAATGCGGCTGAGGATGGGTTTGATCCATCCCCGGCGCTCTAACTCAGCGGTCACGTCCCGCTCAAACCGCGCGTTGTGTGCCACGACCGTGTGCCCGGCGAGGGAGTCCCAGTTAAAGTCTCGGGGACTGCCCGCCCATACGGACGTTCCGTCGCAGACGGTGACCAGATAGGGGTCGAACAAATCATGGCGGCAATACTGCTCGCCGATCATGGTCCTGATCGAATAATGGAGCTTTTTAGACCAGAAAGTTTCGAAGTCGAGGCCGATAATCACGACTACAGGTCTCTCCGAGCCGCTGATGCCGCGATGTCCAGCTTACGGTGAAGGTCGTCGATAGTTCCATTCGCCATGTCAAGTTCTGCCAAAGCGCGTGCCGTCTTTTCGTCGGCTATCATCACGTCTTGTCGGCTGCTCCGCAATTCGGCTTCCA
>Ga0137463_1000405_pt1 | contig 15153 bp, 10 predicted proteins | sample EasRivERMGT800_2_FD_102333 | JGI IMG/M metagenome (GOLD analysis project Ga0137463, IMG submission 102333) | Soil microbial communities from meander-bound floodplain in the East River, Colorado, USA - East River MetaG ERMGT800_2 | ecosystem: Environmental > Terrestrial > Soil > Floodplain ...
GCCGAGGGCAAACCGGGCGAGGGCAAACCGGGCGAGGGCAAACCGGGCGAGGGCAAACCGGGCGAGGGCAAACCGGGCGAAGGAAAACCGGGCGAAGGAAAACCGGGCGAAGGAAAACCCGGTGAAGGAAAGCCCGCCGAAGGGCAGCCTGCGCCGGGTAAACCTTCCGAGGGACAACCCGGAGAGGGACAGGAGGGGCAGCCGCAGGAGGGCCAGCCGCAGGAAGGTCAATCGCAGCAGACACCAGGTCGCGAAGAGCTGGAACGCGCCAAGCGCGATATGGAGCGGGCCATCGAAAAGCTCAAGAAGAACCAGCGGAACGCCGCTTCCGACGCCCAGGACGACGCCCTGGCGAATTTGCAGAAAGCCAAGGAGAAACTCGAGGAGATCCTCAAGCAGCTTCGCGAAGAAGAACGCGAGCGCTTTCTGGCGATGCTGGAAGCCCGCTTCCAGCAGATGCTGGCGATGCAGATCAAGGTCTACGACGGGACTCGCTCCATCGACAAGACAGCCGCCGCTGATCGCAGCGGCCAGCATTCCACCCGCTCCCTGCAATTGGCGCGCAACGAAGAGGAAATTGCCATCGAAGCCACAAAGGCCCTGACGCTCCTGCGCGACGAAGGGAGCGCCATCGCGTTCCCCGAAGCCGTCGAGCAGATGCGCGACGACATGCGGATCGTGATCACCCGCCTCGAACGGACCGAAGTCGGCGAACTGACGCAGTCGATCGAGAAGGAAATCATCGACGCGCTCGAAGAAATGATCGACGCGCTCCAGAAAGAGATGGAAAAGAGCAAAGATAAGAAGAAAGAAGAGCAGGGCAAAGACAGCCAGCAGCAGCAGGATCAGGAACTGGTCGATCAACTGGCCGAACTTAAGATGCTGCGCACCCTGCAACTGCGGATCAATCACCGCACGAAGCGGTTGGGACGCATGGTTGACGGCGAGCAGGCCCAGGATCCGGACCTTCTCGGCCAACTGCAGAATCTGGCAGATCGTCAGGCGCGGATCCAGAAGGCGACTTACGACATGGCGACCGGGCGGAATAAATGACGAAATCAGAATCAACCGGCCTCACACGCGCAGACCGTCGTGACCCGCTGGTGAGATCGCGGGAAACAGTTGGCAAATTGCGGAGTCCGTCATGCTGAAAAACCTGCTGGTCGCCGCCTGCATCGGCCTAGGCTGCTTCGGGAATTCGGCGAGTGCCGACCCGCAGGGGCTGGAGCTGCGCGCCACCGGCGAAATCAGAGTCAAAACGCTCGGCCCGACCGCCCCTCCCTCGGCGGAAACAGTCCGCACGCGGGCTCTCGAATGGGTCGCGCAACACGGAATTACCGATCAGGCCCTGCTCGCCGAAATCGGAAAACTCTGGGCGTTGGCCGATGAGGTCCCCTCGTCTGAAACACTGTTCGACCAGACCATCCGCACGTTCACGATGGCGGACGAATCGGCCGCTCAGTTTGTCGCCGCCTGTCGCCTCCAGCACGCGCCGCTCGTCCCTCCCGATCCGAAACTGTTTGAGGAATCGGGAGGCGGACCGTTTTACGTGGCGAACATGTCGCTGTACTGCGGGCGCTATCTGGCGCATCGGCAGATGTTTGAAGAGGCGCTCGATGTCCTGGGCCGAACTGTCATCGCTGACGTCGTCGACCCGGCGAGTCTGTTGTTCTTTAAAGCCGTCTGCCAGCACCATCTGCTCATGAAGACTGAGGGCCTGGCGACGATCGAGCAGTTGCTCAAGAACACCGAGGGGGTTCCGGTGCGCTATTCCACGGTCGCCGCACTGATGCAGTACGATCTCGAATCGTTGCGCGAGCAGTCTCTCGATGAAGTCGCCCGTAAAATGACCGACGTCGAACGGCGCCTGGGCCTGGGACGCACCGGCGAGAAGGTGCAGAAGAAAGAAGAAGAAATCGTCATTGCCCTCGATGAACTGATCAAGAAGGTTGAAGAACAGAACGGTGGTGGCGGGGGTGCGGGAGGCCAGGCCAATCGCTCGACGGCCCCGGCCAACGACAGCGTCATTAAGGGCTCCACCGCCCCGGGAACGGTCGATCCGAAGAAGGCCAAAAACACCGGCGAGTGGGGCGACCTGCCGTTCAAGGCCCGGGCCAAAGCCAAAGACCAGATTGCCCGTGAGTTCCCGGCACACTATCGCGATGCGATCGACGAATACACCAAGAAGGCCGCGAATCGCGCGGCAAGCTCCGGAAAGTGATCGGCATGCCAGTCTGGCACCTGTTGTTACTGAGCAGCCTGCTGCAAATTCCGGCCGCCGAAATCGAAACTCTGAAGGGTGACCGGCTCGTCGGCGAGCTGGTCGAGCTTGGTGCGACGTCCGCCATTCTCAAGCAGGGCTCGGCGAATCTCACCGTCCCGCTGTCCGGCGTTCTGGAAGTACGGTTTCCCGCCGCGCCGCCCGCAGAAGCTTCCACGGGATCCCGAATTGTCCTGGCCGATGGTTCGCGTCTCACCTTGAGCGGGTTTTCTGTCGCCGGGGAGAAGGCACAGTGCGACTCTCAATTCGGCATGCTTGCCCTTCCGGTGGCGCGGATTGCAAACGTGCGCTTCGGCATCTCGACAACCAGGCTCGACGAGAGCTGGGCCGCCATGCTGGCCCGCGAATCCAAGAACGATCTGCTCGTCGTCAAGAAAGAGGATGTCCTCGATTTCCTCGCCGGGGTCACTGGCGACGTGGGCGAGAAAATTGCTTTCCTGCTGGAGGGAGACGAGGTTCCGGTCCCGCGCGAGAAGGCGTATGGAATTATCTTTCACCGCCGCGTGCCGAATCTCCCCAAAGGAGTCTGCCAGGTCCGGCTTACGGGAGGTGACTTGCTGGAGGCTGCCAGGTGCGCCTGGAATGGCAAGGAGTGCAAAGTGCGTCTGGTCGCAGGGCCCGACATTGTGATCCCCGCCAGCCTGCTGGCGGCTATCGATTTCACTCCCTACCGGATCAAGTATCTGTCAGACCTGAAGCCCCGCGATGCCGAGTATGTTCCTTTCTACGATATTTTTCTGTACGAGTACCGCCGCGATCGCAGCCTCGACGGCCCCCCTCTGAAACTGGGAGGCAAGACCTATGCGAAGGGGCTGGCCATGCATTCCAAAACAACGCTGCGGTACCGCATCGGATCCGAATACACGCGCTTTCAGGCGGTCGCGGGAATCGACGACTCGGTCAGCAGTCTGGCCCGGCGCGACGACAACCGTTATGCCTGCGTGCGGCTGGTGATCACCGGCGACCGGAAACCACTTTTCGACGCGATTGTCAAAGGGACCGACGCCCCCCGTTCCCTTGACCTCGACGTCGCCAACATTCGCGATCTCGAAATCCTGGTGGATTTCAACGATTTCGACGAGGCCGATCACCTCGACCTGGCGGATGCCAAACTCCTGAAATGAATATACCCTCGCTTCGATCCCCGATTTTCATAGCCTGCCTGGGCCTGCTGACTCTGGTCGTCGCACCGCGCACGGCATCAGCGATCGACCCGGCTGTCGTAGGGGCCGAAGGCCAGCGCGTCTCGGTCGTCGCGCACGTCTCGCCGACGGTGGTGGCGATCTTTTCACCCGGCGGCCAGGGGGGCGGCTCGGGCGTGTTGATCTCGGCCGACGGATATGCCCTCACGAATTTCCACGTCACGAACGGCGCCGGACATTTCATGAAGTGCGGCCTCGACGACGGAGTTTTGTACGACGCCGTCATCGTCGGGATCGATCCCACCGGCGACGTGGCGCTGATCAAACTGTTCGGGCGCGAGGATTTCCCCTTCGCCCAGATGGGGAACAGTGAGGCCCTGCAGGTCGGCGACTGGGCTTTCGCCATGGGAAATCCGTTCCTGCTGGCCACCGATTTTCATCCGACTGTCACTTTCGGGATCATCAGCGGGATTCACCGGTACCAGTATCCGGCCGGATCGTTTCTCGAATACGCCGATTGCATTCAAACCGATACGTCGATCAATCCGGGGAATTCCGGGGGGCCGCTATTCAATCTGGCCGGCGAGCTCGTGGGGATCAACGGCCGGGGCTCGTTCGAAAAGCGCGGCCGCGTGAATTCCGGGGCCGGCTATGCGATCTCGATCAACCAGATCAAGAATTTCATGGACTCGCTCCGCGGGGGGCTGGTCGTCGACCATGCGACGCTCGGCGCCACGGTCGCCACGCGGGACGACGGCTCGGTTGTCGTCACCGGAATCCTCGAGCAGTCCGAGGCCTTCCGCAGGGGATTGCGAACCGACGACGAGATCGTTTCGTTTGCTGGCCGTCCCATCCGCAGCGTCAACCAGTTCAAGAACGTATTGGGGATTTATCCCAAAGGCTGGAAACTACCGCTCGTTTATCGGCGCGACGCCCGCAAGCAGGAAGTGTTCGTGCGGCTACGCGGGTTGCACCGTCAGTCCGAGCTGACGCTCAACCAGAGGCCCTCTCGCGGCGAGGATCCACAGCCGGCACCCGGCCAGCCGGGGCGACGTCCCGAGCGGCAGCCCGGCGGCCGCCGGCCGCAGCCCCCGCAGAACCCACAGCGACCACAACCTCCCAAGCCCCCGGACCATCTCGCGAAGTTTTACGTCGAACGACCCGGCTTCACGAACTACTTCTTCAACGAACTCGAAAGGGATCGCACACTCAAGGGGCTCGCCGCGTTCGGCGACTACTCGAAAGAAACAGGCGTCTGGAAGATCTCGGGAGTATTTTCCGAGAACAACAGCGTTCCCTTCGAACTGACGCTTTCCGAGAAGCTGGCCGGCCTGGTGCTCGATGGCGGAAAGCGAAACTTCGTCCAGGAGCTGAACGCCGATTCGAAATTCGAGGATGAACCACCTGCCAGCGGAGGTTTGCTCCTGGCCCTCGATCATTTCCGCAGGCTGCTGGTACTCGGACAGAAGGGGTTCAGTGAATTCTACTACCTGGGCAGCGAGCCTCTGGATGGCGTCGGTTCGCACGTCGACGTCCTGTACTGCGAGCGTTTCGGTGCGAGAACCCACTGGTACTTCGATCGCGGCGCCGGAATGCTGGTCGGTTTCGACACGTTCCGGGATGATGATGTCGATCCCTGCGAAATCCGAGTGGACGGCCGGGTCGAGCTTGCGGGCCGACCGTTTCCCGAATCGCTCATCGTGCGTTCCGGCGACCGTGAGTTCGGCCGACTGAAGATCACCGGCGCTCTCCTCGGGCCTCCCGCTCCATCGCCCCCCGATTCGACCGACAAGAAGACCGAATCCAAACCGGAGTCAAAACCTGACTCAAACTGATTTGAGGCTGAATTGAACCGAAAAAGACTTCGGGATCTCAAGACCCCTGCCCTGATTCACGATCGCCCCGCCCGGCCCATGACAATGTGGCTGGTCTCGGGCATTGTGTTCCTGGCGGCCTGGCACTTGTCTGCCGCGCTGCTCACTGCCGCCGAGCCGGCTGAACGCACGATTGACGACGTCAGCCGCCGGGTGGTGAAGATCTTCGGGGCCGGCGGCATCCGCGGACTGTACGCCTACAGCACCGGTTTTCTCGTCTCGTCCAAAGGACATCTGGTGACTGTCTGGAGCCACGTCCTGGACGATCAGGCCGTGACAGTCATCCTGCATGACGGCCGGAAATTCGAGGGCAAGATCCTCGGGGCCGAGCCGCAGCTCGACCTGGCAGTGCTGAAAATCGAAGGGGACGACCTCCCGTACTTCGATCTCGATTCGGCTTCGACGTCGGGCGTCGGCACGCGGGTTCTGGCCTTCAGCAACATGTTCAAGGTGGCCACCGGGGATGAACAGGTCTCGGTGCTGCACGGCGTGATTGCCGCGCGCACGCGACTCACCGCCCGCCGCGGGGCCTATGAGAGCCCCTACAACGGTCCTGTCTACGTCGTCGATGCGATCACAAATAATCCGGGTTCCGGAGGGGGCGTCCTCACCACTGCCGACGGCCAACTCCTCGGAATGATTGGCAAGGAGCTGCGCAATACGCAGACCAATACCTGGATCAACTACGCCATTCCCATCGGCGAACTGAAACCGGTCATCAATGAAATCATCTCGGGGAAGTTTGTCGCCCGGGCGGAACGGTCCGACGACTCGGCAAACCCGCGCCGCTACGTGCCGGTCGATTTCGGGCTGGTGATGGTGCCGGATGTACTTTTCCGCACGCCGGCCTTCGTCGACCGGGTGCTCCCCGGTTCACCTGCCGCCAAAGTCGACATCCGCCCGAACGACCTGGTGCTCTTTGTGAATGACGACTTGGTGCAGTCGTGCCGCCTGTTCAAGGAGGAGCTTGGCCGCCTGGAAGCCGGTGACGTACTGAAACTCGTCCTCCGGCGCGGCAATGCGCTGATCCCCGTCGAAATGCCTGTCGAAAAGAAAGCCGAATCAGACACCGACAAATCGCGCACTCGCAACGGCAAGAACAAACCCGCCGACGAAGACGACGAATGAACAACTCCCGCACAACGTTTCGCAGCCTGTCGTGTCTGGCGGCCCTGCTCTGGTGCCTCGGCGCTCCCCGCGCTGCATTCTGCATCGACAATCGGCCCGCCGACCTCGAATCGCGGGAAGAACTGGCGATCAAGCAGGCCACGGCGCTCGTTACCGCTTCGCTCGTGCGCATTGAAACCGTCGGCGGGCTGGATCGCATCGGGCAGGTCTTGACGGTGACCGGGCCGACAACCGGCGTCATCGTCTCTCCCGACGGTTTCATCATCTCGAGCGCCTTCAACTTCGCCTCCCGCCCGGCCTCGATCCTGGTGACTCTCGCCGATGGACGGCGCCTCCCGGCGACGCAGATCGCCACCGACAAACTCAAGATGCTGACGCTGATCAAGATCGAAGCCGAAAACCTTCCCGTTCCCCAGGCGGCCCCGGCCGAAACCTTTCGCGTCGGTCAGTGGGCCATCGCCCTGGGCAGAACGCTCGACGAGTCCGCCAGCATTTCGGTGGGGATTATCAGTGCCCTGAACAGGATCTGGGGCAAGGCGCTGCAGACCGACGCCAAGATCTCGCCGGTCAATTACGGCGGGGCGCTGGTCGATATCGAAGGCCGCGTGCTGGGGATTCTGGTGCCACTCTCCCCACAGGCCTCGGGCGAAGTGGCCGGCGTCGAATGGTACGACTCGGGGATTGGCTTTGCGATTCCGATGGTTGACGTCCTGGCGACGCTCGACCGCTTGAAGGCAGGCAAGGACCTCACCGGCGGATTGTTGGGGATCACCATCAAGGGGCAGGACATCTACGAAGGGCAGCCAATCATCGATCGGGTCCGTTACGGGTCACCCGCCTACCAGGCCGGGCTCCGCGACGGCGATGCGATCGTCGAACTCGGCGGTCAGGCCGTCAAACGCCAGGCACAGATCAAGCATCTGCTCGGCAACCGGTATGCCGGCGAAACCGTTTCGATCAAGGTCAAGCGCGGCTCGGAAGAGCTGGTGCGGGAGATGACCTTGGTCGAAAAGCTCGTCCCGTATGAATCGGCATTTCTGGGAATCTTGCCGGTGCGCGACGGTGTCGGCAAACCGGCCGATTTGGGAGTCGGCGTCAGGTTTGTCGTCGACGACAGCCCGGCAGCGCAGGCCGGCATCGCGCGCGGCCACCGGATCCTGAAGTTCAACGATCATGACGTGAACTCGCCGGCCGCCCTGCTCGACCTGGTCAGCCGGCAAAGGCCGCTCGATCGGGCCCGGCTGGTGGTTCAACAGGAGGGAAAGAGAAAAGAACTGGAACTGACGCTGGGCAGCTTGCCAGCGTCGGTCCCTCTCGAACTGCGCCCCTCGCCGATCGTGCCGCGCGAGAAGGAACTGGCCAACAAGGAGCTCAAGACAGGCCGGTTTACCGAAAAAATGCCGGCCCACGAACATGAGTACTGGGCCTACGTGCCGGAAGATTACAACCCCGAGTTCAAATATGGCCTGCTCGTCTGGCTGCACCCCAGCGGCGACACAATGGAAGCTTCCATTCTCAAAGCCTGGCAGACCCTCTGCGACGAGCGCGGTCTGATCCTGCTGGCGCCCAAGGCCGGCCAGATCGCCGGCTGGATTCCCGACGAAACCGAGTTCGTCAAAGATGCAGTCGAACAGTTCTTCGAAAAATACTCGATCGACCGTTCCCGCGTCGCGCTGCACGCCTATGGCGGCAGCGGTCCGTTCGCCTACCAGCTGGCATTCAAGCACCGTCAGCTCTTCAAGGGGATTTCGACGGTGGCCGCTCCCCTGCTGGCCCCTCCGCCCGACAACGAGCCGGATTTCCGATTGCAGTTTCACCTGCTCTGCGGCGATAACGACCCACAGATCCGCAACGTGGTGATGTCGGCCCGGGGTTTGAGCGAATTGAAATTCCCGGTGGTTTATCGTGCGATCGAAGGAGCCGGGCACAAATACCCCTCGGCTGAATTCGTCACCGAAATCGCCGTCTGGATCGATTCGCTCGATCGCATTTGAACGGGCCGGAAAACTCCGGCCCCAGCGTCCACAACTCGAAAGACGCCCCAAATCATATGCCCGGCGATATTCTCGCGCAATTGCGGCTCTGGCTGGACGGACAGCAGGTTTCCTACAGGGAAGTGCATCACGAACCGACGATCACTTCAGAAGATTCAGCCCGGGCGCGGGGCGAAGAACTGCGCGTGGGAGGGAAAGCACTGCTCATGCGCGGGGACGACAGCTTTGCCCTGTTCGTGTTGCCAGCCGATCGCCGGGCCGATTCGGCGGCCATCCGCAAAGAGCTGAAATTGGGAAAACTCCGCTTCGCGAACCGGGAAGAACTTCTCGAACTGACGGGACTCGTTCCCGGCAGCGTCCCACCGTTCGGCCAGCCGATCCTGCCGTTTGCACTGTACGTCGACGCGGCCCTCGAGGCCAACGATCGCATCGCCTTCAACGCCGGATCGCTCACCGATTCGATGATCCTGGCAATGGCCGATTATCTGCGGGTCGCCCGACCCGACAAGGTGTTCCCGTTCAGCACACCACCTGAATGAACCGCGCCGACGCGCGCTCTGTCAGTTCCATTGCGCGCGTTTGCCGTGCGCGTCCTTGAGTTGCTGTTCGAGAAACTCCTTCTCGTCGGCCGGGCAGGTCCTGAGGCACGATTCAAACATTTCCAGGGCGGCAGCGGATCGCCCCGATTTGAGGGCAATCACGGCCCAGTCGCGCCGTTCGGCATGCACCGCCGGCATCAGCGCCAGGAGCCGGTGCTGCACCTTCCAGCAGGGACGCCAGTCCTCATGCCGGGCGTACAGCGTTTTCAGGTTGTTCAGCATGCGAATGATGATCAGCCTCGGGCCGATCGGCTCGAGCGCCCGGCGCACCTGGTCTTCAGGAACCTGCTGCGATTCCATGATCTGCTCAACGCATTCGTCGGCCGTCAGGATTTTTCCCCCCGCGAATGCATCGACGAACAGCGGCTCGTCGAACGTGTCGTAGCGCGTCAGAAAATGAGCGGGCGCCCCGACCCCCTGCAATTCGATTCCGGCGCGCCCCGCGACCGCCATGTACAGGATCGAGAGGCTGATCGGCAAGCCAGTCTTCTGTTCGATCACGCGGTTCAGGAAACTTCCGTCGGCCGAATCAAAGATCTCTGCAGTACCGATCAGCCCCTGCCGGCCCGCCAGGCACGCCGCCAGTTCCCCGAGGAGGGCTTCGTCTGATCCGGCGCGAGCGATCGGTCCGCTCAATTCGGCCGCACGCGCTCCGATCCATTCGATGACCGGGGCAAACGGCAAGTCCGGGTACGCATCGCGAGCGAGTTCGAGCGCCGCCGTCGTCAGGTCCACCTGGTCGTCCCGGTGTTCCAGCAGCTTGCGAAATTCGCTGTCGGCGATAAAGTCGTTGATGAAATCCATTCCTCGGTTTGCTCCCTGGGCATGCGCCCTGTGCCTTCAATCGACGCACCGGATTCTAGCGGGAGTCCCCGGAAGCGACAATCAGCATCCGCGGCCGGTACGCTCATTGATTGCTGAAACGCCGTTGACGGCCGGGAAGTACCATTTGTCGTCTATGAATTGCCGCCCAGATCCCGGAGCGATCGTCGTTTCCGACGCATCTGATTGAACTCTGAAGCCCCAGGAGCCGCGCCCATGTGGATTCGTCAATGCGACCTCGATGCGACCAACCCCGCGCCCGGCCCGATCCCTTCGCAGATCGCGTCGAACGAAGAGTTCGTCCCGCCCCCGCAATCGCGCGAACAGAAAGCTTATGAAGAGCGGCTGACGGAAATCAGCGAACAATCCGCCCGACGGCAGGGTCTCGACCGCCGCACGTTCCTGCGGACCGGCAGTGGAATGGCGGCAGCGCTCCTGGCGATGAACGACGTCTTCGGGCCCTGCTACGAGGTCGATGCGGCGGAAGCCGACGATCCGGCAGCCTTCGAAGAGAAGTGGCCCAAGAACCAGTTTGTGTTCGACGTGCAGACGCACCATGTCGACGTGGCCCAGCAATGGTACGACGCGACCCCCGATGGCAAAGTCGTGAGCAGCTTTTTCACCCGCCTGCGCCCCAACGCCAAGTCGGGGAAAGAAGCGCTCGACCAGTTGAACCGCGCCCATTACGTCAAGGAAGTCTTCGGCGACAGCGATACGGTGATGGCGATCATCAGCGGCGTCCCCAGCCGCGACTGGAACAAAAATCCGCTCCCTCCCGACCAGATGGTTGCCACCCGCGCCTTCGTCAATGACATCGCCGGCTCGCGCCGTCTGCTCTCTCACGGCCTCCTCCGGCCGAATCTCGGCAAGCCCGAATTCGCAGAGATGGAACGCCAGGTCAAGGAGTTGAAAATCGACGCCTGGAAGATGTATACCGGTGCCGAATTGGGCGAAAAGTCCTGGTTCATGGATGACGAAAAGGTCGCCTACCCCTTCTGGGAAAAAACGAAGCAGCTCGGCGTCAAGAACCTGTGCGTCCATAAGGGGCTGCCGCTGGGTGCCTTCAACGAAAAAGCCTGCACCCCCTTCGACCTCGAAAAGGCGGCCAAGGACTGGCCCGACCTCAATTTCATCGTCTATCACTCCGGCTTCCGCGGCTTCGGCTGGGTGGGCCTGGGAACCGGCGAGCGGGTCACGGATCAGAAAAAAAATGATCCGCAGGAACTTCCCTGGATCAGCGACCTGCTCAGGATCCTGAAGCGAAATCCCCAGATCAAGAACATCTATTTCGAACTGGGGAGCACGTTCAACATGACGTCGTCGTTCGCTCCCGACATGTGCCTGCACATGCTGGGTCAGATGATCCAGACCGCCGGGGCCGACCATATCCTGTGGGGAACCGATTCGATCTGGAACGGCAGCCCGCAGAGCCAGATCGAACGAATGCGGCGGATGAAAATGAAACCCGAGCTGATCGACAAGTTCGGCTACCCCGAACTTACCGACGAGATCAAGAACCAGATCCTGGGGCTCAACGCGGCGCGCCTGTTCGGGATCGATATCCCGGCCGAACTCAAGCGGATCAAAACCGACAAGCTGACGCAGATCCGCGACGAATTCCGCCGACAGCCGACCCGCAGCAATACGCAATATGGCTGGGTCTGGATCGAAGACGGCCAGACACCGACGGTGCCGGTAGGTGCGTGAGAGCCGAGCCAGCGAGCCGATGATTTTATCCCGGCAGTATCGGATGAACCGCGCTCAGGGGTGTGGCATTGGCTTCAGCCAACACCATTTTCCATTGTGCATCTCATAGATACCAAATTGGTTCTTCCAGCAATCGCCGTGCTTCTCCCACGTCCAACCGTCCTGCGCTCCGAGTTTCGCATACAGTCTAATGATGTGTGAGAGATCGTCTTGGTATTCCGAGAGCCCAAGTGTTATCGGCATGTAAATGACAGGCACGGCCGACGTCCAAGAGCTTGTAAAACTCGTGATCCAGCAGGCCGGACCAAAACTTGCAGCATAAAGGGCGGGAAGTCCGATAGCGGCCGCCAGCGTCCGCTGAGCCCAGCGCTCTCGGCGATTTACGATCCGTACAGCCAGCCAGACGGCGAGAGCGGGAATGGAAATTCCAAGAATCAGCAGCGCCGTTACCATAGCCGGACTTTAGCTACTTTAGGCGCAAGCCGGGAGGCCAATTCGTGGGGCTCATCAGCCCAATGAACGCCAACGGCGTTCCACTCCACAGCCCAGCCTTGCCCGACCTGTTGTCGGGCAAGGCTGGGTACATAGCCCCCCACCCGCACCGGAACTCTGTAGGAGTTCCACCTCATCGGCTCCATTGAATCAATCGACCCCTCAATCCCACACATACCGTTCGTCAAATTCGATTCCGTACGTCTTCAACAGGCGACGGAATTCGTCCTGAAATGACTCGCGACGATGATGCTCTTCCTGATTGGCGATGTAAACCTGGAGCGCCTCAAGATGCGAAGGGCTGACCGAAAAGGCCCCGTATCCATGTTGCCAATGGAACGCTTCCAGTCCGGGAAACTGCGTCTTGATCCAGGTCGACGAACCTTTCTTCAATTCCATGATGAGCGAAGCGACATCACAGGTCTTCGACAACCGGCAGGCGATATGCACGTGATCCTCGACTCCTCCGGTGGCGATTGAAGGAGAGCCCTGCTTCTCGCAAATCCCGACGAGATATCCATGCATTGCGCCGCGGATTTTCGCGTCCTTCAGAAACCGTCGGCGGTCTTTGGTTGAGAAGACGATGTGTACGTAGATCTGTGCGAGCGATTGGGGCATGGCCGGCTCCATGAAGGGGTAAGGGCATGCAGTCCGCAGTGGCCGTTCACGCCAGACAAATCAACCCGCCGCCCGTGAATTCGGGCGCGATTTCACGTTATTGGTCGCAACGAGTGGAACTCTTTCAGAGTTCTGAGGCGTTGTGGATATCGCAAACCCAGCGTTGCCCGACGAAAAGGTCGGGCAACACTGGGCTTTGGAATGGAACGCCTTCAGCGTTCGCAAGGTTCAACCTCGGTTCTGATTCTCGCAACGCCGCGATTGCAATCACCGGAATCAATTCTCACGAAGTCGGCTCCGGCAATGATTCGAAGTGGCCCTATTTTTCAAACCGTAATTCGACCGAATTCTTCTGCGGCTCGTCCAGTGTCGGAACCTGCGGGCCGCTTGTCTCGGGCGGAACTGTTTCAACCGTCGTCGGGCGAGCTGACGGGGGCGCGGGCGGCCGCTGGACGCTCGTCGGTGGCGTAATCGACACCGGTCCTGATGCGGGCGAGCTCGGTTGTGCCGGAGTAATCATCATCCCCTGTTCCTGGCAAAAGACGTACGGAAGCAAGGCCGCCGCCAGTTCCGGATGCTGATGATAGTCGGCGAATGAGTGATGCCACTCGGCAAAATCAGCCGCATCGAGCTCGACGACTTTCGTTCCCAGGGGACCGAGCGCAAACCGGTCGTCGCGCCCCAGCCCCCCCTTGCCCATCGCCCGCTCGCCGAATCCCTTGCGCATCGGGTAGAGCGCCAGCGTCGAGTCGCGCGAGTTGCGCATCAGCAGCACCTGCTCGGGGATGAGCAGCGCCTGGCCGTAGCGTTCTCCCGGATTCAGCCAGTCGTGATCGATCGCCGCGGCCATCAGCACGACGCGGAGGTGATGCGGCGGGCAGTAGCCGCCCGGCAGCGCCTGCCCTTGTTCCAGCGTCCCGCCCCCCATCAGATGCAGCGCCGCAACGGCGGCCCTTGCTCCGTGGCTGTGACCGATGATCGACACCCGCTGTTCCGAGGGAAGCTGGCCGATCAATCCCGCCAGGTACGTCCCGTGTGCTGCGCTGCGTCGCCCGAGAATTGCGATATCAACCGGAAAAAGAAACGGCATATTGCCGTCGCTCGGCCAGGAAAAAAAGACAACTTGCAGCGACGACTCGGGAGCCGCCGAACGCAGCCAGCGGTGAATCCGCCGGCTTTCCACCATGATGTCGCGCCAGCGGTTATAGCTCCCGTGCAGGACGAAACAGACCGGCCGGTCGGGTCGGACCGATGCCAGAAACGCCTCGCGCGGCTCGTGAACGAGGCACTGCTCCGACGTGCGATGAAAGTAGTTGAGGCAGCACGAGGCGTCGGCTGCTGCCGGCGTGCCACTGCATCCGCGGCTGCTGACAATCCAGTAATCGCAGTCACCGCGGTCCACTGGCGGCGCCACGACCGTCGTCTGTGGGGCGGCAGACTGAACGCTGGAATCGGTCTGGGCTCCCGACGATGCCGGCCGGGCAGGTGTCGCCCGGCCGGCCTTACGCGAATCGTGGCGGTCTTTCCCTTTGAGGGTCCAGCCGGCGGCCGGTCGCTGTACAGCAGCCGGCGCAGCGATGGTTGTCAGCGCCGTTGGACCAACAGACGACGGCGGAAGTTGCGCGCAGGCCATCGGTCCGCACGCAACAGACGTAAAAATGAACAGGCTGATTTCGAGCAACCGAGTCAGCCTGGGGCCGGTTTCAAAACGCATGGCAAAGTTCCCCAACGACGATCAGGCGGCACACGCTGGCAGCCTGGCAGGATGAGTGGTCAACCCGTTGAGACGTCGTGGACTCAATGCAGGACGGAACGTGGAGGGCAGCCCGGCGTGGGGCAGGTTTTCGAACCTGTCCGGACTGGCAGTCCCAGCCCCGGTCCACAGGACTGGCCAACTGCATGAGAACCCTATCACGCAGACTGCCAGCGGGAGGTGCCGGCCGGCTATTCGCCCCGCGGAAATGCAACTCTCGCGCCGGTTGCTGCGGATAAATGCGCAGGCGAAAGCCGTACCGCTGCGCGAAACTTTGCCGCCTGATCCGGGTCTGCCTGAAATGACAAAGTACCGCCTCCTACGAACAACGCTCAGAGACTGCTAAACTTCCGCAATCGCCAGACCATGAACTCGCCAGCCGACCATCTTCCTACAGCCACGCTCCACATTCTGCGGCTCCGCGCGCGGCTGCTGGCCGCTGTGCGGCAATTCTTCGATGCCCGAGGTTACTTCGAAGTCGACACGCCGCTCCTGTCGCACGACCGGGTGGTCGATCCGCATCTGGAACCATTTACAATCGATTGCAATGGACGACCACTGTTTCTACAGACCTCTCCCGAATTCGGAATGAAGCGCCTGCTGGCTGCCGGCGCCGCTGCGATTTACCAGATCGGGCACGTCTTTCGCTCCGGAGAATCAGGACGGCTGCACAACCCCGAATTCACGATGGTCGAATGGTACCGCACCGGCGACACACATCTGGAACAGATGCAGGTGACCGA
>Ga0137463_1000406_pt1 | contig 15136 bp, 10 predicted proteins | sample EasRivERMGT800_2_FD_102333 | JGI IMG/M metagenome (GOLD analysis project Ga0137463, IMG submission 102333) | Soil microbial communities from meander-bound floodplain in the East River, Colorado, USA - East River MetaG ERMGT800_2 | ecosystem: Environmental > Terrestrial > Soil > Floodplain ...
ATCGCGTCGTCGACGACGAAGCCGGTGGCGATGGTGAGCGCCATGAGAGAGAGGTTGTTCAGGCTGAAGCCCGCGAGGTACATCACGCCGAAAGTGGCCACCAGCGACACCGGCACCGCCACTGCCGGAATAAGCGTGGCACGCGCGTTGCGCAGGAACACGAACACCACCATGATCACCAGCCCCATCGCGATGAGAAGCGTGCGCTCGACCTCGCGCAGCGACGCGCGAATGGTGCTGGTGCGCTCGAGCACCACGTTGAGATTGACCGCACTCGGAATCGATGCCTGCAAGAGCGGCAGCAGGTCCCGGACGCGGTCGACCGTTTCAATGATGTTGGCGTTCGGCTGGCGGTTGATGACGACGAGCACCGAGGGCTTGCCGTTGGACGAGCCGGCATTGCGCAGGTCCTCTACGGAATCCACGACTTCGGCAACGTCCGGGAGCCGCACTGCGGCGCCGTTTCGGTAGGCGACGATGAGCGACAGGTACTGGCTCGCCTTCTTCGCCTGGTCGTCGGCTTGAATCTGCCAGTGGCGGTCGCCCTCCTCAACGGAGCCCTTGGGCCGGTTGGCGTTTGCCGCGGCGAGGGCGGTGCGAACCTCGTCCAGCCCGATGGCGTACTTGTTGAGCGCCGTCGGATTCAGCTCGACCCGCACCGCGGGCAGCGAGCTGCCGCCCACCGTGACCTGCCCGACGCCGTTGATTTGCGAGATCTTCTGCGCGAGGACGGTCGAGGCCGCGTCGTACATCTGCCCCTGGTCCAGGGTGTTCGAAGTGAGCGCGAGAATCATGATCGGCGCGTCCGCCGGGTTCACCTTGCGGTAAGTGGGATTCCGCGGCAGGCTCGTCGGCAACTGGCTCCTCGCGGCGTTGATCGCGGCCTGCACGTCGCGCGCGGCGCCGTCGATGCTGCGATTGAGGTCGAATTGCAGTGTGACGCGCGCGTTGCCGAGCGAAGAGGATGAGGTCATCTCGGTGACGCCCGCGATGCGTCCCAGCGCCCGCTCGAGCGGCGTCGCCACCGTCGCCGCCATCACCTCCGGGCTTGCCCCCGGCAGCTGCGCCTGCACCGAGATCGTCGGGAAATCCACCTGGGGCAGCGGCGAAACGGGCAGCAGCCCGAACGCCACCGCTCCGGCAAGCGTGATGCCTGCGGTGAGAAGAGTCGTGGCGACGGGACGCCGGATGAAGAGTTCGGTCAGGTTCATGGCAGACCCGGAACTTCCTTAATTCTTCCTCCACCGCGCGCCAGGCGGTCGAACCAGAGGTAGATCACCGGCGTGGTGAAAAGCGTGAGCGCCTGGCTCACGATCAGGCCGCCGACCATGGTGATGCCGAGCGGGTGCCTCAGCTCCGAGCCCACGCCGGTTCCCAGCATCAGCGGCAGCGCGCCGAGCAGCGCCGACATGGTGGTCATCATGATCGGCCTGAAGCGCAGCAGGCACGCCTGATAGATCGCATCGCGCGGGCTCTTGCCTTCCTTGCGCTCGGCCTCCAGGGCGAAGTCGATCATCATGATCGCGTTCTTCTTGACGATGCCGATCAGGAGAATGATGCCGATGACGGAAATGACGCCGAGGTCGGTGCGCGCGAGCATGAGCGCGAGCAGCGCGCCGACGCCCGCGGAGGGCAGGGTCGAGAGAATGGTAATCGGGTGGATGTAGCTCTCGTACAGAACGCCGAGCACGATGTACATGGTCACGACCGCAGCGAGAATCAGCAACAGCTCGTTCGCGAGCGACGCCCTGAATGCAAGCGCGGCGCCCTGGAAGCTCACGCGCACCGAAGGCGGCAATCCGAGCGCCTGCGCTTGCGCTTCGATCGCCTTAACCGCGTCGCCGAGCGAAGCCCCGGGCGCGATATTGAACGAAATGGTCGCGGCCGGGAATTGGCCCAAGTGGTTCACTGAGAGCAAAGCCGGCTGCTCCGTGACCGTCGTCATGGTGCTCAAGGGGACCTGCGCGCCGGAGGAGGACGCGACGTAAATATCCTTCAGCGCCTCCGGCCCTCTGCGGAATTCGGGCTTAACCTCGAGCACAACGCGATACTGGTTCGCCTGGGTGAAGATGGTCGAGATGAGGCGCTGGCCGAAAGCATTGTAAAGCGCAGTGTCGATCGCCGCCGGCGTGATGCCGAGCCGCGCCGCCGTGTCGCGGTCGATCGCGAGAAATGCCTGCAGCCCCTGATCCTGCAGGTCGCTCGTCACATCGGCGAGCTGCGGCAATTGCGCGAGCCGATCGACCAGACGGTGCACCCAGACTGCAAGCTCGTCCGGATTGGCGTCCTCGACCGTGAACTGGTATTGCGTGCGGCTCACGCGGTCCTCGATGGTCAGGTCCTGCACCGGTTGCATGTAGAGCGAAATCCCCTCGACCCGGGCGAGCTTCGCTTGCAGCCGGCGGATCACTTCGGCGACGTCTGCGCGGCGCTCCGACTTCGGCTTGAGGTTGATGAGAATGCGGCCGCTATTCAGCGTCGTGTTCGTGCCGTCCACGCCGATGAACGAAGAGAGGCTCTCCACCGCCGGATCTTGCAGGATCGCTTGTGCAAGCGCCTGCTGGCGCTCGGCCATGGCCGGAAAGGAGATCGACTGCGGCGCCTCCGAGATGCCCTGGATCACGCCCGTGTCCTGCAGCGGAAAGAACCCTTTCGGCACGACGACGTAGAGGATCACCGTGAGCGCGAGCGTGCCGATGGCGACCCACAGCGTAGCGGTCTGGCGGTCGAGCACCCAGTTGAGCGCCTCTCCGTAGCGCCGGATCACCGCGTCGAACCATGCTCCCGTCTTTCGGTAAAACGCCCCCTGTTCCGATTCGGGCCTGTGGCGCAGCAGCTTCGCGCACATCATCGGCGTGAGCGTGAGCGATACCACGGCGGAGATCAGGATGGCGACGGCGAGCGTGATCGCGAATTCGCGGAACAGTCGCCCCACCACCTCTCCCATGAAAAGGAGCGGTATCAGCACGGCGATGAGCGAGAAGGTGAGTGAGATGATGGTGAAGCCAATCTGCTCGGCGCCCTTCAGCGCAGCCTCGAGAGGCTCCATCCCCTCCTCGATGTAGCGGGAGATGTTCTCGATCATGACGATCGCGTCGTCCACCACGAAGCCGGTGGCGATGGTGAGCGCCATCAATGTAAGGTTGTTGATGCTGAATCCAGCGAGATACATGACGCCGAAAGTGCCCACCAGCGACAGCGGCACCGCAATGCTCGGGATGAGGGTTCCCGCGGCAGTGCGCAGAAAAAGGAAAATCACCATTACCACCAGGCCCACCGCGAGCATCAGCTCGAACTGCACGTCGCGGACCGAGGCGCGTATGGTGATGGTGCGGTCGGTCAGCGTCGCGACTTCCACGGCGGCCGGGAGCGAAGCGGTAAGCTGGGGCAGCAGGCGCTTGACGCGGTCGACCACCTCGATGACGTTTGCCCCGGGCTGGCGCTGGATGTTGACGATCACCGCCGGAACGTCGTTCATCCACGCGGCGAGCCGCACGTTCTCGGCGTCCTCCACGACGTCGGCGACATCCGAGAGCAGGACAGGGGCGCCGTTGCGGTAAGCGATAATCACCGCGCTGTACTCGGCGGCCGAGCGCAGCTGGTCGTTGGCGTCGATGGTATAGGCGCGGCTCGGGCCGTCGAAGCTGCCTTTCGCCTGGTTGACGTTGGCCGCTGCGATCGCCGTGCGCACGTCTTCGAGATTCAGGCCGTTCGAAGCGAGTGCCCGGGGATTCACCTGCACGCGCACCGCCGGCCGCTGGCCGCCAGAGAGCGTCACCAGCCCCACGCCGGGAAGCTGCGAGATCTTTTGCGCGAGGCGCGTATCGACCAGGTTCTGCACTTGCGGCAGCGGCAGCGTTTTCGATGCAATCCCGAGAGTGAGGATCGGAGCGTCCGCGGGATTGACCTTGCTGTACACGGGGGGAGCGGGAAGATCCTGCGGCAGAAAATTCGATCCGGCGTTGATGGCCGCCTGGACTTCCTGCTCGGCGACATCCAGGGTCAGGTCGAGGCTGAACTGCAACGTGATCGCCGAGGCGCCGCCGGAGCTGGTCGAGGACATCTGCCTCAAGCCCGGCATCTGCCCAAACTGGCGCTCGAGCGGCGCGGTTACCGAGGAGGTCATCACATCGGGGCTTGCGCCTGGATAGAAGGTGACGACCTGGATCGTGGGGTAATCGACCTCAGGGAGCGCGGAGAGCGGAAGTAGCCGGTAGGCGATCGCGCCGGCCAAGACGATGGCAGCCATCAGCAGCGAGGTCGCCACCGGCCGCAGGATGAATGGCCGTGAGGGATTCATGCGCCTTCTTTGCGGCGCCGCCGGCCTTCACCTTTCGTGGGCGCCTTGCCGTCCGCCGGCGCAGCGCGGCTGGCCGGATCGGGAATTTCCACCTTGGCGCCGTCGCGCAGCCGATCGCTGCCCTCCACCACCACGAGCTCGCCCGGCGAAATCCCTGAGTCCACCGCCACGCTCTCCCCTTCGGCAGTTCCGATCTTTACCTGCCGCAACTCGACCGTCCTGTCCTCTTTGACCACATAGACGAACGTGCCCTGTACGCCGCGTTGTACGGACGCCGCCGGAAGGAGCGTGGCGTCGCGGCGCGTGTCGAGCAGCAGGCGCACGTTCACGAACTGGTTCGGGAAAAGGTTACCGTCCACGTTTGGAAACTGCGCTTTGAGTTTGATCGTGCCGGTTGCGGGGTCGATTTGGTTGTCCATCGTGAGCAGCGCGCCCGCCGCGAGCTTCACTTTCTGCTCGCGGTCGTACGCCTCGACCGGGAGCCGCCCGCCACTGCGCATCCGGCTCAGCACGCCGGGCAGGTTGTCCTGCGGGATGGTGAACACGACCGTGATCGGCTGCAGCTGGGTAATGACGACCAGCCCGTTTGCATCTCCAGAACGGACGATATTGCCCTGATCGACCAGCCGCAGGCCCAGGCGACCGCTGGCGGGCGCGGTGATGTACGAATAGGCGAGCTGGAGCTTCGCGTTATCCACCTGGCCCTGGTCGCCTTTCACCGTGCCTTCGTATTGGCGCACTAGCGCTTCCTGCGTGTCGACCTGCTGTTTGGCGATCGAATCCTGCGCGTAGAGCGTTCGATAGCGCTCAAAGTCGATGCGGGCGTTCGCGAGCAGCGCCTGGTCGCGCGCCATCTGCCCTTCCATCTGCGTGAGCTGGACCTGGAACGGTCGCGGATCGATTTCGGCCAGTACGTCTCCGGCCTTGACGATCTGGCCCTCGGTGAAGAGCACCTTGACGAGTTCTCCATCCACCCGGCTTCTCACCGTCACTGTCCGCAGAGGCGTTACCGTTCCAAGGCCGTTCAAAAAGATATTGATGTCGCCCGCCTTTGCCGCCGCCGCCACGACCGACGTGGGCCGCGTCGGATCGATTCCGCGCCGATTGAGGCGCGGCTGGGTGTCACTCGCGGGCCGATACAGGAGGTAAGCCCCACCGGCCGCGAGAAGCAGCACGACAAGCCAGAACCCGGTTCGCCGCCACACATTGCGTGCGCGAACCCCTGTTTCAGGCAAGAGAGGTCGGTTTTCCATTTTCATTTGAGAGGAACTCCGGGGACACGCGAGCGGACGCCTCCCCTACAGGACACGCCACAATTACAGCAGAGAAATGTAACTGCCCCATGTCGCCAAGCATATCTTTGCAACAAGATGTTACCGTGTTCCCGGCACCGCCCGCCGGATTGGCCGGTAAAATTGCTGCCTATGCCGGTCAGGCAGATCATCGAAGGCGGCGGCGTCCCGGTCAAGATTTTCACCGACGACCTGGAAATCCAGGCGCGCCGGCAGCTTGTCAACGTCTCGCAGTTGCCAATCGTATTTGGGCACATTGCCGCGATGCCGGACGTGCACACGGGCATCGGCGCGACGGTCGGCGCGGTCATTCCCACCCGGGGCGCGATCATCCCCGCGGCGGTGGGCGTGGACATCGGCTGCGGCATGAACGCCGTGCGGCTGTCGCTCAAGGCGGAGCAGCTTCCGGACGGTCTCGCGCGGATTCGCGCGGCCATCGAGCGCGCGGTGCCGGTGGGATTCGACGAGCACGGCGACCCCGGCGCGCGCCGCGAGGCCTGCGCGCCGCTCGCAAGGCGTCTCGAACGCGTCGTGCGCAAGCATCCGAAGATCGCGAAAATGCAGCGCGATCATGAAGAGAAATGGGTGCGGCAGATGGGCTCGCTCGGCGGCGGCAATCACTTCATCGAGCTCTGCCTCGACGAAGCGCAGCACGTCTGGGTCATGCTGCACTCCGGAAGCCGCGGCATTGGCAACTGCATAGGCCGGTATTTTATCGCCGAGGCGCGCGAGGAAATGCAAAAGCGCGACATCCATCTCCCCGACCGCGATCTCGGGTGGTTCAACGAAGGCTCGAAGCTGTTCGACGACTACATCGAGGCGGTCGGCTGGGCGCAGGACTACGCCTATGCCAACCGGCGCGAAATGATGGACCTGATCGCCGGCACACTGCGCCGCCACTTGCCGGCGTTCGATGTCACGGACGAAGCGATCAACTGCCATCACAATTACGTGCAGCAGGAAAAACATTTCGGCCAGCGCGTCTATGTCACGCGCAAGGGCGCGATCAGCGCGCGCGATGGCGAGCTCGGCATCATCCCGGGCAGCATGGGAGCGTGCTCCTACATCGTGCGCGGCAAGGGCAATCCCGATTCCTTCTCGTCCTGCGCCCATGGCGCCGGGCGCCGCATGAGCCGCAGCGAAGCGAAGCGCCGCTTCTCGCGCGCCGACCTCGAAGTGCAGACGCAAGGCGTCGAATGCCGCAAGGACAAGGGCGTTCTCGACGAGATTCCGGGAGCCTACAAGGACATCGACAAGGTCATGGCCGACCAGAGCGACCTCGTCGAGGTCGTGCACACGCTGAAGCAGGTCGTGTGCGTGAAGGGGTGAGGCGGATATTCAGCCGAACGCCCGACGCGATGCAGCGCGGCGGGCCGGAGAGATGGCCACCGGAGAGATGATCTCAACCAAGGAAGGCCGATAATGTCACCAAAGAAAGACGCAGCGCGGCCCGATTTCTGGGAGAAACGCTTTCGCGAAGGCTTCACGCCCTGGGATGCGGGCCGCGCCCCCGACGCGCTCGGCCCGTTCCTGAAAGCGGAGCCGCGCGGGCAGCGCGTCCTGATTCCGGGCTGCGGCTCGGGCTACGAGGTACGCGCTTTCGCCGAAGCCGGATTCGAGGTGTTCGCGATCGATTTCGCGCCGGCCGCGGTGGAGCGGGCGCGACAGGTTCTCGGGCCGCTTGCGCACCTCGTGCGCCTTGCAGATTTCTTCGACTTCGATGCCGGCGGGCCGTTCGATCTGGTCTACGAACGCGCTTTTCTTTGCGCATTGCCACGGCCGGTGTGGCCGCGCTACGCGCCGCGCATCGCCCGGCTGTTGCGGCCCGGCGGCAGGCTCGCGGGATTCTTCTTTTTTGACGACAACGAGCGCGGCCCGCCGTTCGGGCTCAATCAGATGGAGCTGAACACGTTGCTGAGCGGAAACTTCGATCTCGCCGCCGACGCGCCGGTCGGCGATTCAATTCCGGTGTTCGCGGGAAAGGAGCGCTGGCAGGTGTGGACGCGACGCTAAAAATATTTAGCCAACAACTTCAGGTCGACATTGCCGCCGGAGAGGATTACGCCGACGCGCTTTCCTGCAACCGGCAGTCCGCGCTCGAACAGGCCCGCGGCGCCGAGCGCGCCGGTCGGCTCGACGATGATCTTCATGCGTTCCCACAGATAAAGCATGGCCCTGACGAGTTCCGGATCGCTCACCGTCACCATGTCGTGCACGTAGCGCAGCACCAGCGGAAAGGTCAGTTGCCCGAGCGCGTGGGTGCGCGCCCCGTCGGCGATGGTGTCCGGGTTGTGGCAGGTTTGCAGCGTCTTCGTCTTGAAGGAGCGCGTGGCATCGTCGCCCGCCTCGGGCTCGACTCCGATCACCTTGCAGCCTGGCGCGAGCGCCGAAGCGGCGACGGCGCATCCGGAGATCAATCCGCCGCCGCTGCAAGGCACGAAAAGATAATCGAGCGGCCCCGCGTCTTCGATCAGCTCCTTCGCCGCCGTGCCCTGCCCGGCGATCACGTGCGGATGGTCGAAAGGCGGAATCATCGCGAGCCCGCGCTCCCGCGCAACTCTTACCGCCACCTCCTCGCGCACTTCCTTGTGCTTGTCGTAGAGCACGATCTCGGCGCCATAGCCGCGGGTCGCTTCGATCTTCACGGCGGGAGCGTCCGCCGGCATCACGATCGTGACGCGGACTCCGAGCAGCTTTCCGGCAAGCGCAACGGCCTGAGCGTGGTTGCCCGAGGAATAGGCGAGCACGCCGCGTTTGCGCTCTTCGGGCGGCAACTGCGACATGGCGTTGTAGGCGCCACGGAACTTGAACGCGCCGATGCGCTGCAGATTCTCGCACTTGAAAAACACTTCCGCTCCGGTGCGCTCGTCGACCGTCCGGGAGGTGAGCGCCGGTGTGCGGTGCGCGTGACCGGCCAGCCGCTCGGCGGCGGCGGCGATGTCCGAGTACTGTACGGAAAGCGGGCGGTCGGGAGCGTTCATCCGGGGCTGAAGTGTGGCTTCAGCCCACGATTTTACGCCGACACTACGCGTCTTTCACGACACGAGGGGACCCGGGCGGAAAGGAAGGCTCCCGCCCCTTCCTTGGCCTCTCGTGCTCCCCTAAGTCAGAGCTGTCGGCACGCCTCCGACTCGGCCGAGGGCGCGGGGTGTGGTCCCTTCAAAATGTCCTTGATCTGTTCAAGCATGCTGGATTGTGCCATACTGAGGCATGGTGAAGTCCGCGGCAAAACGGTTAAAGCGTCCTCCCGATCCGGTCGCTCTGGCGAGGCAGCTTGGTGATTTTGCCACAGCCCGGGTCAAAGGCGAACAGATCGCCCCCCCTACCCCGGACGAACTCCGTCGCGTCATGTCTGCGCTCGGGAAAATAGGCGGTCCCATCGGGGGTAAAGCGCGTGCCGCTCGTCTTTCATTGAGCAAGCGCAGAGAGATAGCCGTAAAAGCCGCAAGCGCTCGATGGAAAAAAAGAGCGAAAAAATAAGAGCTCGCCGGTCCTGGATTATTCGATGATTTTCAAACTTCGCAAGCCTTCCTCCGTCCAACCGTTATTTCGGCGGAGTACCTCAAGCAATCCGAGACTGTGCTGCCAGCCGCTTGAAAGGCGGTTCTTGAAAATCGGGCCCGAGCCGGGTTCTCATTATTCCCTTGACATGCTTAAACGGACCACGCATTATGTGGTGGTGGAAACTTTGCCATGAACTGTCCAAGCATTCTTGCAGCCGATGCGAATATACTCACTGATGTATTCCAGCATTTGCTTGCAACTTCATCGTAATTTCCCCAGGAGACCGTTCCCATGAGCGACGAATTTGTCAGATCTGGCCCGTTGATGAAGCTCAGCAGCTACCCGCAGTGGGCGCAGGAAATGGTGCACAACTGCGAGGATGCCAAGCAACGAGTAGTGAACCACAAGCTTTTCCACTTGATGCGGGACGTCAAGCTCGATGAGCGGGCGACGCGCAACTTCATGGTGGGCGTATGGCCGGTCATTGAACAGTTTCCCCAGTACATGGCCCTCAATTTGCTGAAGCTGCAATACGGCCGCACCCGCGGGCACGACATGGCGCGCAAATACCTGATTCAAAATATCCGCATCGAGCAAAACCACGCCGATCACTGGGTCGACTGGGCGGTCGCCAGCGGTGTCAGCAGGGAGGAGTTGATCTACGGTTCCGTGCCGCTTGCCACCCACGCGCTCAGTCACTGGTGCTGGCATACGTGTAACCGCGATACACTTGCTGCAAGTATGGCGGCGACCAACTATGCTATAGAAGGAGCCACGGGCGAGTGGTCCGCGCTCATTTGTTCCAACAATTCCTACGAAAACGCTTTTGACCCGGGTGTCCGCAAGAAAGCCATGAAGTGGCTGAAAGTCCATGCGCAATATGACGATACCCACCCCTGGGAAGCACTCGAAATCATCTGCAGCATCATGGGAGGCAACCCGACCGCCCGAGGTATAGCGCTGCTGAGTTCTTGCATTCGCACAAGTTATGAGTACATGCAGCTCACCTTGGATTATTGCCTGCTGCCCGATGCGGTGGGAAACAAGGAAATCTCACCGACGCTTCTGATTGATCAGCAGCGCAAGCGAGCGGCGTGATCGCATCGGACGCCTCTTATTAAATCCCGTCGGGGATACGCGTCGGGGGAGTAAATGCTTCAAAACAGGATTTCGCAGCAGCCGCTGCGGCGAAAACTCCTTCCTGTTCTGATTATTTTTCTTTTCATCACCGTCGTATCGCTTGCCCTCACCTTCGCCGCGCTTGCGGTCCAGTCCTCGGTTCGGGGCTACGTGGCGGGCGAAGGACTGTGGTCCAAGGCACAGCGCGACGCGGTGTATCTGCTCGAGCGGTACGCGCGGACGCGAAATCCGGAATACCTGAAGCAGTTCGAAGGAGCGTTGGCGGTACCGCTCGGGGACCGCATGGCACGGCTTGAACTGCTCAAGGCGAATTACGACCCAGCGGCGGCAAGACAGGGTTTTCTCGAGGGCGGGAATCATCCCGAGGATATTTCCGGCATGATCCTGCTGTTTCGCTGTTGCTCCCGCATTTCCTATCTCCAGCGGGTGGTCGATTACTGGACCCAAGGCGATGAACATATCGTCAAGCTGCAAGGCTTGGCGCGTGAACTGAGCGCCGAGATAGACTCCGCCACCCCGTCCTCGAATCGCGTCGACGCGCTGGTGCGCCAGGTGGAGGCGGTCAACGATTCGGTGAGGCCACTCGAGGCGCTGTTTACCGCGACCCTTGGTGACGCCGCTCGATGGGTCACAGGTCTGCTTTTTCTCGTTACCGCCGGAATTATTGTGGTGCTGATCGTCCTGGGCGCGTTCCTATCCCTGCGCGTATTGGGCGGCATCCGCCAATCGGAAGAACAGTATCGCCTGCTGCTGAACACCGCCGGCGACGCGCTCATCGTGGTTGATCGCGAAACAGGAACGATGATCGAGGTCAACCAGCAGGCCGAACAAATCATCGGCAAGCCCGCTCGCCTGCTGATCGGGTCTCCCTATGTCGATATTTTTCCCCATCCGGACGGTGCCTTGGCCGACAGCCACTGGGGAGAAAATGGCACCCCGCCCGTAACTCGTCACCAGGTCAGGCACGCGGATGGACGCGGGATTCCGGTCGAGGTCAACTACAGCGCCACCAAATGGGGGGATCGTCCCGTACGCCTGGCGATTATTCGCGACATCACGGAACGGCTCAATACCGAAAGAGAACTGCGCGTGTCGGCAAATGCAATGGCCAACATGTCCGAAGGTGTCGTCATCACCGACTCGCGGCGCAACATTGTATCGGTCAATAGCGCCTATACCGCGATCACAGGCTATAGCGAAGCCGAAATGGCCGGGAAGAAACCACACTATCCAATGTCGCGACACAACGATGCGGCGTTCTATGTCTCGCTCTGGAGAACGGTGCACAAAACCGGCAAATGGCAGGGCGAGATATGGAACCAGCGCAAGAATGGCGAGAACTACCCCGAACTGCTCAGCATCAGCGCTGTGCGCGATGACAACGGAAAGGTCTCCCATTACGTCGCCGTACTCAGCGATATCTCAGCGTACAAGGAATATGAGCGCAAGCTCGAGCACCTCGCCCAGCACGATTCGCTGACCCAGCTGCCCAACCGCACCACCTTTGAAGGCGTGTGCAAGAATGCCATCGAACGCGCCAAACGCCTCAACTCGCAGATTGCGCTGCTGTTCATCGATCTGGACGGGTTCAAAGCGGTCAACGATACATACGGGCACGTGGCGGGCGACCGGTTGCTGCAGACCGTGGGCGTCCGCGTCCGCACCTGCCTGCGCGAAGACGACGCCATCGCGCGCGTGGGCGGCGACGAGTTCACGGTCCTGCTTGAAAATGTTCCCAGCCGCGAAAGCGCAGTCGTGGTTGCGCGCAAGCTGCTCCGCGTGCTGTCGGAGAAAGCGCCGTGCGGTGAGCACGAGATCTCGGTGTTCGCCAGTATCGGAATCAGTTTCTTCCCTGACGATGCGACCGATGTAGAGTCCCTGCTGACCACCGCCGACACCGCGATGTACGAGGCAAAGAACCAGGGACGCAACACCTACCAGTTTTTCTCGCCGGCGATGGCGTTGGCAATCAACTCCCGGCTGCTTCTGACCAACAGCCTCAAGCAAGCCATTGAAAGGCAGCAGTTCGAATTGCACTACCAGCCCTGCGTGGACCTGGCGAGCGGGGAAATCACCGGCATGGAGGCGCTGCTGCGTTGGCAGCATCCGAAATTGGGTTCGGTGCCTCCGTCCGATTTCATCCCGCTGGCCGAGGAGATGGGCCTTATCAATGCGATTACCGACTGGGTGCTGAACACTGCATGCCGGCAGTGCGTGGAGTGGGTTCGCGGCGGCGCCCTTCCGAGAACGATTGCCGTCAATATTTCTCCGCACACCTTCTGGGATCCCGAGTTCCCCGGCAGGGTGGGACGGATTCTTGCCGACACCGGTTGGAGCGCGACCTGGTTATGCCTGGAGATTACCGAAGGCACCATCATGAGCCGGGACAAACCGCGGCGGGCGCTGGACGAGCTCAATGCGATGGGCATCAAACTGGCGATAGACGACTTTGGGGTCGGCTATTCGTCGCTGAGTTATCTGCAGGATTTCCCGGTGCAAACGCTGAAGATCGATCGCTCATTTACCAATGGCATACCCAAGAATGCGGGCAACGTCGCAATCGCCAAGGCAATCATTGCACTTGCCAAGAGCCTGAAACTGCAAGTCATCGCGGAGGGCGTCGAAACCCGGGAGCAGCACAATTTTCTGCTCAACGAGGGCTGCCAGGAGGGTCAGGGCTACCTTTACAGCAAGCCCTTGCCGGCCGCTGCCATCGAGCAACTGCTCAATCGCGGATTCCGCTGGGGGACAAAGCGAAAAGCTGCACGGACTGCCGGCTTGAGTGGCCGCTAATGCGCAGCGCACCGGCAACCCCAGGTTGCAGACAATTCGCAAGCGACAGGCAGCGGCCCGCGCGCGCCGATCGGCCGAACTGCTAGCGCGCGAGATCTGAAGGCTTGTCGATGTCGCGCAGCACCCCGGGGTCGCCCACGTCGAGCGTGGTGATCGAGTCGGGATGCTGCGCCAGCACCTGCCGCGCTCCGGCGTCGCCCTGCAAGCTGATCAGCTCTTCATAAAAACGCCGCGCCAAGCCCACCGGGTGGCCGCGCTCGCCCCGATAAGATGGGGCGGCGATCGTCGCGCCTTGCGCAAGCGCCCCGGCGATGGCCTTGATGGTTTCGGGGCGAATGAAAGGCATGTCGGCCAGCGCCACGATCCAGCCGTCGGCGTCCGATGCCGCCTTGATTCCCGCGGCGAGGCTCGTACCCATGCCGTTGGCCGCGTTCTTGCAGACGACTGTGTTGCAGCCCGCGTCCCTGAGCAGCTTGCCCAGCTTCTGCGCGCGCGGCCTGAGGACCGCGATGGAATCGGGCAGCGCTCCGATCAAATGTTTCGCGGAGGCGAGCGCGATCGGCATGCCGGCGTCAACGGTACCGGGAGGCAGCGCCTGAAGCAGCTTGTTCGAGCCGAAGCGCTTGGCGGAACCGGCGGCGAGAAGAATGCCGCGGATGTTTGCGACCATGGTTTCCTACTCCCTTCCCCTCGGGGGAAGGCAAATCAATTCTGGGGCACCGCGCATCCGGCCGAAACATTGCCCTTCGGCGGCTCGATGGTCTCGGGAATCTCGACGCCGCGGCGCACCGCGGTCATCTCGGCGAGGATGGCGACCGCAATTTCAGGCGGCGTCTTCGAGCCGATCTTCAGTCCCACGGGACCGCGCATCCTCGCGATCTCGGATGCGGCAAGGTCGAAATCCGCGAGCCGCTTGCGGCGCACGTCGTTGTTCTTCTTCGATCCCAGCGCGCCGACGTAGAACGCGGGCGACTTGAGCGCTTCCAGCAGCGCCGCATCGTCGAGCTTGGGATCGTGCGTCACGGCCACCACCGCGCTATGGGCGTCGAGATTCATCGCGAGCACCACGTCGTCGGGGTAGCCGCGGTTGATCGGCACGTCCTTCAGGTCCCAGCCTTCGGCGTATTCTCCGCGCGGATCGCAAACGCTCACGTGATAGTCGAGCGCCTGCGCCATCTGCGCGAGATAGCGCGAGAGCTGCCCCGCACCGATCAAGAGCAGCCGCCAGCGCGGGCCGTGCACCGACTTCAGGATCTTGCCGTCGAACTCGAGCAGGTCGGACCACTTGCCCGGATCAATGCGCACCTTGCCGGTCTCCATGTCGAGAAAGCGCGCGGCCAGCTCGTGGCGCTCTATGAATCCTAGCAGTTCCTTCAGTTTCGACTCCACGGTGACCGGCTCCAGCACCAGTTGCAGCGTCCCGCCGCAGGGCAGCCCGAAGCGCGTCGCCTGCTCCTGCGTGACGCCGTAGGTCGTGACCTCCGGCTTGGAGGCGGCGATCGCCTTGGTCTTCACCTTGTCGATGAGATCGTCCTCCACGCAGCCGCCGGAAACCGATCCCATGACCTGGCCGTCTTCGCGAATCACGAGCATCGCGCCCACCGGGCGCGGGGCCGAGCCCCAGGTATGCACGACCGTTCCCAAGGTGGCGCGATGGCCGTCTTTCGTCCATTTCAGCGCGCTGCGTATGACTTCAAGATCGACACTGTCCATGGGGATTCCTTGCATTCAGTGATATTATTTAATGCTAACAATCGATTATACGCGATGGCGCAGGCCCCGCCCAAAGTCGGATCAAAAGACATGATAATCAAGTCGCAGTTGCTTGCGGCGCGCGCATGGTCTAGCATTTCCGACAACATTCATTGCCGCAAATTCCGGGACATGGCGCGTCAAGGAGGGCTTTTCGCCGAACGATTTCCGCCCATCCCGCGCTTGCAGAAAAGCGACCCGGAAGAAGTCAAACTTTTCACCAAAGGAGTCTCACCATGACCGTCAAGGTCTCCATGACCGTCAACGGCAAGGCCGTCAGCGGCGAATTCGAGGAGCGCACGCTGCTCGTCAACTTCATCCGCGACATCCTTCGCCTCACCGGCACCCACGTCGG
>Ga0137463_1000407_pt1 | contig 15093 bp, 15 predicted proteins | sample EasRivERMGT800_2_FD_102333 | JGI IMG/M metagenome (GOLD analysis project Ga0137463, IMG submission 102333) | Soil microbial communities from meander-bound floodplain in the East River, Colorado, USA - East River MetaG ERMGT800_2 | ecosystem: Environmental > Terrestrial > Soil > Floodplain ...
CCGGCCGGCCATCGCGGCGAGCGAGTCACCAGGAGCGGCAAGGTCGTCGAGGGTTCGCGCGGCGCCGAGCTGGAGGCGAAGGAGCAGCAGCCGGGCGCGCTCACCGCTCTCGCCGGCACCCGATAGCCGCGCCGTCTCCTCCAGCCGGGCCTTGGACGACGCGCTGTCGACGCTCGACAGGCGGAGGGCGTCCTCGTACAGCCGGCGGGCCCGGAGCTCCGGGGTAAGCCGCGGATCGCCCTGCAGCCGCCCGACGAGCGCCGACGCCATCCGCGGATCCTGGCGCCCCAGGGTCACGACGACGCTGTCCCACACGAGCGTGGTGTCGTGCATAGCGAGCAGCGAGTCGGCCAGCGCGAACGCCTCGTCGGTGTGCCCCGTGCCGGCGAGCGCCAGGAGCAGGTCGTTCCGGCCCCGCGGGTCGGGCGCATCCCGCATGAGCGCCAGCGCCTCCTCGTACCGCCCTGTCATCCGGAGGGCGCGAGCCCGCTGGAACCGGGCCTCCCTCCGGCGCGCGGAATCCGTGCTCTCACTGATCCGCACGAACGCCAGGTCGGCGCGGGCGGCGTCGCCCATCTCGAGCTGACACCGGCCGAGCGCCAGGGCGGCCTCCTCCGCCAGATCGTCGGTCCGGTCGATGAGGCTCAGATTGGCCAGCGGTCCGACCGCCGCGGGGCACTGGCCCAGGCGCGCGAGCGCGAGCCCGCGGAGCACCTTGGCCTCGTCCGCGTACTTGCTCCGGGGATGCCGCATCTCGAGCGAGTCCGCCCGCGTGATGACCTGCCCCCAGAGGCTGGTGGCCTCGAACTGACGGCCGTCGCGTTCTGCTTTCCTCGCGGACTTAGCCAGCCGATTGGTATTGTACATCCCGTTGTAGTAGACGCAGCCGCCGAGGAGCGCGGCGCCGGCGAGCAGCGCGAGGACGGCCGCCCGCGGACGGCGGCTCACCGGCTGGCCCCCGAGTCGGCCGCGGCGCCGGTCTTCCGTTCGTACTCGAGCAGGTATTCCACGATGGCATCGGCGACGGAGGCCGCCATGGCCTTCTGGCTGCTCCGGGTGGTAAGGAACCGGCCGTCCTGCGGATTGGTGCTGTAGCCCAGCTCGACGAGGATGGCCGGCCGGCGCGCGGTGGTGAGCACCATGAAGCCGGCTTGCTTGACGCCCCGGCTCTCGCCGGTATGCACGCCCTCGAGCCCGCGTTGCACCAGCTCGGCCAGCCGGGCCGATTCGCGCAAGTGCTCGTTGAGCTGCAGATCCTTGAGGATGAAGTCGAGGCCACCGGCCGCGTCGGCCGGATCCTCGCCGGTCTCGAAGCGCACGGCGTCGTTCTCCATCTTGGCCACCCGGGCGGCGTCCTCGGTCTTGGCCTCGGCGAGGAAAAAGGTCTCGAAGCCCCGGATGTCGGTGTAGCCCCTGCGCCGGGCCAGCGAGTTCACATGCAGGCTCACGAAGAGATCGCAGGCCTCGGTACAGTAGCCGCCGCGGTCGCCGAGCGCGATGAGGGTGTCGGTCGTGCGCGTCATGCGAACACCGATCCCGCGGCGCTTGAGCTCGTCCCGCAGCAGCAGGCCGATCTGCAGGGTGACTTCCTTCTCGTGCGTGCCCCGGGGGAAGAAGACGCCCGGATTGCCCGGATCCACACCGCCGTGGCCGGGGTCCACCGTGACGAAGTGGCCGGGGCGAAGGCCGTTCGGCAGGCGGGCGGGCTCCGGAGCCGCGCGCCCGGCCAGCGTTGTGGTCCGGCCCCTGAGCTCGACCAGCCGCGCGCCGCGGGCGTCCCAGCGATACCGTTCGGCGAGATAGTAGGGGACGATCTCGGCCACGAACTGATAGGGCAGGAACAGGCTGTCGCGGGAGAGGGAGGCTGGTCCGGCGAGCGGCAGGAGCTGGTTGCTGAACTGGTAGAGCGGCGCCCCCACGAGGAAGCGGAACGGCTGCCGGGAGACGACCACCTCCGCCCATCCGGTCGAGTCCAGCCGGATCTGGCCCTCGAGCGCCGCGATGAGCGGAGCGGCCGGGACCACGGGGAAACCGGCGCCGTCGAGGCGCACCGGGATGTGGACCTCGCCCCGAAGCCCGGCGATGGTGACCTCGCGGGGAAGGCTGCCGCCCGCGAGCGCGCCGGCGAGGAGCAGGCCGACGATCACCGGCGGCCCCGGACGGAGACCGCGCGCGCGGTCTCGCGCTCGACCGCGCGGCGCTTCAGGTCATCGCGCTTGTCGTGGAGCTTCTTGCCGCGGCCGAGGGCGATCACGACCTTGGCCCGCCCGTTCTTGAAGTAGAGTTCCAGCGGCACCAGCGTGAGGCCCTTCTGCTCGACCGCGCCGATGAGCTTTTCGATCTCCCGGCGGTGCAGGAGCAGCTTCCTGGTGCGCACCGGATCGTGGTTGTAGCGGTTGCCCTGCTCGTACGGAGTGATGTTCATGCCGTCGAGGAAGACCTCGCCGTTGCGAAGCCGGGCGTAGGCCTCCTTGATGGACGCCTGTCCGTTTCGGAGCGACTTCACCTCCGTGCCGGTCAGCACGATGCCGCACTCCCACGTCTCCAGGATGTGGTAGTCGTGGGTCGCCTTGGGGTTGCGGGCGACGCTCTTCTTGCGCTCGTCTGGCGGGGAAGCATCGGGGGTCACGTGGGCATTCCTAAGCAAAGGATAGGCCACCACTTCGGGAGGGTCAACCCGACCGGAGCGACGCGCTGCTCGCCGGGTTGATTCTGCTCTACCACAGCGGTAGCTTGCGCGCTCGCCGAAGTGGTGGAACTGGTAGACGCGCTGCGTTCAGGGCGCAGTGGGCGCAAGCCCGTGCGGGTTCGAGTCCCGCCTTCGGCACTAGTAGGGCGGGCCGGCAGTCAGATCACGGATCCGTCATCCCGAGCGCAGCGAGGGACCTTGCGTGGGAATGGTTCGAACCATTCCCACGCAAGGTCCCTCGCTGCGCTCGGGATGACGATTCCTGACGTGCCTGCCCGTCCGTCAGTACCTCGCCATCCCCGGCTCTACCTGTTCCGCCCACGCGTCGATTCCCCCCGCCAGGCTCCGGACCTTCCCGAACCCCGCACCACGCAGGATCTCGAGTGCCTTGAGGGACCGGGCGCCGTGGTGGCAGTGGGTGACGATTTCAGCGTGCCCGTCCAGCTCGCCGAGCCGATCGGGAAGCTGGCTCAGCGGAATGAGGCGCGCTCCGTCGATGTGGGCGATCTCCCACTCGTGCGGCTCGCGGACGTCGATCAGGACGAGATCATCACCCTTCTGCTCCCGCTCGCGCCGGAAATCCTCGACGCCGATCTCGACGCCGGCGTAATCGGGCTCGGCGCCGATGCCGCAGAAGGCCTGGTAGTCGATCAGCTCGTGGATCGTCGGGTTCTCGCCGCAGATGGGGCAGCTGGGGTCCTTTCGCAGCTTGAGCTCGCGGAAGCGCAGCTTGAGCGCGTCGAACAGCACGAGCCGCCCGATGAGCGAGTCCCCTGCCCCGATGATCCACTTGATGGTCTCGAGCGCCTGGATGCTGCCGATGATGCCGGGCAGCACGCCGAGCACACCGCCCTCGGCGCAGCTCGGCACCAGTCCCGGCGGCGGCGGCTCCGAGTAGAGGCACCGGTAGCAGGGCCCTTCCTTGGCGTAGAACACCGAGGCCTGGCCCTCGAACCGGAAGATGCTGCCATACACGTTGGGCTTCCCGAGGAGGACGCAGGCGTCGTTCACCAGGTAGCGGGTCGGGAAGTTGTCCGTTCCATCGACGACGATATCGTAGTCCCGGATGATGTCGAGCGCGTTCTCGGACGTGAGGCGCGCCTCGTGTCCCACGATGTCCACGTTCGGATTCAGGTCGGTCAGCCGCGCCTTGGCCGATTCGAGCTTCGAGTGACCGAGGGTGGAGGTTCCGTGAACGATCTGGCGCTGCAGGTTGGTGAGGTCTACCACGTCGAAGTCGACGATGCCGATCGTCCCCACGCCGGCCGCGGCCAGATAGAGCGACAGCGGCGAGCCCAGCCCGCCGGCGCCGATGGTGAGCACGCGCGCCGCCTTGAGCTTGCGCTGGCCCTCCACGCCGACTTCGGGCAGGAGGAGGTGGCGCGAGTACCGCAGCACCTCGGCGTGCGAGAGCTTGGGGAGCGCGGTCTCGGTCGCCGGACTGCCGCCCGCGATGCTCGGGACGATCGTGAGCACGTCGCCCTCGGTCACGGGTGTGGCAGTGGACGCAAGCTGGCGAATGTCCGTGTCGTTGAGATAGAGGTTGACGAAGGTGCGCAGGCGCCCGTCGTCCTGCACCAAGTGGCGCTTGAGGCCGGTGTGCGCGGCGAGGAGCTCGTCGAGCACCTGGCCCACGGTGGTACCGACGACGGCGACGGCGTCGCGCCCGCCGGTGAAGCTGCGGAGCGGAGTCGGAATGGAAACGGTCACGGACATCGTCACACCTCGCTGAGAACGTCGAGGGACTCGGGATTCATGATGGGGCGCTCGTCGTCCAGCACCCAGCTGGCCATGTCGACCCCCCGCCCACGGTCGATCCGTACGATCAGGTAGCTGTACCACGGCCACGCATGCTCGGCATCGAAGGCGGACGGCCGGGCCGGATGATCCGGGTGCGAGTGATAGTAGCCCACGATCTCCTGCCCCGCCTCCCGGACCTCGCGCTCGAGCCGCCGCAGGTCGTCGGGCGCGATGAGATAGCGGTGCGGGTCGTCGGTGCGGCGGTTGACGGCGGGCGAGAGCCGCAGGACTTCTTTCGCCGCGCCTTCCACCCGGCCGACCATGGCGCCACAGCACTCGGCCGGATAGGCGGTCTCGCCGTGTCGGCGGATCTCGTCGGCCAGGGCATCCGGCAGCCGGAGGGTCATGCGCCCTCCCACCGGTGCGGTTCGCTCAGGTAGCGGGCACCGGTGTCACAGCCGACCGCGACCACGCAGGCACCCGGCTCGCGGCGCACGATCTCGATCGCCGCCGCGATCGCGGCACCGGCCGACCAACCCACCAGATACCCGGCGCTCCGAGCGAGCCACCGGGCATGATGATCGGCCCGCTCGGTCGGGATCTCCGCCACGACGTCGGGCAACGCGGGATCATACAGCGCCGGCGGCTGGCTCGTGGTCGCCAGGTGCTTGAGCCCTTCGAGACCGTGATACGGCGAATCCGGCTGCACACCGACCAGCGTGACGCCGGCATTCCGCTCCCTCAGATAACCACCGGTGCCCATCATGGTTCCCGTCGTCCCCATGGCCGCCACGAAATGGGTAATCCGGCCGCCGGTCTGCGACCAGAGCTCGGGGCCCGTGGTCTCCCGGTGGGCCGCCGGGTTGGCCGGATTGCTGTACTGGTCGGCGTAGAAGTAGCGGTCGGGATCGGCCGCCGCCAGCTCGCGCGCCTTCAGCACGGCGCCCTCGGTCCCCTCCATCCGGTCGGTGACCACGACCTCGGCTCCGTAGACCTCGAGCAGCGCCCGCCGCTCCGGGCTGGCGTTGCCGGGCAGGCAGATCGTCACGCTGACGCCCGCGGCCGCGCCTAGCATCGCGTAGGCGATGCCGGTATTGCCGCTCGACGCGTCGAGGAGCCGCCGGCCGGGCACGAGTCCCCGGCGGATGGCGTCGCGCAGGATGCTCCGGGCCGCGCGGTCCTTGACGCTGCCGCCGGGATTCAGCCACTCCGCCTTCAGCCAGAACCGTCCGGCGCCATCGGGCAGCTCCACCGGCAGCAGCGGCGTGTTCCCCACCGCCTGCCACAGCGCCGGCTCGCGCACCAGCGATCGTTCCCGCACTGCCGTCATTCCGTGTCCCTTCGGTGGTCCCAAAGCAAAAAACCCGACCGGCCGGGTCGGGTTGCACGCGTCGACACGACGCGGTTAACTCGTGGACGAAATCCCGACCAGCTCCTGGACGTGGGGTTCCTGCTTCATCAGGTCGGCGAGCGAAATGCTCGCCAGCAACTCGTCGACGCGCTGCTGCAGCGCGATCCAGACGGGCCGGATGCTGCAGGTGGCGTCCGGGCTACATCGCGCGGCGTCGACCTGGTGAGTGTCGCAGTTCACTTCGAAGGTCTGGTGCTCCGAAGCGGTCATGACGTCCCGCACCGAGATGGCCGAAGGCTCCTTGGCAAGGAGATAGCCGCCCTTGGCGCCCCGGACGCTCTCCACCAGCCCGGCACGGCGGAGCCGAAGCAGGATCTGCTCGACGTAATCGGCGGGCAGCCGCTCCACATCCGCCAATTCCCGCGCGGCCACCGGGCCCACACCCGCCCGGCCACGGCGGGCCAGGTGGATGGAGATGATCAGGCTGTATTCGGTCCAGGTGGTGACCCGCATGAGGTGGAATATGGGTGTCCTGGGGTCGGGTTTCAATGGCCATGGCTGGCCGGCCGCCCTCGAACCTCGCCAAATCCTTCCTATCTGCTCTTATCCGCCGAGGTCCAGCGAGCCACCTCTTCCGCCGTCAGTGACCCGTACGGCTTGATCCGCGCATCCCGGAAGTTGCCGCCGAACACGTCGCCCAGATATTGAGACCAGGAGAGCAGCGTTCCGTAGCACACCGGGTCGTCCGCATCCTGGGCGTCGAGCTCCGGCGTGAGCCGGCCGAGCAGCTCGCGCATGATCCAGGTGGGCACGCGGGAGCGTGCGCTCGGATAGATGAACCCGTACAGGATCAGATGAGCCAGCAGCACCCGCCAGTGCGCGCCGAACCGCTCGAGCAGCCGGTGCCAGTCGAGTCGCTCGCCGTACGCGAGAATGATGTGGGCCACGTCGGCCCCGTCGAAGCGCTCGCGCTCCATGACGAACGCCTTCGACCAGATGCTCTCCTCCGCCGGGGCGACCATCACGTTCAGGCCGAGCACGTTCTGCTCGGTGGCGTGCTCGAACCAGGGCTCGTCCACCACGGCGAGGCCGTTGCCCGAGCTGAAGATGACGTCGATGAAGCCGTCGGGCGAGCGGATCTTCGCCAGCCAGTGCGAGAAGACCAGTTCCCCCGTGTAGCCCGCGGCGGCACACACCTCCAGCAGCCGATGCACGTCCCTGGGCCGGACGAAGATGTCGAGATCCTTGGTCGAGCGGTCGATACCCGCCTGGTGCACGAACGCGAAAGTGCCCCCGACCAGGAACGGCACCTGGGCGCGGGTGAGCACCTCCATCGCCTGCCGGTAAAAGGCGCGGGACGGGGTCTCGACAAGCGACTGCGTGGGGGCCTGCTCCATGCGGGCTCCTGATCAGGAACGAATATCATACGCCCGGGGAGCCGGGCTGGTTGTGCGGAGGATCACCGCTCCATGCGCCGGCGCGCCCTTGATTGAGGACAATGACCAAGACCCCTGGCAGGGTGCGCATCGCGGCGGTGGCCGACCTGCACTTCGGTCGCGCCGGGACCGGGCCGCCGCTCCGAACGCTCTTCGCCGACGTGGTCGAGCGGGCAGACGTCCTGGCTCTCTGCGGCGATCTCACCGACACGGGCGAGCCCGAGGACGCGCGGGCACTGGTGCGGGCGCTGTCCCCCGCGACCATCCCCACGGTCGCCGTGCTCGGCAACCACGACTGCCAGTCCGCCAAGGTGCCGGAGGTGATGCGGATCCTCGGCGAGGCGGGGGTGCACGTGCTCGACGGTACCAGCTTCGAGGTGTACGGCGTGGGGTTCGCGGGGGTAAAGGGATTCTGCGGAGGATTCGGGCGGCGCGCCCTGGGGCCGTGGGGCGAGGAGGTCGTCAAGCTGTTCGTGCAGGAAGCCCTCAACGAGGCGCTCAAGCTCGAGACCGCCCTCGCGCGACTCCGGAACGGGCGTCGGGTCGTGCTCATGCACTACTCGCCCATCGAGGGAACCGTCGAGGGCGAGCCCAAGGAGATCTATCCCTACCTGGGCTCGAGCCGGCTGGAGGAGCCGCTCACCCGCTATCCCGTCGACGCGGTCTTCCACGGCCATGCCCACCACGGCTCCGCGGAGGGACGCACGCGCACAGGCGTACCGGTGTACAACGTCTCGATGCACCTCCTGCAGCGCGAGCAGCCCGACGGCCCGCTGTTCCGATTCCTCGACCTGCCGGTCGACGGCGGGGTCCCGGATTGATCACCCGCCGCCGGGAATCCCCTTCCCGCCCGGCACGCCGAGCTCCGTCATGGCGCGGAGGTTGAGCACCTCCTCGAGCTCGGCGCCCTTGAGCAGCTGCTTCTTCATTACCAGCTCCTTGACCGTGAGCCCGGTGGCCAGCGCCTCCTTGGCCAGCTTGGCCGACTCGGCGTACCCGATCCTGGGCGCCAGCGCGGTCACCAGCGCCGGGCTCCGCTCGAGCCAGTAGGCGCACTGCTTCTCGTCTGCCTGGATGCCGTCGACGCAACGCTCGGCGAAGATGCGGGACGCGTTGCCCACGATGATCAGGCCGAAGACGATGTTGTGCGTCATCACCGGCATCATGACGTTGAGCTCGAGCTGACCCGCCTCGGCCGCCATCGCCACCGTGGTGTCGAGGCCGAGGGCCTGGAAGCACACCTGGTTCACCATCTCGGCGATCGACGGGTTCACCTTCCCTGGCATGATGCTCGACCCCGGCTGCACCGCCGGCAAGAGGATCTCGGCCAGGCCGGTGCGCGGCCCCGAAGCCAGCAGCCGGATGTCGTTGGCGATCTTGTTGAGGTCGAGCACGTAGGCCCGGAACGCGCCGCTCAGCGTGGCGACATCGCCCATCGACTGCATGAGCTGTATGCGGTCCTGACCTTCCCGCAGCTCGAGCCCGCTCACCTGCCGCAGGTACTTCACCATCAGCGCCGGGTACTCGCGCTCGGCGTTGATGCCGGTGCCGACCGCGGTGCCGCCGATGGTCATCTCGCGGAGCCAGTCGGCCGCCTGGGCCAGCTTCTGGCGGTGGCGCTGGATGGTGTGGCCGTAGGCCGTGAACTCCTGGCCGAGCCGGATGGGCGTGGCGTCCTGCAGATGGGTCCGGCCCGACTTGACGACGTCGTCGAACTCGGTGCCCTTGGCGAGGAACGACGTGGCCAGCACGTCGAGCGTGGCGAGGGTCGAGGGCAGCGTGGCCAGCACCGCCAGGCGCATCGCCGTCGGGATGACGTCGTTAGTGCTCTGGGCCATGTTGACGTGGTCGTTCGGATGCACCGGCGCGTAGACGCCGCGCGGCGCGCCGAGGATCTCGTTGGCCCGGTTGGCGAGCACCTCGTTAACGTTCATGTTGTGGCTGGTGCCCGCGCCGGCCTGATACACGTCCACGATGAACTGATCGCGATGCTGCCCGCCGAGAATCTCGTCGGCCGCCTTGACGATGGCGTCGGCCAGGCGTGCCTCCAGCCGGCCGGTCTCCTTGTGGGTGAGCGCGGCCGAGCGCTTGATCCACACGACCGCGTCCACGAAAGCCGGCAAGGGACGGAGCCCGGAGATCGGAAAATTCTCGGCCGCGCGCAGCGTCTGGATGCCGTACAGTGCGTCGGCGGGGACGGGCTTTTCGCCCAGGGGATCGCGTTCGAGGCGGGTGGTGGTCATGGTCTGCGGCGGTCCTCGTTGGGGGCCGCGGAATGATATCGGCCCGCGAGGAGACCGACAACCGATGAGCGATTTCTTCCGGAGCATCGACGCGGCCGCCGTCTTCGGCGCCGAGAAGCCGGGCAAGGCGGACCTGTTCGCGGGCGGCCAGCTGTTCGTGGGGCTCAACTGCTTCGAGCCGGGCCAGGCGCAGCGGGTGCACGCACACGCCGGGGCCGACAAGTTCTACGTGGTGGTGAGCGGCCGGGCGCGGATGACGGTGGGCGACGAGACGCGGGAGGCGGGTCCGGGCACGGTCGTCTGGGCGCCGGCCGACGTGCCGCATGGCGTGGCCGAGGCGCTCGAGCGGACGGTGATGCTAGTGGCGATCGCTCCACCGCCGCACTAGGTGGTCAGGCGGGCAGTGTACCGTCATCCCGAGCGTAGCGAGGGACCTTCTCTGCCGAAGTTCGAGCTCGGCCGAGCAAGGTCCCTCGCTGCGCTCCCGACCGTCCGACCGGCTAGCGGCGATCGCTCCACCGCCCCGCTAGACGGCGGAGCGCCGGCCAGCCGTACACCTGGACGGCAAGCGTGACGCCCAGAATGACCCCGATGCCATTGGTGTAGAACCGCCACGCCAGCAGCAGCCAGCCCTCCCCCGTTCCCAGGTCACCCGCGGCCCCACCCAGGAATCCCAGCTCCACGGCACCGGCCCCCGACGGGGTCGGCAGCACGAGCTGGCTGTACAGCAGCGCGAACGAGCCCAGCACGAGCGGTCCCATCGCCGGCGGGCTGGGCAGCGTCAGCGCCAGCACCGGCAGGATGGCCACCCGCGTAGCGAGGTTGAGGAAGCTCATCGGGATGCTCGCCACGAGCGGCCACCGGGGCATCCGCCGCCAGTACACCATGGCGCGCCTGATCGGCCGGCGGAGCTGGTGCGCCGCTGGTGAGGCCACCTTTCGCGCCGCCCGCCACGCCACGATACTCGCCAGCGCCACGGCCAGCACCCATGGCCACGCGGTCGTCGCAGCGGCGGCGAGCCGAGGCCCGGCCAGAAGCCACCAGGCCGGGGCGTAGCGCCAGATGAGCCAGCCCGCGGCCACGATGATCACCGGCCAGGCCGCCAACACCTCCAGGCTGATCGCGACGAACGCCGCCGTTGCCGGCACGCGGCTCCGCAGCATGCCGGCCAGGCGCGCCGGCTCCCCGCCGATCCGAAGCGGCGTGAGCGCGCAGGCGGCGTCGCCAAAAGCATTGACGATGAACGAATCACGCAGCGTCATCCGATGCCCGAGTCCCTGCACGATCCATTGAATGCGCCAGGCGCGCGCCAGCAGGTCGACCCCGACCAGCCCGAGGCAGAGGAGGTGCGCCGCGACCGGCGTCACGCCGTGAGCGCCGAATAGGGAATCGGCGCGTGCCGCGCGAGCCAGCGATCGAGCGTGGGCCCGAGCGCGGCGGCGGTGGCTGGGTGGCCGAGGTCCTGGGGATGGAAGGCGAGGCGCGGGAGGCGCGCCCGTCCCTGCAGCGTCCACCGCGCCCGGGCCACCGCGACGGAACCCCAGGCTCGGGCCGGCGTCCGCGCACTCCACCGCACGACCGGCGACGGCAGCCGGCGGCCGGACGGATACAGATGGATCGCCCGGTCGTCCTCGCTGAACGCGAGCCCGACGCCACCCGCCGCCTGGTGGCCCTCGCCTGTGGCGAGCCAGGCCGGGGGCACGAAGCCGACGGGCTCGAGCCCGAGCGCCCGGAGCCGGGCGAGCGCGCGCGCGATCCGCGCGTGCGCCGCCGCGCCGTCGAGCGTGAGAAACTCGCCTTCGCGCGCCGTCCGGCCCCAGGCGCGCACGCGGTCCCCCAGCCCTCGCGGCAATCCGGCCTCGTCGTGCCGTTCCCCGTGCAGCACGATCTCGGCGCCGTCGTCCGCGCGGGCGCGCAGCCACGCCACGAACGACGGATACGACTCGAGCGGCCATTCGCCGTGCCAGTCGGGCACCACGAGAAGCGCCGGGCGCACGCCGCGCCCGGCGCAGAGCGCCCACAGGTGGGTGACGCCGTCGCTCAGCGAGGGCGTGACGTCGTGGATGGAGACAAGCAGGCTCACCCGGCGAGAACGCTGCGGTAGACGTCGAAAATCCGGTCGAGAACGGCGTCCCAGCCGTGGTCGGCCTCGGCGTATCGCCGGCCCCTCGCGCCCAGCGCGGCGAGGTCGCCGAGCAGCAGGGCGCTGGCCTGCTCGGCCAGCGCGCCGGCATCGCCCGAAGGGAACGTCGCGCCGGCGCCCGAGCGCCCGACGGTCTCGGCCACGCCGCCCCGGTCCGCCGACAGCAGCGGCGTACCGCTCGCGATGGCCTCGAGCGCGGAGAGACCAAAGGTCTCGATCGAGCACGGGGACACCGCCAGATCGACCGCCGCGAGCAGGTCCGCCAGCCGCTCGCGATCCTGCTGGAAGGGGAGCCAGTACATGCGCTCGCTTCCTGGGCGACGCTGCAACCGCCGACGGCTGGGACCGTCCCCGACCAGCACCAGCCGCGTGCCGGTTCGCCGCTCCACCTCGGGCCACGCGGTGAGGAGCAGGTCGACCTCCTTCTCCGCGGCCAGGCGTCCCACATAGATGGCCAGCCGCCCTTCGGGGAGGCCGTGGCGCTGGCGCGTCTCTGCCGCCATCACGCGCCGCGCGGGGTTGAACCGCTCCAGATCCACGCCGAGTCCCACTCGCACGACCCGCTCGACCCCGACCCGCTCGAGCTCGCGGGCCACGAAATCCGATGGCGCCAGCGTCGCCCGCACCATCCGGCCGAGCCGCCGGACGTAGCCCCACGCGAACTCGGCGGCTGCCCGCTTCACGCGGCCCGCGGTTTCGGGCCAGGGCGCGATCACGCGGGGAAAGTTGCTGTGGTAGAACCAGACCGCCGGCACGTCGACGCGCCGCGTGGCCAGATGCACCAGCCACGGCGCGAACCAGGTGCTGCCGACCTCGATCAGGTCCGGCCGCTCGTGCGCCACGATCCGGCTGGTCGACCGGGTCGCCAGCATGAACCGGTAGGGCTTCTGCGTGGGGACCGAGGGCCCGTGGAGGCGATAGCAGCGCACGCCGCTCGCCTCGAGGATCTCGTCGCGGGCGCCGGGGACGACGATCGTCTGCCGCAGCTCGGCCCGCCGCTGGACGTAGCGCGCTTTCTGGAGGAGGTAGGTACGGACACCGCCGGTGGTCTCGCCGAAGAACTCGGTGATGTCGAGCACGCCGAGCGCCGCGCCAGGCCGGAGGCGCGGCGGGAGCTCGATGCGGGAAATGTCCAGCGACGCCCGGGTGCCCGCCGTGGCGATCACCTCGAGGTCCGACATCCCCCCGGCGGTCGTGTCAGTCAGAGCAGTCCCCGAGCGGGTAGACGGTTCCGCAGTTGGGGCACGGGTTCTTGCAGCCACGGGCCCGCAGGAGGACCTCGAAGCCGCAGCGATTACAGGCGGTCAGGCGGTCAGGCGGGCGGGCGGTCAGGCGGGCAGGCGGACGGATGTCCCCTGCTGGCCGTCCTACCGTCTGACCGTCCGACGGTCCGACCGTCTGACCGCCTGACCGCCTGACCGCCTGACCGCCCGCCCGCCCGTCATCCAAGCGGAAACGCCCCCGTAAGGTATGGATTCGTCAGGCGCTCCACGCCGATGGTGGTGTCGGGACCGTGGCCACTGTGCACCACCGTCGAGTCCGGCAGTGAGAGGAACTGGGACTGGATGCTGGCCATCAATGCGGCGGCGTCGCCACCGGGCAGATCGGTCCGGCCCACGGAGCCGTTGAACAGCACGTCGCCGCCGAAGACCATGTCGTGGCCCACGAAGCTCACGCTCCCCGGCGAGTGTCCCGGCGTGAATCGCACCTCGAAGTCGAACCGGCCCACCCGCACCGATGTGCCCGGCTCGAGCGCGACATCGGGCGGCGGCGGCGGGTCGACGTGCTTGCCCAGCCAGGCGCCGAACTGGGGAAGCGCGTCGTAGATCGGTCGGTCGAGGGGATGGAGATGGATAGGCGCACCGGTGGCGCGCCGCACCGCGCCCACGCCCATGATGTGGTCGATGTGGGCATGGGTGAGCCAGATGGCGCGCAGCGTCCACGCACGGGTGTCGAGCTCGGCCAGGAACATCGCCGGCTCCTCGCCGGGGTCGATGATGACCGCCTCGCGCGTCCGGCGGTCGGCGATGAGATAGCAGTTCTCCGCGAGCTGTCCGTTCGGCAGTGCCACGACCTCCAGCTCAGACACCGACCTTGACTCCCAAGACCCGGCCCTGGCGGTCCTTCAGATACTTTTCGACCGCGATGGCCGCCGTCGTGGCGTCTCCCACCGCCGTCGTGACCTGGCGGGTGAGCTGCACGCGCAGGTCGCCGGCCGCGAAGAGGCCGGGGATCGACGTCATCATCCGGTCATCGGTGACGATGTAGCCGCTCGAGTCGTGCGCGAAGTGCTCCTTTACCAGCCCGGTGTTGGGGCGGAAGCCGATGAAGACGAAGCAGCCGGTGGCCTCGAGCGTCGTGATGCCGCCGGTGAGCGTGTCCTCGAGCAGGAGCGACTGGAGTCCCGCGGGTGTTCCCGTGAGCTCGAGTACCCGCTTGTTCCAGATCACTTCGATCTTGGGATTCGCGAACAGCCGCTCCTGCAGGATCTTCGACGCGCGGAACTCGTCGCGCCGATGGATGACGTAGACCTTTTCGGCGTACCGGGTCAGGTAGTCGGCCTCCTCGACCGCGGCGTCGCCTCCGCCGACCACGGCGATCGTCTCGCCCTTGAAGAATGCCCCGTCGCACACGGCGCAGTACGACACGCCGCGGCCGGCGTACTCCAGCTCGCCGGGCACCTCGAGCTTGGTGGGCGTGCCGCCGGCGGTGAGAATCACGGCGGGCGCCTGGTAGATCGTGCCGCCGGCGGTCGTGACCTCGAACACCCCGTCGTCCCGGCGGGCGATCCCCTCGACGTTCTCCTGGCGGATGTCGGCGCCGAACGCGGCGGCATGCGACGTCATCTTCTGCGCCAGCTCCCGGCCGAGCACGTGCTCGAAGCCGGGATAGTCGTCGATCCACTCGGTGTTGAGCAGCTCGCCACCGGGCACGCCGCGCTCCAGCAGCACCGCCTTGAGCATGCCGCGGCCGGCGTACATGGCGGCGCAGAGCCCCGCGGGCCCGCCGCCGACGATGATCAGCTCGAACTCCTCAACGTTCCTCATCCCGTTCCCCGTCGTCAGGTTGGGTGAAATATAGGGGGCCACGAACTTACCGCACCTCAACCCCGGGAGGGGGCGGCGAGTTCCCGGTGCCCCGTCATTCTCGAGCGTCCCCCGTCATCCCGAGCGAAGCGAGGGACCTTGCCCGCCGACCCCTGGCGGCGGCGGCGTTCCGGGCGGGTGGAGTAGGTCCCTCGCTCCGCTCGGGATGACGGGGTCCGCTCGGGATGACGGGGTCCGCTCGGGATGACGGGGTCCGCTCGGGATGACAGGCTCCGTTCGGAATGACGGGGCTACCCCAGATGCAACAAGCTCGCGGCGCCATGGCACGCCGAGATCGTCCCGACCAGGACGTCCACGGGCGTCCCCTCAGCCCCGGCGCGGGCCACCACCGCATCCCCTTCCAGCACGGTGGCGACATCGAACATGCCGACGCCGTAGACCCGG
>Ga0137463_1000408_pt1 | contig 15092 bp, 13 predicted proteins | sample EasRivERMGT800_2_FD_102333 | JGI IMG/M metagenome (GOLD analysis project Ga0137463, IMG submission 102333) | Soil microbial communities from meander-bound floodplain in the East River, Colorado, USA - East River MetaG ERMGT800_2 | ecosystem: Environmental > Terrestrial > Soil > Floodplain ...
CGGCGGTCGAGGTGAGCTACTACCAGGAGGACGGCCAGGACGAGCACAGCTGGGTGTTCGTCGGCCCGACGCCCGAGTCGATCCGCGATATGCAAAGGCGACGCATGATCGACGACCTCGCAGCGCTTCTCGCACGCCATTTTGGCGACGCCGAGATAGGCGAGGTGAGCGCCCTCGTCAATCAGTTGTTTACACGCCGTGCCGCTGAGGGGCCGCAGAACCGGACGCAGGTCCGTCCCAGCGGCGCCGCCGGGAAAAAGCATCTGCATTAGAAACCGCTGGTAAATGGGTCTGACCCTCCCGCTCAAGGAGGCTCCCAAGCTTTTTCACCGGAACTCCTTGATTTTCTAATGTATTACATTCAATTTACACGGTAACACATTAATTTATATAACCTTATTTTATATCAAGCAGATTCTCGGAAAGCCCTCTTAAGTCCCTGTTGTAGCTAAAAATTTCATCAATTTCAGGCTTGACCGCCTCCTCTGTTTCCTCTAGAGTGGTAAGAAGTAGATTTTAGTGGGGAACTGTGGCGTTCTATTTCGCCACTCGAAGGGGGACCGTTGTTTCAAGGGGCGACAGAGCTGAGTCTCGACGCCAAGGGAAGGCTTGCTGTGCCGACCCGGTATCGGGATGCCTTGTTATCGGGAGGTCGCGCGGTGGTTCTCACCGCTCACCCCGATAGCTGTTTGCTTCTTTATCCACGCGTCGCCTGGGAGCCGATCGGCGCCAAAGTTCAGGTGCTCTCCAGCTTCAACGAGCAAGCGCGTTGGTGGCAACGGCTGCTGGTCGGCTTCGCCGAAGAGCTCGAACTCGACGCGCAGGGCCGCATCCTTGTGTCGCCCGCGTTGCGCAAATTCGCCGGGTTGAAAAAAGACGTGATGCTGGTGGGGCAGGGGAGCCACTTCGAGATCTGGGACATCGCAGCGTGGGACGAGCGGCTTGCGCAGAGTCTCACGCAAGTGGGCACTAACCCGCCGCCTGGCACCGAAAACTTCTCGCTGTGAGCGCCGATGCGCACCTCCCCGTTCTCCTCCGCCCGGCAGTCGATGCGCTCGCGATCGAATCAAGGCGCGATGGCACGTTCGTGGATGCGACCTTCGGCAGAGGCGGTCACAGCCGGCTGATTCTGGAGCGGCTCGGCCCGCACGGCCGGCTGATCGCGATCGACCGGGATCCGGAGGCGGTCGCCGCTGCTCGCGAGACGGGCGACCCGCGGTTCACGCCGGTCCACGCACGCTTCAGCGAGTTGCAGGCGACGCTCGACGCGCTGCATGCGGGCGGTGCCGACGGAGTGCTGTTCGATCTGGGCGTGTCCTCGCCGCAGCTCGACGACCCGCGGCGCGGCTTCAGCTTCCGGGTCGATGCGGCCTTGGACATGCGCATGGACCCGACGCGGGGGATGAGCGCGGCGGAGTGGCTGGAGCGGGCGGACGAGGCCGAAATCAGGGAGGTGCTCAGGGGCTATGGCGAAGAACGGTTTGCTAAACAGATTGCAAAGGCGATTGTTGCTGCTAGGCGAAGAGGGCCTGTCAGGCGAACCGGGGAACTTGCCGCTCTCGTGGCTGCGTCCGTCCGGACGCGTGAACCGGGGCAGGATCCGGCGACGCGGACGTTTCAAGCTCTACGGATTCACCTCAATCAGGAGCTTGAGGAATTGTCGCTAGCGCTGCCGCAAGCGCTCGCCGCGCTCAATTTCCATGGACGCCTCGTCGTGATCAGCTTCCATTCACTCGAGGACCGCATCGTGAAGAACTTCATGCGCGGCGCGGCGCGGCCGACGTTGCCTGAGCGTCTGCCGGTAAGAGCCCGGGACCTGCCGCCTCCGAAGCTGCGCATCATCGGCCGGCCGGCAAGGCCCGGCACCGAGGAAGTCAAGGCCAATCCCCGCGCGAGGAGCGCGGTGCTGCGTGTCGCCGAGAAACTTTCCCAAAGCCCGTCATGACCCGCTTGAACTTGCTCCTGGTAGTCGTGCTGACCGCATGCGCATTGGGCTTGGTGACCTCGCAGCATCGGGCGCGCAAGCTTTTCGGCGAGCTCGAGCAGGAGCAGGAACGTTCACGCCAGCTCGGAGTCGAATACGGTCAGCTGCAGCTCGAAGCAAGCACGTGGGCGGTGCACGCACGCGTCGAACGCATCGCCAGCCGCCAGCTGCACATGCGTGTCCCCGACGCGAAGCGCCTCCAGATCGTACGGCCGCAGGAGGCGGCGAAATGAATTTCGCCGCCAGTCCCGTTCTCGCGCTCACTTTGCCACCTTGGCGCTCGAGACTCCTGCTCTACGTCTTCATCGCATGCTTCGCCCTGCTGCTCGGCCGCGCCGTCTACCTGCAGGGCCTGAACAACGATTTTCTGCAGGCAAAAGGCGAGTCGCGCTACAGCCGGGTTATCGAAATCCCGGCAAATCGCGGCCGCATCCTCGACCGCAATGGCGAGGCGCTCGCCATCAGCACGCCAGTGAAATCGATCTGGGCGATTCCGGGCGAAGTGCATACTAGCGAACGGCAGCTTGCCCGTCTGGCGGCGCTGCTCGAGATGTCGCCGAGGGAAATCGAGAAACGCCTCGCCGACACGGGCCGGGACTTCGTTTTCCTCAAGCGACAGATCCCGCCGGAGTTGGCCGAGCGAGTCGCTCGCCTGCATATTTCCGGACTGTTTCAGAACCGCGAGTACCGGCGCTATTACCCGAGCGGCGAAGTCATGGCGCACGTGCTCGGCTTCACCGGCGCGGACGACATCGGCCAGGAGGGCGTCGAACTCGCGTTTCAGGATGGACTCGCCGGCAAGCCCGGCAGCCGCCGGGTGATCAAGGACCGGCTCGGCCAGACGGTCGAGGACGTCGAGTCGATCAAGGCCGCGCAGGACGGGCACGACCTCGCGCTTGCTTTGGATGCCCGCATCCAAAATCTCGCTTTCAGTCAGTTGAAAGCCGCAGTCGCTCAGCACCGGGCGAAAGCGGGAGGCGTCGTGGTGCTCGATGTAGACACGGGCGAGCTGCTCGCACTGGCGAATTTTCCGACTTATAACCCGAACAATCGCAACAAGCTCGCCGGTGCACAGCTCCGCAACCGCGCCCTGACCGATACTTTCGAACCCGGTTCGACGCTCAAACCCTTCACCGTCGCGCTCGCTCTGGAAGGGGGCCGGGTGAGGCCGGATTCCGTGATCCAGATTGCGCCGGGAAGCTTCAGCATCGGCGCGGCCACCATTCACGACGCGCATAGGGAGCGCTCGCTCACGGTGGCGCAGATCATCCAGAAGTCCTCCAACGTCGGCGCGGCGAAGATCGCGCTCGCCCTTTCCGCGGAATCGATGTGGGAAATGTTCCGGGACGTGGGCTTTGGCACTGCGCCCGGCCTGGGTTTTCCCGGAGAAGCTGCCGGAAAGCTGCGGCCGTACCGAAGCTGGCGACCGATCGAGCAGGCGACCATGTCCTACGGGCACGGCATTTCGGTATCGCTCGTGCAGCTCGCGCGCGCCTACAGCGTGTTCGCGCGCGACGGGGAGCGGGTTCCGCTCTCCCTGCTCCGCGTGGACATCCCTCCTGCCGGGCAGCGCGTGATAGCTCCCAGGACCGCTGCCGCGGTTCGCGCGATGCTCGAGATGGCGGTCAACCGGAGCGGCACCGCGCCTCGCGCGCAGATCATGGGCTATCGCGTCGCCGGAAAGACGGGCACCGCCCACAAGCAGGAAAACGGCGCCTATGCAGCCGACAAGTACGTGTCCTCGTTCGTCGGATTCGCGCCCGCCTCGCGCCCGCGTCTCGTGATCGCGGTGATGATCGACGAACCCTCCGATGGCCGGTACTACGGCGGGACGGTGGCGGCACCGGTGTTCGCACAGGTGATGGCGGGGGCGCTGCGGGTGCTCGACGTGCCGCTCGACGGACCGATGCAGCCGATCGATCTGCCCCCCGAAGGCGAGGAAGTGAAGGAAAGCGTCTAGGTGTGCGAGACCAGGTCGAATACATCCAGCAGCGGCTCGCCGCGCAAGGGGCGCGCATGACAGGTCTCGCTGTCGACAGCCGGAACCTCGCGTCGGGGGAAGTGTTCCTCGCTTATCCCGGCGCGCGCCAGGACGGGCGCGACTTCATTCCGAGCGCACTCGAGCGCGGAGCCGCCGCCGTTCTGTGGGAGCGCAAAGACTTCGAATGGAACAGCACCTGGAAGGTGCCCAATCTCGGAGTCGACGACTTGCGCGGGCTCTCCGGTCTTCTTGCGCACGAAGTCTACGGACGTCCCTCGGAGAAGCTGTGGACGATGGGTGTGACGGGAACCAACGGCAAGACCTCGTGCACCCACTGGATTGCCCAGGCGTGCGGTGCCTGCGGTGCGCGCACGGCGGTGATCGGCACTCTGGGCACGGGCTTCCCGGCTCCTTCCGGAAGCAAGGAGCGGGGCAGGCCCGATGCCGGACCCAACACCACGCCGGACGCCGTTGCGCTGCATCGTTCGCTCGCGAAGCTCCTCGCCGCGGGGGCGCAGGGCGTGGCGGTGGAAGTCACCTCGATCGGCCTGGATCAGGGGCGCGTCAACGGCGTCGCTTTCGGGGCGGCGCTGTTCACCAATCTCTCGCGCGACCACCTCGACTATCACGGCGACATGGAGAACTACGCGCGCGCGAAGCAGCGCCTGTTCGAGGGGCCGGGGCTGAGGCACGCCGTGCTCAACCTGGACGACGTGCAGGGGGTGCACCTTGCCCGTGTGCTTGCCGGACGCGGCCTCAGCCGCGCCGGCTACAGTTGTTTCGCGGGAGTCGCCGCTCGGGCTGGACTCGAGCGCTACGCCGAGGCGCACTCGATCGCAGTGTCGCCGAAGGGGATCGCCTTCAGCGTGAAGAGTTCCTGGGGCGAGGCGCGCGTCGAAAGCGCCCTGCTCGGGCGCTTCAACGTGTCCAATCTGCTGGGAGTTCTCACGACGATGCTCGTTTCCGGCGTGCCCTTCGGGCGCGCCACGGCGGCGCTCGCGGATTTGCAACCCGTCGCGGGGCGCATGCAGCGGCTGGGTGGAGGCGGCAAGCCTCTCGTCGTGGTCGATTATGCACACACGCCCGATGCGCTGGAAAAGACTTTGGTTGCGCTGAAGGACGCTGCCCGGGCGAGCGGCGGGCGTCTGGTGGCGGTATTCGGCTGCGGAGGCGAACGCGACCGCGGCAAGCGGCCGCTCATGGGGGCGGTCGCCTCGCGCCACGCCGATTCGATCGTGGTGACGAGCGACAACCCGCGTGGCGAGGACCCCGCTGCCATCATCGCCGAAATCACCGCGGCGATTCCCGTGGAGCACAAAGCGATAGAGGATCGACGCGCGGCGATCGCTCACGCCGTCGCCTCTGCAGGCGCCCACGATGTCGTGCTCATCGCCGGAAAAGGACACGAAACCTACCAGGAGATCGCCGGCCGGCGACTGCCTTTCTCCGATGCGCTCGAAGCAGAAGAAGCGCTCGCGCGATGGAGCCGATGATGAGCCTGCGCGAAGCCGCGACCGCGATCGGCGCGCGCGTCATCGGTGAGGATGTCCGCTTCGATTCCGTGTCGACCGACAGCCGCACGCTCCAGCGGGGCGCGCTGTTCGTCGCCCTGAGCGGCGAGCGCTTCGATGGACGCAGGTTCATCGGGTCCGCGAAAGAACGCGGCGCTGCTGCGGCGATGGTCACGGAAGAACCGGGGTCGGGGACGACGGATCGAGAATTGCCGTTCGTCGTGGTGAACGACACGCGCCTTGCGCTCGGGCGACTCGCCGCGCATTGGCGCGGACGCTTCCACATTCCGCTCGTCGCGGTCACCGGCTCCAACGGCAAGACGACCGTCAAAGAAATGATCGCGGCGATCCTGCGGGCGCACTTCGATGAGTCGCACACGCTCGCGACCGAGGGGAACCTCAACAACGATATCGGCCTGCCGCTGACGCTGCTGAAACTGCGCTTGAGCCATCGCGCGGCGGTCGTCGAGCTGGGGATCAATCACCCGGGGGAAACTGCCGCCCTCGCGGCCATCGCGAGCCCGACGGTGGCACTGGTGAACAACGCCCAGCGCGAACATCAGGAGTTCATGAAGGGCGTCGCAGAGGTCGCCCGTGAGCACGGCGCAGTCTTCGCAGCCATGCGGCCGGAGGGAACGGGCGTGATCAATGCGGACGACGAATTCTCCGGCTATTGGCGTGAACTTCTTGCGGGAAGGCGCGTTCTGGACTTCGGACTCGACAAACCTGCGCAAGTGGGCGGCCGCCACCGCTTCACTCATTTCGGAAGCGAAATAGAACTGCGCACCCCGGAGGGCGCGACCCGGGTCGAGCTCCATGTCGACGGCCGGCACAACGTTCTGAACGCCTTCGCCGCTGCCGCGTGCGCCCTGGCGGCGGGTGCAAGCCTCGAAGCGGTGGCGCGAGGCCTCGCGGCGTTCCGTCCAGTCGGCGGACGCATGCAGCGCCGGACCGCTCGCTCGGGGGCGAGGCTCATCGACGACAGCTACAACGCCAATCCGGATTCGGTGCGCGCCGCGATCGACGTACTTGCCGCGGAAAGCGGCGCGAAGGTCCTCCTTCTCGGTGACATGGGGGAGGTGGGCGAGCTCGGCGTGGAATTCCACGAGGAGATCGGCCGTTACGCGCGCGAGCGCGGCATAGACCGTCTGTATGCCGCGGGAGTGCTTTCGCATGCCTGCATCGCGGCCTTCGGAGAAGGGGCCCGACACTTCACCACCGTGGAGGACTTGATCACCGCGGCTCAAGAGGAACTGGGGCCGCAGACCACGATGCTTGTAAAGGGCTCGCGCTTCATGCGCATGGAGCGCGTCGTCCAGGCCCTGGCCGGTGAGCCATCGTCGGCAGGAGGGCACTAGATGCTGCTCGCTCTTACACAATGGCTCGCCCAGGACGTGCGCGCGTTCAACGTATTCCAGTACATCACGCTGCGCGCGGTGCTCGCGACGCTCACCGCGCTCGCGATCTCGCTGCTCGCAGGGCCGCTGGTGATTCGCAAGCTCACCGCCTACAAGATCGGCCAGGCGGTGCGCAATGATGGTCCCCAATCCCACCTTACCAAGGCGGGCACGCCGACCATGGGCGGAGCGCTCGTGCTGCTCTCCATCCTGATCACCACGCTCTTGTGGGGGGATCTATCCAACCGCTTCGTCTGGGTCGTGCTCGTGGTCACCTTCGGGTTCGGCGCGATCGGCTGGATCGACGATTACCGCAAGGTCGTGAAGAACAACCCGAAGGGACTCTCGCCGAGGGCCAAATTTTTCTGGCAATCGCTGATCGGCCTCGTTGCGGCGGTGTATCTCGCTTTCGCCGTATCGGCCCCGAGTACGGCGAAGGTCCTCGACTTCTTCCTGGCCTGGGTGGGGAGCGGATTTTCCATGGATCTGCCGCCCAAGGCCGATCTGATCGTGCCGTTCTTCAAGAACATCGCCTATCCGCTCGGCGTGTTCGGCTTCATCACGCTCAGCTACTTCGTCATCGTCGGAACCTCGAACGCGGTCAACCTGACCGACGGGCTGGACGGGCTTGCCATCATGCCGGCGGTGATGGTCGCCGGCGGTCTCGGGGTATTTGCGATGGTCACGGGGCGCGTGGACTACTCCCGTTACCTGCTCTTTCCCTACATCCCCGGGGCCGCGGAGCTCACGGTGTTTTGCGGGGCACTCGTCGGTGCGGGGCTGGGCTTTCTGTGGTTCAACGCGTATCCCGCCGAAGTCTTCATGGGCGATGTGGGCGCGCTTTCCCTGGGCGCGGCGCTCGGAACGGTCGCGGTGATCGTCCGGCAGGAGATCGTGCTTTTCATCATGGGCGGCGTGTTCGTCGCGGAAACGCTCTCGGTGATGCTCCAGGTGCTCTATTTCAAGTGGAGCGGAGGCAAACGCATTTTCCGAATGGCGCCGCTTCATCACCACTACGAGCTCTCGGGGTGGAAGGAGTCACAGGTGGTCGTGCGCTTCTGGATCATCACCATGATGCTGGTCCTGTTCGGTCTGTCTACTTTGAAGCTGCGGTGAATTTCGCGGGCAGAAAGGTGCTGGTGCTCGGTTTGGGTGATACGGGTTTGTCGATGGCGAAGTGGCTCGCGCGCCGGGGCGCGACCGTGCGCGTCGCCGACACGCGCACGGCACCGCCGCGACTCGCGGAGCTCAAGCGCTCGCTGCCGGCTGTTCCGGCCCATTGCGGCCCATTCCGGGAGGCGAGCTTCGCCGGAACGGATCTCGTCGCGGTCAGCCCTGGTGTACCGCTCGCGGACCCGAATTTGCAGCGCGCAATTGCCGCCGGGACGCGGGTCGTCGGCGATATCGAATTATTCGCCCAGGCGGTGGCGGACCCGCGCCCGCGAATCCTCGCGGTGACGGGCACCAACGGCAAGAGCACGGTGACCTCGCTCGCCGGCGCGATGGCGAGATCGGCGGGAGCCGACTGCGAAGTCGCCGGAAACATCGGCCCGGCGGTGCTGGACGCACTCATGCGCCGCGAAGACGCAGGACGCGCTGCGGTCTTCTGGGTGCTGGAGCTCTCCAGCTTTCAGCTCGAGACGACCACCTCGCTTGCCGCAGACGCAGCTACGGTCCTCAACATCAGCGAAGACCATCTCGACCGATACCGCGGTATCGACGTCTACGCTCGCGCCAAGGCACGCATCTTTTCGGGCGACGGCATCCAGGTGCTCAACCGCGATGACCCGCGCAGCCTCGCGATGGCGCTGTCCGGGCGAAGGACCATCAGCTTCGGCCTCGATGCTCCGCAGCGCGCAGAAGACTGGGGTTTGCTCGAGCGCGGCGGCGAGTCCTGGCTCGCGCAAGGCGCGAACGCGCTCTTCGCGGTCCGGGAAATGAAGCTCTCGGGATTGCACAACGCCGCCAACGCGCTTGCCGCGCTCGCGCTTTGCCGCGCGCTCGGCCTGCCGCTCGAGCCCCTGCTCGCGGCACTGCGCGGGTTCAAGGGGCTCCCGCATCGCGTCGAGCTCGTCGGGGAAGCGCACGGGGTGCGCTGGTACGACGATTCCAAGGGCACCAACGTCGGCTCGACGGTCGCTGCGCTCGCCGGGCTCGCCCTGGGCGACGCGAAGCTGATTCTCATCGCCGGCGGCGACGGCAAGGGGCAGGATTTTTCGCCTCTGAAAGACGCGGTGGCGCGTTCGGCGCGCGAACTGGTGCTGATCGGCCGCGACGCTCCGCTGATCGAAGCGGCGGTCGCGGGCGCAGGCGTCCCGATCCGACGTGCCGCGTCCATGGACCAGGCAGTGGCGCTCGCCGCGCAGGCGGTGCACCCGGGCGATGCGGTGCTGCTTTCGCCCGCCTGTGCGAGCTTCGACATGTTCCGCGACTACAAGCATCGGGGCGAAGCGTTTCGCCTGGCGGTGGAAAGAGTCATCGATGCTCCGAAGCATTAGCCCGGGCCGAGCGCCGCTTGCCGAATACGACAGCGGCGTGCTGTGGGCGGCGCTCCTCCTGCTGACGTTCGGCATGGTGATGGTGTATTCCTCTTCGATCGCGATGGCCGAGGCGAGCAAGTTCACCGGGGGAAGTTCCGCATACTTCCTCCAGCGGCACGCGGTCTTTCTCGCCGCGAGCATGTTCGCGGGGATGCTCGCCTTCCAGCTGCCCGTGCGTCTGTGGCAGCAGGCCGCGCCGTGGCTTTTCGTGTTCGGTGTTGCGCTGCTCGCCCTGCTGCTCGCTCCGGGACTGGGCCGGGAAGTCAACGGCGCGCGGCGCTGGCTCTCGCTCGGGCTTGTAAACCTGCAGCCCTCCGAATTCATGAAGTTGTTCGTCGTTCTCTACGCGGCCGACTACACGGTGCGCAAACTCGCCTTGATGCACAGCTTCAAGCGGGGCCTTCTCCCGATGTTTGCGGTGATGCTGGTGGTCGGCTGGCTCTTGCTGCGGGAACCCGACTTCGGCGCTTTCGTGGTGATCACGGCGATCGCCACGGGGATCCTGTTCCTCGGCGGCATGAACGGCAAGTGGTTTGCGGGTTTGCTCGTGATGATGGCCGCGGGCTTCGTCGGCCTGGTCTTGTCCTCCCCCTATCGCATGCAGCGCATTTTCGGCTTCATGGACCCCTGGTCGGACCCGTTCGGCCGCGGCTACCAACTCTCGCACGCGCTGATCGCCTTCGGCCGCGGCGAGTGGTTCGGCGTGGGATTGGGGGCAAGCGTCGAGAAGCTCCTCTATCTCCCCGAGGCGCACACCGACTTCCTGCTCGCGGTGATCGGCGAAGAGCTGGGATTCGCGGGCGTGATCGCGGTGATCGCGCTCTTTTCGTGGCTGGTGCTGCGGGCGTTCGCCATCGGCCGCCAGGCGGTGGCCCTCGAGCGCCCGTACCCGGCGCTGGTCGCTCAAGGGATCGGCGTGTGGTTCGGGGTGCAGTCGTTCATCAACATGGGAGTGAACATGGGCGTGCTGCCCACCAAGGGCCTCACGCTTCCGCTCATGAGCTTCGGCGGGAGCGGCCTGCTTGCGAATTGCCTAGCGCTCGCGGTGCTGCTGCGCATCGATTGGGAGAACCGCCAGTTGATGCGAGGGACGGCGGTGTGAAGCCATCATGGCGCGAACCATCATGATCATGGCGGGCGGAACAGGGGGACATGTCTTTCCCGGTCTCGCCGTGGCCGATTTCCTGCGCGAAGCCGGCTGGCGCGTGGTGTGGCTCGGGGCGAGGACGGGCATGGAAGCAACCTTGGTCCCCAAGCACGGCTACGACATGGCTTGGGTAAGTTTTTCGGGCGTGCGCGGCAGGGGGTCGGTCGCGTTGTTTCTCCTGCCGCTCAGGCTGCTCGTCGCCTTCTGGCAAAGCGCGCGCGCGATCTTCGCGCATCGCCCGGACGTGGTCCTCGGCATGGGCAGCTATATCTCGTTTCCCGGCGGGATGATGGCGGCGCTATTCGGAAAGCCGCTCGTCGTCCACGAACAGAACGCGATCCCCGGCCTTGCCAACAGAGTGCTTGCCGGAGTTGCCGACCGGGTTCTGTGCGCATTCCCCGGAGCGCTCAAACGCGCAACGTTGACCGGCAACCCGGTGCGGGCGGAGATTGCAGCGATTGCAGCCCCGGGGAGTCGCTACGCCGAGCGCTCGGGCCCGCTTCGCGTGCTTGTCGTCGGCGGCAGTCTCGGCGCAAAGGCGCTTAACGACGTCGTTCCCCGGGCGCTGGCGCTTCTGACCGGCGAGAGGCCGTTCCTGACCCATCAGTCGGGCGCGCAGCATGTCGAGTCGCTGCGGCAGGCTTATTCCGAAGCCGGTGTAGCCGCGAAGACGCCCGCCTTCATCGAGAACATGGCCGCGGCCTATGCCGAGGCGGACCTCGTCGTGTGCCGCGCCGGGGCGACCACGGTCGCCGAGATCGCCGCCGCCGGCGTTGCGAGCGTCCTGGTTCCCTACCCTCACGCAGTGGACGACCACCAGACGGCCAACGCGCGCTTTCTCGCCGATGCGGGCGCCGCGGTCCTGTTGCCGCAAAGCGAGCTCAGCGCCGAGCGGCTCGCGGGGCTGCTCGCCGGGTTCGATCGCGTGCGGCTGCGTGACATGGCCAGGCGCGCCCGGTCGCTTGCCAGGCCCGACGCCACGTCGTCGGTCGCGATGGCTTGCGCGGAGCTTGCCCGATGAAACACAAGGTCAAGCGAATTCATTTTGTCGGCATCGGCGGCAGCGGAATGAGCGGCATTGCCGAGGTGCTGCTCAACCTGGGCTACCAGGTGAGCGGTTCCGATCTCGCCGCCAACCCGGCGACCGAGCGGCTGGCAGGTCTCGGAGCGAGGGTCGTGCTCGGGCACAAGGCCGACAACATCGCGTCGGCAGACGTCGTTGTCGTGTCCTCGGCGGTGACGCCGGACAATGTCGAGGTTCTCGCAGCGCAGGCGAAGCGCATTCCGGTCGTACCGCGCGCCCTGATGCTCGCCGAGCTCATGCGCTTGAAGCAGGGGATCGCGATCGCCGGGACCCACGGCAAAACCACCACCACGAGTCTGGTGGCGAGCGTGCTCGCCGAGGGCGGGCTGGATCCCACCTTCGTGATCGGCGGACGCCTCGTCAGCACCGCCTCCAACGCACGGCTCGGGACCGGGGAGTTCATCGTCGTCGAGGCCGACGAGTCCGACGCTTCTTTTCTTCACCTGCAGCCCGTGGCCGCGGTGGTGACCAATATCGACGCCGACCACATGGAGACCTATCAGCACGATTTTTCGCGGCTGAAGCAGGCGTTCGTCGGCTTTCTACAGAACCTCCCGTTCTACGGCAGCGCCATCGTCTGCACCGACGACGCCAACGTGCGTGAAATCCTGCCCTCCATTTCGAAGCCGATCGTGACCTACGGGATGAGGGAGGACGCGATGATTCGGGGGACCGAGATCGTTCCAGGAGAACGCATGCGCTTCAGGGCCTTGCGGGAAGGCGCGTCGCCTCTGGAAATTACGCTCAATCTTCCGGGACGGCACAACGTGCAGAACGCGCTCGCCGCGATTGCCGTGGCCACCGAGTTGGGCGTTCCCGATGCAGCGATCCGAAAGGCGCTCGCCGAATTCCGCGGCGTAGGCAGGCGCTTCCAGCGCTACGGCGAGATTCCGCTCTCCCCGAACGGCAAGTCGTCGGGGAGTTTCACTCTGGTGGACGACTATGGGCATCACCCGGTCGAGATGCGGGCGACGCTCGACGCGGCGCGCGGCGCTTTTCCGGGCCGGCGCATCGTGCTCGCCTTCCAGCCCCACCGCTATACGCGCACGCGCGACCTGTTCGAGGACTTCGTGAAGGCCCTCTCGGGCGTGGACGCGCTGCTGCTCGCGGAAGTCTACCCCGCGGGCGAGACGCCGATCGTTGCCGCCGACGGACGCTCACTCGCACGCGCGATCCGCGTTGCGGGCAAGACCGAGCCGGTGTTCGTGGAGAAGATTTCCGACATGCCCGACGCCATCCGCAAGATCGCGCGCTCGGGTGACGTCGTACTGACGATGGGCGCAGGCTCGATCGGCAGCGTCCCTGCGGCGCTTCTCAAGGGTGGAAGATGAATATGGTCGAGCCGATCGCTCAACCTGCCGCCATCCTGCGCGGAACTCTGCGCCTGAACGAACGGATGGACAGGCACGTGAGCTGGCGTGCGGGAGGTGTCGCCGGGCGGGCCTACGTTCCTGCCGACCATGCCGACCTCGCCGCATTCCTCGCGACCCTTCCGAAGGGCGAGCCGGTCTGCTTCGTGGGGCTCGGAAGCAATCTGCTCGTGCGTGACGGCGGATTTCGCGGGACGGTCGTTTTGATGCACAGCCCGCACGGTGCGATGCGCGTCGAGGGTGACTTGATCTACGCGGACGCGAGCGTCGCCTGCCCCAAGGTGGCGCGGTTTGCGGCGACCCGCGGCTTCGAGGGCGCGGAATTCCTCGCGGGAGTGCCCGGTACGGTCGGCGGGGCCCTTGCGATGAACGCCGGCTGCTATGGATCAGAGACCTGGAACGTCGTCGCGAAGGTGATGACGGTTTCCCGCGGAGGAAGGCTCAGCGGTCGCGCGCCGGCCGATTTCGAGTGGGGTTATCGCCACGTCGCGCTGCGCGGATCGAAGCTCGGCAAAGAGGAATGGTTCATCGCCGCCTGGTTCCGTTTCCACTCCGGTGACCCGAAGCGCGCCCGAGCTCGCATCAAGGAGCTGCTCGCAAAGCGCATCGCGGAGCAGCCCCTCGAGCTTCCGAACGCCGGCTCCGTATTCCGCAACCCGCCCGGTGACCACGCCGCCCGTCTGATCGAGGCGTGCGGGCTCAAGGGCCATGAAATCGGCGGCGCTCGAATCTCCGAGAAGCACGCGAATTTCATCGTCAACCCGAAGGGAAAAGCGCGTGCTTTGGACATCGAGGCACTGATCGAGCACGCGCGCGACACCGTGAAGCGGCGCTTCGGCGTCGATCTCGTTCCCGAGGTGCGCATCGTGGGGGATGCGTGAACACGCGCGAATTCGGCAAGGTCGCCGTGATGATGGGGGGGCGTTCCGCCGAGCGTGCCGTGTCCCTGAAGAGCGGCGAAGGGGTGCTCGCCGCCCTGAAGAAAAAAGGCGTCGATGCGCATGCGTTCGATCCGAATGAGCGGAGACTCGACGCGCTCATCAAAGAGCGCTTCGACCGCGTCTTCATCGCCCTGCACGGTCGCTACGGCGAGGACGGCACTGTCCAGGGCGCGCTCGAGCTGATCGGCGTTCCCTACACCGGCTCGGGCGTGCTCGGGAGCGCGCTCGCGATGGACAAGTGGCGCACCAAGCTCGTGTGGCAGGGGAGCGGGATTCCGACGCCCCACTGCGAGCTTCTTACGCGCGAGAGCGATATGCACGCGGTGGCTACCCGGCTCGGATTGCCTCTGATGGTGAAGCCCGCCAACGAAGGCTCGTCGATCGGGATGACCAAGGTGAAGAACACCCGAGATCTCCCGGAAGCCTATGCGCTTGCCGCCAACTACGACCCCGTCGTGATCGCGGAGGCTTTCGTGGATGGCGTCGAGCTGACCGTAGGGGTGTTGGGGGACATGCCCCTTCCCCTGATCGAGCTCGAAACGCCGCGGGAGTTCTACGACTACGAGGCGAAGTACAGCGCAGGGGATACCCGCTACATCATTCCCAGCGGATTGCCGCCGGACGCCGAGCGCATCATCCAGGACGAGGCGCTGCGCGCCTTCAGGACCCTGAGCTGCAGCGGGTGGGGCCGCGTGGACCTGATGCTCGACCGCACCGGGAAACCCTATTTCCTCGAGGTCAATACCTCTCCGGGAATGACCGACCACTCGCTCGTTCCCATGGCGGCGCGCCACGCCGGGTTGTCGTTCGAAGACCTGTGCCTTCGAATCCTCGAGCTGGCGCGGCTTGAAAAGCGGGGAGGCGATCGTGTGGGATAACCCGCGCCTCGCCAACGCCGCTGCGAACGCGCTCTACGCGCTTGCGTTCGCGCTCATCACGTACGCAGGGGCGCGCGTCCTGTTCGAATCCCCGGCGTTTTCACTCAAGACCATTGTCGTGGGGGGCGAACTCCGGCATGTTGCGCGCGGCGAGATCGTCAGCACGCTCCAGGGCCGGGTCAAGGGCACGTTTTTTACCGTGGACCTGGAGGCGGTGCGCGCGCTGTTCGAGGGGATTCCCTGGGTGCGCCGCGCCGAC
>Ga0137463_1000409_pt1 | contig 15059 bp, 10 predicted proteins | sample EasRivERMGT800_2_FD_102333 | JGI IMG/M metagenome (GOLD analysis project Ga0137463, IMG submission 102333) | Soil microbial communities from meander-bound floodplain in the East River, Colorado, USA - East River MetaG ERMGT800_2 | ecosystem: Environmental > Terrestrial > Soil > Floodplain ...
CAGGGGATGTTCGGCTTTCATGGGCAGGTTCTCCTGGAACGGACAACCTGTTCGTACCCGGCCGCCGTCACCGGGTCACATCTTTTTGAGGTGCATTTTCCCGTATCTTTTCAGGGAGTACCAACAGAAACGCCCCGGTGGGATACCGGGGCGTTTCCAAGCGGGGCGAGCTTCCGTGCTGATTTCCTTGACACCCCACACGAATTGTCAGGCTGGCCGACTTACGACGGCTTTCCGGGGCGACGGCTTCCCGGGCCGGGCCGGGGAAGCCGCGTGCCGTCAGATTACGAACAACCCATACTGTTGCCACAATTGTGACACAGGTAACAGTTGCCGTTCCGGACCGTAATCGCTCCGCAGTTGTCGCAACCGGGAGCATCGGTCTGGAACTTGGCGAACTGCATACTGCGCACGTGCGGTCCGTCCCCCGTGACCGGGGCGACGTCGAGCGCGCCGGCCCGTTGGCTGGCGGCTTCGGCCGGCGCCGGTTTGGGGGCCAGCGCCGCGTGGCCGTTCGCGTCGGCGGGCTTGGCCGCAGCCGCGTGGCCGTTGCCGCTCCCGTTTTCGGCGTGGCCGTTCCCGGTTCCATTCGCGGTGCCGTTGCGCTTGGGCGAATTGGCTTCGCGGTAGCCGGGAACAAACTCCATCCCCAGCCAGCGGAAGATGTAGTCGGGAACGCTCTTGGCATTGGGGATATCGGGATTGCCCGTCCATCCCGACGGCTCGAACCGCATGTGGGCGAACTTGTTGACCATCGCTTCGACCGGCACGCCGTACTGCAACGACAGCGAAGTGAGGGTCCCGATGGTGTCCATCAATCCGCCGATGGTGCTCCCTTCCTTGGCCATCGTGATGAACAGCTCACCTGGCTTGCCGTCTTCAAACAGACCCACGGTGATGTACCCTTCGTGCCCGCCGACCGCGAACTTGTGGGTCAGCGAATGGCGGGTGGCCGGTAGATGCCGGCGGAAGGGTGCAGGAGCAGGAGCCGCGGCAGCAGCAGCCGGCTCCTCTCCCTTTTTCTTGCGGTCCGATTCTTTGGTCGTGGCCAGGGGCTGGCTGCTCTTGGAGCCGTCGCGATAAATCGCCAGCGCCTTCAGGCCCAGCTTCCAGCCCTCGACGTACGCGTTCTCGATATCCTCGACAGTCGATTCCTCGGGCATGTTGACCGTCTTCGAAATGGCTCCCGAAAGGAAGGGCTGTGCCGCGGCCATCATGCCGACGTGCGCCTGCCAGGCGATCGTCCGCTTGCCGTTCTGCGCCTTGAAGGCACAGTCGAACACCGGCAAGTGTTCGGCCTTGAGAGCCGGGGCCCCTTCGATCGTATCGTGCTGATCGATGAAATCGATGATCGCGTCGATCTCGGCCTGGTTGTAACCCAGCGTCTTGAGCGACGCGGGGACGGTGCGGTTGACGATTTTCATCATCCCGCCGCCGGCCAGTTGCTTGTACTTGACCAGCGCGATGTCGGGCTCGATGCCGGTCGTATCGCAATCCATCATGAAGGCGATCGTGCCGGTGGGCGCGAGCACCGTGGCCTGGGCGTTGCGATAGCCGTTCTTCTTGCCTGAAGCCACACAGTCGGTCCAGACCGTGCGGGCCGCATCGCGCAGGTATGCCGGGCAGGCGGGGTCGATCTTCTCGACCGCGTCGCGGTGCATCTGCATGACCCGCAGCATGGGCTGCTCGTTCTCGCTGTAACCGGCAAACGTCCCGACGTTGGCGGCCATCTCGCTCGAAGTGAGGTACGCCTGCCCGTTCAGCAGGGCGGTGAGCGCGCCGCAGATTCCGCGGCCCGCGTTGCTGTCGTAGGGAATGCCCATGGTCATGAGCAGGCTCCCCAGGTTGGCATAGCCCAGCCCCAGCGGGCGGAAGCGATGGCTGTTCTCGGCGATCATCGGCGTGGGGTAGCTCGCGTGATCGACGAGGATTTCCTGCGCCGTGATGAAGATCCGGGCCGCCTGGCGGTAGCGTTCGACGTCGAACGTCCCGTCAGCGAGCTGGAACTTCTTGAGATTCAGGCTCGACAGGTTGCAGGCCGTGTCGTCGAGGAACATGTACTCGCTGCACGGGTTGCTGGCGTTGATCGGTCCCGTATTCGGGCAGGTGTGCCAGCGGTTGATCGTCGTGTCGTACTGCACGCCCGGGTCGCCGCAGAACCAGGTTCCCTCGGCGATCTGCCGCAGCATGTATTCGGCCTTGTATTCGGGGCCGGGGCGCGACTTTTCGGTGACGTAGTGCGTCCGCCAGGTACCGCCGTCTGCCGCCGACTGCATGAAGTCGTCGCTGACGCGGACCGAGAGGTTGGCGTTCTGGAACATGATCGAGCTGTAGGCCTCGCCGTTGAAGTTGGCCTCGTACTCGCCGCTGGCGATCAGCGTGCGGGCCTTCTTCTCTTCCTTGGCCTTGGCCTGAATGAACTCGAGGATGTCGGGATGCCAGTCCTTGAGGCTCTGCATCTTGGCGGCCCGGCGGGTCTTGCCGCCCGACTTCACGACCGCGGCGATCTGGTCGTAGACGCGCATGAACGACAGCGGCCCCGAGGGAACGCCGCCCCCCGACAGCTTTTCTTTCGAGCTGCGGATCGTCGACAGGTCGGTCCCCGTCCCCGAACCGAACTTGAACAGCATCGCCTCGCTCGTCGCCAGGCGCATGATGTCTTCCATGTTGTCGTCGACCGACTGGATGAAGCACGCCGACGCCTGCGGATATTCATAGGGCGTATCGGGTCGCTGAATCGAATTGGTTTCGGTGTCCCAGCGGTAGTTGCCGCGGCAGCCTTTGACGCCGTACTGGTGGTACAGCCCCACGTTGAACCACACCGGCGAATTGAAGCAGCCGTGCTGATGCAGGCACAGCCAGGCCAGTTCGCGGTAGAAACTCTCGCCGTCTTCGACCGTCGCGAAGTAGCCGTCCTTCATCCCCCAGTCGGCAATCGTGCGGGCGACGCGGTGAATCACCTGGCGGACGCTCGATTCGCGCTCGGCTGTTCCGGCTTCACCGTAGAAATATTTGCTGACCACCACGTTGGTCGCCAGGGCGCTCCACGTGACGGGAACTTCGCAGTTCTTCTGTTCGAACAGGACCTTGCCGTTTTCGTCCTTAATCTGTGCCGACCGCTTGTCCCACTCCACCGTGTCGAACGGGTCCGCACCGAGAGGACAAAAGTAAGCCGGAATCTTCATGGCTCGCGCGCTACTGGGTTCCTGAGCTCCCGGACCTGTGGTAGAAATACGACCGTTCGCTTTTCCTTGCTTTGTACGCATCATGCGTTCCTTAAAAGAATCCTACGAGATGCTTGTCCGGCGACAACTCATTTTCACCGAACGCAAAAACAAAACAGAACCGCGCGGGCTGACAGCCGAAATATCGGCATAACAGTCCGATTAACTGTACATGGGATCAGTAAAATTGGCAAGCGAAGTGGGCGAGATGTGCCACAAGATGTTGGGCTTTTGCCATTGGCCAGGCCCACAATGTTGTGGGTCTGACGAAAAGGCCAATATAAATCGGCGGGCGAATTTGTCAAGCTGTCGCTTTCTGAAACCGCCCACCGCTGGTTAGGTTTTTGAACGTAACTGGCAGGCTCGAATGGGGGTTATCAACTTTGAAAAAAATGAAGAACGGTGAAGAACCGGTGAAGGCCCCCTGAATGCTCCTCAACCAGATCAAAGCCTCGCTGGCGGTGGGAATCGTGCTGATTCTGCTGGGATCTGCACTGATTCGCTGGCACTTCGCCGCCTGGCGCGCGCACCGCGACGACGCCAGCAGCGACGATCGCGAACGAAATCACTACCGCACGCAGTTTCGCCGGCGTTTGCAGGTCTCGGCGCTGCTGATTCTGCTGGGAATTATGATCCCGCTGGGCGATGCGCTGCTGGAACTCCGCCGCAATCCCAGGTTCCTGGCCTGGTACTGGATCGCCGTGCTCGGCGTCCTCTTCTGGATCATGCTGCTGGCGGCGTTCGACTGGGTGTCGACGCGGATGCACAACCGGGCCATGCGGGCGACTCTGGCCAGCCTGGCGCGCCAACAGCGCGAGCTCATGGCCGAAGCCGAGCGGCTGCGAGGCCGCGGCTCCAACGGCCGGCATTAGCGGGGGCGGCAGTCTGTAGCGGAACTCGTGAGAGTTCCGACAGTGTGGCTGGGGCAGGTCCCAGGCATCCATGCCGCCGCTGCCAGTCAAAGCATTCGCAGTCAACGGGCGTCGCCGGCAACTCAATCGATGCCCCAGATCCGGGAGGCCCAACTGGGGCATTCGTTTGCGTGCGCGCGATCTCGGGTGAACGCTTCAGCGTCCGATTGGCAAGCGTCGTCCTAAAGACGCGGACCTGCCCCAGCCACCCAATGGGAGACGTGGCTCTTCGCCAACTACCGCGGCACGGCGGCCGGCACAGGCGATTCGACGTCGATGATCTTCGCCGTCGGGCGCGAGAGGTCGATGACGATCGGCTGCGGCGAGTCGATGGTCGCCACGTGCCCCGCCAGATCGCGGGCTTCGATCCGCAGGTAGAACTTCACCGGGATTCCCTGGCTGATGTTCCACACATAAGAGCCGGTGTTTTCGAGCGGCCCGGTGACCGGCAGCCAGGGGGCCTGCCCGCTCGACGAGTAGAACAGCGACACCGGCTTCTCGGCCAGGTTGTCGTCTTCGCACTTCCAGGAAATCAGCAGCTTGTTGACGTTTTTGCCCAGCCCCTGCTGCACGGGGAGCAGTTCGAGCTGCGGTGCCGTCTGGTCGACAACGACGATAATCGCCGGCAGATCGCCTTTTTGCGGCGGTTCGCTCGAGAGCCCCGCACCGCTGCGGACGCCGAGCGCAAAGCCGTAGGTTCCCTCGCAGGGAACCTCGACGAACACAGGGCTCTGATTGTCGTCGTCGGAACCGTAGTGGAACCAGGTGGCTCCGTTGTCTTCGGTGATGTACAGGTCGACGCTGCTGATTCCCGAGGGACCGACGGCTTCCAGGTTATAGCCGATCTGAAATCGCTTCGAATCGACGACCCGCTTGCGTCCCGGCCAGCTTCGTCGAGCCGGCTCGGCCACGGCCGCACCCACTGCAGGATTGCCTGTGGAGGCGGTGCGGTCGTCAGGTTTGAGGGAAACGAAACTGCTGCGCGGAGAACCCGGCGTGCCGGTGTCAGACGCCTGGGGGCGGCCGATCTGCGGCGCTCCGGCGGGCTGCTGAGGAACGGGCTCTTCGGTACGCAATGCGCTCGGTGAAGGGAATTTGTCGGGCATCGTCAGGGCCAGGTTGTCGCGGGGGTCGCCCGTCGGTCCGGCGACCGGCTGACGCATTTCGGGTGAACCCGGCTTGGGAACAGCGTCGCTCCCAGGCAGGATCCGCAGTTGCACCTGATCGTTGGCCGTGTTGTGTGCCAGATCGGCGATCGACCCGCGCACCGACACGATCCCTCCCTGCGGCAGCTTCCAGCCTGTCTGGCCGCTGGCCTTGGGGACGACGCTCACCGGCTGCCAGTCGAGCGAGCCTGGTTGCATGTATTCGAGCCGCAGTTGTGTCGGATCGAGGTGCGTATCGGAAGCATTCCACAACAGCAGCACGTTGCCGGGCGACGGTTGTCGCAGTTCGAGAACGAGCTTCGGGAGCGTCGAATCGACGATCACCTGCAGCCCGGGGTCGACGACACTCATGCCCGGGTGCAACTGGTTTTTGGAATCGAGCGTCCGCACGAGAAACCAGTATTCCCCGTCGGTGGCGGCCTGAAAGTTGAATTTGCCGGCATCGGGGGAAACCGCCTGGATCTGCTGCCACGCCCGGCCGCGGTCGCGCGAAACGTAGAGCCGGATTTCCCGTGCTCCCAGTCGCGACAATTCCGCCGAATCGTAGTGAAACGGGATCCGGAAATTGAGCTTATTGGTATAGATGGCCGTCGTCGGAATGGGTGCCGCCTCGAGCGGCAATCCGACCCCGAACGCCATCCAGGCGCAGCCAACCGCCAGCAGGGTCTTGCACGTCTTCATCCGCAGTTTCCAAGGGTCGGGCAGGGACGCAAACAGTTCAACTCTAGGACTTTAAGCCGCGTCCTGCCGACGCAATCTCTCCCCTCGCCGATCGAAACCGATCGGAACCTGTCATTCGTATCGACCGGACCGTTTTTACGACTTGAACCGAATAGAGGGTTCGCCTATTCGAACTGCTGAACTGGCGGTACATTACGTCGCGTGCGGGCCCCACCTGGCGCTGCCTGTTCCTGCTTGTTGCGCGGACCCGGAGAGAAGTTTGGCGATTCGAAGCACTCAGCCGGCCAGCCAGCATCTGATCGACGACGATCAGCCGGGAGCGAACCTGGTTCCCCCGGCGCTCGGCGACAGCGAATTGCGGCTGCGGCAGGTCGTCGAAAACATGCCGATCGTGCTGTTCGCTCTCGACCGCGACGGGATCTTCACCCTCTCTGAGGGCAAGGGGCTCGAGCCGCTCGGGATTCGCCCTGGCGAGGTCGTGGGCCGGTCGGCGCTCGAGATGTACCGCGAGATTCCCGAGGCCCTGGCCGCCCTCACGCGTGCCCTGGCAGGCGAGGAATTCACCGTCGTCACGCATGCCCACGCTCGGGCCTATGAAACCTGCTATTCCCGCTTGACGGATCCGTCCGGCGAATTCGCGGGAACAATCGGGGTTGCGATCGACATCACCGAGCGCCATCAGGCCGAGTTGCAGGTGCGCCGCTACGCAGACATTGTCGAGCATATCGACGTTGGTCTTTACGTTCACAAGTTTGAGAGGACGGCGACCGGCGCCACGCTGCGCTGCGCCAGCGCCAACCCCGCTTCTGAGCGAATGACCGGCATCTCAGCCCGCGATTACGTGGGGCGCACGATCGACGAAGTTTACCCCGATCTGCGGCGGCACGGCTTGATCGACTTCGCCGAGCAGGCGCTCACGACGGGTAAACCGGTCGAATTCAAGCATTTTCACTACGGTGACGCCACGGTCCCCGAATCGGACTGGTCGTGGACCCTCTTTCCACTGGCCGACGAGCATGTCGCCGTGATGTTTCAGAACATCACGGCCCGAGTTCAGGGGGAACACCAGATGCGGCGGTTGCTGGCCCAACTGGCGCATGTCGAGCGCGTCAGCACGATGGGGGAAATGGCCTCGGGACTCGCCCACGAACTCAATCAGCCTCTGGCCGCGATCGGCGCCTACGTGGACGCTTGCCTGGAACTGCTCGCCTCGGGGAGAATCGAAACCGAACAGCTCGTCGAAGTGTTGCGATCGGTGTCGGCTCAGGCCGATCGGGCGGGCCAGATCATTCACCGCCTGCGCGGGATGGTCAAACGCAGTCACCCCGACCGGACCAGCATGAGTGTCAACGACGCGGTTCGCGAGGTCGCCGAATTGATCGAGCCGCGGACACGCCAGGCCGGTGTCACCTTGCAGCTCGATCTGGAAGAAGGCTTGCCTGAGGTGACCGGTGACTACCTGCAAATTCGACAGGTCGTCCTGAACCTGATTCAAAATGGATTGGATGCGTTGGGCGATTGCCCGCCTGAGAGGCTGAAACTGGCAGTGGCCACAAGGCTCGAGGCCGACGGCGAAGTTGAAACTTCGATCAGCGACTGGGGGTATGGGTTAACGGAGCAATCTGCGAAGCGGCTGTTCGAGCCGTTCTTCAGCACCCGGCCCGACGGCCTGGGGCTGGGTCTTTCGATCAGCCGGACGATCATCGATGCGCACGGCGGGCGGATTTGGGTGACACCCAACTCGGAACAAGGCGTCACGGCTCGTTTTTCACTGCCGATCAATGATGGAAAGGCAGGATATCACGCAGACACCGACGGTCTTCATCGTTGACGACGATGCGGCGGTTCGAGACGCGCTGGCGCTCCTGATGCGCTCGGCGGACCTCCAGTGTGCGACATTTCCCGGACCCGGCGAATTTCTCGCGCAATATCGGGAAGATGCTGCCGGGTGCGTGCTGCTCGACGTCCGCATGCCCGAGACCGACGGTCTGGAACTGCAGCGCGAATTAGCCGCCCGCGGCAGCCGGCTGCCGGTCATCATGCTGTCGGGGCACGGCGACATCCCGATGGCGGTGCAGGCATTGCGCGCCGGGGCGCTCGATTTTCTCACCAAACCGTTCGACAGCAAGGTGCTCCTGGCCCGGGTCCGTGAAGCCATCGAAATCGATTCCCGCGCCCGCGAGGCGCACATCGATCGCAGCACGATCGAAGCCCGCCTGGGGCGGCTCACGCCGCGCGAAAGCGAAGTGCTGAATTACATCGCTGCCGGAATGCCTACCAAATCGATCGCCGCCAGGATCGGCTCCAGTCATAATACCGTGCAGAATCAGCGGGCCAGCATTCTCAAGAAGATGGAGGCCGAGTCGGCCGCCGATCTGGTGCGGATGGTGATGATCGCCAGGCCGAGATAGCCCCCGGCGCGATGGATGGACCTGCCAGGCAGGCTCTGATCCGGATCAGATCGTTTAACCCCGAGCCAGCGGCGAGGCGGGACGCAGTTGGGCTCCCAGGTGGGTTTCGCACAAACGATCGTGACGAAAAAAATGGACGCAGGCGTTTGAGTTGTAATGGCCTGCGAGAGCCAGTCGTGGCGGGGCCTCGGACCACCGCTCTTCGCGGCGGTGCCCGGCTCGGGGTTAAACAAGCTCTCCCTGGCCCTCCTGCCAAACGGATCGACACAAATCCTGAAACGCCAAGATGCAATTCCTTCCTCCCCGATGGGGGAAGGTTAGGATGGGGGTGGCGAACGTCAGTCGACGCTCGCCCCCCCACCCCGGCCCTCCCCCACAATGGGGGGAGGGAGAAGTTTTGGTTTTGGCGCAATCTGCGATGCGTCGTCTCCCGGGGAGGTGAACAACGATGATTTCCGTGGAACCGTCAAAGCCCACCGTATCCGCAGGCGATTCCTCTTTTGCTGTTTCCACGTCCGGCGTATACTTCGCCCCCCCTGCTATACCGGGAAAGGACTCCCATGCGCAAGATCGCCGTGATGAATCAGAAAGGTGGCGTCGGCAAGACGACCACCAGCGTCAACCTCGCCGCCGGCCTGGCCCTGCAGGGCGCCCGTGTGTGTCTGATGGATCTCGATCCCCAGGCCCACGCCTCGCTGCACGTGGGGATTGAAGTCGTCGGCCAGACCCCCACGGTTTATCATGCGTTCTCGGGAGAGAAGACGCTGGCACAGGTCCGCCGGCTGGTGGCGCCGCAGCTCTGGCTGGTTCCCTCGAACATCGATCTGGCCGCCACGGAAGTCGAACTGGCCGATACTCCCGGGCGCGAATTGATCCTGCGCGACGCTATCGACCAGTTTCTGGTGGCCGAACCGTACGACTATCTGATCATGGACTGCCCCCCCTCGCTGGGGGTGCTCACGATCAACGCCCTGTCTGCCGCCGAAGAGGTTTTCATCCCGTTGCAGCCCCATTTCCTGGCGCTGCATGGGCTCTCGAAGCTGCTGGAAACGACGGCTTTGGTGACCCGCCGGCTCAACCGCAAACTGCGCGTCAGCGGGATCGTGCTGTGCATGCACGAATCGAATACGCGGCTGGCAGCCGACGTCTCCGCCGACCTGCAGGAATTCCTCTCAGCCAGCGATGCCGAGGCTCCCTGGTCGAAGGCCCGCATTTTTTCGAGCAAGATTCGCCGCAACATCAAGCTGGCCGAATCCCCCAGCTACGGCAAATCGATCTTCGAGTACGCTCCCAAGTGCCCCGGCGCGGCAGACTACCTGGGACTGGTGATTGAGGTCATGGCGATGGAGCAGGCAGCCGCCGCCCCGACGCTGCTGGCCCGCGCCGGCTGAATTTGGATCGCTGGGGCGAGTGTGCCGGCGCATTCGACGTAGCGAGCCGAGGGGTTTATCCCCTCGGTGTCGGGTGATTCGCCCTTGTGCTTGAATTGGTAGTTCGACATCCAACCTCGCGAAGCGCCTGCGCCAGTCGAATTGTCATTTGGTACCGCATGCGCCCTTGGACTCGATTCCGGTGGGATCAACCCACCGGCTCGCTGGGGCGAGTGTGCCGGCGCATTTCGATGTAGCGAGCCGCAGGGTTTATCCCTGCGGGGTCGGGTGACTCGCTGGTGCAGTTGAAATGGTCATTCGACTTCCAACTTCGCGAAGCGCCTGCGACGGACGATTTGTCATTCGGTCCCGATTGCGCCGTTGGACTCGATCCCGGTGGGATCAACCCACCGGCTCGCTGGGGCGATCCGTACGGGATCGGACTCCCCGAGAAATGGATTTTGGGTGTCACCTTGCGATATGATTTAGAGCAAGGACGCCACACATTTTCCGGAATCGCGCAAATGCCGACCGACGAATTATTTGCACTGCTCCTCTCCTGGACCTGCTATGGTAACTGGTTGCCGGGGGACAAGCGCGGTTACGTTTCCAACACGAAGCTGGCGGGCAAAGGCTGGCTGGCAAAACAGAACATTCCCGGGACCGAATACGCTCGCGATGATCCGTTCACACGGCATCAAGCGCGGACGCAAATGAAACAGCCTCCGGCACGGCTCTCAGCGAACCACGGCCGCGATGTCGCAGAATCTCTGATCGAGTGCGCGGGGAAGCGTTCCTGGCGCATCTTGCGTGCGGCGGTAATGGCAAACCACGTGCACGTTGTGATTTGCGATTGCCCTGATGATGGGCCTGCGGTGCGTCGCATTCTGAAAGGAAACACTCAGGCGACGCTTTGTAACAAGAGTGCCGTCAACCGGACCCGGTGGACCCGCGGCGGCAGCGATCGCTACCTGCACGGGGACGACGCGATCACAGGGGCAATCGCATACGTCGCGAATCAGGAATTCAAACTGGTCGAAATCATCGATATGAAAATCGTCATTCCAAAATGACGGTTTCGAGCGCAGGGCACTCGACGTAGCGAGCCGCGGGGTTCATCCCCGCGGGATCGGGTGCATGCCCGTCTGATCGATCAACCCAACACGAAACTGCTCGATCCGGAACGTTCCATGCGTCGCGCAGTTCCTGCGACGAGTCGAGATGTCGCACGATACCGCACGCGCCGCTGGACTCGATCCCGGTGGGATCAACCCACCGGCTCGCTGGGGAGACGATCCCTGCGGGATCGGGTGAACAGCTTCCCCGGTTGATCCCGTCGTTCGACTTCCAACCTCGCGAAGCGCATGCGACGCACGATTTGTGATTCGGTACCGATTGCGCCGTTGGACTCGATCCCGGTGGGATCAACCCACCGGCTCGCTGGGGCGAGCGCGCCGGCGCATTCGACGTAGCGAGCCGAGGGGTTTATCCCCTCGGTGTCGGGTGATTCGCCCTTGCGCTTGAATTGGTAGTTCGACTTCCAACCTCGCGAAGCGCCTGCGACGCACGATTTGTAATTCGGTACCGATTGCGCCGTTGGACTCGATCCCGGTGGGATCAACCCACCGGCTCGCTGGGGCGATCCCTGCGGGGTCGGGTGCAAGCCCGTTTGGTCGATCAACCTCACACGAAACCGTTCGATCCGAATCGTCCCACGCGTCGCGCAGTTCCTGCGACGAGTCGAGATAACGCACGATACCGCACGCGCCGTTGGACTCGATCCCGGTGGGATCAACCCACCGGCTCGCTGGGGCGAGCGCGCCGGCGCATTCGACGTAGCGAGCCGCAGGGTTTATCCCTGCGGGATCGGGTGAACAGCTTCCCCGGTTGATCCCGTCGTTCGACTTCCAACCTCGCGAAGCGCATGCGACGAGTCGAGATGTTGCACGATACCACACGCGCCGTTGGACTCGATCCCGGTGGGATCAACCCACCGGCTCGCTGGGGAGACGATCCCTGCGGGATCGCTCTGACGCGCGATCGGAAGTGCGACGTCGTCTGCCGGGTGGGCGACTGTATTGCGGTGCTTCAGCGCTTGAGAAAACTATGCGGGCTGAATCTCAGCCGCACGTCGGAGCGCTGCGCGAAAAGCGCGCACGCGGCCCGCCTCGATCGGTCCCGATCGGTCCCCCTCGCGGCAGGCAGCCGAGCGAATGCCGACGGTATCGGGCTGAAGTTCAACGAGGCGGGAGACGTCTGCCATTTGGAGCCGCCCGGCCAGTGCAAATGAGAGCCCCCGCGATATGGCCTCTGCCGCCAGTGTGGCCAATCGCGAGCCATCCAGCCAGTCGAACAGGTTCCGGCTCTCTTTGGAGCAAGTGTCGATCAGGATTCCGGCCCAGCCCGACCGGGCTGCCGCGTCGAGAACCTGTTCGGGGCCCGGTCCCGCGACCTCCTCGGAATCGGCACAGGCGACCGCGATCCAGTGCGGACCCTGAGAAACACTGCCGGTTGCCGCGCCGTCAAATTGCTTCCGGATGTTCCGCAGCTGTTCGGACCAACCGCGAACTGGCGCCAGCCCCGCCGTCCCCAGCTTCAAATAGGCAATCCCCTCCGGCAGACGGGGAATTGGCCGCCCGGAACGCCACTCGGCCCCTTCGCCCAGAGCCACGCTCACGGGGACGCCGGCTGATGTCTGATCGCGCAGCGCCAGGATGTCGGCGATCGTAGCGACATCGGCCATCCCGAGGGGGCCCCGCGCCGGCTCCTTGATATCGAGCACGTCACAGCCTCCCGCCAGTGCCGCCTCGGCCTCGGCCACGCTGCGCACGCTGACGAGCAGTTGGGGCGCCCTTTCCTCGAATTCACTCACGCCAGAAGGTCTCCGGTTTGTAAAGCAGATCCCATGTGATTCCGTCGTGTTTTCGTGTATTTCGTGTGTTTCGTGGTCGATTCTCTCGTTCTGAAGCGGGCCAGACGATCCGGCGGGGCCGAATCCCCTCTTGCTCCCGAACCCCCAAAAGACTACAATTCGGCTCCGCAATACTAGACAGCCGGTCTGGTGTTCGCCAGAGACCCCCGCGGCCGATCAATGGGGGGTCAAGCAGGTCTCGATTACAGGTGCCACAGCCATGCGTACTCAACCTTACTACCGTCCCCCGGACATAGTCGGTTGAAAGTCGCGCTGCGCCGTTAGGTTTCCCTGTCCCTGCTCCTTCTTACCGCCCGAGCCCGCTCGATCCCTTGCTTTGTTTCTGTTCGGCCTCCGTGCCGTTTCCGCTGATACTCTTCCGGTAGAAAAACCATGCGTCGTCAAGACATTCGTAACATCGCCATCATCGCCCACGTTGACCACGGCAAAACCACACTCGTGGATTGCCTGTTGCGCCAGAGCGGCCAGTTCCGCGAATCGCAGCTCGTGGGTGATTGCATTCTCGATTCCAACGACCTGGAGCGCGAACGCGGCATCACGATTCTCGCCAAGAACATCGCCCTGGTTTACAAGGGGGTGAAGATCAATATCATCGACACCCCTGGCCACGCCGATTTCGGCGGCGAAGTCGAGCGGGTCCTGAAAATGGCCGACGGCGTGCTGATGCTCGTGGACGCTGCCGAGGGTACCAAGCCCCAGACCCGTTTCGTGCTCCGCAAGGCGCTCGAGTGCGGCCTCAAGCCGGTGGTCGTGATCAACAAGATCGACCGCCCCGACGCCCGCCCGAGCGAGGCGCTCTCGGAAACGTTCGACCTGTTCGTGGAACTGGGCGCCAACGACGAAGCGCTCGATTTCCCCTACATTTTCGCCAGCGGCCGGGCGGGCTACGCCACGCACGACGCGGCAGTGAAAACCGCCGACATCTGCCCGCTGCTCGACATGGTCCTGGAACACGTTCCCGGCCCCGAGGTCAATCTCGACGCGCCGCTGCAGTTGATGGTCACGACGCTGGCCTGGTCCGACTACGTGGGCCGGATCGCCACCGGCCGGATCGCGTCCGGCAAGATCCGCAAGGGACAGAAAATCACCCTGATGCGCGGAGATGGGAGCCAGGTCGGCTGCACGGCGGTGGATGTCGAAGTCTTCGACAAGCTCAGCCGGGTATCCACCGAGGAAGTCTCCGCCGGGGACATCGTGGCCCTGACCGGGCTCCCCGATCCCGAAATCGGCGACACCGTCGCCTGCCCCGAAAATCCCGTGGCCCTCGAACGCATCAGCGTGGACGAACCCACGCTGACCATGCTGTTCACGATCAATTCGTCCCCCCTGGCGGGGCGCGACGGCAAATTCGTCACCAGCCGCCACCTGCGATCGCGGCTGTACCGCGAACTTGAATCCAACGTCGCGCTGCGGGTCGAATCGGCCCCCAACAGCGATCATTTTCAGGTGTCGGGGCGCGGGCTCCTGCACCTGGGCATTCTCATCGAAACCATGCGCCGCGAAGGCTACGAGTTGTCGATCGGCAAGCCCGAGGTCATCCGCAAGCAGATCGACGGCAAGTGGCACGAACCGTTTGAAGTCCTCACCGTCGACGTCCCTGCCGCCGACGTCGGGCCGGTCATGGAACTTACCGGCATCCGCCGCGGGCAGATCGTCTCGATGCATTCCGGCGATACCGGGATGACGAATCTCGAATTCATCATTCCGGCCCGCGGGCTGATCGGCCTCAGAACGCGGCTGCTCAACGCCACCCGCGGCGAAGCCATCATGCACCACCGCTTCGATTCGTTCCGCCCCGTCGAGGGAGACATCCCCAAGCGCGGCAACGGTGTGATCGTGTCGCAGGATAACGGCCAGGCGGTAGCCTTTGCCCTCTGGAAGCTCCAGGAACGGACCGACCTGTTCGTCGATCCGGGTGACGACGTCTATGAAGGCATGGTCGTCGGCGAGAACGCCCGCGAAAACGACATGGTCGTCAATCCCATTCGCGAGAAGAAACTCACGAACATCCGGACCACGTCGGCCGACGAGCACATCACGCTGCGACCCCCGCGCCGCATGTCGCTCGAGCAGGCGCTCGAGTACATCGAGGACGACGAATACGTCGAAGTCACCCCGAAGGTGATCCGGCTGCGGAAGATTCTGCTTTCCGAAAACGCGCGGAAGCGCGGTTTTCGCGCGAGCCGGCAGACGACGTCGTAGTCAGGAGCGCACGAAAGAGCGATCCCGCAGGGATCGTCTCCCCAGCGAGCCGGTGGGTTGATCCCACCGGGATCGGGTCCAACGGCGCGTTCGGTATCGAATGACAATTTGACTGTCGCAGGCGCTTCGCGAGGTTGGAAGTCGAGAGTTGACTGCAACCTC
>Ga0137463_1000410_pt1 | contig 15058 bp, 11 predicted proteins | sample EasRivERMGT800_2_FD_102333 | JGI IMG/M metagenome (GOLD analysis project Ga0137463, IMG submission 102333) | Soil microbial communities from meander-bound floodplain in the East River, Colorado, USA - East River MetaG ERMGT800_2 | ecosystem: Environmental > Terrestrial > Soil > Floodplain ...
AAGGCGCTGCACCGGAAACTTTCTCGAGGCATATGACGGATTGTAATCCGTCATATCCGCGTCGATCCGCGGCTGAATCTCTTCAGCGTCCCGGAACGATGATGCGGCCGCCCTCGCCCGCCATCTCGAGCATCAGCTCGTTCATGCGGCGCACGAACCCGGCCGGATCCTCGAGCTGCCCGCCCTCGGCGAGGAGCGCCTGGTCGAAGAGCAGATTCCCCCAGTCGGCGAAGCGCGTCTTTTCCTCGTTCAGGCGCTGCACCATCGGGTGCGCCGGATTGATCTCGAGGATCGGCTTCGCCTGCGGTCCCTTCTGCCCGACCGCCTTGAGGATGCGCGAGAGATTGCCCCCCATGTCGTGCTCGTCCGCGACCAGGCACGAGGGCGACTGCGTGAGGCGCGAGCTCACGCGCACGTCCTTCACCCGGTCGCCGAGCGCGTCCTTCAGTTTTGCGACGAGTGCCCGGTGCCCGCCCGCCTGCTTCGCCTCCTCCCTCTTCTCTTCGTCGGACTGGAGCTTGGAGAGATCGAGCTCGCCCTTCGCGACCGAGGCGAGCGCTTTGCCCTCGTTTTCGGCGAGATTCGCGACCAGCCACTCGTCGACGCGTTCCGAGAGCAGCAGCACCTCGATCGAGCGCTTGCGGAAGATTTCCAGGTGCGGGCTGTTCTTCGCGGCGAGAAAAGTCTCCGCGGTCACGTAGTAGATCCTGTCCTGTCCTTCCTTCATGCGCGCGACGTAGTCCGCGAGCGATACGCTCTGCTCTTCGCTGTCGGAGTGGGTGGAGGAAAAGCGCAGGAGCTTCGCGATGCGCTCGCGGTTGGCGGAATCCTCGCCCACCCCCTCCTTGATGACGCGCCCGAACTCCTTCCAGAAGGCGGCGTATTTCTCCTTCTGGTTTTCGGCCAGCTCTTCGAGAAGAGACAAGACGCGCTTGGTGCAGCCGGCGCGGATCGCCTCGACGTCGCGGCTCTCCTGCAGGATCTCCCGCGAGATGTTGAGCGGCAGGTCGTTCGAGTCGACCACGCCGCGCACGAAGCGCAGGTAGGCGGGCAGGAGCTGCTCGGCGTTGTCCATGATGAACACGCGCCGCACGTAGAGCTTGAGGCCGCGGCGCTCTTGCCGGTCCCACAGGTCGAAGGGCGCGCGCGCCGGGATGTAGAGGAGCTGCACGTACTCCTGGCGGCCCTCGACGCGGTTGTGGCTCCAGGCGAGCGGCGCTTCCGGGTCGTGCGCGACGTGCTTGTAGAACTCCTGATACTGCTCCTCGGTGATCTCCGATTTGGCGCGCGCCCACAGGGCGCTCGCCTGGTTGATCGTCTCGTCCTCGTCGGTAAACTTCTCCTCCGATTTTTCCTTGTCCCACTTCAGCTTCTTCATCACGATCGGGATCGCGATGTGATCGGAATACTTCCGGACGATCTCTTTCAGCTTCCAGTCCGAGAGCAGCTCGTCCTCGCTATTGCGCAAGTGCAGGACGACGTCGGTTCCGCGGCCTTCCTTCTCGGCGGCTTCGACGGTGTACTCGCCGCCCCCGTCCCTCATGTCACAATGCCAGCGCACCGCCTCGCCGGAAGGCAGCCCGGCCCGCCGCGTCAGGAGCGTCACGCGGTCGGCGACGATGAAGGACGAATAGAAGCCCACGCCGAACTGGCCGATCAGCCGCGCGTCCTTCGCCTGGTCTCCGGTAAGCGACTGGAAGAATTCGCGCGTCCCCGACTTGGCGATGGTGCCGATGTTGTTGACGACTTCCTCACGCGACATGCCGACGCCGTTGTCCGACACCGTGAGGGTCCGCGCCTGCTTGTCGAAGGAGACCCGGATCTTGAGGTCGGCGTCCGATCCGTACAGGGCGTTGTCGGAAAGCGCCTCGAAGCGCAGCTTGTCGGCCGCGTCCGAGGCGTTCGAGATCAGTTCCCTCAGGAAGATCTCCTTGTTGCCGTACAAGGAGTGGATCATGAGGTTGAGCAGTTGCTTGACCTCCGCCTGGAAGCCCAGGGTCTCTTTTGCGACTGCTGCCGGCATGGCGCTGTGACTCCGACTCGTTCGGGAAATGACGGGCTGCGGCCCGAGCGAAGAATGAGGCCGCCGCCTGAGGATTTCAAGCCCGCCCGGTCGGCGTCGCAGATTCCCTCCACCAAGCTAGAATTGAACTTGCCCGGCTGCCGCCGGTCAAGAAGCCAGTTCCGATGAACTTTCGCCGATTCCGCCTCCTCATCGCGCTTCCCCTGATCCTGCCGGGGCTGGTTTGCGCCCAGCCGGCCGGCGCGGGCCTGCCCGCCGGGGTCGCGCGGGTCGCCTCGGTCGAAGGCGTCACCGAGTACCGCCTGGCGAACGGCCTGAAAATCCTGCTGATCCCCGACCGCTCGATCGATACCGTCACGGTCAACGTCACCTACCTCGTCGGCTCGCGGCACGAAGGCTACGGCGAAACCGGAATGGCGCATCTTCTGGAGCACCTGATGTTCCGCGGCACGCCGCGCTTTCCGGGCATCAAGGCCGATTTCCAGCGGCGCGGGGCGCGCTACAACGGCAGCACCTCGTTCGACCGGACCAATTACTACGAGACCTTCCCGGCGAGCGAGAAGACCCTCGACTACGTGCTCGACGTCGAAGCCGACCGCATGGTCAACGCCTCCATCGCCCGACGCGATCTCGACGCGGAAATGACCGTGGTGCGCAATGAGTTCGAGTCGGGGGAAAACAGCGCGTTCGGCGTGCTGCGCGAGCGCATGGCGGCAAGCGCCTATCTCTGGCACAACTACGGAAAAGCGATCATCGGGGCCCGCTCGGACATCGAGAACGTCCCGATCGAGCGCCTTCGGGCGTTCTACCGGCATTACTACCAGCCGGACAACGCGGTGCTGCTGATATCGGGCAAGCTCGAGGAATCGACCGCGCTCGGGCTCGCGCAGAAGCGCTTCGGGAGGATCGCCAAGCCGTCGCGCGCGCTGCGCCGGACCTATACCGTCGAGCCGACCCAGGACGGAGAGCGCACGGTCACGCTGCGTCGCTCGGGCGACGTGCAGCTCGTCTCGGCGCTCTACCACATGCCTCCGGGGACCCATCCCGAATACGCCGCCGTGGACGTGCTGGTCGCGCTGCTCAATCACGTGCCCTCGGGGCGACTGCACAAGGCGCTCGTCGAAACGGGCCTGGCGAGCTCCGTTTTCGGCAGCGAGCGGCAGCAGCGCGAAGCCGGATTCGCCTACTTCGGCGCGAACCTGAGGCAGGACGCTTCGCTCGAGGCCGCGCGCGACGCCCTGCTGCGCGTCCTGGAGGGTTTCGCGAAGAGTCCCGTCACCGAGGAAGAGGTCGAGCTCGCGAGGAGGCGCCTCGTCAACGACATCGAGCTCACGCTCGCCGATTCCCGCGAGCTCACCAGCGTCCTTTCCGAATGCGTCGGCATGGGCGACTGGCGCGTGCTGTTCCTGCATCGCGACCGGCTGAAGCGGATCACCGCCGCCGACGTCCAGGCCGCCGCGACGCGCTATCTGAAACCCGCCAACCGCACGCTGGGAATTTTCATTCCGACGCCCTCGCCCGACCGCGCGGAGATTCCTCCGGTGCCGGACCTGGCCGCCGCGCTCAAGGACTACCGCGGCTCGGCCACGGTGGCGCAGGGCGAGGATTTCAATCCGACCCCCGCGAATATCGAGGCCCGCGTCATCCGCAGGACGCTCCCCGGCGGCATGAAGCTCGCGCTGCTTCCCAAGAAGACGCGCGGCGGCACCGTGGTGGCGCAGCTCACCCTGCAATGGGGCGACGAGCAGAGCAAAGTGAACCGGGCCGCGGCCTGCGGCGTCGCGAGCGGGATGTTGCTGCGCGGCACGCAGAAGAATTCCCGAGAACAGCTCCGCAATCAATTCGACCGGCTCAAGGCGAACGTGGGCGTCAGCGGCGACGGGGGCTCCATCGAAACCGTCCGCGAGAGCCTTCCGGAAGCGCTGCGGCTCATGGCCGAGGTGTTGCGCCAGCCGTCTTTTCCGAATGAAGAGTTCGAGCAGCTGCGCCGCTCCTCGCTCACCGGCATCGACACGCAAAGAAGCGATCCGAGCGCGCTCGCGGGCCTCGCGCTCTCCCGCCACCTGAACCCCTATCCGCCCGAGCACTGGCTGTATACGACCACGCTCGACGAGCGCAGCGCGCGCCTCCAGGCGCTCTCCCTCGACGACGTCAGACGGTGCTACGCCGATTTCTACGGCGCCTCCGACAGCGAGCTTGCGGTCGTGGGCGATTTCGATCCGGACGAGATCGCGCGCCTCGCCCGGGAACTCTTCGGCGACTGGAAAAGCCCGCGCCCTTACGCGCGAATCCCTTTGCGGATCGCCGACGCCGCGCCGGTCGACAACGTGATCAACACTCCGGACAAGGCGAACGCGGTGCTGCGCGCGGGGATGCTGCTCAAGCTGCGCGACGACAATCCCGATTATCCGGCGCTGCTCCTCGCCAACTATGTTCTCGGCGGCTCATCCGATTCGCGCCTGATGCGGCGCATCCGCGAGAAGGAAGGGCTCTCCTACAGCGTCGGCTCGTTCCTGTCGGCCGACGGCTTCTTCGAGCGCGGCAGCTTCGGGGTCTTCGCCATCTACGCGCCGCAAAACCGCGCGCGGGTCGAAGCGGCGCTCGCCGAGGAGCTCCGCAATGCGCTCGCCGGAGGCTTCAGCGCGGAGGAAGTGGAAGCCGGGAAGAAAGGCCTGCTGCAGTCGCGACAACTCGCGCGCTCGAGCGACGGAACCGTCGCGAGCCGCTTGGTTTCCTACCTCGTGCTCGGCCGCACTTTCGCATGGGAAGAGGAGCAGGAGCGGCGAATCGCCGCCCTGACGCCCAAGGCCGTCGCCGAAGCCCTGCGCCGGCATATCGATCCGGCAAAACTCTCGGTGGTCAAGGCCGGGGATTTTGCAAGCGTCGCGGCCAATCCGTCGGGGCCGAACCGGGCAAACTGATCTTGCTCGTCGTCCCCGCGAAAGCGGGGACCCAGTGACTTTCGACCTGCGGCGCTGGATTCCCGCTTACGCGGGAATGACGATGAATCAGTCACTTCAATTCCTCGTAGCGGATCCTGAGGACTTCGAGCGGCTCGTCCCCGGCCGGCGTACTGAGAGTCACCGCGTCGCCCTCGCGCCCCTTGAGCAGCGCCCGGGCGATCGGCGACACCCACGACACCCGGCCGCGTGCGGGATCGACTTCGTCGGTGCCGACGATGCTGACGGTGTGCTCCCGGCCGCCGGAATCGCGGTAGGTGACCGTGGCGCCGAAGAACACGCGGTCCTGGTCCTGGTCGCGGTGATCGACCACCTCGGCGATGTCCAGGAGCTTGATGAGAAAACGGGTGCGGCGCTCGATCTCGCGCAACCGTTTCTTCCCGTAGAGGTAATCGGCGTTCTCCGAGCGGTCGCCGTTGGAGGCGGCCCAGGCCACGGTCTTCACCAGCTCCGGTCGCTCGACCTCGACCAGCACCTTCAATTCCGATCTCAGGCGCGCGTGGCCTGCGGGCGTGATGTAGTTCTTCGTCCCCTGGGGCACCCGGGGCTCGACTTCGATCTCCTCTTCCGGCGCGTCGCCTTCGCGCGTGAATGCCTTGCTCATCGGCTCATGCTCATCGTAGCTGCCTTTGCGGCTCAACTATAATAGCCTCAAACAAGCTGGTGCCGGCGTCAGGAGAGTGGAGTGCCATGAAGTTCAAGCGGGTACGGGAAATCGCGCTGGTCGTCCTGGTTGCGCTCGCCGCGACCCTCGCCAACCTGCCTGAGGAAACGCTCGAGCGTTTCGATATCAATCGGGATCTCCTGCTCGGCTCGCTCGCGCTCACTGTTTTCATCGCCCTGTTTCTTTACCTCAAATTCCAGTTCTTCTTTCTGGTGGTGTTGCTGGCGGTCGCAGCGAACATGCCCGGCGAAGTGGCCGAGAGCCTGGGCATCTCGACCCTGCCGCTGGTGATCGCCATGGCCACCATGGTGGGTTTTTCGCTCATCAACTACGTGGTGGACCTGCTTCCGACGGGCCTGGAGAATAGACCGAAGCAACAGAGCGTCGAAGGCATCAAGGTATTGTTCTACGCCATCGAGAAGGGCAACCTCATTTACGCGCAGAAGGTCCTGTCGCAGAACTTCGATCCCAATCTGGTCGGGGAGAATGGCTACACCCCGCTCATGTACGCGGCAGCGCGCGGAGACTCGAAGATGGTGGAGCTGCTGCTCAGGAACGGCGCGGACGTCAACGTAGTGAGCAAGGACGGCGACACGGCGATCGAGCTCGCCTTGCGGATCGGCTCTCAGGAGTGCGCCGATATCCTGAAGAAGGCGCGTGCCGAACAGGGGGTGCGCGAACAGGCCGCGCAGAGCAAGCCGGTCGCTCAAGACTAGGAAGGTCCGAGGCAGCGCCTTCTCCGAAGGCCCGCCGTCTCGATTCGTAACAAAATGTGTCGCGGAACTGCGCGGCGCGGAACTTAGCCGGGCCTGCGTTGCCCAAGACGCGTTACCGAAAGATTACCGGAGCCTTCTTCATGTCCAAGAAAAGACTTTTCCTGATTCTGGCCGCGTGCGCGGCCGCCGCGGCGCTGGGACTCCAGAGCGGCAGGTTCGTCCCCATTTCCAGCTCCCAGGCCCAGACCCCTGCCGTTCAAAAAACCTCCGCGAGCGCGCTTCCCGATTTCAGCGCCCTGGTCGAGCAATACGGGCCCGCGGTCGTCAACATCAGCACCACCAGCGCGCCCGCGCGCACCCAGACCCAACAACAGATTCCCGGCGAGCCGGGCGATCCGCTTTACGAGTTTTTCCGACGTTTCCAGATTCCAATGCCGCAAGGCGACACGATACGCAAAGGGGTCGGCTCGGGTTTCATCGTGAGCGCCGACGGTTATGTCCTGACCAACGCGCACGTGGTCGATGGTGCTAACGAAGTCATGGTGAAGCTCACCGACAACCGCGAATTCAAGGCGAAGGTGGTCGGCGTGGACCGCCGCACCGACGTCGCGCTGGTGAAGATCGACGCAAAGAATCTCCCGATGGTCCGGATCGGAGACGCCTCGAAAGCGAAGGTCGGGGAATGGGTGGCCGCGATCGGCTCGCCTTTCGGCCTGGAGAACACCGTCACGGCGGGCATCATCTCCGCGAAATCGCGCTCGCTGCCCGACGAGACCTACGTGCCTTTCCTGCAGACCGACGTCGCCATCAACCCCGGCAACTCAGGCGGGCCTCTTTTCAACATGGCGGGCGAGGTGATCGGAATCAATTCGCAGATCTACAGCCGCACCGGCGGCTACATGGGATTGTCGTTCGCGGTCCCGATCGAAGTCGCAATGAAGGTCAAGACCGACCTGCAGAAATACGGCAAAGTGAGCCGCGGGCGGCTGGGGGTCACCATCCAGGGCGTGAGCCAGGAGCTGGCCGACTCCTTCGGGCTGAAGAAGCCGCAGGGCGCTCTGGTCAGCGCCGTGGAACCCAAGAGTCCCGCGGACAAGGCCGGGATCAAGACCGGCGACATCATCCTGTCGGTCGACGGACGCGCGATCGAAAATTCGATCGACCTGCCCCGCATCATCGGCGAGTCCCGCCCGGGAACGCCGGTGAGCCTCAAGGTCTGGCGCCAGGGTGAAACCCGGGAGCTGAACGCCTCCCTCGGCGAGGCCCCGGCGGAGAAAGTCGCAAAAGCGGAAAGCGAACCCAGGACGAGGTCGGGCAAGCTCGGTCTGGCGCTGCGCCCGCTCACCCAGGAAGAGCGCAATCAGATCGAGACCGAAGGCGGCCTGCTGGTGGAGGAAGTCGAAGGTCCTGCCGCGCGGGCGGGCGTTCAAGCGGGCGACGTCATTCTCGCCTTCAACAACCAGCCCGTGAAAAGCGTCGATCAGCTGCGCCGCCTGGTGGACCGTTCGCGCGGCAGCGTCGCGCTCCTGATACAGCGCGAGGGCAACAAGATCTACGTGCCGATCCGGCTCGGCTGACCGGCCCGGGCGGAAATCGAGACCGCGCCCTTCGAGGCGCGGTCTTCTCGGTCCCGCCGTCGTCCCCGCGCAAGCGGGGACCCAGTGTATTGACGAATCTGGATTCCCGCTTACGCGGGAATGACGGAGCGTGCCTCCTGCTAGAATCGGCCGGACTCCGAGGAGGACGCCATGGCCGCACCCCGATCTCTCCAGTTCGACACGCTCAGCCTGCACGCGGGCCAGAGGCCCGATCCGGTCACCGGCGCGCGCGCGACGCCGATCTATTTCACCACCTCGTTCGTCTTCCGCGACGCGGACCATGCGGCGGCGCTTTTCAACATGGAGCGCGGCGGGCACGTCTACTCGCGCATCTCCAATCCGACCAACGCGGTGCTCGAGGAGCGGATGGCGGCGCTCGAAGGCGGCATCGGAGCGATCGCGACCGCGAGCGGCCAGGCCGCGCTGCACCTCGCGGTGGCGACGATCGCGGGCGCGGGCTCGCACATCGTCGCCTCGCGCGCCCTCTACGGCGGCTCGCACAACCTGCTTTCCTATACGCTGCCGCGCTTCGGCATCGAAACCACGTTCGTCGACCCGCGTGATCTCGCCGCCTGGAAGAAAGCGATCCGGCCGAACACGAGGCTTCTTTTCGGCGAGACGCTCGGCAACCCGGGCCTGGACGTGCTCGACGTTCCGAAGGTGGCCGCGATCGCGCACGAAGCAAAGCTGCCGCTCCTCATCGACGCCACGTTCACGACCCCTTACCTGCTGAAGCCCTTCGACCACGGCGCGGACCTCGTCTACCATTCGGCCACCAAGTTCCTCGGCGGGCACGGCGTCGCCATTGGCGGAGTGCTCGTGGACGGGGGCACGTTCGACTGGGAAGCATCGGGGAAATTTCCGGAGCTGAGCGAGCCCTACGCGGGTTTTCACGGCATGGACTTCCAGGAGGAGTCGACCGTCGCGGCCTTCCTTCTGCGCGCGCGGCGCGAAGGCCTGCGCGATTTCGGCGCCTGCATGAGCCCGGCCAGCGCTTTCCAGATCCTCCAGGGCATCGAAACCCTTCCGCTGAGGATGGAGCGCCACGTGGAAAACACGCGCAAGCTGATCGCTTTTCTCGGCAAGCAGGCCGCGGTCGAATCGATCGCCTATCCCGAGCTGCCTTCGCATCCGGACCATGAACTGGCGAAAAGGCTGCTCCCGCGCGGTTGCGGTGCCGTGTTCAGCTTCAACCTGAAGGGCGACCGCGCCGCGGGCAGGCGCTTCATCGAGTCGCTCAGGATCTTCTCGCACCTCGCCAACGTGGGCGACGCCAAGTCGCTCGTCATCCACCCGGCGAGCACCACGCACTTTCGCATGAGCGACGCGGCGCTCGCCGAAGCGGGCATCGGCCCGGGCACGATCCGTTTGTCGATCGGTCTCGAAGACCCGGACGATCTGATCGAGGATCTCGCGCGGGCCTTGAGCGCCGCCAGGGACTGAAGATGGAACTTCGGGTCGCGGACGACACGGCCACCGTCTACACCGGCGGGAAAGCCTTCGACCCGAAGCTGCCCGCGGTCGTGTTCGTCCACGGCGGCGCGCAGGACCATTGCGTCTGGGTGCTGCAGTCGCGCTATCTTGCGCACCACGGCTACGCGGTGCTCGCGGTCGATCTGCCCGGGCACGGCAAGAGCGGCGGCGCGCCGCGCGCAACGATCGAGGACATGGCCGGCTGGATCGTCGCCCTGCTCGATGCGGCCAAGGTGAACACCGCGGCCCTGGTCGGCCACAGCATGGGGTCGCTGGTCGCGCTCGAGTGCGCTGCACGACACCCGGAGCGCGTCAGCCGCATCGCGCTGCTCGGAGCCGCCTTTCCGATGCGCGTGTCGCCCGATCTCCTTCAAGCGACGAAGAACAGGGAATCCGACGCGCACAACATGATCAACATCTGGTCCCACTCCGCGGTCGCCCACTACCCGGGCAATCCGGGCCCGGGGTTCTGGGTGATCGGCGGGAACCTGCGGCTGATGCAGCGGCAGAAGCCGGGGGTGCTGCACGCGGACTTCGCCGCCTGCGACGGATACAAGACGGGATTCGAGCGCGCCGCGCAGGTGAAATGCCCCGCGCTGTTCCTGCTCGGTGCGCGCGATGCCATGACCCCCGCCCGCGCGGGACGGGACCTCGCCCGGGCCGTTCCGAATTCGACCGTCGTGACGCTGGACTCCGCCGGCCACAACCTCATGGGCGAAAAGCCGGACGAGGTCCTTGATGCCCTCGTTGAGTTTCTCGGAACTTCCTGACCGTGCTCCTTTGCCGAAAAGGCGTTTCATGATCAAATCCGGTTGCGCCCGTACGAATCCGATTTTCCCGATGAAATTCACCCTGCTCGTTTTCGGCCTGCTCGCCCCGCTTTCGGTTCTCGCACAGAGCCCCACCCCCGATTACGCATTCGTCGGCGCCGGCGTGCGAACGCGGCCCGCGTACGACGGCTCGGCCGCGCAGCGGGCGGAGCTGATTCCGACGGTGAGGTACTACGGCCACCCCTGGTTCGTGCGCACCACCCAGGGGATACTCGAGGGCGGCGCCAGGATGGAGCTCGCGCGAGGCTTCAGTGTCGGGGCGCAGCTCGCCTACGAGGGAGGCCGCGTCGCGAGCGAATCGGATTTCCTCAAGAGCAACAACGTCCCTGACATCAATCCCAGTGCTTCGGTGGGACTGCACGTCGAGTGGGACCAGAACCTCGGTCCGGTGCCGGTCACACTGCTTGCGCGCGGGCGCCGCTTCATCGACAGCGGTCGCGGCGCGCAGGCCGATCTGCGGCTCACCGCGGGCGTCTTCAGCCGCGGCGCAGTGAGCGCGGCGGTGTTCGTCCAGGGGACCTGGGCCAATTCGAAATCGAACCAGTCGTTCTACGGCATTACAGCTGCGCAATCCACTAACCTGCTCCCGTATACGGCCGGGAGCGACCCGCTGTTTGCGACCGGCGGGTTGCTCTGGGGCGTCGACCTCAGCCGGGAATGGATCATCGTCGGCAATCTCGAGGCACGACGGTTGCACGGCGACGCTGCGCGCAGCCCGCTCGCGGAGCGCACTTCGAACTACTACGCGAGCGCAAGCCTCGCGTATCGGTTTTGACGCGGGCCCGGGAATCGAGACGTGAACGAACCCGACCTTCAGCGCGCGATCGGCGTCCTGGAAGGAATACGGGACAACCAGAAGCTGCAGCTCGAGCGGCAGGCGGAAGCGCTCGCGCTGCAGCGCGAGCAGTTCGCCCTCATTCAGAAGCAGAGTGAGCGGGCCGAGCGCATCCAGGACCGCGCCGAGCAATTGCAGGCGAGAGGCGCCCAGATCGTCGCGAAATCGCGCTGGATCGTGGCGATCGCGCTCCCTGCCGTCATCCTGCTGATCCTCTACGTGTCCTGGATCCTGTTTCGCTGGACCATTCGGTGAGGCAGCGGGCCTGCGTTCCTAGTCGCGCAGGACCAGCATCACCGGCTGATGATCCGAGGCGTCGGTCGCGCCGCTCACGACCACGTCCTCGACGCGATGGGCGAGGTCCTCGGTCACGAAAATGAAATCGCAGGCGAACGGCGGCCCCGGCCACTGCTTCTTGTCGTGCACGCCGAGCGTGGGCGGGTGAGGTTTTCCCGGATGGCGCAGCTGCCACGCGTCGCGGTAGGCGGGAACCCCGGGCGCGAGCGCAGATTGCAGATGCCCGTGCAGCGCATCCTCCGGCGGGAAATTGAAATCCGCGGTGAGAACGCCCGAAGCGGGGCGAGGCACCGTTCGAAACGGGCCGTTCTCCTTCGCCGGGACCGGCGCGGCGGCGTGGCCCGCGGCTTCGACCTGCAGCTCGCGCAGCGCCTCGACCTGCGCCGCGCGCTGCGTCGCCGAGTAGTACTCGAGGTGCGTGGTCGTCACGCGCAACGGCCCCGAGGAGGACTCGAGCACGACTTCGACCGCCGAGCGCTGCATGCTCGGCACGGAAGAATCCGCCGGCCAGGGCAAGAGGCGCCGGAACACCTGCAGGATCGGCAAGCGCGTGACGATCGCGTTGCCGAATTCGCGCCGGTCCCCTCCGGGGGCCAGCACGTCCATCGCCACGCCCTTCACGACGGTGTAGTCGGAAAAGAGCCCCGCGAGCGTCTCGTACTGGTTCTCGCCCGAGCTTCCCGGAAGATCGGGGTAATTGCGCGCGACCTCCTGCAGGCACAGCACGTCGAAATCGGCCATGTCCCTCGCGACCTTGCTGATGCGCGCCGGGTCGACCCGACCGTCGCAGCCGCGGCACCACTGGATGTTCCAGCTGATGAGCTTCATCGGCCCGGCCGAGCGGCCCAATTCGTGACGATCATGCGTTTCCCTTCACTGGGCCTTTGTTAATATGACGATCCCTGATGAAGGGATTTTGACAGGACGAGCCGTGAAAGGAAATCTCCCGGGCATCGCGCTTAAGGCGGGATTCGCGTGTGCCGCGTTGGTTCTCGCGCACGGGGCGCCGGCGCAGCGCCTGCCGCTCGAGCGCATCAAGCTTCCGCCCGGCTTCGAGATCAGCGTCTTTACCGACCGCGTTCCCGACGCGCGCTCGCTGGCGCTGGGAAAAGACAAGGTGCTCTTCGTCGGCACCCGCGCCGACCGCGTGTACGCGGTGCGCTATCGCGACGCGAAAGCCACGCAGGTCATCACCATCGCCTCGGGCCTCAGGATGCCGAACGGCGTGGCGCTCAGGGACGGCGCGCTCTACGTCGCCGAAGTGAGCCGCATCCTGCGCTTCGACGATATCGAAGCGCAGCTCGACCCGCGGCCGAAACCCGTGGTCGTCACCGACCGTTATCCCCGCGAGACGCATCACGGCTGGAAGTTCATCCGCTTCGGACCGGACGGCCGGCTCTACGTGCCGGTCGGGGCGCCGTGCAACATCTGCGAACCCGATCCGGGCCACGGACTGATTTCGCGCATCCGGCCCGACGGTTCGGGCTACGAGGTGTTCGCGCGCGGCGTGCGCAACTCGGTGGGATTCGACTGGGATCCGCGCACGAAGGAGCTGTGGTTCACCGACAACGGCCGCGACATGCTGGGCGACGACCTGCCTTCGGACGAGCTGAACCACGCGCCCGGGGCCGAGATGCACTTCGGCTATCCCTATTGCCATCAGGGCGACACCGCCGACCCGGAATTCGGACGCAAGCGCGCCTGCTCGGAATTCTCGGCGCCCGCGGTGAAACTGGGGGCCCACGTGGCCTCGCTCGGCATGCGCTTCTACACGGGCGTGAGCTTCCCTGCGGAGTACCGCAACAACATCTTCATCGCCGAGCACGGCTCATGGAACCGCTCGAAGAAAATCGGCTACCGCATCGCGCGCGTGGTCGTCGAAGGCGGCCGGGTAGTGAAGCACGAGGTGTTCGCCGAAGGCTGGCTGCAGGGCGAATCGGTCTGGGGCCGGCCGGTGGACCTCGAAGTCATGCCCGACGGATCGCTCCTCGTGTCGGACGATCACACCGGAGCGATTTACCGCATCGCGTATCGCGGGCGATAACCCAGCCGAGCTGGTGCGCCTTTAGTCGAGCAGCGAGCTTACGGCTCGTTCTCGCTTGAAGTGTCCACAGTCTGCGAAGTCACAAGCATTTTACTGAGCGCGACGAGCGGCGAGAGTGCTACGCGCGTCAGGGCGCGCAGACCGTCGTGCCGGCGTAAATAGTCGGCCAAGGGCGGACTGTACTCGTAGTACAGCTGTACGAACTTGTGACCCATCGCCGTCGTCAGCAGATACCGGTCGCGGAACGCGCGCAAGTACAGCACCTCCTGGGCCATGGGCGTGCCGTAAGCAGCGGTAGCGATAAAGCAGCCACCGCCTCCACCACCACCGCCACTGCTGGGTGTTGGCGGCGGAACAGCGATCGTAAATGTGAGGGCATTGGAGGTTCCGCCTCCGGGCGCCGGATTGAACACCGTAATGCTGGCGGTGCCGGCGGTCGTAATGTCGGCCGCCAAAATCGCCGCGGTGAGCTGAGCGGCCGACACAAAGGTGGTTGTGCGGGCCACACCGTTCCATTGCACTACAGAGCTATTGACCAGATTGCTGCCGTTAACGGTTAGCGTAAACGCCGCCCCACCTTGTGCGGCGGTAGATGGGCTCAAATTAGTAAGGGCGGGCACCGGATTATTCACCGTCGTACTGGCAGTCGCGCTGTTGTTGCCCGGAGCGGAGTCTGTCGAAGTGGTGGTGACGGTAGCCGTATTGGTCACGGTCCCGGCACCGGTCGGTCGTACGATCAAGGTCACGGTCGCCTGAGCGCCGTTGCTAAGCGTGCCAAGACTACAAGTGACAGTACTCGTTCCGCTGCAGCTACCTTGACTCGGTGTCGCGGAAACGTAAGTGACGCCGCCCGGCAGGACGTCCGTCACGATTACCGCCCCTGCCGCGGCCGGCCCGGGGTTGGCGACGGTGATCGTATAGGTGAGATTACTGCCCACGGTCGCAGGATCTGGTGAATCGACCATTGCAATCCCCACGTCGGCGGTGCTAGCGCTCACGGCCGCCGCAGCATTGATAATGCCCGCACCGCAGTTGTTGAGCGTCGCGCAGGTCGTCCCGACCGCGAAGGGGCGCGCCGTCGCCTGAATCGTGGAAAGCACCTGGGCGGGCGTCAGCGAGGGATTGACCGAAAACATCAGCGACGCGATGCCCGCCACATGCGGCGCGGCCATGCTGGTGCCTTGGTAGAAGACATAATTGTCGGCAACCGGTGTGGTCGTTCCGCTATTGAGGGTGGACAGCACGCCATTTGAGACGGTAGGAGAGGTTTCACCGCCGGGCGCGGAGATCTCGATCAGCGTCGTGCTGAAATTGCTGTAAAACGCACGGTCCCCGCCGCGATCGTTAGCCGCCACGGTGATCACGCCGTTACAGTTCGCCGGGCTAGAACCCGAGGCATCCGCATTACTATTCCCTGCCGCCACCACAAAAACGGCGCCCGCGGCGGTGATCGCATTGATCGCGGTCTGCTCGGCGACTGAGCATGCGCCCGTGCCGCCCAGGCTGAGGTTCAGCACTTTGGCCGGATTGGCGTTAGCCGGAACTCCGGTCACCGGCAGACCCGCAGCCCAGCGTGCGCCGTCGAGGATATCGGACAGGAATCCGCCGCATTTACCGA